>Ga0210410_10001003_pt1 | contig 27405 bp, 21 predicted proteins | sample IncBWC4MmetaG_FD_161058 | JGI IMG/M metagenome (GOLD analysis project Ga0210410, IMG submission 161058) | Forest soil microbial communities from Barre Woods Harvard Forest LTER site, Petersham, Massachusetts, United States - Inc-BW-C-4-M | ecosystem: Environmental > Terrestrial > Soil >... | reverse complement strand
ATCTCCAACCTCGCGCACAACAATGAGCACTACGGGAACCTCGTCACCTACATGCGGATCAAGAGCATCGTCCCGCCCTCGTCCGAACCGCGCTGATTTCCAACGGTCAGTGGAAAACAGTCCCTAGTGGTCCACGCTTCACGGGCAGTCACGATCAAGCGTTTCTTCCGACCATGACTGTGGCTTCAGGATACGGGCTATTTCAGACCCGCGAGAAAGGTGCGCATTTCGCGGAGCACGTCCGCCTCGTTCGACAAAAAGACATAGTGATTTGCACGCGGTATTTGGACGACCCGCGAGGAGGGGACACCGGCTTCAAAAACTTTTTCCATGGCTGCGATGTCGGCCGTCTCAAGGGCCTCAGCTGCCGCGCGCTCAGCGGGGGTATTGAAAGCATATGGCCCGGGATCGTGAGGGTTTGCGTAAATCGCGAGCACTGGAACCGCAAGCTCGGTGTACTTCTGCTCTCCCGCTCGGATTGCCGACCGAATGCGCGCCTTATCTTGATGCTTGCCGACACCTCCGTCCGGACTGGATTCATTCATTTGGCGGAGCTCGGCTTCCGGATAGTTCGTTCCAAAAACGCGGGCGGTCCACGAGCGAAATGCCGAAAAGTTGGCGAGGTCGTCAGGACTCGGGGTTGGAGGGAGCGTCACTTGAGCAGGTGCGGCTTGAAGGAATTCTTCCATTTCCCTCAAGTCCTTTTCGAAATCCGGCAGACCGTGGTCCAGCAGCTCCCGAATCAACTGCCTCCGCTCTGCGCGGCTGCTATCAGGATTGTACTGATTCAGCTTGCTCTTTAGCTGGTCCAAATCGAACATGAAGCTTGCTGTTCCCGACCGGTAATAATATGCGTGCGTATACGCCGCATCGAGATAGATCAGGCCTGCGACTCGATCAGGGTGGCGCGTTCCGACGGAGCTCAGCTCTTCCCCGGCGATGGAATGCCCGACCAGCACAGGCCGATCGAGCTTGAGTGCGTCGAGCACGGCCAATACGTCGTCACCGAGTCGATCGGCCGAGTATCCGGAGTCGGGAACACTCGATGCGCCATAGCCGCGCCGGGTGATCCCGAAAACGTGGTACTCGGAAGTGAGCTTTGGCGCGAAATCGTCAAATACATGCGCCGTATTTCCCAGGCCAGCTAAGAGAACCAGAGGACGCCCCGAACCGCCCCAATCCAGAAGCTCCAGCTTGACGTTCTCATCCACCGCAACAAACTCAACCTTGTGGGGAGAGGGGTCGCGCCATGAGACGGATCCTTGCGCAAACGCACATTGGGGAAGTGCAGCTAGCGACAACACGATCAAGACGACGGATCGGCGCTTCATTGGGGTTTACCTCTGTGCAGTTCGATGATCCAGCGAATGATACGCTTGGGTGATGCACGTCGCTAGGCAAGATGTTGTCCGCAGGGCTAACCTCGACGAGCGCCGGCATCGGAAAACTGACGCTTCACTAGCCAGCGGTGTTGGTTGCTGGCAGGCGCTCCGGAAACGTGCTATGTTGCGCCGCGAATCGAGACTCGAAATATCTTCCGGAGGGCGAACCAGCCATGGGGAACCGCGTGTTTGAAAACTCCGATCCAAGCTCTGCGATCCGCCGCAAGCCGAGCGGGCCGTTCGACTCTGGCGCCTCGCGCAGAAGATTTTTGCAAGCGCTGGCTGCAGTCGGTGCGGGCGCCATCCTCCCCGGCGGCAAGCTGATCGCCCAGGCGATCTCGCCGTCGGTTCGCGCCATGCCCGGCCGGATTGACGTGCATCACCACATGTTTCCGCCGTTTTACATCAAGGCCATGGAGGACCAATTGCGCGCGAGCGGCTTCACGCCCCGGCCGTGGACTCCCACGACCTCGCTCGACATGATGGACAAGCACGGCGTCTCGACGGCGTTCGTCTCACCTGTCCAGCGCCTGGTGATGGACTCGATGAGCGACCGCGGCGAAAGAGGCCGCAGCCTGGCGCGGCAGAGCAACGAATATTGCGCGCAGATGGTGAAGGATTATCCAGGGCGCTTCGGATTTTTCGCGGCGCTGCCGTTGCCCGATACCGAGGGCAGCCTGAAGGAAATCGCCTACTCGCTCGACACGCTAAAGGCCGACGGCATCGCGCTCTGGACCAGCTACATGGACAAGTGGATGGGCGATCCGTCTTTCGCGCCGGTCTACGAGGAATTGAATCGCCGCGGCGCGGTGGTCTTCGTGCACCCCGCGCGCGCCTCCTGCTGCCGCAATCTCGCGGGGCAATCCGGCATCATCGAATACGATATCGACACGGCGCGGGCCATTGACAGCCTGCTCTGGGACGGAACTCTGGCGAAGAATCCGAATGTCCGCTTCATTTTCTCGCATTCGGGCGGAGCGTTTCCCATCCTCGCCGCGCGCATCATCGACGATTTCCCGAAAACTCGCGCGGCAAACGCGCCGAACGGTGTCGACTACGAGTTCAAGAAACTTTACTTCGATACGGCGCACGCCGGCCGTGCCCCCGCGCTCGACGCCTTGAAGGACATCGTTCCCGTCTCACAAATCATGTACGGCAGCGACGCACCAATCCGCAACTACGAGTTGACGGACGATTGGCTCGTGCAATACGCCGGCTTCTCCGAAGACGATTGGAAAGCAATTAATCGCGGCAACGCCGAGCGTTTGTTCCCGCGACTGAAGCGGTGAGGCCCTGCGGTTTCGCCCCACCCGGCTTCGTTGGATTTCTCGGAATATCCAACTTTTCTGCTGTGTTCCGTTCGCCTGTGTCAACGCACTCCTATGCGTTTGGGTCGCTCGCCGCCGGAACCGCTCCGAGCTTTTCGCCGTCCGCATGAATGTTTGCCGGAACAGGCGCCTGTTTTCCCGTAGGGCCTGGCGGCGTCAGCGAGCTAACGATTTGATGCACGGTACGGCCGTGATTGCCGAGCACAAACATCACGCGGATAACCGCTCCCGAGAGGCCGAGTCCTGGCGCGGGAAAGTTGATCGTGGCCGTGCCGGTGCAATCCGGATTCACGGTGTAGGTGCCGGTCTCGTTGATGTGGAAACCCGTCGCCGCATCGGTGGGGCCAGGGACCAACACGCCGTTGGCAAAGACGAAGTCGGCTTGCGTGAAGTTGCCCGCACCGTCGTAGTGTGCCATGGCGACACCATCCCTCTGTGTGACAACCGCGCCACTGGGGCTGAAGACCTGCCCCGAAATGCGAAAGGAATAGTCGCCGCTGAGCGTGGATAGCTTGCAGCCGTCATTGTCTTGCGCGCGCAGAACCGAGCCGCCGAAGAAGATTAGAGCCACAGCCGCCGAACACAGAAAGATTTGCTTTTTCATGTCGTTCTCCTTTGAGGGTCATTGAATGTGCGAAGCCGATCACGATTGCGGTTCCGGCCCGCCCCTAGAGTCGGATCACCCGCCGGAGTACACGTCGTGACCGCCCGGCAAGGCTGACCCTTTCGGCACACACAAGTCCGTGCTAGTATTCCTGGCTTGGGCTGCCCGGGTTGCGTCCCCGCAACTGGTGGCGGGCATCCTCCCCAAGTCGCCGGTTGAATGTCCTCAAGGACCGCTCAAAAAGATGTGAATCGTTTCTGAAGGTTGGCCAATGGATAGCGAAAGCAGGTACTTACTCACCTTCGGCCCCTTCCGCGTAGATCTGGACCAGCGCTTGCTGATGCGCGGCGAGGAGAGCATCCCACTGGCCCCGAAGGCCTTTGAAACCCTCCTGGTACTCCTGCGGAACAGCGGACGGGTGGTCTTGAAGGACGACCTGATGAAAGCCCTGTGGCCGGACACGTTTGTCGAGGAGTCGAACCTCAGCCAGCATATCTATCAGCTTCGGAAGACGCTTGGGCCAGGCGCGCAGGATCCCCAATACATCGTGACCGTGCCTGGGAGGGGATACCGGTTTGCCCAGAAAGTTGAGCAGGTTTCGGCTGGCAACGGCAACGGGTTCGCCTTGGAGGGCTACCTAACGCCACGAGTGGAGGTTAAGCAAGAAAAGCCGACGAGTCACCCATTTTGGCTGGTAACGGCAGCACTCGGCGTGACTGCTGCCGTTACACTCGGGCTTCTCTTGCAAGCTGTCCGACCCGCCAGCCGGCCCTTGTTTAGATTGAGCGTAGGTTTGCCGGATTTTGTAGTTACCGAGCCAACCTCAGGCTCCAGCCTGGCGATATCGTCCTCAGGGACCCGCGTCACGTACACGGGCCGCGGTCCCAACGGAACTTTGCAACTGTACACGCGCGCCCTCGATCAAGAACGCGCGCTCCCCTTGGCGGGGACGGAAGGCGCGTACAGTCCGTTCTTCTCGCCCGACGGGCAAACGATCGCCTTCTTCGCTGATGGTAAGCTGAAGAAGGTGCCGGTCGGTGGCGGAGAGGCGACGGTGCTGTGCAATGCACCGAAGGGAGTTGGTGGGAGCTGGGGCGAAGACGGCGCCATCATTGCCGCGCTAGATACGTCGGGTGGGCTTTCGCGAATATTCCCGAACGGTGGCTTGGTGCAGCCGGTCACCAAGTTGAGACAGGAGAGCAGTGACCTCGGGCACATCTGGCCGCAGGTTCTTCCCGGGGCGGAAGCCGTGCTGTTTACCGCCGTCTCCACTACTGCGAATATTCCCGACTCCACCATCGAGGTGCAATCGGAGAAGACCGGGCAAAGGAAAACCCTTGTGCGCGGCGGCTACTACGGCCGCTACATGCCGAGCGGGCACCTCGTGTACATGCGTGGGCGAACTTTGTATGCCGCGCCCATGGACCTCAGGCGACTGGCGATGACGGGGCCCGCCGTCCCCGTTGTCGAAGATATCTCAATCAGCAGCGTGTGGGGGACTGCGGAAATGGATTTCTCTCGCAGCGGGACCTTGGTCTACGCGCAGCGGGAACCCGTTAGCAAGGCGCTAATGTGGTTGGACGGGACAGGCAAGACACAACTGCTGCGCTCCGCTGGGGAGGAATACAACCCCGCCGTGCGCTTGTCACCCGATGGCAAGCGGCTGGCGCTGGCCGTGGTCGGAAGCGACAGCGTCGACGTGTGGGTCTACGAGTGGGAGCGGAATACGATGACTCGCCTGACGTTCGGCTCCCATGCCTGGTGGCCCATCTGGAGCCCGGACGGCAAGCACATTGCTTTCATGTCCTCGCAGCACGGAGAAGCTGCGAACCTGTACTACACGCGGGCTGACGGGGCGGGGGAGGCGGTGCGCCTCACGGAGAGCAGGAACCGCCAGATCCCGTACTCCTTTTCTCCGGATGGCAAACGCCTGGCCTTTTTCGAATTCAATCCTCAAACGCAGACCGACATCTGGACACTGCCGTTAGAAGACCCGGGAAGCGACCGTCCGAAGGCGGGAAAACCGGAACCCTTTCTCGTCACGCCATTTGACGAGCGCGCCCCGATGATCTCGCCGGACGGCCGCTGGCTGGCCTATGAGTCGAACGAGTCGGGTCGCAGCGAGGTGTACGTGCAGCCGTTTCCCCGCGCAACAGGAAAATGGCAGGTCTCGGTCGGAGGCGGCGACAGGCCGGTTTGGTCGAGAAAGGCTCAAGAGCTCTTCTATCGAAACAGCGACGGCATCATGGTGGCGAGCTACTCCGTGCGCGGTCTGGCGTTTGTCGTGAACAAACCTCGGCTGTGGACTGCTAAGAAGGATCTGGGTATGTATTTTGATTTAGCGCCGGACGGCAAGCGATTCGTCATCGTGAAAGGGGGCGAGCCCCAGAAAAGCAGTTCCGAGCAAGTGATGCTGCTGGAGAATTTCTTCGACGAACTGCGACGCCGCGCACCAACGGGAGTCAGATAGCCACCTTCGTTAGCCGAGCCACCACAGGTCTCCAAACTTTCCAGTGCAAACATGATTGAGCCCTTTCCTATGCCAATTCTGGCGTTGTGTTGACAGGTTCACTGATCCCTCGTTGCACTCTGCCACATTCGGGCCAAGCTCGGGCCCGTTGCACGGTCCCAAGCGAGTCCCGCCTATGTTACTCACATCATTGAAAGAAGGAGGTATCAAGCCATGAAGAACATCGTTCTCGTTCATGGTGGCTTTGTGGATGGCGCCGGCTGGGAGGGCGTGTACAAGATCCTGAAGCGAGACGGCTACAGCGTCAGCATCGTCCAGAATCCGAGAATATCGTTGGAGGACGACGTAGCAGTTACCAAGCGGACTCTTGCAACGCAGGACGGACCTGCAGTTCTCGTTGGCCATTCCTACGGGGGAGCGGTAATCACTGAAGCGGGAAACCATCCAAAGGTTTCAGCCCTCGTCTACATCGCTGCCTTCGCTCCAGACAAGGGCGAGTCGGTGGGATCGCTTATTAAGGACCCGCCGCCCGGCGCGCCCGTACCGCCAATACTGCTGCCGCAAGACGGCTTTTTGTTCCTCGACAAGGCGAAGTTTCCCGCTGCTTTCGCAGCCGACGTAGACCCAGAAAAAGCCGCTTTCATGGCTGATTCCCAAGTTCCGTGGGGCATGGGGGCCATTAGCGGCGCGATCAGCGAACCCGCGTGGAGGACGAAGCCGAGCTGGTACCTGCTCACCACCGAGGACAGGATGATTCCACCTGACGCCCAGCGTGCCATGTCCAAGCGCGCGGGTGCTACGGTGGTTGAGGTCAAGGGAAGCCACGCCATTTACGTATCGCAGCCAAAAGCGGTCGCAGATCTTATTGAACAGGCCGCGACGAAAACGAAGGGCGCCACCGCTTAGAAAGCTCGCTTCGCACGCGCCGAATCTACGCAAGCAGCATGATTGTACGGTCTGTGTCGTTTCAGACCTCACGACCGAGGATGCCTGTCCGGATTACGGCGCACTCGGAAACCGGAGTACCGCGCGGTTCGGCCCCCGGTTGACATCGCTTGCGCTACATGTGTACCGTTTCCGTATGTCCTCCCAACCTGCTGGATTATCGAGCGCGCCTGTCTCAGGGGTTATCATCGAGCGCGACGGCGAAGTACTCACGTTCACGCTGAACAATTCCGAAAATGAAAATGAGGTGACCGGGCCGATGTTTGACGCGATGCTGGCGGAGCTTCGCCGGGAAGCAACGCGTCCGAGCGCGCGAGTCTTGCGCATTCGCGCGCATGGGAAAGTTTTCTGCACGGGACGCGAACGCGCGGGGCGGGACGCGGCCGCGGTGCGGCATGAATCGGAACGACTTATCGAGTTCAAGCGCGCGCTGCGCGTTTCACCGCTCATTAGCATTGCCGAAGTGCACGGCGATGCCTTTGGCTTCGGCTTCGGGCTCGCCATCGTGTGCGACTTCGTTTACGTTTCCAGCAACTCATCCCTCGGATTCCCGGAAATGAAATTTGGCCTCGCTCCCGCCGCGATCATGGCGTATCTCGGCGAGTACGCGCTGCCGCGTTTCGCTTTTCCGCTCGTTTTATTCGGCGATCCGATCGGCCCGGAGCGGGCGCGCGAAATCGGCCTGATCTCTCACGTCAGCGCCGCGGCGAGCCTCGCCTCCGACGTCAATGCGCTGATCGAACGCATCCTGCATCTCGATCCAAACGCCGCGCGCAACTGCAAGGAATTTTTTCAGGCGACGCTGCAGAACACGTTCGAACAAAATTGCCGACTGGCCGCGGACGCCTTGACCGCAGGCAGCATGGCCGTGCTCTCGAGGAAGAAGTGAGCCGGCCGTGGCCGTAAACGCAGGAGCGCGTCTCGACCGGCTGCCGATCTCCTCGTTCCACCGCCGGATCATGTGGCTGATCGGCGCGGGGATGTTCTTCGACGGCTTCGACATTTACCTCGCGGGAATCGTTCTCGGCGCCACGGTCAAAAGCGGATTTTCGACGATCGAGCAGAACCGGGATTTTGTTTCGGTAACGTTCATTGGGATGATGCTCGGGTCCTTCGTGACCGGATTTCTCGGCGACCGCTTCGGGCGCCGCTTCACCTACCAATCCAATCTGGCCATCTTCGGATTTGCGTCCATCGCCGCCGCGTTCGCGCCCTCGATGTCTGTTTTGATCTTGATTCAGGCCGCCATCGGCTTTGGACTCGGCGCGGAAAATGTAGTCGGGTACTCGACGCTGACGGAATTTGTCCCGCCCCAGTCGCGCGGCAAATGGCTGGGCTTCATGACCGTGTTCGTCGTCACGGGCTTGCCGGTTGCAGCCCTGCTCGGGACGATCGTTATCCCTAGGCTTGGGTGGCGCGCCATGTTCGTTCTGGGCGGGCTCGGCGCGCTCGTGGTTTGGTATTTGCGAAAAAAATTGCCGGAATCGCCGCGCTGGCTGGAATCTGTTGGCCGCACGGAAGACGCCGAGGAGTTGTTGCAGGGAATCGAAGCTGAGGTCGCGGGCGAGCATTCTCCGCTGCAGCCCCCGGAGATTTCACGCGTGGTAAGGCACTCGCGGGATTTTTCGTCGCTGGCCAGCCCGGCGATTCTGCCGCGCATGATTTTGGGGTCGGTTTCTCTCATCGTCATCAACAGCTTGCTCTACGGATTCGTGACCTGGCTGCCGACGTTTTTCGTCCTGCAGGGGCTCAGCATCGCGCGTTCGTTCACGTACTCGCTCGTGATGGCGGTCGGCGCGCCGATCGGCTCGGCGATTGGCGCTCTTACCGCGGATTCCTGGGGACGCAAGCCCACGATTGTGGGGGCATCGCTGCTCACAATTCTGATTGGGAGTTTTTATCCCTTCATTACGAGCCCCCTTGCGCTCATGGCGGTTGGGTTTACGTTGATCGTCCCGATTTACGTTCTCGTGGCGCTTTTGTTTGCCGTTTACATCCCGGAACTTTTTCCAACAGAGATTCGGCTGAGGGCGTCGGGAATCTGCAACACGTTCGGGCGAGGCGCAATTATTTTCACGTCCTACATCGTCGTGGCGCTGTATAAATCGCGTGGGGTCGGCGGCGTTCTCATCTATATGATCGGGCTGCTGGTCGTGGAGATTCTGGTGGTGCTCACGCTCGGGGTCGAACCTAAAAACCGCCGCCTCGAAGAAATCGAGACCGAGACGGCCGTCGCTCCCCTTCCTGCCGAGGTGCGAAATCCATGACCGTGATGCCCATGACGTACGACGCGCAGCTCTTCATCAACGGCGAGTTCGCGGACGCCGCGAGCGGCAAGACGATGGATATCATCAACCCGGCGACGGGCGAGGTTCTGGGGAGGCTTGCGGCTGCCGACGCCATTGACGTCGACCGGGCGGTTACCGCCGCGCAAGCTGCTTTCGACGAAGGAAACTGGAGCCGCGCGTCCATTCAAGAACGCGCCCGCGTGCTGAACCGATTTGCGGATTTGTTTGAGGAGGATCTCGAAGCGTTTTACAAGCTCGAGACGCTGAACAACGGCCGGCCGATCATCGAGACGCGCGCGCAAATCTCGCGCCTGCCGCAGTTCTATCGCTACTTCGCGGCGCTGGCGCTGACCCGCCGCAGCGACGTGATCCCCGTCGAAGGACCGTACCTTTGCTACACCGACCGTGTGCCGCTTGGCGTTGTCGCACTGATGACATCGTTCAATCATCCGCTGATGATTCTCTCGAAGAGCCTGGCGCCGGCGCTCGCAACGGGGAACAGCGTGGTGATCAAGCCGTCCGAGCAGACACCGCTCACGACCATTCGGCTCGTGCAGCTTCTGGATCGCGCGGGCGTGCCGAAGGGCGTCGTCAACGCCATCAACGGCGCAGGCGCCGAAGCGGGCGCGGCGCTGGCTGCGCATCCGAAGATTCGCAAAGTGACTTTCACCGGGAGCACCGAGGTGGGGCGCTCGATCGGCGCCGCGGCGGCGCGCAATTTCGCGGCTGCGACGCTTGAGCTCGGCGGCAAGGGCGCCGTCATTCTCTTTGACGACATGGAGCTCGAGCGCGCGGTCAACGGCGCGGCCTTCGCGGCGTTCATCGCCGCGGGCCAGACCTGCGTTTGCGGCTCGCGCATCCTCGTCCAGCGGAACATGTACGAATCGTTTCTGGAAAAGTTTCGTACGAAAGCCGCATCGATTCGTCTTGGCGATCCCGCCGATCCTGCGACGCAACTTGGACCTGTAATTTCAGAGAAGTCGCGGCGGCGGATTCTGGCGATGCTCGATCGCGCCACGGCTGCGGGCGCGAAACTGCTGACCGGCGGCAAAGCCCCCTCAGTGAGCGTTCCTTCCGGATTTTTCATCGAGCCGACCGTGATCTATGATGCCGACCCTCGCTCAGAAATCGCGCAAGATGAAGTCTTTGGGCCAGTGACCGTCGTGATGCCGTTCGAAGACGAAGCGGACGCGATTCGAATCGCCAACGATACGAGGTTCGGCCTCGCGGCATCCGTGTGGACCAAAGACGTCGCGCGCGCGCACCGCGTCGCCAGCCGATTGCTGTTCGGCATGGTCTGGGTAAACGATCATCACCGGCTCGATCCCGCGTCGCCGTGGGGCGGCTTCAAGGACAGCGGAGTTGGCCGCGAGACCGGCATCGAGTCCTTCGACCACTTCACCGAAGTGCGCGCTGTGACCGTGAACACGACGGGGGAGACGGTGGATTGGTACGGCAAGGGCGGCGCGCCAAAGCGCCTGAACTAAGACCCGAAGTAGAGTGTGCCCGGTCAAATCAGGCGGGTTTGACAAATGAGAATCCCAGTATCGAGAAATATTCGTGTAACGCTGCTTGCCGCTCTGGCATTCGCAGTGGTCCCGGCAGCCTGGCCGCAAACCGCTGACACGATTCTCGTGAACGGAAAGATCCTCACCGTTGCTCCTCAGTTCTCGATTCGCGAAGCCGTCGCGGTACGCGACGGAAAAATCATGGCCGTGGGAAGCAGCGCGGAGATCCGCAAACTAGCGGGCTCGCAAACGCACGTAATCGATCTGCAAGGGCGCACGGTGATCCCCGGCCTCATCGATTCTCACATCCACGCGATACGCGCGGGCCAAACGTTCACGACCGAAGTGAATTGGGTCGGCGCAGCTTCGATCACGGAGGCGATGAGCCGCATCCATGAAGCCTCACTCGCGAAAAAGCCAGGGGCGTGGATCGTCGTCGCGGGCGGATGGCAACCGGAGCAATTCAAGGAAAAGCGCCGGCCCACGCAGGCGGACCTCGTGGCCGCGGCGCCGAATAACCCAGTCTACATTCAGCACGACTACGATTGGGAAGTGATGACGCCCGCCGGCTTCAAGGCCATGAACATTGCTACCGAGGCCGACCTGCCGCACCCCGGCAAGTTCGAGAGAGACGCGAGCGGCAAACCGACCGGCGCGATCGAAGATGGCGGCGGGTTTGACGTGGCCATTGCGCTCTTTGACAAGCTTCCCCATCCGACGTTTGACGAGCAAGTCGCCGGAACGAAGAAATTCTTTCGCGAGTTGAACCGGCTCGGCGTGACCGGCGTCGGCGATCCCGGTGGGAACAACCTCAACCCTGAAAATTATCAGCCCGTCTTTCAGATTTGGCGCGAGCATCAGTTGACGCTCCGCATCGCCTACAGCCTGTGCGGGCCCACGCCGGGCAAGGAATTTGAAGAGCTGCAAGGCCTGACGCAGATGTTGCCCCAGGGTTTTGGCGACGACCTGCTGAAGTTCAACGGCATCGGCGAACGCGTGACCTGGGCGATGAACAACAACGATCATCCCTCCGCCGATGAACTGGAACGGTTCTATGGAATTCTCCGTTGGGCCGCGCAGAGAAGAATGACCGTCACGATGCACTGGCCGCATGACGCGTCCGCCGATGCGTTGCTCTCCATCTATGAGCGCGTGAATGCGGAATTCCCTGTCAAGGATTTGCGCTGGTCGGTCGCGCATCTGACGGACGCATCGCCCGAACATCTTCGCCGCATGAAAGCGATGGGCGTGGGATGGACAATTCAGCGTCCGGAAGCCGTAGCCGTGGAGAATGCCAAGGAGCTCGACGTAACGATGGGCGCGGGAACCGATGCGCACCGCGTGGCCTCTTACAATCCGTTCACCACGCTCCGCTGGCTGCTGGTGGACAGCAAAAGAGCCGGCGCCAGTCCGCGGGGACCGGGACAAACGCCAACGCGCGAAGACGCGCTGCGCGCCTATACGATCGGCAGCGCATGGTTTTCGTTTGACGATGCAGAGCGCGGTTCGATCGAACCGGGGAAACTTGCTGACCTCGCCGTCCTGTCAAAAGACTACGTGACGGTTCCACTCGACGAAATCGAAACCATCGAATCACTTCTGACCATGGTCGGCGGAGAAATTGTGTACGGGGCAGGACCCTACGCAGGGCTGGAGAATTTCCGCTGAGAATGTGATAGAAGGGGCTAGCGTTTCTGCGCTTGGCTGATGCGGGAGCCCAATGCTGAAGTCCTTGCTTGCCAATGCGTAACTTCGAGGAGAATCCATCATGAAGAACTCCGACGCACCAGCACGGTGCTCCGCTCTCGGACGGCGGGAATTTCTGAAAGTCGGCGCGGGAGGCGCGGCGATGGCCGCGGCGCTGCCGACTGCGCTGGCGGCGCAGCCTAAAGAGACGAAACAGAAAGGCGTGGACTGGTGGGACGCGCGTCCCGGCAAAGAAGGCGTCGGAAAGCCGGTCGCCATCGACTGCCACGCGCACTGGTCTCCTGAGCCGTACAACAAGGCGCTCGCCGATCTGGGGCATCCCCTCGAAAATAATTATCCGCTGAACGCCGACCTCGAAAAGCGTATCCAGTGGATGGACGAGCACGGCGTGCTGATGCATTGCCTAACGCTGTCCGGCTCGATGCCGTGGCAGTGGACGTCCGCGGAACAAGGGGCGCATCTCGCGCAGGTCATCAACGATACGGGGATCGCAGTGCACAAGGCGCATCCTGATCGTTTCGTGATCGGCGTTGAAATCCCCGTTCGCGATCCGCAGCTCGCGCTGAAAGAACTGAATCGCGTCGCGGGGAAGCCGGGCGTACGTGCCGTACACCTGCCGGACTCGCTCGAGCGGCACGACTATATTATTGATCCGGGATTTGAACCCGTTCTCGCGCGGATCGAAGAGCTGAGCCTGCCGATTATTTTCCACCAGATGGATGGAGTCGCGAACAACTACGGCGCCGATCGCGTTTCCGGGCCACCCAATCTGGCCGCGGGCCTCGACGCACCCATCGACCACACCGTGCTCGCGACGAAGCTAATGATGTCGGGGCTGCTCGACAAATATCCGAAGCTCGAAATCGTGTTGCCGCACGCGGGCGGCGCGTTTCCGTATCTCGCCGGAAGAATCGAGCATTTCTTCTCCCATTTTCCAAACCAGCATGTTTCGCTGGCGCGGCCGTTCCGGGAATATTTGCGGCGGTTCTACTACGATTATTTGATCTACTACCCGGAGGCGTTTCAATTCCTCGTCACCATGGTCGGACCCGACCGCATCGTGGTGGGCACGGATATTTTCGCGGCGCGGGATGTCGAGTATCCGAGCAACGTGCTCGACCAGTTCGGGTATCCGGCGTCCGAACGCGAACTGATCCTGAAGGGAAACGCGATGAAGTTATTGCATCTGTAGTGCGGCCATTCGGTGTTTTTCTCTGTGACCCTGTGTGTCCTCTGTGGTGAAGGTTTGCCTTCAGATGAAAGCAAAACCGTTCACCACAGAGGGCACAGAGGATGCAGAGAAAACCTTGAGGACTTAATTGCTACCCACCGGCTTGAATTTCTGGATGCGCTTGCCTGTACCGACTTCCGTCACGTAGACGTTGCCCTTCGAGTCCACCGCCAGAAAATGCGAGTAGGTGAATTGGCCGGGCTGGCGGCCCACGCGTCCGAAACTGGAGAGTACCTGCCCGCTGGCGTGATCGAGAATATCAACCTGCTCGTTGTCCTGATTGACTACGTACATGTACTTCTGCCCCGGATCGCGCGAAAACGCGACCCAGACCGCCGATCCCAGCGCGCCGGACTCGTGCTCCGGGCCGGGCGGGAGCGGGCTTCGATGCTCGTATTCAACCGAGATGTTCTTTTGGAAGTTGCCCATCTTATCGAACACTTGAATGCGATGGCCGCGCCGATCGCACACGTAGACCAAGCCGTTGTTATCCAGTGTCACGCAATGCAGCACGGGCACAAAGCTCGGGCCGGTTTCAGTGTCAGTGCGGTGCAAATCCCATTGGCGCAGGAATTTTCCTTCGCGATCGAAGACGGCGACGCGGTGGTTCCCGCCCGGAGTTTCGCCGTCGGCAACGTAGATGTCGCCGTTCTTCGGATCGATGGCGACGCCCGCCGGTTTGAAAAATCCCTCATGGCTGGCATTTAGGGCTTTACCTTTCGCCGTGCCATCCGACGAGTCGACCACGCCCTTCTTGCCAATCTGAAGCAGCAGTTTGCTTCCATCGTGCGAATATTTCTGCACGATGCCGTCACCGTTGCCGGTCATCCACACATTATTTTCCGCATCCACCGCGCAGCCGTGCGGCGTGTTCGGCGTCGAATCCGGATCGCCGAACGAATTCGCGACGTTGCCGTCGGGATCGAACTCGATCACGACCGGGGCCTGGCGTCCCGCGTCGAGATCGTTGTCGGTCAGATCGCGCCGGTTCAGGATGAACACGTGGTCGCGTGAGTCGATGCAGTTTCCGCCGATTCCGCCGGTCACCCAGAGATTCGGCAGGGGCTTCGGCCAATTTGGATCGACCTCGAACTTTGGCGCTTTGTTTTGAGCGCGCGAAGTGGCGAGGCACAGCGTTCCCATCGAAATGCCCAACATCGCTATCCTCGCCGCGAGGCGGAGGAAGCTTGTTTGCGCTTTCATACAGTTCCTTTTCCCGGAATCAAAGTTCGACCAGTCGTTCACGGGAATTTCCTTTTGTATTCTTGAAGTGTCAACGCGGCCACGCCGCGACCGCCGCAAATCATATCAGCATTCCGGGCGCGCAGTTCATGCGGCCTGAAAAATTGGACGCGCGACTCGAGCATTCTCCTGGCAGGGCGTCCGGTGTATATTCCCGCTCAACCGGGAAAGCAAAATTAAGAATCCGGCGCGCGATGTGGAGGTTTTTCATGGCCAGATTGGGAAGATGGACGATTGCTACTTTGATTTTTTGCGGAGCGGGTTTGACGATCTTCGCCGCGTGCTCCGAAGCCCTCGCGCAAGCGCCGCCCACTTATAAGGTCGACGCCTCGTGGCCCAAAGAGTTGCCCAACAACTGGATCATGGGCCAAGTGGGCGGCATGGCCGTGGACCGCCAAGACCACATCTGGGTCCTGCAACGGCCGGGCTCGAACACGAAAGACGATCTCGGCGCGGCCCAAACTCCGCCCGTCGCCGAGTGCTGTATTTCCGCGCCTCCCGCACTGGTATTCGATACCGAGGGCAACCTCCTGAAATCCTGGGGCGGCCCGGGCGCGGGCTATGACTGGCCGACTTCAGAGCACAGCATTTTCGTCGATCGAGGCGGAAATGTCTGGATCACCGGCAACGGCGCGAGGGACCGGCAGGCGATCAAGCTTTCAAGCGACGGAACGAAATTGCTGCTGGAGATCGGCCATCCCTCCGCCGCGCCGATGAGCAATTCAGACACGACCATTCTTGGCCGCCCGGCCGGAATCGAAGTGGACGAGGGCGCTCACGAGGTTTATATCGCCGACGGTTACCTTAACCGGCGCCTGATCGTATTCGATTCCGAAACGGGCGCGTTCAAACGAATGTGGGGCGCATACGGGAAGCCGCCAAACGACGCGGACCTCCTTCCGTACAGCCCCGACGATTCACCCAGCACGCTGTTTCGAAATCCGCTGCACAGCGTGCACCTCTCAAAGGACGGGCTTGTATACGTTTGCGACCGCGTGAACGACAGAATTCAGGTTTTCACGAAGGAAGGAAAATTCCTGAAGGAATTCATCTGGCGCCCGAAAACGCTCGGCAACGGATCGGCGTACGATCTCGCCTTCTCGAGTGACGCGGGGCAGAAGTATCTGCTCGTGGCGGACGGCGAAAACAACGTGATCTGGACGCTGCTGCGAAGCGACGGCTCGGTTCAAGGCACGACGGGCCACGCCGGCCGCAACGCAGGCCAGTTTCATCACGTGCACAGCGTAGTGTCAGATTCAAAAGGAAACTTGTACACGGGCGAAGTCGAGACCGGCAGGCGAATTCAGAAATTTGTGTTAGTTCACTAATTGCATGTGGTCTTTCATTACAAACTGCGAGTGCGGCTTGCTGTGGACGTATGTCGCGACGTCATACGCCTCTTGCGGCGTGAGCGTGTCCGGCGCGTTTTGCGGCATGTTGTGCTGCACGAACGCCGCCATTTTCGGAATTTGATTCATGCCCGCGCCGTCGCTATAGGAATCCGGCCCCCAAAGGGCTGGGGCGACCGGGAGCTTTCCTTGGCCTTCCTTGCCGTGGCAGACAGCGCACTGCTCGGTATAAATCTTGCTTCCCCGCTCGGGGTCTCCGTTCAATTCGGGAAGATCGACGAGCCCTCGACCGGGAAACGCATGGCCGGCCACTTGGTCCTTTGATAGCCATTGCACGTAGGCGACGAGGCCGGTCATCTCCGGGCCGTCGTTCGGGACGCGGTGGCCAAATTCGCTGCGCTGGAAGCATTGCTCGATCCGCTCTTCAAACGTGATGACGGTTTTTTCGCGGTCGCGGTACATCGGGAAAATTCCGGGCAGCCCCACCATCGGCATACCCTTTGAAACTGTGCCGCCGTCAATGTGGCAGTGCGTGCAGCTCAGCTTGTTGCCGACGTACTTCTCCGCGTATTTCGGAGTGTCATTGAAAATCTGCATGCCCAGGCGAATGCTGTCGCCAAGTGGCCCAGCGGGGATCGTCGAGGTATCCGGCATGACCCAGGCTTTCGCCGAATCCGCGGACTGCGCCGGCTTCGGCTGCGCGCCAAAGCTCGCGGACGTTGTGGAGAAGACAGCGACAATCGAAAGAACCAAGGCGATGGCAACGCCGCATCGGATGGCGATCACTCGAATCATGAGCTCTCCCCTCGAGGAGTATGAATTTACAATCTTGAAGCACTCATTTTACCGCGTTCGAGTCTTCGCAGGGTAGCCTGTTTCGAGACAGCGCACGGCCCTGATCGTCACCCCACTTGTAATATCTGCTTCAAAAGGCGGTAGCGCCGCTATTTCGGTACGCGACGGTATTAGCTAGTGGATGAAGCGGGCGGCGCCGAGAACGAGCCCCAGCGTCAAGCCGGCGATTACGATCTCTCCCACCGCGCCGACCAGGAACGGTCGCAACCCTTGCTTGCGCATATCGCCGATGTTCGTGCGCAGGCCGACTCCCGCAAATGTCAGCAGAAAGGCCCAACGCGAAAGATTCGCCAGGCTGCCGAGTTGTGCGCCGGTGAACACACGGGCTGTGGCCAACGCCGAAATCACGAGGAACCCAAGCACGAACTTGGGAAACTTCTGCCACAGGAACGCCGCCTTGTTGCCGACGCCCGCCGTGTGCTCCTTGCGCGCCCAGTGAATAGCGTAGCCCAGCACTACAAAACCGATCATTGCGTTCCGCGCGGTTTTGGCCAGCACGGCAACCTTACCCGCAGCGTCGGAGAACAGAGCACCGGCAGCGGTCGCTTCCGCGGTGTTATCCACTCCCAGGCCGGCCCAGATTCCGTAGCTGGTGTCGCTCATGCCCAGAGCGTGGCCGATCAGCGGGAAGGTGAATAGCGCCACAGCGCCCAGCGCGAGCACGGCAGCGATCGCATACGAGGAGTCTTCCTCGTCAGCGTCGATGGCGCCTTGCGCCGCTATGATTGCGGAGACGCCGCAAATCGACGACCCGATGGCCAGCAGATCGGTGAGTTTCGGACTCAAGCGGAATGCTTTGCCCAGGGCGGTCATGAAGAGGAGAGAAACGGTGATCTCGATAACCACCAGGACAAGACTCACGCCGCCGAGTTTCAGGACGTCACCCAGGATGAATCGCGATCCAAGCAGCACGATACCGGCCTTGAGCCAGAATTCGTAGGTGGCCAGACCGGGGCGGAACATGGCAGGGATACCGACCGTGTTAGAAATCACGAGGCCAATCAGGATCGCCCAGAGAACGTATTCAATATTCGGGAGCGCCATATGATGCGCCCTGCCGTACCGCGCGATCGACTGCTCGATGAGCTTGCCCGCCCATCCGACGGCGGCGAGAAGCAGCAGGCCGGGCAACAGGCGCGCTACGCGCTTGAAGAGATTGTCTTGGTATTCCGAAGCAGGTAGAGCGATGGAGCTTGCCATTGGATCATTCTCCTCGAAACGAATTTTTCCGCTTCAATTTTCGCGTCACCAAGGAACTCGTTTAATCCATCCCACCCACACCAGCAGAGCGAGCCCGAGCGCCAATGCCACTGCCCAGGCGTCGAGCGAAATTCCGAGGCCGGCGGCTTTTGCTGCCACATTCGTGGTTTCGTTTTTGTCCGACACGGTTGTTTCTCCTTTTCAATTCTTGCGAAGGGGCCGATATGACCCTCGTTTCGGGGCGCTGATGCGGGAGCTACGGAAAAAAGAAAAAGCCCGCTCACCGGCTTGTGCCGATGACCGGGCGTCCTATTCCGAAACCTAATTGCCTTTAAGGGGACATTCGGACCGCACCCAGGCACAGGCTGTTTGCCGTGCGACAACACAGCGCGCAACAACAGGCCCAGTAGGTACGGCTAATCATATGGGCGATTATACCGATGCGCCGGGTGGACGTCAAATTCGTTTTCGTTCACGCAGCGAACATGTAGCTGTAATGTCCGTCGCCCTGCAATACAGCAAGCGCCGCGGCCAGCGCCGGCACGAGGATCACGCCGGGCAAAATGTGCGCCTGCATATCCTTTACAACGTCCTCGGGCTGCGCGCTCAAATTGTTCTTTTTGATCAGCGCTCGCGCCGATTCCTCGGTGGAGGAGTGGCAGCTCAAGAATCGCACGCCGCGGGCCTGCAGGCCTTGCACGCTGAAGTCCTGGTAAGCCGAGTTCGGGTCGCTGGGATCCTCAGATGAATATTTCAGCGTCGGTCCGGCCGAGCTCGGGTAATAGAAATTGCGCACGGCTGGCTCGCCGGTTTTGGGATCATTCTCCTTCACCCATTCGCCAATCTTGTATTTCTCCCAGACGTAGTCGGTGTAATTCACCATGTTTGCCGGTCCATTCAAGGCCAGCACGACTTGGATCTGATCGGCGGCGATGCCGCCGCTGAAGTGCAGGCCGTTGAGCGAGTTCTTGGCGTTTTTCAGGAATCTTCCTTCGTTGATGCCGAAGCCGTGTATAACCTGCTTGGTGCGCCGGCCGGAATGCGTCAGCGCGTCGAAGTCAGCGGCCTGCTGCCAATCGGTCTTTTGCCAGACGTATTGGGCTCGCACGGGCTCGTCCCACAGCGTTGTGGCCGTGGCCGCCGCCGCGACGGCTCCGCCCAGCAGGGTCCGGCGTGAAAATTCGCTCATATTCTTTCTCCTTTCGCCACGCGGCCTCGGAGAATCCGCGCGCCTTCCGGCAGGCTCAAATCATACGCGACCAAAGCGCGCAACGTCCACAGGATGCGGGCTGACGCTGCTCCGCTTGCTTTGCCGCTGATTCGCGGCGAGATGTGGTATGTTTTCTCATATCCACGGAGGCCGCCAATGAAAATTCGAGTTATTTTCTGTGCCATTTCGCTCGCCGTCTTGATTTCGACTTCTCCGCTCTTTGCCCAAACGGGCGGCAAGGAAACGAAGATCATGATTCGCGCGATCGCGCGCGATGCCAAGGTCATTGGCCAACACGTGGGCGGAGCAAAAATTACGGTGCGCGACACCGCCACGGGCGAAATTCTCGCGCAGGGGATGCAGGCCGCCGGGACTGGCGACACGAACATAATCATGAAGACGCCGCACACCCGGGGCATGACCGTCTACAACACGCCGGATTCCTCGGGCTATGTTGCCGTGCTGCACTTGGACAAGCCGACCGTGGTGGAGATTACGGCCGAGGGCCCGCTCGGAAACGCCCAGGCCACACAGCGCGCTTCGAAGACCATGCTTCTAATGCCTGGCGAAGACGTGCTGGGAGAGGGCATCCTTCTCGAAATTCACGGCTTCATCGTAACGGCGCTGAATCCGCTTCCGGATTCCCAAGTCAAAGGCGGATCGCCCTTCGAGGTTAGAGCCACCGTGACAATGGCCTGCGGCTGCCCGACCGAGCCCGGCGGGCTTTGGGATGCTAGCAAAATCCGCGTGGTCGCGCGGCTCCTGCGCGACGGCAAGGTGGAATCGGAAACTCCGATGACGTATGCGGGAGTGCAAAACACGTTTCACGCGGACGTCTCACCCGTTCCCGGCGCGACGGAATTACAGGTGCTCGCCCTGGACCCCCCAAGCGCCAATTTCGGGATGACCAAGGAGGCCGTCGCGATTATTCCGTGATCGGGGACGCCTTTTTCCATGGTTGTCCCCTGTCGCATCGCGAAGATCTTGTGGCAGTGGCGGACCTGGGACGCCACCGCCGGCATAAATATTTCGTTTGTTGATGCGCTTCCTTGGTGGTAACAATGTGGCCAGGCGCGCGTGAAGCGCGGTCCACGTCCCCTACAACTAGCGTGGAGCAACTAAAATGAGGCGAGTGGAATTTCGCGTGCCAACCGCCAGCAACGGAAAGGCGCACCGGGACAACGAATCGCAGGTCTCCCGCGCGACACTGGGGCTGCGCGAAATGCTCCTGCGCGGCGAGTTCTGGCCCGGACAGCGAATCGCCGAGGTTCCCCTGTCGGCGAAACTCGGCGTTTCCCGGACACCCTTGCGCCTGGCATTTGAACGATTGGAGCACGAAGGATTGATTCGCGCGCTGCCACGCTCCGGGTTCACGGCGAGTGAATTCAGCATCACCGACATCTGGGACGCGATCGAGACGCGTGGGGTTCTCGAGGGCGCCGCCGCGCGGCTCGCGGCGGAAAGGTTCAGCAATCCCGCTCAATTGGAGCCGATGCGCAGGCTCAACCAAGGCATGGAAGAGATTTCAGAGATCACCCCCCAAAGCTTTGCGCGATATCTCGATTTAAACTACGCATTCCACTTGGCGATCCTGGACCTCGCGAACAACCGGATTCTGCGCCGCGCCCTCGAGCAGGTTTACAAATTCCCGTTTGTTTCCCCCAGCTCCCGCGTGCTCCTGCAAAGAACCCTGCCCGGATCGAAATTCATCCGGCCCATCGCCGAGGAGCATCACCGCGCAATCCTCGATGCCATCGAACACCGGCAGGGGGCGCGCGCGGAGAACGTCGCCCGCGAACATTCCCTGCTGACCCGAAGGAATCTGGAAGAAGCCCTCGCCGACCGCAATCAGCTCGAAACCTTGCCGGGCGTCCGGCTGATCAAAGTGTCGAACGGCGACGGTGTCTGAAGCCAGGTTCGGCCCACAAGTTCTCACAAACGAATTCGCCCGCTTCTGCGCGGGAGTTCCGCTTCTCTATTCCCGCGAATGTAGTATTCTGAGTTCACAATTCAATTTGAGCGGCGAAAATGCCGGGAGAAGGCATGGATCGCGCTCCGACGATCGGCGAAATCATCGACCAGCGGCCCATGGGCCGCTATCAAATCTGGACCATGACTCTCTGTGGCATGGTCATCGTTTTGGACGGATTTGATACGCAGAGCATCGGTTTTCTCGCGCCTTCCATGGCCGAGTCGCTGCACATCCCAATCAAAAATTTTGGCCCTATTTTTGTCTTTGCGCTCATCGGATTGATGATCTCTTCCATGCTGTCCGGACCGATCGCCGACCGCTGGGGCCGGAAATGGCCGATCGTCGCGTGCACTCTGATCTTCGGCATGTTCGCCATGCTCACTTCACGTTGCGTCACTTTTGACCAATTGATCGCCTGCCGGTTCTTGACGGGACTCGGACTGGGCGGCGCGCTTTCCAATTCCGTCGCGCTGATGTCCGAGTACGCGCCAAAACGGCTGCTGGCCGTCATCGTCAGCATCATGTTTTGCGGAATGCCCGCGGGTGCCGTCCTGGCGACTCGCGTCGGCGCGGTTATGCTTCCGCGCTGGGGATGGCAATCGGTTTTCTACGCGGGAGGAGTCCTGCCGCTCACGCTGGCCGTGCTGCTCGTTGAGATTCTCCCGGAATCCGCGCGCTACCTCGAAGTGTCCGGCGCGGAGGAACGAAAAATCTCCTCGATTGTGGCGCGAATTGCGCCGGAACTTGCAGGCTCGCCGGTGTCCCGCACTGAGCATCAGGACACGAGAAGAAAGGCTCCGGTCCTCAATCTCTTCACGGAAAGACGCGCGGCGGGAACGGTGTTGCTCTGGATTCCGTTCTTCATGAATTTGTTGATGCTGTATTTCATCGTGTTCTGGCTACCGGCGCTGCTTCGCCAAACGGGCAAGCCGGTATCCGCGGGCATGACGGCGATCATGTTGTTCAGCGTTGGGGGGATCGTCGGGTCCGCCATCGAAGGGAACTTGATGAACCGCTGGGGACAATTGGCGGTCTTATTTGCCGAATTCCTATGCACCACGCTGCTGATCGCTTCGCTGGCCTACTCCTCGTCTTTCTCGCTGATGATGACCATCACCTTCATTCTGGGTTTTGTGGTGCAGGGCGCGCAGGGTGGCCTCTCCGCCGTGGCGGCTACGTTTTACCCGACCTCGATCCGGTCCACGGGAATCGGCTGGTGCCTCGGCATCGGACGCATCGGCTCGATCGTGGGGCCCATGATTGGCGGCGTGATGTTAAAGCTGGATTGGAGCCCGCGCCAGATTCTGATGGCGGGGGCGATTCCGGCACTGTGCGCCGCCGCTGCTACGTTCACCAGCCTGCGGCTCGGAAGCAATCTGCCCGCGGAACGCCGCGCGACCACGATCGCCGAAGAATCAGCGCTGTCCCGCTAGCTGAGTGTCTTTGTCTGCCGGGCCGGGCTTTTCCCGACACAACGGTCCCAGTCAGTCTCGATGAGGCGTGCTAGAGCATCTTGAGAAGCGTTCATTTAGGTTGGGACATCGAAAACGGTTGCGGGGACCCGCTCAATTTCTGACCCTCAGGACAGGGACTCTTTGTTCGCGGGTGTAGTATATTTGGAACCCTGCGCATGTGCGCGCATGTTAGGCTAAATGCGCGGTTTAGCAGTCGCGCCAGGCCCGCTCGGGTGTATTTCGAAAGCGGTTCGAGACAGCGGCCGCCGCTGGGGTGTCATGTTCCGAATTCGATTTTTCCGGGCAATATGCGGGCTGTTCGTTCTCGCGGCGCTGTTTGGCTGCGGAGGCTCGGGGCAGCTCGGCTCTGGGACGCAAAATAGCGGAAACTCGTCCGTTGTCCTGGCCATGATGGATACGCCGCCTTCGCTTGTGACGGTTCTTTCGGCCCAAGTAACCCTCACCGGTGCGACCCTGGCGCCTGGCAATGTTTCCCTGTTGTCCGCACCGGTGACAGTCGAGCTAACGCGCCTTCAAACCGATGTCGCGTATCTCGCCACGGCCGCAAAAATTCCTGCGGGTAGCTATACATCGGTGACGCTCACCTTCGCGAACCCGTCGCTCACCATTGAAAACGATACCGCGGCTACGATCGCAGGCTGCGTCTCGGCAACGATCTGCCCGATTGTTCCGACCACGTCGGCGATGTCGGCGACCGTTCCCCTGACGTCGTTTTCCATTGCATCGTCGAGTACAACGGGCCTTCTGATCGACGTGAACCTGGAAACTTTGCTGAATTCGGCGCTTGTGGAGGACTTCATCGCCGGGACGAGCGTTTTCCAATTTACCCCCGCTGGGACTGGAGCGCCCCCGGTGGGCGCCGAAGACGTCGTCGGCCATGTAGCGAGTCCCACCATGTCGAGCAATACATTCACGCTCACGAACGCCGAGGCGTCGTACGCGCTGAAGGTGGACAGCTCGACGACGTTCTTTCAGTTTCCGACGACCGGGTCGTGCACGACTCCGGGATTTGCCTGCCTGCAAGCCAATCAAATTCTGAGCGTGGATATCGGGATTCAGTCCGACGGCTCGCTTCTGGCGAAAAATATTGTCTTCGAGGACGCGGACAGCAGCGACGTGGAAGTCGAAGGCATCATCACAAACACGACATCTTCGTCCCAACAATTTGACATGGTCGTCCTTACCGCGTCCGGCACCGGCACCGGACTCAGCGTTGGCGGGCAAGCGACTGTGGCATATGCCCTGCCGCCTCAGACGACCTTTGACATCGATTTCTTGCACGCGGACAGCACCCCAATCAGTCTCAGCACATCGGGGTTTTTGTTCTCCACGCCCGCGGATTTGGTCGCAGGCCAGCAGATTTCAATCAGGCGTCACGGAACCTTGGCGGGCGGCCAGATTCAGGCGGATCGAGTGCGGTTGCGGTCTTCTCGATTCACGGAAGGTGTGTCGGTAATAGGGTCTGGAATCATCACGCTGCCGAGCCCGTCTTTGGTTTCCGGACACGGCGGCGGTTCCACTCTTCTCGTACAGACATTTGTGCCAACGATTTTCTTTGAGATCGGACACACGATCAATCTTTCCAACATCGGGCTGGGTATACCGATATCCGCGCGCGGGCCGCTGTTCAACGTCAACAACCAGCGCACTATAGCCGCGTCCAAAGTTGTGGTGCAGCCCTAATCGAGACAAAGGTCCGCGCCAGAAAACTCGGCAATCACGCAGTCACGGGCGCGCTTTCCACGCGCGACATTCGGTAGAAGGCCAACAGCACCGCGCCGGTTCCCCATAGAAACACCACGGTCCACATGAGCCCTCCAAGCACCGGGATAAGCCCAACCACCCGCACAATCAGGAGGCCCAGCGCGATTCTCCCAACAGCCGAGCTTGTGCTGCCCTGCGGCTCGCCGAGGATTCTGTTCCCCAGCCACGCGCCCACGAATACCTGCGCGACGTACAGAATCGGCGCGTAAGCCATCACTCCAGCGACCCCGGCACCGATACCAAGAATCAACATCAAGATTCCCATCACGATCAAGAACATGCCCGCGAGCAGCGCCAGCGCCCCGACGCCTATGGGGAGTCCGATCGCTCCTGTTTCGCGGAGCGCCGCCCGGAAAAAGCCCGGGAAAACGAGCAGCAGCAAAATTCCAACGACCAACGCACCCGCATAACCGAAGATTGCGCGCACCCCAATGCGCGCCGTCGAGCGCCTGTTCCGGCGCATCTCCTGCGTGATTTCCGTATGGATCGGGCTTGCGAGCTTGGCTCCGCTTTCCACCGTGGGCTGTTGCGGCCCCGCAAAGGTTGCGGGTCCGCGAATTTCCGCGGTCGAGGCGACTGTCAGCGATCCCCCACGTATCCACATTTCCCCGCCCACAAGGCCTTCGAGGTCCGTTGTGGCGATAAGCCCGAGCAGATCGCGTTGGATCTTGCCGTCCAGATCCGAGTCGCTCGCGATGAGTATCGCCTCGCCGCTAATGGTCCCCTTAGAGGCAAGATCGAACGAGTTCGTGATCGCCGATACGTTCTTTGCGACAACCCCCTGCAGGATCACGCTTCGCGAAATCACGCGTACGTTGCCGTCCACGGTTCCGTCGATCACCGCAACGCCGGTGAACCCAATCACGTCGCCCGTTACGTGCCCGGTCACATTGAGGTTCCGGGTGGCCACGATCAAATCGCCTTCCACAGTGCCGTCAACCCTCACCGAGGGTCCGGCAGCGATCAGATCGTTGTGCACGACTTCGCCCGCGGCGATGGTGACGGCTCGTCCACCGTGCCGCACGTCCGCCGCCGAAGCTCGCGGAGGCAGCGCCAGCGCGAACAACAGAGCCGGCATCACCACCGCAACCGCAATGGAACGCTTCAAGCGGCGCCGAATCCATCCAATCACCACGAGCGCTGCCAGAATCACCGCCCCGATTTGTATCGCGTCAATCATGTCGCTCCATCCTTCCCAAAACGCTCCGCTGAACAAAATCATGCTGAAGAGGTCCGTCCCGCCAAAGCCTGCGCTGTTCAACTGACTGATCCAGGGGCCGACGCCATCGAGCCACAGGAAGTACGCGCACGCCGAAATTGCGCCGAAAGCCAGCGTCCAGATCCAGGAAGGCATGGCGCGCGTCTGCTCGCCGAGTAGACGCGCGGGGATCGCCTCCGTCTCTTCCGTCAGCGCGCTCGAGAGCAACGCCGTTTCGCGTTGCAATGCGTGGAGCAGATCCCGGCAGGATGCACACCCGGCGATGTGCGCGTCCATTTCGCGAACGCGCGCCGCATCGAGTTGACCGTCGAGGTAAAGCAGGCAAGCCATCTCATCAAAATGGGTCATGACGCGCCTCCGGCGGCGAGCCGCGCGCCGCCTTGCCCTTCGAGAATTTCTCGCAGCTCGTGCCGCGCGCGCAGCAGCACCACGCCCACAAACGTGCGGCGGACTCCAAGCGTCGCGGCAATGTCGTCGTAACTCATGTCCGCGTAGTAGCGCAACACGAGCGCCATGCGCGAGCGCGAGCGCAGCTTGTCGAGCGCGCGCCGCACTTCCTGGCCCGAGCGGCGCTCGATCAGCTGATCGAGTTGCCCGGGATCGGGATGTTCGAGCGGCATGTTTTCCACTTCCCCGGTTTCAAGATCCTGCCGCACTTTCCGGCGGCGCAAGAGGTCCCAGCAATGATTCGCGGCGACAGTGTAGAGCCACGCGGTGAACGGGCGCGTCGCATCGTACTGCGAAAGCTTTTGTCGGACTTTGATGAAAATGTCCATGGTGGCGTCTTCGGCGTCCTCGCGAGTCGGCATCGCCCGGCGGCAAAAGCGGAAAATCGCGGGTGCGTGCGTGCGATACAGCTCGCCCCAGGCTTCCGCGTTACCGGCCTTGGCCTGGACGATCCGCTCTTGCAGGGTGGCCTGTTCCGCGGGGTTCATCCCCTCGGGATGTCTCCTCGCATCCATCAGATATTACGCGGCGATAGGGTGAAAGATTTCATTTTTGAAACGGCTTGGCCCGGACATGCGTCCGACACGGCGCAATGGGAGCACTCTATCAGACTTGAAGTTATGGGAGAGAGCGGGCTTCGGGTGTACACTTCCAGCCCGGGAATCCTTCGCGGGAGCCTGGAATCACCAAATTTTGATACGCCGAAAATTGAATTGGGTTGCGCGGTGGTTCGCGCATTCGCAGCCGGTCGCGTCCGGCTGCGGACACGAAACGGGAGGACACATGTTGGGTAACGCTCGTGTGCGGAGTGCAAGGGCTGGAGTTTTTGCGCTGGGTCTTTTTCTCGCGGGATACGCGGCCGTCGCCGCGCTCGCGCAGACTAAGCCCGAAAGCAAGAACATGGAGTTGGTCGGCTACAACGATTTGCAGGGGCGGAGCGCTTACCAGCCGACGATTCATCATCAGGGCAATCGCTGGATTGCGTACATCGGCCATCACGGCGGCTCGGCCATGAATTCGCTGACGGGACAGATGGAGGACAACGGCACCTCCATCGTGGATGTCACCGACCCGAAGCAGCCGAAGTATCTGGCCCACATTCCCGGTGATCCGCGCATTCCGGGGCCGGGCGAAACCGGCGGCGCGCAGATGACGCGTGTGTGCGACGGCAGCGAGTTGCCGCGCGCCGATAAGAAAAAAGTCTACATG
>Ga0210410_10001002_pt1 | contig 27416 bp, 25 predicted proteins | sample IncBWC4MmetaG_FD_161058 | JGI IMG/M metagenome (GOLD analysis project Ga0210410, IMG submission 161058) | Forest soil microbial communities from Barre Woods Harvard Forest LTER site, Petersham, Massachusetts, United States - Inc-BW-C-4-M | ecosystem: Environmental > Terrestrial > Soil >... | reverse complement strand
TCCGGCCGGAGTGGTGGGCCAGACCGCCGCAGCTGCGACGGCGACCATCTCTAATTGGGGATTCGCTGTAACCCCCGCCGACATGCAGGCTCTGGCGCACGCCGTCGGCGAGCAGACGCTGTTCAATCGCACTGGCGGCGCACCCGCGTTTGCCGTGGGCATGGCGCGTATTTTTTCGCAAAGCCTTGGCGGAGACCGCGTGATGGCGCTCTGGTACCACTTCGCCGTCATGTTCGAAGCGCTATTTATTTTGACGGTGCTCGATGCGGGCACGCGCGTCGCTCGTTTCATGATCCAGGACGCGCTCGGCCACATCTACAAGCCGCTCGGTCGAACCAGTTGGTATCCATCGATTCTCGCCACCAGTGCTTTGATCGTCGCCACCTGGGGATATTTTCTGTGGCAGGGCGTGAAAGATCCCTTAGGCGGAATCAATTCTCTCTGGCCGTTGTTCGGCATCGCCAATCAACTTCTGGCAACGGTTGCGCTCTGCGTGGCCACGACAATCATTGTTAAGACTCATCGCGCGAAGTACGCTGCGGTAACGCTGGTGCCCTTGGCGTGGCTGGTGGCCGCAACCTTTACCGCATCATGGCATAAAGTTTTCGATCCCAGCCCCCGCATCGGTTTTCTGGCGCAGGCGCATGTTCTGGCGGCTGGACCGGCGACGTCGGCGACTACAAAGCTGATCTTCAACAACCGGCTGGATGCTGCGGTAACGGCGCTGCTGGTAGTGATGGTCGCGCTGGTGCTGATCGAATCGGGGCGGCAGTGGATCGGTGTGCTGCGCGGCAGGGAAGAGGTTCGCGTGAAAGAATCTCCGTTTGTGATGACGCGGCTGGCGCAGGAGGGAAGATGAAGCGCGTGCAAGAGGCGATCCGGCAATCCGCAACGACGCTGCTCGCAACGCTACGTGAAATTTTCGACGAAGCCGCTTACGAGCGGTTCCTGAGCCGTACTCGCGTCGCACCGTCGGCGAAGGCATATGCCGCGTTTCGCCATGAATTCGACGAAGCCAAAGCCCGCAAGCCAAAATGCTGTTAGTATCCGCGCCTGCGGTAAACTAACGGCAGAAGCAACGAGGTGCCCATGGCACAAATGACTCCGGAAGTTTCCAGGCTGCTGGAACAGGCGTTGTCGCTGTCGGTTGAGGAGCGGGAGGCGTTGGCCGACTCCTTGATCTCCAATCTCGATGGCCAGGTAGAAGAAGGCGTGTACGCCGCATGGGAGGCCGAGATCGGCAAGCGAGTTGCCGAACTGGACGCCGGTACCACCAAGACGACGCCATGGGCGGAAGTGCGCCAGCGTAACCTGGCGAAGTTGTCCCGTGCCCGCTGATTTCTCGTTATTTCACGAGGACGCCGCCGCCGAATACGATGCCGCATTCGATTGGTACCTTGAGCGCAGCCCGGACGCCGCGCGCAGATTCGATGTAGAAATGGGTCGCGCCTTGGAACAAATCGTTCAGGCTCCGCGGCGCTGGGCAATCGGAATCCACTCGACTCGCAGGTTCCTGCTGAAGCAGTTTCCTTTCATTGTGATTTACCGAGAACAACCCTCGGGCATTCAAATCGTGGCGGTTGCTCACACCAGCCGAAAGCCTGGATATTGGAGAACGCGGCTGTAGGAGGCGAGTTCACGGGCCGGTTGCGACAAGCCATTCGTTCCCATCTCCGCCCTTTCCGCGATAAACTGCACTCGGATTCCAGACGAGGTGTATAAGCCGATGTTACGTCGATTGCCTCTATCAGCTCATTCAGCGGGTTCGTTCGTTCTCCTTCTCGCGCTTGCCTCTCAAACCCTCGCTCAGACCGCCGATTCCGCCCAGACCATGCGCCCCGTGATTCGCGGACGCCAGGCTGCTGTGGCCTCCATGAAGGCCGAGGCCACCGAAGCGGCGCGACGCATTCTTGACGCAGGCGGCGACGCCTTCGACGCCGCGGTCGGTGGGCAGGCGGCGCTGGCCGTCACCGACTTTTCGCTCAACGGACTTGGCAGCGACGCGGTTTTGCTCATCTATAACGCCCGCGACAAAAAAGTTTATTCCGTGAATGCCGAGCCGCGCGCGCCCAAGCTCGCCACCATCGAGTGGTACCAGAAGAACAACGGCGGCAATATTCCCGAGAGCGACGGCCTTCTTTCCGGCGGCCTGCCCGGCGTGGTGGACGCCTGGTACACCCTGCTCGATCGCTGGGGCACGATGAGTTTCGCTCAGGTTCTCCAGCCCGCCATCGACCTCGCCGAGAATGGTTTTCCGCTGAGCGAATATGGCGCGTCTTATATCGCGGAGTCGAAGAAAATCCTGAAGTATCCGACGACCGTCAAAATTTATTTGCCGAACGGCCAGCCGCCGAAGGCCGGCACGATTCTCAAGAATCCCGATCTCGCGCGCACGCTGCGAAAGCTAGTCGAAGCCGAAAAGGCAAGTCAATCCAACGGCCGCCACGAGGCGCTGAAAGCGGCGCGCGATCGCTTTTACAAAGGCGACATCGCTCACGACTTCGCTGCCTTCTCCGAGGCCAACGGAGGCCTCTTCCGCTACGACGATTTCGCCGAATACTCCGTCGAAGTCGAAACCCCGGTGTCCGTCGATTACCGCGGCTATCAGATTTACAAGAATCCTTCGGCCAGCCAGGGACCCACCGAACTCATCGCGCTGAATCTTCTCGAAGGCTTTGATCTGAAAGCCATGGGACAGAACAGTCCCGACTTTCTGCACACCAGCCTCGAAGCCGTCAAACTTGCCATGGCCGATCGCGAAAAATATCTCGGCGACATGGACTTCATCAAGATTCCCTACGACGGCCTTCTATCCAAAGACTACGCGCGGGAACGCAGAAAACTGATCGATCCCGCAAAAGCCTCGCTCGAACTGCGTCCCGGATTTCCCGAGAAGTTGACAGTTAACTCGCCCGCTCTCGACCGACCCGTGCACGAAGTTCTCGAGGGCAACGCCAGCCACGACGGCGATACCAGCTACATCGCGGTTGTCGACAAAGATCGCAACATGGTCAGCTTCGAGCCCAGCCTGCACAGCCTGTTCGGTACCGGCGTGGTCATGGGAGACACGGGCATCATTTTCAACTGCCGCGGAGATTATTATTCGCTGGTGCGCGGCGAGGCCAACGCCCTCGAACCCGGCAAGCGCCCGCGCAGCACACTCCAGAGCACGCTCGTCATGAAAGATGGCCAGCCCTATGCAATCCTCGGTAGCCCTGGCGGCGACGATCAAGTCATGCGCACTATGCAGACGCTCATCAACATGATCGATTTCGGAATGAACATTCAGCAGGCCATTGAAGCGCCACGCTGGTCGTCGCGTGCCTTTCCGGCTTCGCCGTTTCCGCACACGATGCATCCGGGCGACATGTCAGTCGAGGATCGCATTCCAGATGCGACGCGGCAGGCGCTCATCGCACGCGGGCACAAGCTGCGCGTCGCGCCCGCATGGTCGCTCGGCTCGAATGCAGGAATTGTTCTTGACATGAACACCGGCGTCCTGAGCGCGGGCGCCGATCCTCGCGTCGATGCCTACGCATGGGCCTGGTGACAGGCCGGACCCACGGTCAGTGAGTGATGGGGATTTTTCGCCAACGACCTGCGACTGGAGATAGTGCGCCCGTGCCGTATACTAGGCGCTCGTGAACCTGCATCCACAGGCTGTCAGGCTGGTCCTCGATCAAGGGCACCCGGTCGCGGTCGACGTCGTCAGCGGGAGCATGACCCCCACGATCGAACCGGGGACCAGGGTGAGTGTCGAGCCGGTCGCCGAAGACCTGCACCCGGGCGACATCGTTCTGATCTTGAGCTCCAACCAAGCCGAGTTGGTGCTCCATCGAGTGATCCGCCTCTTCGCGGAGGGAGGTCAGCATTTCGTCATTCACCAAGGGGATGCGCAGAGATCTGCCTTCGGCACCTGCCTGCGCGAGGCGGTCTTAGGGCGGGCGGTTGGATTTCCGCTGACGTCGGCGCGTGCGCTACCGACGCTGGAGGTGCTCGACCCGGCGGCGCTCAGACGGTTCCGGCGACGGAGGCGCGTCTCACTGCTTTACTCCCTCAGCCGCAGAACGATGTTCTGGTTTCGGGTCATCGATCCCGCACTGCCCCGCCGCCTGGTGCGCATGTACCGGGAACTGGCCAGCAAGGTGATCGGATGACCTTTCGTCGTCGCTCTATCCCCGCGGAGATGGCGGATCAACGAAAAGCGGAGTCAACTGTTGTAACCAGGCGATTTCGCTTATTGACTGGTAGTGGGTCGGGCCTCACTACCCATTGACTTGTCCCCTAGGACTCACGCCCGTTCCGCGATACACTGCTCTCACATGCGCGTCCTCGGCATCGACTGCGGCGGAGAATACACCGGCTACGGCGTGGTCGAAATGCATCCCCGCGGCGAACTCTGCTGCCTGTCCTGTGGAGCGATCAAGCTGTCCCCGCGTGAGCCTCTGCCGCGCCGCCTTTCGCGCATCTTCACGCAGCTCGGCGAGATCATCGTCGAGCACCACCCCGAGCAAGTCGCGATCGAAGATGTCTTCTACGCGCTGAACGTGAAGTCGGCGCTCAAGCTTGGACAAGTCCGCGGCGTGGCGATGCTGGCCGCCGCCGCCGCCGGCCTCGAGGTCGCGGAATATTCTCCGTTGACCATCAAGTCTTCCGTCGTCGGCTATGGACGCGCAGAAAAGCAGCAAGTGCAGCATATGGTGACCCGGCTCCTCCGGCTCACTGCCCCGCCCGAGCCGATGGACGCTTCCGACGCTCTGGCCATCGCGATTTGCCACTTGCACACTGCCGGAACGCTGGAGCGCCAGCGCGCGGTTGCCCGATAACCCGCACATGCCGCCGCTTTGGCATAATCTTCAAGTGCGACTTTCCTGTGAGGCGCCTACGCCAGGTAAATTAACCCAGTCTGTGCGACGATCCCGGACGATCGTGCTATTGGCGTTGACTATCATCGGCCTGCCTTCCTTCACGCCATATCTCCACGCCGCCGATCCGGCGACGATTACCTTTTCGCTCGATTTCCCCACTTCCGACCCCGAGCACTATTCGATTTCGGTCGAGTCCAATGGGCACGCGAAATACGAATGCTCGGTAAAGATTTCTCCTGACTCCGAGGATCGCGAAAAGTACGAGACTGAGTTTACCTTGTCGGACGCGACCCGTTCCCGCATCTTCGATCTTGCCGAACATGCGCACTACTTCGACGGCAAGATCGATTCCGGCAACAAAAAGCTTGCCTTCACCGGCGCCAAGAAACTTACTTACAAAGACGCTCAGCACGATGCGACCGCCGCCTACAACTATTCGCAGCAGCCCGCAGTGCAGGAACTCACCCGGCTCTTTCAAGGGCTGGACGCCACCCTGGAGTTCGGGCGGCGCATCTCGCACTATCACCGTTATCAGAAGCTCGCGCTCGACGAAGAATTGAAGCGCATGGAGAACCAGGCCCAGGGCGGCGGGCTTGCTGAAATTCAGGCCGCGCAGTCCGTGCTTCAGGACGTCTATGACGACCCGTCAGTGATCAACGTGGTTCGCGCCCGCGCCCAGCGGATCATCGAACTGGGCAAGGCCGAAGCTGCAAAGCGCTGATCGCCTGAAACTTATACAACTCCCGCCCCCAAACCATGTTCTAATAGCCAAGGAAGTCCTCCGGGGGCCTTATGTTCAAACTGTCCGGCTCGCGATTCGCCACCATCCTTCTCAGCTTTACCACCGCAACCATTCTGGCGCTGCCCGCATGGGCCGACTCACAGGCTCGCATCGTTCGCCTGAGCGACGTGCAAGGCTCGGTGCAGATCGACAAGAACAGCGGCATGGGATTCGAAAGCGCCTTCTTGAATTTGCCCATCACTCAAGGCACGCAGTTGAAGACGCGCGACACCGGCCGCGCCGAAATCGAATTTGAAGACGGCAGCACGCTCCGCCTTGCTCCCAACACAACCGTGGAATTCGGCCGCCTCGGCCTCAGCGATGTGGGCCAGCGCATCTCCGTGGTGAACCTGGTCGAGGGCATGGCCTATGTCAACTGGCTCGGCAAGAGCGGCGACGATTTTACGCTGAGTTTTTCGCGCGAGAAACTCGCGCTCGATCACGCGGCGCACTTCCGCGTTCAGACTTCCACCGAAGCCGCGACCCTCGCGATTTTCAAAGGCGATGTCGCTATCGAAACGCCGTCCGGCAAGTTCGATCTGGCCAAAAAGAAGACCGCATCCTTTGACGCTTCCGATGACGATAAGTACACGCTCGCCGACAAAGTTACCGAAGCACCCCTCGATTCCTGGGACAAAGAAGCCAACTCCTATCACGATCAGTACGCGCGAAATAATTCCTCGCCCTACGGATACGGCGCCAGCGACATGAACTACTACGGCAGCTACACCAACGTCGCCGGATATGGCCCCATGTGGCAGCCCTATTTCACCGGCGTCGGCTGGGATCCTTTCATGGACGGCGCATGGTCCTGGTATCCCGGCTCGGGCTACGCATTCGTCTCAGCCTATCCCTGGGGATGGCTGCCCTATCGCTATGGAAGCTGGAATTTCATTCCCGGCAATGGCTGGATGTGGCAGCCCGGCGGATGGAACACATGGGTCGGCGTGCCGCGGTTCGCGGGCACGGCGCCGGTTCAGTTTCACGGCCTGACGCCGCCGACCGGCACGGTGAAGACGGTGAATGTCGGCAAAGGCGGCACCGTGCTTTCGTCTACCTTGCCCTCGCGCCTGGTTGTCAACAGCGGCTCCGCAGGACTCGGAATTCCGCGCGGCTCGGTCGGGAACTTGAAGTCGGTGAATTCTGAAGTCGCGAAGCGAGGCCTGGTAACTCTTCACTCCGCGCCCGCATTCTCGACCAGCATGGGTAGAGACTCCGGCTTCAGCGCGCCCCACAGCACGGCCTCCGCGCCCGCGCCTGCGTCTTCAAGCCACAGCTCGTCATCGTCGCACGCATCGAGCGGCTCGCACCACTAACGTGGTTGGATAGTAGTTGCCTGAGTGTGCTCGGCAGTAGCTTGGCTGAGTGTGGGGCGCCCTTGCCCTTGGGTTTGTCATCCTGAGCGAAGTAGCGACTTCGCGAAGCGAAGCCGCGACGCAGTCGAAGGACCCCTACTATCTCCACAGCACTCCAGTCGCGTCAGGGAGTTCTCAATCGGCTCAAGCAGCCAAAGTCGCGGTAGCGCAAAGTAATCCCCGCTCCGACCTCCAACTCGTGACTAAGTCAACCTAAGCTGCCGCCGACTTCGTTGGTGTCGACGTCTTCATCAGTTTCATAAAGCTACCCATTGTCTGCGTCAACTGTGCATCCACCTCGTCGGCAATCGTCATCACATCCGGCAAGAGCAAACTGAAGTCCAGAGCGTTCATATTGTTTTTCAGCGTCTCGAACAGGGTCACCTGAAGGATTCGGGATTCATGCACCAGCATCTCGGGAGTGTAGTCCTGCGCGTACCGAAGCTCGCCATGCAGCACGGCGGCCGGCGAGAAAATAGCGTCGGAGTCCTGCGGCAATCCTGTGATCGGCTTGTTCAGGCGGCGAACCAGGTCTTCAATCAGTTTGGGCAGATGGCCAGTGCGTTCGCCATCCTTGAGCGCAAGGTGGTTCAGTTCCGCGGACTGCTTGGTTCTGCCCAGCCAGTTCGTGACGATGATCTCAGAGCAACGTCGCAGTATCGTACTCACACTCTGCTTTGAAGTTGCAGGAGGTTTTCGAACCAGCAGTCTTTCCCGGACGAGTTCCGCGAGATGCTCCACTGCAACCGGTTTCACCACAATTTCGTCCACCTCAAGAATGATTGCATCCATAGCGCTTTTCACATCGGGGAAGCCGCTCAGCAGCATCGTCAGCGCCGCCGGTTGGCAGTGTCGCATGGCCGAGATTACTGTGAACCCGTCCCCGGCGTTGGGCATATGCAGATCCGTGATAAGGACTTGAAACGGCTCGGAGGCAATACATTTCAGAGCCTCGGTTACGCCTCCTACCGCGACCACCTCGAATCCCTTTGATTCCAGCGATATCTTCATCATCTCCAACACAGCCTTGTTGTCGTCTACTAACAGAATTCTCTGAACGGCTTGGACTTCGGTTAAAGCCACAAAACACACCTCAATAAGTTCATTTTAATCTCGGAGACCTTTCCCGAATGGTCAATCGGACACACTCGACCAGCATCGTCTTAGCCGTGTTCAATTTTGAACATCTAGACGATTTGGCTCTCGGTAGTTACGATTGCCATCGTTACCTAATTTATTGATTTGATTGGGGGTTAGGTTCGAATGGCGAGTGAACGTATTCTCGGTCTCAGCACTGCACTTCTCCGCAAGAAGTTCGGTGCTGGAATGTCTGCTCGGAACTACAAAGACAATGAGATCGTCTTTTCCCAAGGGGATCCAGCGGACGCTGTCTTCTATATCCAGGCCGGCACGGTGAAGCTCACCGTGGTCTCGGCTCGTCACAAGAAAGCTGTAATTGCCTTCCTCCGGCGAGGCAGCTTTTTTGGCGAAGGCTGTCTCGGAGGGCAACCTCTGCGGATTTGCACCGCGAAATCAGTCGATCAGTCCAACATCATCCGGCTGCGAAAGGGAAGCCTGGTTCGCGCGCTTAAGCGAGACCCGCAGTTTGCCAGGCTGTTTAATGCATACCTGCTTTCCCGGATTATTCGAATCGAGGAAGACCTGGTCGATCAGTTTTTCAATTTCAGCGAAAGGCGGCTGGCTCGGGTTCTGGTGCTCCTTGGGCACATTAATGAGGAATCAAAGCCGGACTGCCCGCTGAAGGTAAGCCAATCGACCCTGGCGGAGATGGTTGGCACGACCCGCGCAAGGATCAGTAAATTTATGAATGACTTCAAGAAGAGGGGCTTCGTCCGCTACAACGGCGGTTTGCAAATCAATGGAGAACTGCTCAGTGCTTTCCTGCAAACTCGGCCCATGTCCGTTTCCACGAAAGAGTAGGCCAATTTGTTCTCTTCATTTGCTGCAACTTGAAGATTCACTTTCCCCAGCTAAATCTGCGCATCGGCGACTAAGCGCGTATTCGGATTCGGGCGGTCCGGTCTGGGACTCTTGGTTCCGTGGCCGCGTGCTCCATCGTGATCATGCCATGCTTCTGGGAAGTGATATGTGCCACGTAGCAGTCCTCATGAACAGCCCAACCCTTCTCGTCGGTGTTGGCGGTCTCAATTTCGACGACTTCGTTACACAGCGGACATACTGGATAGCTGGCCTTCCGTATGTGGGCCATGGCAAGCCCTCCTCTGGGGGAATCCTAAGCCTATGCTGGATTGCCCCGGCAGGATGTGCAATATTGAACATCTTCGGGAAAAGATGCTAGCTAAAGCAGGCGCTCCAGCGTAGACTTCCGGCCATGCTTTCAGCGGAAGAGATTGCCAAAATCAAAGCTGATATTGCATGGTTGAAGAGATGCCACGACAGTAGCGTCGATTCCGGCATTCGCCAACTGATCGAGGATTGGATCGCAGACCTGAAAGACAAATTAGCGTCCGACCGATCCGACGCCTAGCGTAGGGGAGAGTGTAGGGCGGGCGCCCTAGTCCGCCGCTTTAGTTCTTCCTGTTTGTCATCCTGAGCGAAGTAGCGACTTCGCGAAGCGAAGCCGCGACGCAATCGAAGGATCCCTACTATCTCCACAGCACTCCGGGCGCGTCAGGGAGTTCTCAATCGGACGGGCGGCCCAGGCTTTTGATCCCGCGTCCACATCCACGATGAGCGTGCCCCATCCTCGGCATTCTTTGTAAGGGTAGATGACGATGCGGTAGTGCCCTAATACTGCGTTGGAACTTGGTGGCATGTTTTGTAGCAACTCCCATCCGTGTGGCGCGTTCTTCAAGCGTTCTTCTGGCGTTTGGCGCTGGTCGTGGGAGGTTTGGGCGCTTCCAGTTTTTCCATTGACTGTTGAATGGTGAGCAGCTCTTCTCGAATCTGGTCGATTCGGTCGATTAACTCGCCGATGTTCTTGGGTGGTTTCGAAGGAGGAGCCATGTGCGGCAAGGATACGCTTCTGACTCTGGACGCTAGCGTACAATCTCGCACTAACCTCCCATCGGCATGGGAGCCGAGCGCGGCCTCTTTTTAGCCTCTGTGTGGTGGCGTACACTGATTCATGCTTTCCCCGGTCAACCGACTCAAGGAAGACATAGCTGCGCTCGAAAAATCCCTCGCTGCTTGCAGCGATAGCGGTATCCGAAAATTGATTGAGGCCTGTATCGAAGCGAAGAAGCAACTGCTCAGTCAAAAGAAAATCTTGGCTGTCCGGTGTCCTACTTGTAGTGCCGCTCCGGGGAAAAAGTGTCAACTCCCCACAGGCTTACACCGTCTAGAGGCGCATCAAAGGCGTCGCTGGATTGCCGAAGACAATTCCTAGCAGCGCGAGGGACGGGCGGCCCAGGCTTTTGATCTCGCGTGCACATCCACGATGAGGGTGCCCCATTCTTGACGTTCTTTGTCAAGGGTGGGTGGCGATGCTGCCGACACAACCCAGACCCGAAACGCTTAAACCGTGAAACCACGCCAGACTACAAGCAGCACCGCTTCCCGCCCTTGCAAAGAACGCAAGAGCGGGGCACCCAGCGTTTCGTAACGGGAAACGAGAATCGATCAGAAAGGTGCGCCACCCGTCGGAGTTGCGATATGCGCGAACTTGTGAAATGGAACCAGTCCCCTAGATTTTCGTCGTTGACTTGCTCCCAACGAAGGGCGAGAATTGCGCGCAGTTCGTAGTTCGGCTCCCTCCCACGGTTCGGCATCTCGGCGCGAGGCTCTTCATCTCCAAGGTGATGTGTATGCAGTGCAAAAGAAAATATTCTGTGGTATTCGCTGCGGCGCTTTTGTGCCTAACGCCGCTCGACGCCCAATCGGGTTGGCACTACGACTTCTCACCGGCGGGAAACTTTCCGGGTGCGTACTATTCCGTGCCCCTGGGGGTAAGCCTGGACCACATCGTCGGCTATTATGTCGCGCCGAGTGGCGTCAGCGCCTATGTTCAAACCGGTGACTCGTTTGTGGACGCCGCGCCACCCGGCGCCGTAACGTCGTATCTCTACGCCATAAACAGCCGCGGCATGGCGGTCGGCGGCTACTGCCCCTATGGATGCACCACCGAAGCCGGCCTGAGCGGATATCTCTATGACTCGGCGACCGGAAAGACAGAGCCGATCAACTTTCCAATGAAGGATGTCGCCACCACGGCGTATGGCATCAACGACTCGGGCGTGATCGTTGGTGGTTACTGCCCGATGAGCCTGGTTTGTCCGCAAACATCGTTCACCAACCATGGATTCATCGATGACCACGGCGTATTCACGACATTGGACTTCCCCAACGCTCTGACCACCAGCCTTTGGGGCATCAACAACGCGGGGGCAATCGTCGGATACTATCAGCTCACCGCTAGCATCGCCCATGCCTTTGTCTACCAGAACGGCACGTTCACCACGATCGATTTTCCTCGATCGTTCGCTACTCTTGCTCTCTCCATCAACAACCTCGGGGCCGTGGCGGGGCTTATTCAACACCTCAACACCGGCGAGGACGGTTTTGTCTACTACGACGGGCACTACACCCAGATCGACAAGCCTAATGCCACCGCGACTGTGGTCACCGGCATAAACGACCGCAATGAAGTCATAGGCTTGTGGTATCCAATTCTCAACGAATACGCCTTCAAGGCCATTCCAGTCGCGCCAGGCGGAGTGCCTTAGCCGCGTTTTCCACACCTTCATGTGACATCCAACCTTGCCTCCACTTCTAAATCGCGCGACAATGCCCGAGCCGCAGCGATCTGCTTCAGAGCAAGTCGTCGCGTCGTAAGTCCTTTGTCGTCCGGATTTTGACCTCTAAGTTCTTTGAAAAACGTATTTTGCAGGGAATTTCGCGCTAACCCCAATGTTTCCAAAGACCGAGGGGGGAGGGGGATACCCCCGAAAAACTCCAACAAACCTTGACTTCCGCTAACCGGAACATCGGCGCACAAGTTTATTTCACGAGGAAATCCACAGCACAGCCGCTATCCAGAACTAGCGCCGCAAGGTAGTCGAAGTAATAACTTTTTCGCACAGCGCTTGTAAGTCGTTGGACCATGCGTGATCGGAGCTGCAACTTACCGGCACCGTCTTCCCCCACGGAGTCAGCATCAGACCGAGTACGCCGCGTACGTTAGCCATGTCCCGCTGAGTGGCCTGGAAGTTTGCGATCATGCTGGGATATCCGTCGAGCGTGGTGCTGCTGAAGCTGGCGCAGATGCCCGGCTTTGCCGCCAGCCATACATAGTTCGCCAGATAATAGTCGATCTGTTTTTTCAGCTCTTCGTCTTCGGTCAGGCCGACCGCGCGCCGATCGAGCGCCGGACCGATTGCAATGTTAAGCAGAGCGTCGGCTCCCTTCGCCAGATAGACCGTATGCAGCGGCGTGTCTTCCGAAACTTCGACTTCACCGGGGAGAGCGACGGAGATGTTCGCGCAGAACCAGGCATCGCGGCACAGACTCTTTTCGTAGCGCGTGAAACCGGCTGGCGTTGACACCAGCGACTCAGAGTCGACGACGGTCCGCGTCGACTTCTTCACAGCCTGCGGTTTCGCGGCCCGAATGATCTCGCTGGGCAGAATAGTTTTCGTCGTCGGAACCGGCACCGTGCCGGACTCCGGGTCGGGAGTGGATTCAAATTGCTTCAGAGCCGCCAACCATTCTGCGGCGGGTTCGTCGGGCAACAGCCGCGCTCGCGCCTCTTCCTGAAAATGAAATGTCATGAGCGGATAGCGTCCGGGATTATCCGAACGCATGCTCGACAAATCCGGCATGGGATTCTGCCAGTCCTGCGAATCGTCGGGCGGAGCAGGCGGATCATCCTGCGCTTCGCCCCCGTCGAAAGGAGAGGCGAGCGTGAGCTTGTTGTCAACGGTCTGCGAGCGATGCAGCCACGCGATGTGATGGCTCCTGGTGTCGAGCAGTAACGAGATGCTCAGAACCGCAGCCACGGCGTTGTTGCCTGCGCCGGGGATGATCACTCCTCCGCTCGCCGTTCCAGCCGCCGGAAGGTCGATCGGCGAGAAGACATATTTTGACGTGATCCACGCGCAGGACTTGCCATCAACCTGCACCAGATTGTTGAAGTGCAATCCGGCCCCGCTCAATTCCAGTTCTTTCAGAGCATGGTCCCGCGAATAGGCAAATTGTCCGCGCGGCTTCCACGACGTTCCTTCGGTTACCGGCTGCGAAGAGAATTCTGTCTGTAATAAGTCCTGCGTGATCTTCCGCAACAGGTCGCCGCCATCCCAATATTTGAAATAGCCTCCGCCGCCATGGCTCATTGAGGTTTCGCCATGCGGACCGACGCGGAAAATCACCGGCGTTGATTGCAAGGCCAAGAGGCGCTGCTCAAAGTCGGCAACCGTGAACAGCGCACAGTGGGAGCTGGTGACGCGGGTCTCGCTATATCTGGCTTCAACGGGAATATTCGCATTGCTGTCGGGCGGTAGCGGCCGCAACGTCACGATCGCGGCCAGCGCGTATTCACACAGGCCACGCGGCGGAGTCAGGATCGCACCGCTGGCGTCGGCCACGGGGACGAACGATCCTGCCGCCTCCAGTTCGTAGCGAAGCGTCTCTCCGGGCTTAACCTGGGCCTGCAGCGTCAACTTACTCGGCTGCATTGCGGACTGTGCATGCAGACGCGCATTCGCCAAAGCTGCGCAGACGGTCAGCGCCAGCGCGGCGTTTGCGAAGATGGTGCACGCGAAGATGGATAATTTTCGCTCCATGAATAGTTGGTTCGCTAGTCTTCCGGCGAATCGCCTCCTGGATCTTTCTCGATCGGATCCTGCTCTGGCGGATCCTGCTCGTTCGGATCATAGTATTGAGGATTGAACGCGGGCGGTTGCGTTGGATAGAAAGCGTGCACCTGCGGCCGGTATTGCGCCTGAGCCTCGATCGTGGCCGAGTTGATAATTCCCTCGCAGACGCTGGAGGCATCTTTGCTGTCCTGCTCGCGATAAACGCAGGCGAAGCCGAGCGAAGTTCCTCCGCCGGCCGACGCGATGGCCAGCCCGCGATATTTCGCAGTGTCATCCGCTACCGTAAAGTGCGAAATAGTCGCCGCATGACTGCCGATCTGCATATGTTCGTCGCGCACGATGTGAGCTGCCTGGCCAAAATATTCCGGACGCGCGAACAGTTCTTGCAGCAGAGTCCGGCGCGCACCCTCCTGCCGATACATCCCGACATAGAGGGAAGAGGGCTGGGTTTCGGCGGGATAGATGCGGATCGCACGACCGGGATCAGTTTCGTATCCTTTCAGCTCGACCAGCACCGGTCTCGGCTCGCTCGTGGTTCGCGACCATTTCAAAGTTTTCGGCAGCGATATTGAAACCTCGATGCATGGCGAATAGGTGCATGCGTGCAGCCGCCATACGCCGCCAGGATCCGGGCCGTCTTCTTCCTCACTCACAACTTGCTTCGCTGGAACGTGATTGGTCGCGGCATGTTCCTTGCGGGATTTGCGGGCGATGTCGCCGAGTGAAGGTGTTTGCTGAGAAGAGTCCTGAGCCGGGACCAACGCACAGCCACCGAGGACTAAGGCGGCCGCTGTGGCCAGATTCGACAATGTTCTCCGCATGCTCATTGCAGCCGCAGGGAGTTGACCAGAGTCGTACAGACAACTTCGGCGTCGGCGAAATGTTCCTCCGGTGCAGTGCATGCCAGCATGAATTGCTGTGCTTGGTTTTGATTTTGCCGCAGCATGCGTTCCGCGATCCACCAATGACTGGGGTCGCGGTGGTAGCGGAAGCGGGTAATCAACGCGGGATTGCCGTCGATGGTCAGCTCCTGCGTGCTGACTGCATCGGCCTTTTCGCGCGACCACCCGTTGGAATTTGCCAGGTCGCGCATGCGAATGTAGTCAGGATCCGTCATGCTGCGATAGGGCGCATTTACATCCGCAGGGCCGGCGTAGAGCATCATCGAAGCGCCGTCGAGCTCCGCCTTGAAAATATATTGACCGTTCACCTGCGAGACGGTCTCAGCTTTTTGCGGGATCGACACCGACGCTTCTGAACACTGCTGCGGATTCTGACAATAGTGGAGAGAGATATTCTGGTATCCCGCGGGCGCGAGAGTTCCGCCCTCGTTATCGCTGAGTTCTACCTGAGACTTTGCATGCGTCGCCTGACGGGTTTGGCGGGACAACTCGGCCAGCGAGGAAATCTGAGCGCCAGAAGTCGCCGCGGATTCCTGCACCGCCGCATCACTCGCCAGCCGAACCGCAGCCCTCGGCCCTTTTTCTCCAATCGTCTTTTCCCCGATCGTCTTCTCTCCAATCGTCGCCGGATGGACAACGATCTCTTCTTTCAATCGAATCGAAGGATAGATAACTTGATCGCACAGCTGGAACGTGGTCCGTTCTTCACGATAGCTCGCTGCGATAGCCTCACGAGTTTTCTGCGCATTGCGATCGCTGCATGTGTTGTGTCCATACGTGTCGTAGATCGTGCACGAGTGCATGTCGTCTGGACTGACGCACATTACGGGGATCAGGCTGTTTGAGGCAACGATGAACTCCATCGACCCCCAGACGACGTGACCGAGCAGATACGGATTGCCCTGCCACGCGCAGCGAAAAGCTTTATGAGAGCCCTGTTTGATCGCGGCACAGTAGGCCTGGGTACCGTAGACGCCGGCATACTGCCTCACCACATTCAGAAGATCACTTTCGCTTGCCCCGGGCGGAATCTGAATGGGCGTGCCTGCCAACACCTCCGTGTTGGTTACTCCAAGGCGAGATCCCAGCAGTACCGCTCCGCCATTTTCGCGTCCTTCCAGGCTGAAAGGAAACGGTACGTATACGCGATAATCGCCAGCGTTATAATTCTTGAAGCCCACCGGAGCACTGTCGGCTTCCTCTTCCTCCTGCTGCATCTCGTCGACTAAAGCTTGTGCTTTCCCAGAGGTACTGTCCGCCTCGACAGCTTTCTTCTGTTGGCGCGTTTGCCGCGCCAGATCGCCGAGGGAGTTGTCATCTTGTGCGAGAGCGAGTATGGAGAAGGCCGCGACAGCCAAAAGAGTCGCGAGAGCGCGCTTGTAGAACGACCCTGGGTGGCGTCGACCAGCTCTCGCGCACTGTAAAGATCTTTTCATCGATGAAGTCTTTCCCGCGATATCCGGTCTAATTCGAGCCGGTTGCCGCGCTGGCCGGTTGCAGAACCGCTTCGGGCAGATCGATTTGCAGGGGAGTGTTGTAATCGGAGAATACAGATCGCGCGTGTTCCCAGTCCACGGTCATCTCATAGGGCAGCTGATCGTCCACGCCGAGGCAAACTGTGTCGTGCTCTAAACCGGAGTTGCCGCCCTTCATCGTAACCAGCCATTCGCGGCAGCGCACTCCATTCACGGTTTTTTTGTCGCCTTTTTGCAGAATTCCGCGCTTGATCATCGTCGCAAACTGCGGCATCAGACCGTTCTCCGCTCCCTGGGCCAGACTGGTGCAGTAGTCTTTCGCCGGATCACTGCGATATGCCGGTTGGCCTTTTGACCATGACCCGTCCTTCTGGCGCGCATATTCCATGCCCGCCGCATATAGTGAGTCGCTCATCGATTCTTGAGCCGTACTGATGCTGGATGCCGTCTGCACCACGTGCTGCTGTTGGTGGAGAAGGTCCCGGGTGCAGTCAACCTCCTGCAACATTTCGAGGTGCTGGACTTCCATCATGTTTGAGGTGAAGGCCACGCGGAAGCTGTGGACATTCTTCAGAGCGTCGACTGTTTTTTGAAATTCTTTTTCGCCTCCGCCGGGCGTGAGATAACTTGCCGCCCACGCAATAATGGCGACTCCCACGAGCAGACGAGCGCCCATCCAGAGCCAGTAACGATCCCCCATCCTCTCCTCCTTGGCACCTCTTGCTTAGCACATCTTAGAAGGTTAAAAGACGCTGATGGCGGGTGAAAGTTACTGATGTAATTCGAGGCGCAGATGCATGTGGGCCAGTACTTTAGGGAATCTTTACATCCGGTTACAATTCGCGACCTGACTATTCACCAACCTAACCGGAGATGCGGGCATCAGACTCAGGACGACTGGAGGATACAAATGCAACGTGGATATAAATTTCTTGGCTCGCTGTGTATTTCAGCTGCTCTCTTAGGATCGGGAGCCGTAATTACCGGTGGCCCCATTCTTGCAACCGCGCAGGATCACGACGACCACGATCGCGATCATGACCGCGACGCTCAACGAGTCTACGATCGCGATCATCGCGATTATCACAACTGGGACGACCGCGAGGATCATGCTTATCGCCAGTGGCTCGACGAAAAGCACGAAGCCTATCGTGAATACAGCAGGCTAAAACATAAAGAACAACGGGAATACTGGGACTGGCGCCACAACCACGAAGAACACGAAGAGCATGAGCAGCACTAGATCGAGTTTTCGCTGGGCAAAAAGGCCGCCGCGCGGGAGGCGGCCTTTTCAGCTTCTCCCCGCACCAGTTCTTCACTGCAACCGTTTCTCACCGAACAACCACTCCCGCGTACCCTACGACCATTTCACGATCACCCGAAACATCTCCTGAAGTCGCGTATTTAACCAGTGCCGCGGACGTCGCCCCCAGCCTGCGGGCCGCTGTGAGCATGGCCACGGCCGGACCAAACCCGCACATGCTGATCTTTTGCTGCGTGACTACCTCGTGCAGGCCGCGCGCGTCGAGCGTCAGAATCTTCTCGATCGCCTGCTGATCCTTTACCCGCGTGACCGCGTCGGTTTCGTAATGATTCATGTCGCTCGACGCCACCATCAGTATTCGATCGGCCTGCGCGGCGATCACATCGGCGAGAGCTTCGCCCAATTGCTCCAGCACTTCCAGACGACCGGTGCCGACCGCGATGGGAACGAAGGCAACGTCGGGGCGCCGGAATTGCAGAAACGGCAACTCCACTTCCGTGGCGTGTTCGGCCCGATGCGCCGACCCGTCTTCCCGCAAAGCCGGGAATCGCTGTCGGAGAGCCGTTGCGAGGTTTGTATCGATGTGGACATCGCCAAGCGGCGTCTTCCATGCTCCCTCGCTCATGATGGCGAGAGGATGGCCGATTCCGGTGTGGTTTGGACACAGCACAACGCAGCGCCTCGGAATTTCGATGCCCGAGAAGACTGCTCCGGCGACATGCCCGGAATACATATATCCGGCATGAGGGGCAATGCAACCGAGGGCGTGGACGGGAGGGGAATTGGGGCTGGGCTGAGACTGAGAAAGATACGTTTGGACTTCTGCGCGAAGATCCTCAGGATCTGCGGGATAAAATCGTCCCGCCACAGCCGGAGTGCGAATCGTCGCCGCCATCGCCGGTTTCCTCGCCTGCCAAATGCTACGTACCGTTGCTTTGGTCCCGCAGCGCCCGATATACGGCTGCACTCTCTTCCAGGCTCAACGTTTCCGCTCGCGCCGTCGCCTTCACGTTGGCCGCAGCCAGCGCGCGTTTCAGCATCGCGCTTTCATAATTCTCTTTCAAATTGTTCCACAGAGTCTTGCGCTTCTGTCCGAACGACAGCCGGAGAAACGAGATGAAGCCATCGCCGGCCACGCCTAACTTTTCCTGCTGCGGATCGAGCGTCAGTCGCAGCACCGCCGAGTGCACTTTCGGCGGCGGATCGAATGCTCCCGGCGGCAGTGTGAACAACTTCTCAACCCGGGCATAGAGTTGCGCCGTAGCCGAGAGAATTCCATATTCGCTGCCGCCTGGCTTGGCGGCGATACGATCGGCTACCTCGCGCTGCACCATGATGACGATGCTCTCGAAATATTTCGAATACTGAAAGAGACGCAAAAGAATATCCGACGTAATGTAATAAGGAAGATTGCCGACCACCTTAACCCGCTCGGGTTTTAGATCCATGCCCGGGCGCCCCAGTCCCGGCTTGGGGCCGAACAGCGAATCGATGTCGACCGAGAGAATGTCCGCCTCAATCACTTCGACGTTGCGAAACATGCCAAACTTCAAGCGCAGTTGGGCCGCCAGTACGCGATCAAGTTCCACGGCGATCAACCGCCGCGCCCGCTTCGCCAACAGAGAACTCAGAATCCCGCGCCCCGGTCCAATTTCGAGCACCGTACTCTGCGAAAGATCGCCCATGGCGTCGACCGTGCGCACGGCGAATTCGTCGCTATCCAGGAAATGCTGACCGAGCTTTGGCTTCGACTGCGGGCGACGCGTAGAAGCGATCTTTGGCACGTTTGACCCTCTTTTCCTTCGGGCAGTAAACTGGCTGTTTGGCGCTCGCGCTCTCGCAGTCGCTACTGTGCGCTGCCGAAACTCGAGCCCGGATGCACCCTCATCATAGCGTGAGCCGCAATCACAGTGCTCGCGCCGGAAGGCTTCCCCGCTATGAATATCGTGTTTGCCGCTTCAGAGTGCGTCCCATTTTCCAAGACCGGCGGCCTCGCCGATGTGGTCGGCGCCCTGCCGCGCGCTCTGGCGGCGCTGGGTCATCAGGTCAGCGTCTACCTGCCGCGCTATCGCCAGACGAAATTGGCAGATCCGGCAACCGTGGTTCGCAGTGTTACTGTGCCTTTCGACGACACCTATCGTTTCGCGTCCGTCGTTTCCGGCGGCAGCCAGGGCGGCGTTCGATTCTTTTTCATCGAGTATCCGGAATATTTCGATCGCGATGCGCTTTACGGAACTGCTGCCGGAGACTATCCCGATAACGCCGAGCGCTTCGCGCTCTTCTCGCGTTCGGTGATCGAGGCCACGAAGATTCTCGGCGTGCCGCAAGTTTTTCATTGTCACGACTGGCAGTCGGCGCTCATCCCCATTCTTCTTCGCACTACCTATGCCGAAGACCCGGCTTTTCGAGAGGCGGCGACGGTCTTCACCATTCATAACATGGGCTACCAGGGATTATTCCCGCCCGAAACTTTGCCTCTGCTGATGCTGCCCTGGGATCTTTTTACTATGTCGAAGATGGAATTCTTTGGGCAGGTTAATTTCCTGAAAGGGGCGCTGACATATTCTGATTTCATTACGACGGTGAGCCGCAAGTATAGCCAGGAGATTCAGACTGCCGAGTACGGATTCGGGTTGGAAGGCGTTCTGCGCGGACGAGCATCAACTGTCAGCGGCATCGTCAACGGCGTGGACTACGACGAGTGGAGTCCGCAGGCCGACAAATTTATCGTCAGCAAATATTCTCCGCAGGATTTGTCGGCGAAGGCTCTGTGCAAGAAGGATCTGCTTTCGGCCTTTGGCATGGCCGCCGCCGATCCCACGCTTCCGGTCGTCGGCATTGTCTCGCGCTTCGCCGCGCAGAAGGGATTCGATCTGATCGCGCAAGTCATGGATCGCCTGGCGCGTGAAGAGATGACCATGGTCGTGCTCGGCTCGGGCGACAAAGCTTACGAAGAATTATTCGTGCGCCTCAACAAGCAATTCCCCAACAAGATCGCAGTTAAAGTCGCGTATGATAACGCCATCGCACACAAAATCGAAGCTGGCGCAGACATGTTCCTGATGCCGTCGCGCTACGAACCTTGCGGCCTGAACCAGATTTACAGCCTGAAGTACGGAACCGTGCCCATCGTCCGCGCCACCGGAGGCCTCGACGACACCATCGAGCCCTGGGACGCCCGCAGCGGGAAGGGAACCGGCTTCAAGTTCAGCGAATACAACGGCGAATCGCTTCTGTTGACGGTGAAGCAAGCGCTGCAAGCCTATCGCGACCAGACCTCATGGCAAGTGCTGATGCGCAACGGCATGAGCAAAGATTTCTCGTGGAATGCGTCGGCGCGGGAGTACGGCAAGATTTACGAGCGCGTCCGGCAGATGCGCGGCGCGCCCACTACGCCAGAGAAAGCATTAGTCTCCTAGCCGAAATTGTGAGGCACCTCGGACTGTTGAATTTGGGGGTATGCACTCCTCACCCTCTACCCCCTCGGTCTTCTTGAGTCACCATGTTAACGCAGGCATTTCAGACTGCGCTCTGTGCAGCCGGACTTCTAGGGCGTGATTTCGTAAACGGTTCCGGGCGAACCGGGCACGCTTGTGCCGGGCGAAGTTGTGCCGTACAGGTTTCCTGAGCTATCGAAAATGGGCGACGACCTTGGTTGAATTCCATCGGTGGCGGTGGTTCCAAACCTGTGCAGAACGGTCTCCGTCCATCCCGTGGGGTTCGGAGTCAATTTGTAGGCGACACCGCAGCCAACCGCAGGACTGCAAGCGGTAAGGTCGCCTCCTTGCGAAGTTGTACCATAGAGGTTGCCGGAAGCATCGATGATTACGCCCGCCGACGGGGAAGCGCCATTGCTGTCCACAAATTTGAACATTCGGGTTTGCTTCCAACCTCCGTTCGAGTTAGGAGACAGTTCGAAAACGGTGCCGCAGCCTGCTTTTAGGCAAAGACCCACATTGCCACCGGCGACGGTAGTTCCGTAGAGATTGCCGGCGGAGTCGAAGGTGAGACCGGATTCAGAGGCGTTGCCGTTCAGTCTGTTGAAATTGTGGATGATCTTTTCGGTCCATTTACCGCTCGAAGAGGGCGTAAGTTCGTAGACGACGCCGCAACCATTTGCGCAGGAGGTTGTGGGGCCCCCTTCGACTGTCGTGCCGTAGAGGTTACCGGCGGAGTCGAAAACCAGCGGGGCATTCGAACCCCAACCAGTGGACAGTCGGAAGGTGTAGATGGAGTTTTCCGTCCAGCCTCCGGAACCGTTGGGCGCGAGCTGAAAGACGACGCCAAGGGTGGAGCGGCCGCCGTGGAAGGTGGTTCCATAAAGGTTTCCGGCCTTATCGAAGACCAAGCCTACACCGGGCACGTCGCCATCAAGGCCGCCAGTGAAGGCATAGAGCGTGGTCTCAGTCCACGTGCCACTGGATGTCGGGGAAAGCTCGAAAATCGTGCCGCAGCCGAAGTACTCGATCCCGATGTTACATGTGTAGGGACCGCCGCCAGAAGTCGTGCCATAGAGATTTCCCGCAGCATCCATCACCAGAGAGCCATTCGGGTAGGCCCCGTCGTTCCAGTTGAAGCTATGGAGGATGGTCTCAGTCCAGCCGCCGCCCACCGCAGGCGAGAGTTCGAAGACCGTGCCGCACCCATAATTAGCGCAGTTGATATTGGTAAAATTCCCGCCTCCGCCGGTAGTTCCATACAGATTGCCGGCGCCATCAAACATCAATGCACCGTCAGCACCGAGTCCGTCGCCGGTGTATGCCCCAAACGTATAGAGAATGTTGTAGGTCTGTGCCTGACTGCACACCGCCAGGCTGAAGGTGATGGCTCCTACGGCAAAGGCTGGGAGGAATCTGTACCGAAGTCTCATGGTATCCGCCCTTTCTTGAAATGACATATCGAGAAGCGGAACATTGCTTCCCAAAAAAAATGTTTGTCCGCCGTCCCAAACTGAATGCGGAGGCGGGCGTACGAATCCCGGGTCCTGACGAAGTGTATCCCGCACGGGAGCGCAGAAAGGGGAGGAGAGAACAGCGGAAAAACTATATCACAAAGGGGCGTCGACAGAACTGGTGGGCGGCTACGGTAGTGGTGCAGTATGAATTTCTGATGGCATCTTCGCTCGTCGATGGCGTCATCCTGAGCGTAGCCGTTCTTCAGGCGGAGCGAAGGCTCTCCCGCTACGACACTGTGTGCAACGGGAGATCCCTCGGCCCGCTGGTAAAAACGCGGGCTCTTCGGGATGACGGCTTGCGAGATTCAGAGTTCAAACGGACCCACCCGGCGGGTACAATACGCCGAAACATTCTCTTTCACCAGTGATCTTTTAGGGAGTGAACTGGACATCGTGTCCCCGTTCGTTGGGAGAGTCTAACTCTGTATTCGTTTACCGAAGCCCAACCACGCGTATCCCAATGTAAGCCCGAACCCGCCGTAGACTGCAGCGTTCATGGGAGCAAGCAGGAAGAACACGGCCACCAGCGAGGGATCGAACGTCATCTTGATGAAATACATTGGACACAGCGCAAACATAAGTTGAGGATCGAGATTCCAGCTGTGCGGAGCGAGATAGGCGACCAGCGCCACGAGATATGAAATGGCTGCGAAGCCACCAAGAAGTTTGAAGGGCGCTGAAAAAAGCCGGGCATCGTCCCGATCTTTCTTGCACACTTTCGCAATCCACGAACGGGGCAGCACCGCAAACGTCACGCTGAAGACACCCACTATTCCCAGGGCAGCCACAAAAATGATCCATTCGCTCTGCACCGGCAGCTCGGCGCCCCGCAGCATCACGTAAGGAACGCCGGTGAAAAGCGAAGTCAGTCCGCAAAGCAGAAACGCAATGCGAGATGTAACCCTGATCGCGCGCCCGGGCATGATGCGGATTCTAACAGCGGTTCCGAGTCGAGGGAACGCGCTGCCGGAGACCATCGCAAGCGCCGCTGCTAGAATTGCTGCATGGCTGCCGCCCACCAGCCCGCGTTCCCCCGCACCATCTTCCACGTCGACATGGACGCCTTCTTCGTCTCGGTGGAAGAGCTCTTCGATCCATCGCTCAAGGGCAAGCCTGTGGTTGTGGGCGGCCAGCGCGATCAGCGCGGCGTCGTTTCCGCGGCTTCCTATGCGGCGCGCAAGTTTGGAGTGCATTCGGCGATGCCGTTGCGCTCGGCGGCGAAGATGTGTCCGCAGGCCATTTTTGTCGATGGCCATCCCGAGCGCTACCGCGAGTGCTCGGAGAGAGTCTACAAAGTCTTAGGATCGTTCTCGCCGCAGGTGGAAATGGCTTCGGTCGATGAGGCCTATCTCGACATGACCGGCACCGCGCGCCTGCACGGTCCGCCACTCAAGGCCGCGCATATTCTGCATGAACGCATGAAGGCAGATACCGGGCTGAACTGTTCGGTCGGCATTGGCACGTCGCGGCTCATCGCGAAAGTTTGCTCCGGGCAGGCCAAGCCCAATGGCGTGCTGTGGATCGTCGCCGGCCAGGAAGCAAAGTTTCTCGCTCCGCTCGATGTGCGCGAAATTCCGGGCGTCGGCAAAGTGATGGAGAGCCATCTCAACGCGCTCGGCATCAAGAAAGTCGGCGACCTCGCCAAGCTGGAAGATTCCGAACTCGAATCCCGCTTCGGCAAATGGGGACTTGCGTTAGCCGGCAAAGCTCGCGGCGAAGATGCCGGCGGATGGTTCGACAACGAAGTCGGCGCCAACATCGACGCCAAGTCGATCAGCCACGAGCACACTTACAACGAAGATACCGCCGACGCCGCCCAACTCGAATCGACGTTAATGCGGCTCTCTGAGATGGTGGGGCGTCGCCTGCGCGAATCGAATTTCTTTGCCCGCACCATCCAACTCAAACTTCGCTACAAAGATTTCACCACCATTACCCGGGCTCACAGCCTTGCCGAACCTACGCAGCTCGATAACGAGATTTTCGAGCAGATCCGAACTCTGTTCCGCAAGAACTGGAAGCGAGGCATGCAGGTCCGACTGCTCGGCGTACAGACATCGGCGTTCAGCACGGAAGCTCCGCAAATCAGCCTGCTCGAAGATGGCCGCCAGCAACGATGGAAGAATGCGCTGGCCGCTGCCGATCGCCTGCGCGACAAATTTGGCGAGTCTAGCGTCGGATTAGCCGGCGGCATGCGCGGCGGATTCCGCGAACGCACCCACGAAAACCCTGCTAATCTTCCCGGCAAGGGTAAACCTCGCGACTGATCCGCGAAAAACGGGCTTGCGGGCACCTGCCGATCCTCGGTCGCAAGTTCCTTCACATGCAAAATACTTCATATTGACAGGACTTTCCCACGATGGGAACATTTACCCCCAGTGTTTTCGTAGTTTTTTAACCTGGTGCGTTCCGAAGCCAACAACCTGCTTACACAGCACTTCAATGCATATTTAACAATGTCCGCTCGAAATAGCGCCGGTTGCGTCCGGCGAAAGGGTTTGCCATGCTGAAGTCTTCTCGTCTCCTGGGTTTGACCGTCCTCGTTGCCTTTTCTTTCATACTCCGTGCCGTCTCCCAGGAGCCGAACGCGATCCCCGGCAACACCGGCAACATCAGCCAGATTCAGCACGTCATCTATATCATCAAAGAAAATCGTTCCTTTGATAGTTTCTGGGGAACTTATCCCGGCGCGAACGGAGCCACCACCGCCAAAATTTCTACCGGGCAAACCATCAACATGGGTCACCAGGCCGACCAGATGCCCTACGACATCAGCGGACACAGCTGGTTCGACGCTTTTACGGGCATCGATGGCGGCGCCATGGATCGGTTTGACCTCGTCACCGCGGGCAGCACCAACGGAGACTATCTGGCTTTCCAGCAGTTACATCAAGCCGACATTCCCAATTACTGGAAGTATGCTCAGAACTTCGTTCTCGGCGACGCCATGTTTTCCGCGCTTCAGGGAGCAAGTTTCCCGAATCACCTCTACGCCATCGCAGCCCAGTCCGGCGGGGTTTGGAACAACACGCTTCAACTGAACGGCAAGGGCCAGATTTGGGGATGCGACGCCAAACCAAATGCGCAGGTTCCGGCTATGGACCTGTCCCGTATCGTGACCAAGCCCTTCCCCTGTTTCGATTTTCAGACGCTCGCCGATCTTCTCGATGGCGCAGGACTGAGCTGGAAGTTTTACGCTCCCCCGGCCGGTACCGCGGGATACGTCTTCTCCACCTACGACGCCATCAACCACATCCGCAATACTTCTTTGTGGACCGAGCACGTTGTGCCTGACACGCAGTTCGCCGTCGACGCGGCCGCCGGCAATCTTCCCAATGTTGCCTGGGTCGTCACTACCGGCAAGTCGAGCTTTGGCAGCAACGGAAACGGCGGCACGCAAATCGACAACAACGAGCATCCGCCGGGCAGCGTTTGCAGCGGCGAGAACTGGACCGTCGCCCAGCTCAATGCTCTAGGGCAGGGACCGAACTGGTCGTCCTCTGCAGTGTTCCTTACCTATGACGACTTCGGCGGATTCTACGACCACGTTCCGCCGCCGGCCTTGGACATCTACGGCCTGGGGCCACGCGTGCCTCTGTTAATCATCTCGCCCTACGCCAGGGCCGGATACATTTCGCACACCACCTATGAGCTTTCCTCGGTGCTCAAATTTGCCGAGCAGGTTTTCGGACTGCCCAGCCTCAATCAGCGCGATCTGATCGCGAACGACATGACGGATAGTTTCGATTTCACTCAGTCGCCGCGCTCTCCGCTGATTCTCACTCCACGTACCTGTCCTTTAATATCCGCGAGCAACGTGTACTACGGCTGGCAGGCCGTCGGTTCAACCAGCCCCAGCCGCAAAATTACGATCGCGAACAATCAAACTGCCAGCCTCACGCTGAAGAAAATCAGCGCTGCCGGCGATTTCTCGATCACCTCAAACACTTGCGGAACCACCACCACGCTGGCGGTCGGCAGTTCCTGCACCCTCAATGTGGCTTTCAATCCCACGGCCTCTGGGGCCAGAACCGGGTACTTGACCGTGATCGACACCGGCATCTACGGCATCGAGAAAAGCGCGCTCAACGGCATCGGAACGAACTTGTCGATCTCACCGTTAACCCTGGACTACGCGGATACCAACGTCGGGTTCACCGCTCCCGCCAAAACCGTCACATTGAAAAATATCGGGACCGCGGCCATCAACATCTCCAGCATTGCCGCGGCCGGATACTTCGCCCAAACCAATACTTGCGGCAGCGTTTTAGCCGCCGCTGCGACTTGTCTTGTCCACATCACTTATTCGCCGCTGACCTCCGGCAATGTCGAAGGCGGAGTCAGCATCATCAGCGACGATCCCGGCAGTCCGCACACCATCACCCTCAAAGCCAGCGCCACCGGCGTCAGCGTTTCGCAGTCGAGTCTCACCTTCGCCCCCCAGCAAGTCGGAACCTCGAGCGCTCCCCTCAGCTTCACCGTCACCAACACGACCTTGATCCCGCTCAACATTGGAACCATCGCCACCACCGGCGATTTCTCGCAAACCAACAACTGCACCAGTCCTCTGGCCGCGGGAACGAATTGCACCGTGAACATCACCTTCACGCCCACCGCCACGGGCACGCGCACCGGAGGCTTCAGCATCGCCGACAGCGACTTCGAAAGTCCGCAAAACGTAGCCTTGAATGGAACCGGAAACTAAAGGTCTCGCAGAGCGAGTAGATAAAGTGCGGCGTGAGACCCTCCTTTTCGCTGGCACCGAAAACACTAAGGATGCCCCGTCCTTTGCGCAGTCTGCAAAGGGCGGGAACCACGAACGTGTACGAAACCGGGTTTATGCAAAGGAGACGAATCGTTGTGCCGGTAGAATCGTACCCGCCCTTGCAAAACACGTGTTCAGTCTCATGACATCCTTTACAAAACGTCCCGATACATCCTTTACACTCCCGCGCGAGCGCGGGAGCGACCATGGCTTGGAAGACGATGGATATTCAGGAACAGCGGGTTCGGTTTGTGGTGG
>Ga0210410_10001001_pt1 | contig 27422 bp, 23 predicted proteins | sample IncBWC4MmetaG_FD_161058 | JGI IMG/M metagenome (GOLD analysis project Ga0210410, IMG submission 161058) | Forest soil microbial communities from Barre Woods Harvard Forest LTER site, Petersham, Massachusetts, United States - Inc-BW-C-4-M | ecosystem: Environmental > Terrestrial > Soil >... | reverse complement strand
TACTCCTTTCACTTCACTGTTCCACCAGTTTCCCCGAAAGGAGTAGGTGTCCACCGTGGTCGATCCGTCGGGCAGTCCAGTTGAATACGCAACCGGGTCCTGCTCGCGAGCCTGGTCGTAGGAAGTCCGAGCCGTCAAGTCCCACTTCTCGCCAATCGAATGCTGGTAGGTGAGATCGAAGTATTGCTGGTAGTCGAAGCCTTTTGTGCGAGGATCATTGAACAAGCTCCCGAAGTACGCCGTCGGGACTCCCTTATCGCGTTGACTGAACAATCCTTGCAGAGTGAATCCACGGAAGCTGATCGTTGCCAGAACGTGTTGCGAGCTTTCGTAGTCTGTATTTCGGGTGCCCCCATAATTCGTGGCGGGCTTGTCGAACTGGGGAAAAAAGAGAGTCTGTCCCTGGCTGTCGTAAAAGGTGCCGGAGAGCAGCATTTCCAGGCCCCGGTATCGGCCGCCATAACTGGCCCGGCCCTCGTAGGTCCCAAAGCTGGCGGGTGCAAACGAGAGTTCCAGGCCTTTCAATTGCGGCGCCTTGCGGGTAATCACGTTGATCACGGCAAAGAAAGCGTCCGCGCCGTAGAGCGACGAACTGGGGCCTCGGATGATCTCCACGCGCTCGATCAGATCCACGTCGACCGGAAACTCCGTTCCTAGCATGCCATGACCATCAGAATTGTTGTTGATACGATGGCCGTCCACCAGCAACAGGATGCGACTATTCCAGTCTCCCAGGCGCCCAAAGCCACGGACTCCCACGTAGCTATACAGGCGGTCGTAAGTTATGTAGAACCCGCGAACGCTCTGCAAGATATCGGCGAGCGTGCGATAGCCATACTTCTGGATTTCGTCCGCGGTGACGACCGTAACCGAAGCCGGCGCCTCGCTGGCACTTTGCATGTGCTTCGAGGCGCTGTAAACCTGGATGTTGGTCAATTCTTCCAGGCTGGCTTCGCTCAGGTCTTTCGTTCCCTGCTGGGCAACGGCTATCGCGGTCAGCGCCAGGATCGCAAGCAAACGGATTGCGCTCTGGGCCCCTGCCCGCCGTCTTCCGGCGGGCCTAGATGGAACCATTGAGAAAGTAGTGGACTGTCGACGGCGCATAGATATTCTCCGGCCTCCGAAAGGGCCTGGCCCAACCAGTGCATCGCTGCACAGGGGGCCACACCAACCTCTTCGGCCAGGAGAGGCCGCTGCTTTACTCCCGGACGGTCATCTCGCGGCGCAGGGCCCGCTGGCATCTTTCACTTGGCTGTGAAGAGTGTCCGAAGGTACACGGCCATTCGGGAAGGCGAAAGCACTGCCGAGCCGGTCACGATCCGCGGGTGCGCCGTCTGAAGTACCGTTCTCTTTCTGCCGATTACAACTCCAGCGGCGCCTCTAGCTTTCTATGTCTGAACTTCAGGATCCAGAGATCTTCCGAAGAGTGTTGGACAGCCTACAGACCGGTGTATGCATGGTGGACCGAAACGGGAAAATCCTGTTCTGGAACCAAGGGGCGGAAAGGGTTGCCGGTCACAAACAGCACGAGATGGTTGGACGCTCCTGCCGCGAAAATATCCTGATGCACTGTAACGATGAAGGTTGCGTTGCTTGTGGCGCAACCTGCCCGGTCAGCCGCACCCTGCACGAGGGAAAACCGCAGGAAGCTCGCATGCAATTGCGTCACAAGGAAGGACACCCGGTTCACGTGCTGATGCGCTTTGCCCCCATGCGCGATCCCCACGGCTCAATCAGCGGGATCGTAGAGAGTTTTGACGAGCAAAAATTCGCTTCTGACCGGGATCGCAATCAGCACATTCTGGTGGAGCACGGCTGCACGGATGAAACCACGGGCATCCCCAATCGCGAGTTCACCCAATTCCACCTCGCAGAGAATCTCGCGGGGTTCACGCGCTACCAACTTCCATTTGGCATCATGTGCGTCCAGGTGGACGCGTTCGACCACTTCCGTGCCGCTTACGGCCGGCCCGCCGGCGACGCCATTCTGCGGGTCGTGGCCCACACCATGAGAAACAGCCTGCGGCCCAGCGACTTTCTGGGGCGTTGGGCCGAGGATCAATTCCTGGCGATTCTGATAAATTGCGGCAGCGGCGGCGCCGAAAAGGCCGGCGAGCGCATCCGCAAAGTGGTCACCAGCGCCGGGCTGCAATGGTGGGGCGATCAGTTGACGGTCACGACTTCGGCAGGCTACGGAATCGCTCAAACCGGGGATACCACCGATGCCCTCGTGCAGCGGGCGCAGGATTCGCTGAAACAGGCTTCCTCGAGACAAGCGGCAGCGGCCGCCGCTGGCTCTTCCGGAAAGGGAAGCTCGGAGATCTGATTCCTTATGTTTGCAATCATCGGAATCGTAATCGTCTTCGGCTCGGTAGTGGGCGGCTACCTGATGGAACATGGCAACATCCGGGTTCTGATCCAGCCCGCTGAGCTGGTAGTCATCGGAGGCGCCGCCATCGGCACAGTATTGATCGCCAATCCGCTCCACATCTTGAAACAAATTGTGGCCGGCGTCGTGGGTGTGTTCGGAGGATCAAGGTTCACTAAACAACGCTACCTCGACTCGCTAAGGATGATGTATGAACTCCTCAACAAGGCACGCCGCGAAGGCTTGATGGCGTTGGAGAGCGACGTCGAAGATCCTGCCAAGAGTGCAATCCTCTCCAAGTACCCGGCCTTCGTCAAAGACCACCACGTCCGCGATTACTTCTGCGACACCATGCGCATGGCCATTAGCGGCGTCGAGGCCTTTGACCTTGACCAACTTCTCGATCTCGACATCGAGGTTCATCACCACGGGGCCGGTCTGCCCATCGCCTCCCTGAGCAGCATGGCCGATTCGTTGCCGGGCCTGGGAATTGTCGCCGCCGTTCTCGGCGTCGTAATCACCATGGGAGCCCTCGGCGGTCCTCCGGAAGAGATCGGCCACAAAGTCGCCGCAGCCCTGGTCGGCACGTTTCTAGGCATTCTGCTGTGCTACGGGTTGGTGGGACCGCTCGCCGCCAGCATGCAGAAAATTGCCGAAGACGAAGGTGCCTACTTGTACGTCCTCCGCGTCATGATGATTTCCTTTTTGAAAGGCAGTGCTCCCATCCTGGCAGTCGAGTTCGCACGCCGCGCGATACCCGGCCACGTGCGCCCAGGATTCCTGGAAGTTGAGAAACACTGCAAGAAAGGTGGCGAAGCAAGCCCGACCGCAACCGATGGAGCTCCACCGAAACCCGAGGCTCCAGCGGAGGCCGCAGCCGCGGCCTCCGCCTAGAAAATTAATCTTATGGATGGTTCACGACCCATCATTATTATCAAGAAGAAAGGCGGACATGGCGGACACCATGGAGGCGCATGGAAGGTCGCCTATGCCGATTTCGTGACCGCCATGATGGCCCTATTCATCGTGCTCTGGCTGCTAAACACCAACAAACCTGTCCGGGAGGCCGTGGCTGGTTACTTCAAAGACCCCGCCGGGACCGCCGGCAAGATCGGTACCACGAAAGTAGGCGCAGCAGAGGCCCTTGCCATCACCAAGGACGACATGCCGAAACTCAAGGAAGAGTTGGAGAAGGCTATCAGCAAGGTCCCAAATTTCGACAAAATTAAAGATCAGATTGAAATGACCATTACCTCAGAAGGCCTTCGCATCGAACTGCTTGAAACCGAAACTGGAACCTTCTTCGAGCTGGGCAGTTCCTCCCCCAGTGCTAACGGGAAAGAGCTGCTTACGCTGCTGGCGATAGAGCTGGCAAAGCTTCCCAATCATCTCTCCATCGAAGGTCACACCGATTCCAAACCCTACACGGGACGCCGCGAATACGGCAATTGGGAGCTTTCCACCGACCGCGCCAACGCCGCCCGCCGGTTGATGCAGCACGATGGGGTGCGAGGCGACCAGGTTTCGCAAGTCCGAGGCTATGCCGATCAGATGCTGCGCAAGCGCGGTCAACCGCTTGATGCTTCCAATCGGCGAATCTCGGTGATCGTGCAGAATCTGGAGCAAAAGCCGGAAGAGCCCGAACCGAAGGATGGCAAGCCCGACACCAGCGCCCCTGCTCAAAGTCCTCCGCAAAAGGATTGACCGCTTGGGTTCCCCGCATGCATTCTCCACTCGTTACTGCACGGCGGACGCTCATCCGCTACAATAAGCGGTTCGTGCCTTAGTCAATGCAAGAGGAAACTCCGTGATCATTGGCGTGCCCAGGGAGAGTTATCCGGGAGAACGGCGGGTTGCCCTCGTTCCCGTGGTAGTTCCGAATCTTGTCAAAGCCGGATTTGAGGTCGTGGTGGAAACCGGCGCCGGGCTGGAAGCGGGTTATCCCGACGCGCTCTACGTCGAAAAGGGCGCGAAAATTCTGCCCGATCGTGCTGCGCTGTTCGCGACTGCGGACATCGTGGTGCAAGTCCTGTGCTATGGATCCAATGACGTCACGGGACAAGCCGACCTTCCCTTGCTGCGCCGTGGGCAGGTGCTTATCGGTTTCTTGCGGCCGCTAGGTTCAGCGGACGTTATCCAGCAAATTGCCCAAACCGGTGTTACCTCTTTTTCCGTGGAGTTGATGCCACGAACCACTCGCGCCCAGAGCATGGATGCTCTTTCTTCGATGGGCACGATCTGCGGCTACAAGGCGGTGCTGATTGCAGCCGACACTCTGCCCAGAATTTTCCCCATGATGACCACCGCCGCCGGGACCATTACTCCGGCCCGTGTTCTCGTGATTGGCGCGGGAGTTGCGGGCCTCCAGGCTATCGCCACGGCTCGCCGCCTGGGTGCCGTGGTTTCCGCCTATGACCTGCGTCCGGCCTCCAAAGAGCAAGTGCAGAGCCTGGGAGGACGCTTCATCGAACTGCCTATCGAGGCCAAGGACGCTCAGGATGCCCGCGGATATGGCACCGCGCAAGATGAGAGCTTTTACGCGCGCCAGCGTGAGCTACTGACTCGTGTGGTTGCCGAGAGTGATGTCGTAATAACCACCGCTGTCGTCCCCGGCAAAAAAGCCCCGGTGCTCGTGACCGCAGAAATGGTAAAAGCAATGGCGCCAGGCTCAGTGATTTTTGATCTCGCCGGCGAGCGTGGAGGCAACTGCGAACTGACCCAGTCCGGCAAGAACGTAGTCGAGTACGGAGTCACCATCATCGGCCGTATCAACATCGCGACCGAAGTTCCATATCACGCCAGCCAGATGTACGCACGCAATGTAACCGCATTTCTGTTGCATCTGGGCAAAGAAGGGAAGTTGCAGCTCAACTTGCAGGATGAGATTACACGTGAAACCCTGCTGACCCGGGACGGCGCAGTAGTGAACCAGCGCGTCCGCGAATTTTTCAAATTACCAGCGCTGGTTAGCGCGTAACTGAGAACAGAGAACGGAGAACTTGCAACCGAAACTAAACGCTTCCGCACTTTGTAACGAACCGCAGGAGGAAAGATGAATGCAGCACTAATCAACGGCCTGTTCGTTTTCATGCTGGCGGCCTTCATCGGATTTGAAGTCATCCGGCGAGTCTCGCCTCTGCTCCACACTCCGCTTATGTCGCTCACCAATGCCCTCGATGCCATCGCGGTAGTCGGCGCTATCATCCTGGTTGGCGAACACAAGAGCACGCTCTCCTTCGTGTTCGGATTCCTGGCAGTCGTCGCCGCCACCAGCAACGTGGTGGGCGGATTTCTGATCACTGACCGCATGCTCAGAATGTTCAAGTCCAGCCGTCCTCCAAAACCATGACCACCGACTTAGCGGGAAATCAGCAGATCATCGAGATCCTCTACCTCATCGCCAGCGCTCTCTTCATCCTTTCGCTGAAATGGCTGAGCAGTCCAGCCACCGCCCAGCGCGGTGTCCGGGCCGGCGAAATCGGCATGGTTCTGGCTATCGGCGGAACCTTGTTGCACCACGGCATCGTGGACTACAAGTGGATCGTCATTGCACTCGTGCTCGGCACCGGCATCGGAATCCCGCTGGGCCTGGTGCATATGACCGCCGTCCCCCAGCGAACCGCGCTCAGCCATGCCTTCGGCGCATTCTGCGTCGCCCTCGTGGGAACTGCGGAATTCTATCTCCGCACACCCAACGTTCCGCGCTTCATGATGGCGGTTCTTTCCCTGGAGGTCATCCTTGCCTCGCTGACCTTCACCGGCAGTTTGATGGCGGCCGGGAAACTTCAGGAAATCCTGCCGCAACGACCGCTCACCTACAAAGGACAGAACTTCGTCAACTTGTCGCTGTTAGTTGTTTCGCTAGCCGTGGCGGTGTACATGGTGCTGCACCCGGAGGCCAGGCAACTTTTTCCAGTGATGATCGCCGTTCCCCTAGTCTTCGGCGTGCTCATGATCGTTCCCATCGGCGGCGCTGATATGCCCACGGTCATCTCGCTACTCAACTCCTACGCCGGCCTTTCCGCCGCCGCCATGGGATTTGTCCTCGACAGCAAGCTCCTTATTATTGCGGGCGCGCTCGACGGCTCCTCCGGTCTCATCCTCTCCATCATCATGTCAAAGGCGATGAACCGCTCCTTCACCAACGTTCTGTTTGGAGCCTTCGGCCAAGTGCAAGCTTCCACCGCGGCTGGACAAGAAGATAAACCGGTGCACAGCGCTACAGCTGACGAAGCCGCCGGAATCCTGGCGGCGGCGAACAAAGTTGTGATCGTTCCCGGCTACGGCATGGCTGTCGCCCAGGCGCAACACAAAGTCCGCGAACTTTTTGACGCGCTTACTAAGCGCGGAGTGGACGTGCGGTTCGCCATTCATCCCGTCGCCGGCCGCATGCCCGGGCACATGAACGTCCTCCTCGCCGAAGCTGATATCCCCTATGACCGCCTGATTGAAATGGATGACATCAACGGCGATTTCCCCCAAACCGACGTGGCCTTGGTGATCGGCGCGAATGATGTCACCAATCCCGCCGCCCGCACCGATACGGGCAGCCCGATTTTCGGTATGCCGATCCTCGATGTGGATAAGGCCCGCACTGTCATGGTGATCAAGCGCAGCATGAGCCCCGGCTTTGCCGGCATTGACAACCCGCTCTACTATCTGGACAAAACCTTAATGCTCTTTGGAGATGCCAAGTCCTTCGTGAACAGCATCGTTCACGAACTAGCGGGGAATCACAATTGATGGAAGCGCGAAGCTCGTGTGGGCGCGAGCATCCACGCTCGTGCAGGCCGCCTGATACTCGTACTTGCCTAAAATGATTTGCCGGGTTCTGCCGTGGTTTTACTTTGATGCCCACGGGCGAGGACGCCCGCGCTTGCACGCATCAGTGATGCAATCCCACGTTCAACTTTCCCGTGACTATCTCCAGCGCCACCTCGAATAAAATGATGCGATCCAGCATCGGATAACCCGGCTGCTCGTACGCAGCCATCGGCTCCTTCAGTCGCTCCAACAGGCGATCGAAGAACCACGCCTTCTTGTCGTTCGCGCCCGCACCTTCAAAGACGCGCACTGTACCGTATGCGACCGCACTTTTGTAAACCAACGCCGAGTTGCACGGAGAAGGTTGACCACGCTGCATCGCCCCTGGTTCACTTACGTGGATGCAAAGCCGGGAATTTTCGCGGATGTTCGCCAGAAAATGACCCTGATGCGGTCCGGTGTGCAGATAAAGCAGGTCGCCTTCCTCATACACATACATGAGCGCGACCACGTAAGGCCAACCGAAAGTGTCAGTCGTTCCGACGTGAGCCACGCAGTGCTGGCGAAGGAATTCACGAGTGTCTTTATCCGGCATCTGGCGATCGCTCCGAACCATGCGCCCACGATGCTCATTCGTTCCCGGCATATTCAAATGGCTACCCTATCCTTAGTAGCGCCGCCGTCCCGGCGGTTGTCCCTTCGACAAGCTCAGGGCAGGCCGTGGGGGCGTCCCGCCCCCACGGCGGCAGCCGAGATGCCGGCGCTACAAAGTCACCAGCACTCGGTCTCCGTGGCTGGGCGGTTGTGAAATCACCAGGAACCTCACGGGTTCCTGCGAAACATTTCGGATCTGGTGACGAACTCCTGGCAGAACGTGTATTCCTTCGCGTGCAGTCAACCGCACTGGCCGACTGTCAACGTCCATCACAGCTTCCCCGGACAGGATAAGAAAGAACTGCTGAGCACGTTCGTGATAATGAAGGACCTCGGCGGTTCCCGGAGGCATCTCTTCCTCAATCACGCTGAGTTTCTCATCTATTACCAGGTGCCATCCATCGCAATTGTCGCCCCAGGCGTAGTGCTCGGCGGTTGCTGCACTAACTGGATGCGGTTGCATTCCGGACCTCCGCAATCCGCTCCAGTCGCGGCTTCGCGACCGCCAAGTAGTCGCTCGCCTTCAGCGCCATGGACCGATCCAATCGCGCCGCGTTGAAGTAGATCTCGTCATTCTCCAGCAGTGACGGATCAACCACCAACTCCAGTTCCGAAATAAATGAAAAGGGAAGGATCGTGCCAGCAACGCTGCCTGCCAGCCTCTCCGCAATCTCGGCGGATGCGAATGAAATGTAGGTTCCGCCCAGCAGAGCCTTGACCGCGGCCAAGTCCACGCGCGCATCCCCCGGCACCACTCCCAGCACGTACTTCGTAACTTTCTTGCCGATCTTGACCATCATCACGATACACTTCGCGGCCTGCTGCAAAGCGTTGCCCCGCATCGGACTGACAATTTCTGTCCGTCCCTCGGGCTCATGGTCAATCAGCCGGTAGTGCACTCCTCGCCCATCCAGAAACTCGATGAGTTGCGAATATGTATCTCCCATGCTCTCAGACTCTCAAATCCCGTTATTCAATGCCGCAAGCGCCATTTTCCGATTCAGTACGGAGAGTGACATTTTCTGCCGTCCGTTGGCGTCGAAATTCGTTGGATCCAGCCAGCGCTCGAAGGCCGTCTTGCGTTTCGGCCATTCCGAATCGAGCATGGAAAACCACGCCGAATCGCGGTTGCATCCTTTGATGATCATGTGCTGGCGGAAGATTCCCTCGAAGGTAAAACCCAGACGCTCAGCTGCGCTGCGCGAGGGCGCATTGAGCGCGTTGCACTTCCATTCGTAGCGGCGGTATCCCAGATCTTCGAAAACGTGCCGCGCCATCAGATACATGGCCTCGGTCGCCGCAACTGTCCGCTGCAAACGGGGAGTGAACAGGATGCTGCCCACCTCAATTACCCGATGCGCCGGTTCGATTCGCATGTACGAAGCGTAGCCAACCGCATCCCCGGAAGGCTTGTCGAGAATCGCGAAAAAAAGTGGATCGTCGGAGATCGCCTTCTGCCGCAAGCTGGCGTCAAACGCTGCGCGGGTGGGGAACGGCCCCTCGAACAAATACCGCCACAACGCCTCATTCTGCTCGCCGCCCGCGCCGGCGAAGAGTGCTTCGGCGTGAGCGATGGGATCGACGGGAACAATGCTGACCACCCGCCCCTCAAGACGCGTGCGTTGCGGGCGCTTCGCCGGCGCGTTATCAACTGCCGCAAAAATGCTCATGCAGACCTCCGGGTATCGCTGGCATCCGGCCATCGCCGGTTGGGGTCTCCGCGCCCTCTGCGGCTCTTCTCCGCGACCTCTGCGTTTTGAGGTTTAAGCTTCGCCAAGCCCAACGTCTTAAATCGCAGAGGTCGCGGAGAACAGCCGCAGAGGGCGCTGAGGATCTGAGTTCACTGAAATGGGGGAACATTGCCAGGTCCCTAAATCTCAGGCGCAACTTCCTCCCCGAGCCGAATCACTTCATTGATCAGGAACTCGAAGTCCTCGCGCCGACTTCGATGATTCACATTGGCCACGCGAATCGCAAAACGGCCGCCCAGGATTGTGGACGAAGGCGACGCCGCGCCCGACTCCTGCAATCGCAGCAGAATTTCTTTATTCAACGCCGTCAACGTACTCTCATCATTCATGCCGCCACGGAAGCGGAAGCAAACAATATTGAGCGGAGCGGGCGCCATCAGCTCCAACCTCCGATTGGCTTCGACCATGTCAGCCAGATACCTCGCCTGCGCAACATTCTGCTCGACCAGCGCCTGGTACTTCCGCAGCCCGTGCTCTTTCAGCGAGAACCACACCTTCAAAGCTCGGGCGCAGCGCGAGAGTTCCAATCCATATTCCTTGAACCACATGGGTCCGCCCGCCAGCCCTCTGCCTTGGTGATCCAGGTAGGCCGCGTCCGCGGAAAATGTGCCACGATGACACTCGGACGAGCGCACCAGCACGCAGCCCGCGTCGTAGGGCATGTACAGCCATTTGTGCAGATCGAAGGCGAGCGAGTCGGCGCGTTCCATCCCGCGCACTAAACGTCTCAGTGCAGGTGAAATCGCGGCAATCGCCCCGAACGCGCCGTCCACGTGAAACCAGAGGTTCTCCGAGCCGCAAAAATCGGCGAGTGCGCTGAGGTCATCGATCGCGCCCGAATTCACCGTCCCCGCATTTCCCACCACGCAGATCGGAAGTCGGCCTGCTTTTCGATCCGCGGCTACCGCGTCTCGCAAGGATTCCATTTTGATGCGAAGGTTCCTGTCGGTTTCTATGTAACGCAGCCCATCGCTGCCCAAGCCGAGAGCCTCGACCGCCTTCTGTACACTGTTGTGTGTTTCCGCCGAGGAGTACACCACCAGCGAACGCGAGTTGGCCAACCCCGCTCGCTTTACGTCCCAACCAGCCTTTGCGTTTCTGGCCACGGCCAAACCAACGAAATTGGCAACTGACCCGCCGGTGACCAGCAACCCGCTGGCTTCGACCGGATAACCCAACGCCTGTTTGAGCCAGGACAGTACCTGCTGCTCTACATAGATGGCCGCATGGTCTCCCCCATGAACATTCGAGTTCATGGCCGAAGCCAGCATGTCCGCCAACATCCCTCCCGGAGTTCCGCTCCCGCAGACCCACGCCCAGAAGCGAGGATGGATGTTGCCTAGCGGGAAGGGCAGAATATTCTCCTTAAAATCCCGATACGCCGTCTCCGCTCCTTGCGGCTCCAGCGGCAACGGCTCCGAAAAGCTCGCCTTAACTTTCTCCGGCAAGGGCTGCCACGATGGTTGTTCGCGGATATTCTCCAAATAGGAAAGCATGTCGTCCACCATCTGGTGACCGAGCGCGCGCAACGCGCTCCAGTCCTGTGGATCCAGGGTTTCCTCGAGTTTGGTTTCGGCCGTTGTGCTCATGGGTTCCTCAGTCTGTAAGCGAGTATAGGTTTTGGGGCTTGACATGTACAGATTCAGATTATTAATATTATGACCGGTACAGTATTAGATTGCTAATCTGTACGATTACATTTGCATGAGCCTCGCAACTCAAGAAACGCCTCTGTACCTGCGCATTGCCGAAGGCGTAAGCCGGCAAGTAGCGCGGGGAGCGCTTCGCCCAGGGGACCGCGTGCCTTCCCTGCGGCGGTTAAGCCAGCAGCAACGAGTCAGCATGTCGACCGCCCTGCAGGCTTACTTGTGGCTGGAAAACCGCGGCTATCTGGAAGCGCGTCCGCAATCGGGATTCTACGTACGCACTCCTTTCTCCACCCTGATTCCGGAACCGCAATTCGACGCGACTAAGACAAAGCCCATGGCGATCGGGACCAGCGCGATCCTGGCCGATATCATGGAGTGCGCCAACAACCCTGCCAACATCCCGCTGGGTGCGGGAAATGCCAGCCCGGAGCTGTTTCCCAGCGACCGGTTGAATCTGATTCTGCGCCGCATCGTCCGACGCCAGCCCTTGCACAGTACGCGCTACGAGTTTCCCCCGGGATGGGAACCGCTGCGCCACCAGATCGCCCGCCGTTCGCTCGACATGGGATGCAGTTTTTCGCCCCGCGATGTAACCATCACTTGCGGAGCCTTGGAGGCGATCAACCTCAGCCTGCTTGCCGTAGCGCGCCCAGGTGACATCATCGCGCTGGAGAGTCCGACGTATTTCGCAACCCTGGAGAGTGCCGCGTCACTGGGCATGCGAGTCATCGAGATACCCACTCATCCACAGACCGGGATGGATCTCGGAGAACTGGAGCGGTCCATCCGCAAACACCGGGTTAAAGCATGCGTCACCATGACCAACTGCCACAACCCGCTCGGCTATGTGCTATCGGACAAGTACAAAAAAGATCTCGTGGAACTGACTGCTCGTTGGGATGTCCCCGTGATTGAAGACGATGTTTACGGCGATCTCGCCTTTCACGGCGCCCGCCCACGCGCGGCCAAATCATTTGACCGCAAGGGACTGGTCTTGCTGTGCTCGTCGTTCTCGAAAATCCTGAGCCCCGGCTATCGCCTCGGCTGGGTCGCTGCGGGACGCTTTCGCGCCGAGGTCGAGCGCCTGAAGTTCCTGGCGAACGTTGCTAACCCTTCGCTGCCTCAGATGGTGGTTGCAGAATTTCTGGAGTCGGGCGGCTACGACCGTCATGTGAAACGACTTCGTACAACCCTGGCCGCTCAGGTCGAGCAAGTTCGCCAGGCTATTGCCCGGTATTTTCCGGAAGGGACTCGCATCAGCCGCCCAGCCGGCGGATACATGCTCTGGGTCGAGTTGCCCCCGAGAGTCGACGCGCTGAAGCTGTACCGCGCTGCCTTAACGCAAAACATCAGTATCCTGCCGGGAGATGTTTTTTCCGCGACTAACCGCTTCAAGAATCACATCCGCATCAACTGCGGCCACATCTGGTCTGAGACTTACGACCGCGCTCTGCTCACGCTAGGCCGTCTCTGCGAAAAGACTACTTAATACTCTCCCCGGCGTTGCCACCGACTCAAGTTATGCGCGACCTCCTACCTCCGACATCGTTCTGACATCACCAATACAAAATCCGATCCTTCTTTACCTCCAAATGACATCTGAGAGACAAATCCACGAATTCAACCGCTGCCATTCATTCTCGTATTGAAGCCAAACAGAAGTTTTTACAAAATCTTTGACGCCTCCATGACATATACAAAACGCTGTGTGCCGTAGAGCACTCGACACGCGCCTGTGGCACAACAACCAGAAGAAAAAGAGGCTACGCTATGCACAACCCGACGAGAAGAAGGCTATTGGGACTACTCGGACTTGCTCCAGTGATCCCCTTCGCGGGACAACTTTTGGCTCCCAGTTCCGCCGTTGCCGAAAGCGAGCTGTCCCCGCGCGACAAGATTCGCCGGCGATACTTCCCCAATGTCAAATTGCAAACGCAGGATGGCAAGACCGTTTCCTTCTACGACGATTTGGTAAAAGACAAAATCGTCACCATCAACTTTTTCTACGCGAAATGCGAGGGCATCTGTCCAACCGTCACCGCCAATCTGGCGAAAGTGCAGAAAATTCTCGGCGACCGCGTCGGCCAAGACATCTTTATGAACTCGATCAGCCTGAAGCCGGAGCACGATACTCCTGCCGTCCTTAAGGAGTATGCGGAGATTTTCAAGGCGAAGCCGGGTTGGACATTCCTGACCGGGAAGCCGGACGACATCGAACTGCTTCGTCGGAGCCTCGGCTTCACCAATCTCGACCCTAAATTGGACAAGGACAAGTCGCAGCATATTGGCAACGTTCGCTACGGCAACGAACCCTTGATGCTCTGGGCTGCTTGCCCGGGAATGGGGAGCCCCGAATTCCTCGCCAAATCCATCTCCTGGGTGATCCGGAAAGGATAAAAGACATGAAAAGGAAATTGAATGCTGTTTTTGGCAGCGTCTCCATCTTCGCCTTGGCTCTGTTCCTTCTGCTCGTCGTCGCGCCGTCAGTCAGTGTTCACGCAGGCGAAGACGAGAGCAATGGCACGGTAAAAGAAGTTAATCCTCCACCGTTCGACTTTGCGGACTCTTTTTATAAGGAAAACGGGGTCAACTTGTCAGTGTTGGATTCGCCAGCGTCAGCACGCTTCGGCCTGTTCCGGCAGACCGGGCCTCCCGCACCTCCGGGAAAGTTTAACTGGGTGAACGACGACTCGAACACTTCCCCAATCCGTAACGACGTTCGGATACTTGCAACCACGGGAGCGTACCGGGATAATGACGGTGCTCCAAATCAGTTCTTCAGCCTCATCGCGTTCGTGCAGTGCGGAGAACCCGCTGGCACCGCTTGCACCAACAGCAACTTCCAGAATTTCTTCACCGGTTTGCCGAACAAACGAGGCATTACGATGGAAGAAATCGTCGGCATCCCGAACACGACTCTTCCGGCATGCGCCCCTGGTGCTCCATTCGATCCGAAAACCTGCTCTTCCAACTTCGAGGCTTATGCAGGACTGAAGCAGATTGTCAACGGCGCGATCGTGCCCTCGCCCTGCGGCACTATGGGCGATGGTCTGAAGCCCTGCTTTCCGGTCACGAGCGTTGAAACTCCTCATCTGCGGCAGGATTGGAGGCTCAGCACGAACCGCGGCCGCTTTGACAATTCCGCGTCGTTTGCGTACTTGGGTGACAACACCCTGGGGATGTGGGTTATCACCTATTTCTGGTACAGCAAGTTTGCAGTTGGAGCACGGCCCGACCAGCCCACCCCGACTCCGACTTGTCAGATGGTTTTGGGAGCCGCCGCTAACCAGAACGGAGTGAACCTGGACGGAACTCCTATCATCCATACTGGCGACGAACTCAACTTTATGGAGGGAGGCGGGGCTCAAGGCGAGTTTGGACTTCCCTTGAGTGCCGAGCCACCTACGACGGCGCCGTGTACTCAGGAGGGAAAAGAGGATCCGGGGGGTGCCGACTCTGCCGCTGTCTGGCTCGTTTGTCCCGCTATGTCAGATCCGAGATTCGGTGGCATTGCCAAGGATGCATTCCTTGATACAGTGCGTCGTCCAGATGGCACGCCGATCGATCCGAGAATCTCGGCAAACTTCGAGTGCTTGCAAAAAACCGGGAACTCTTGCCATAAGTAGTCCGGCTTCGTTGTTCTAGTGGCGCTGTGGCCGCGGAGGATGGTCACAGCGCCTTTTCTTTTTCGTACAAGCCCACCATATTCTCTACAAATTAAGGAGCACCGATGTTTGAAGGGATTGTTTCAACCCATGCATTTGCTGATAATTTTGGGATCGCGCTGCTTGTCTTCGGACCCCGGAAACTTCCTGAACTCGGCGAAGGAATCGGGGAAGGCATCCGCGGCTTCAAGTCAGCCATGAAAGAGCAAGCCGAAGAGAAGCCCTCCGGTCCGGCCGCTACCATTGCGAACGGGCAGACCCCGAAAAAGGCCGAACTGGGGCCCTTGGTCCTACCTTACCCCGTGCCTTGGCTCTCTGACGTTTGCTCCTCCTCCTCCTCCTTAAATGACTCTCCCGCCAGCATCCCACGAATCATACGCCGTCTACCAAAAACCGTAGATGTTGGTCACTAGACCCTCCCAGCTACGGCGTTAAATATCCTTAGAATTAGTCACTTATAGACTAAACAGTCATTGGCAATGTGTGTGCACTATGGTGTTTACCACGTTGTGTCTATGTGTCTGTTTGGTGTTGTATCAGGTTGGTTTGAGAATGATCCCGGTGCTAGCGGTTCAGGAATTTGAGCTCTAGAAAGAAATCCAATTTTGTGGAGGAAAGCAATGAGCTTTAAACGTTTATCGAGCAGGACGCGGGAATTGCTCCCGCTCTTGATGACAACGTTTGCGCTGCTGTTCTTCGTCGGCAGCCTGTTCGCCCAGGAAACCACGGGCGCTCTGCAGGGCACGGTAAAAGACCCGTCGGGCGCGGTTGTAGGCAACGCCCAGGTCGTGGTCACTAGCAACGTTCTGGTCGGAAATAAGACCGCAAACACAGATTCAACCGGCTACTATCGCTTCGCCAACCTTCCGCCAGGTTCTTATGTCGTTACGGTGACGGCAAAGGGCTTCCGAACCACCAAGCGCGAAGGCCTGATTATCGAGGTCGGCCACCTTCCCACCGTCGACATCGCGCTGGAAGTCGGTGGCACTGACACGGTAGTCGAGGTCAGCGGCGCCACTCCTGCGATCGACGTGACCCAAAACACCACGCAGACCAACATTACGGAAGACGTCGTCCAGAATGTTCCCCACGGACGTTCCTTCCAGTCGGTCATTCAGTTTGCACCTTCCGCCCGCAATGAACCTTTAGCGGGAAGCAACATTCTTAGCAACGGAAGCGGCGGTGGTTCGCCGGGTAACGAAAGCAACGGAGGCGACCACGGCTTCTCCGTGGCCGGTGGCGCAGACTCGGAGAACTCGTACCTGGTAGAAGGTCAGGAAACGGCTGACTTGGCCGGCGGTTTCTCCCACACCAACGTTCCTTTCGACTTCATTCAGGAAGTGCAAGTAAAGAGTTCGGGCATCGAAGCCGAGCACGGCGGCTCGCTCGGTGGCGTCGTCAACGTAGTCATGCGAAAAGGTACCAACGCGTACCATGGTTCGGTGTTCACTCAATTCGAGAACGACGCCATGGATGGCTCGCCGAATTCCCGCGGCCGCTACGACGACTTGTCTGCTGGTACTGGTACGAGCTGGGGATTTATTGACCCCCCCTATCGGAACTATCAGCCGATAAGGCCGAAGACCAGCGACGTATTCCCTGGGTTCACCATTGGTGGGCCAATCTTGAAGGACCGAATCTTCGGTTTCATCGGGTTCAACCCGGAATGGAATGACGAAGAGCGTTTCTTGAACTTCGGCCCGACCAATGGCGGCGTGGTTCCCTTCAGCGAAAACCAGCAGACCTACTACACCACTGCCCGCGTTGACGCCAGCATAACTCAGAAGATTCGCGTCTTCGGCTCGTGGCTCTATCAATATCAGCGCGAGACTGGTCAGTTGCTGCCTCGTTCCGACTCTGTCCAGGGCTTCTTTAATCCCGCCACGGGATGCTTCGCCGGGGCCACTTCTGCCACCAACCCGTGCGTCAGCAATGGCATTCCCAAGTTCGTATATTCTCACGATCTGGGGTTTGCGGCTCCCAACAGCACCACCAATGTGGGCGCGGACATTACAATCACGCCACACTTAGTCTCGACCACTCGGTTTGGCTATTACTACCAGAACTACCACGATTTCGGCTACCCAACCAACGGCACTATCTATAACTGGCAGACATCCGGCCTCGGTGCTACCGACGCGACGGGTGCGCCCCTGCCTGCAGATCTCCAACAATCGACCGGCTACTTTAACGTTGCCAACAATCCCTTCACCACTGCTCGCAACCTGAACAGAGCCATTCAGTTCGACCAGGATGTCGCTTGGTTCAAGAGCGGATGGGCGGGTACTCACAACTTCAAGTTCGGTTACCAGCTCAACCACCTGCACAACGATATCGACCAGAAATACAATGAACCCTATGTCCAACTGTTTCCAGGCTTTAGTACAGGCGTGACGGATTACAGCCCGATAACCCAGACCGGAGCAAACAACTGCGCTCCGTTCATTGCACTTTACGGAACATGCCAGGGTAAGTACGGGTATGTCTCAGTGTATGATTTCGGCACCCAGGGCATAGCCACGAGCGTCAACCACGGCTTGTTTGCCCAAGATGCCTGGACCATTGGCCGCGGCATTACCATCAACGCCGGCATTCGCTTCGACAAAGAGTATTTGCCGGGCGAGGGTCAGGGCTTCCAGAATGGCCTGAGCGGCGGTGGAATAGCCCCGCCAAGCCAGCCTATTCAGTTCAGCTGGACCGACAAGGTTGCTCCCCGCATTGGCGCAGCCTGGGATGTCTTCAAAGATGGAAAGATGAAGGTGTTCGGCAGTTACGGCGCCTTCTATGACATCATGAAGCTCAATCTGGCCATCAGCTCGTTTGGCGGTCAGTACTGGCAGCAGTGCTTCTATGCTCTGGATAACCCGAACCTCAGCGCAATCGTCCCTGCTTTCAACAGCGCCGGTCGCGACTGTATCGGGGCGAGCGCTTCGAGCACAGCCAACTGGGCTGGCGGAGCGGTGCCAGCGGGATTGACCTTCCTGGAAAACCAAAACTACCGCCTTTTCCCCACTACATGTTCGACTTGCTCCATCACCCAGGAAGGTGTTGCTCCTGGCCTGAAACCTTACAAGCAGCATGAGACAGTGTTCGGTGTGGATTACCAGCTCGCCAAGAACTTGGCGTTCGAAGCGCGCTGGGATCGCCGCCGTCTGGATCATGTGATCGAAGACTCGTCCATTCTTGACAAAGTCACGGCCAGCGAGACTTTCGTCATCGTCAACCCGGGCCAGGGCGTGAACCGGACGTTTGATGGCTTCTGTAATTTCATTTACGGTGCCAGCGCAAGCACCGCATGCGCGGGAACCACTCGTCCTCCGAACAACACCATACCGGGAGCCCGCAGCTACGATGGCGTGGAGTTCCGACTGACCAAGACTCACAGCAACAATTGGTACGGCATGGTTTCCTACACCTATAGCAAGCTGCGTGGCAACTATACCGGCTTGACGAGCACCGAGCTTGCCGATGGCGGCTTTGGCGGTCGCAACTCGCCCAACAACAGCCGCTCGTTCGATGAGCCGTACTTCTCCTGGAATTCCTCCGGCAATTCGTCCAGCGGATTGCTGCCAACCGATCGCCCGAATACGGTCAAGGGTTATGCGTACTACCAGCTACCTTGGACCAGATTGTCCAATAAGTTCACGACCGACCTCGGGATCTTCCAATACTTCTACCAGGGCTCGCCCACCAGCACCTACGAAGATGTAGGGAGCGGAGGCAGCGCTTGGCCGGTTTACGTGGCGAACCGCGGAAATTGGGTCGACATAACTCAGAACCAGACGACGGGCGCCATCACTGTTGGGAGTCCGCGCGTCAACCGCACTCCGATGTACATGCAGAGTGACTTTAACTTGCAGCAGAGCTATAAGATCAGCGAAGAGAAAGTTCTCACCTTCTCGGCCACTTTCGCTAATCTCTTTAACCAGCACTCGGTCACCGCGGACAATGCCCACATCGACACCGGCTACGGCTTCCAGTATCTGAGGCCGGCGGGTGCCGGATGCATACACCCACTAAGCTGCAGCGTCGGGAGTGGCGTACCATTCTACGCAGCTGCCATGACTGGATATGACCTGACGGCCGGGCTGAATTCCTTTAATAACCTGGGCCGCGGCGCCAAAATCGCTCCGATCACGGTTAACAGCCTGTACCAGACACCGTTGTTCTTCCAACTGGCACGTTCTATCCGCCTTGGGTTGAAGTTCACCTTCTAGCCCGATGGTCGTACACGATTTACTGGGAGCCGGCAATCCGGCTCCCTTTTTTGCGTTTGCATGACGCGTTCCCGACTCTCAACTCGAGACCTCACCAGCCTTCGGCTTATTAAGATTGGATCGTGCTCGGGAGCTTAGAGTTTTTTGACCATAGCGATTTGGCAGATTCTGTATTACAATCCGCGTAACCCAGCCGGAGCGGTATGCTCTCCACATTTACGTGAGACTATTTGGACGTTTACTGACTCAGCGTCGGAGCTTGGCGGCTATGAAAGACGTTTACGAAGTGCTTCGCGAAAAGGAAATGGATTTGGTGCGGCTGCGTATTGAAGTGAGGGCTCTTCGATTCGTTGCTCCCTTGCTTGCCGACGGCAATGGCGAATTGAACGCTGATCCGAGTGTGCGTCGGCCCGACGTGGCATGGAGTCCGTCTCTGGAGCGTAACAAGTGGCCTTTGAAGATGGGGGACCCGGCTCCGACCTATTCGGATTCGTAGGCTGCGTTCAGTTCGCCGTCGAACCGACCTGATCCTCTGAACCCGCATCCCTGGCCCGATCGCACGCACATCCCACAGTCGAAAGATGCAACGGTTTTCATCTCGCCCGCTTCAATTCAACACTCACTGACGTTTAAGTTGGGTTTTCTCAGGTACATACGCAAAAGATGAGCTGGCAGGCGGATTGCCCCTGGATAACTTGCAGTGTGGCGGCTTCTCTCGTCTCCGCCTGCTCCCAGGGAATTGGACATGCCGGTCCGCAGATGGTGCTCGTTGCTTCTCGTGGCCTTAGCGTCTACTGCCTGCATGGCTTCGCCCACGCGATCTTTTCCGTGGCCAGCTTCATCACTCTCGTTAGCTGCCCGCGAGCGCCAGGTATGGGCTTGGGCGCTGCATGATTCCGAGTTTGCAGCGATGTTACACACTGCGGGCGCAAGCTGCGAAGCTTCGGAACCTCCCGAGCCCCTGGCGACTCCGAATCCGCTGCTCGACATCGCTGAACCTAGTTCAAAGGTGCGCGTCAGTTTCATCATCGGCACAGACGGACGCGTACATTCTCCTCTCATCCTTGAGAGCGCAGGCCCCACCGAAGATCGGACCATCCTGGACACAGTTCGTTCCTGGCGCTATCGTCCGGCGATGTGCAATGGCGCGGCCACAGAGACTGAAGCGAAGATCGAATTTTCCAGCCGGTAGGGTTTTCTTTTCGAGAGCTTCTTTTGGACTAGCTTCTTTTGGACTAGAATGACCGCTGAGTGAGCCCACGCTATGGATCATGACAAACCAACCGGTCGGAGTTCTCCTGCATCTGGATCGGAGGGGGAACTCGCCCACAATCCTTCAGTCGACGATTTCTTCCGGCGTCTGAAGCAAGACCTGCGCCACCCCAAGCCCGGCAACGAAGCCATCGCGGCGGCGCTGCAAGCGGTACAGCGGCTTACTACACAGGTGGATGCGGATGCATCCACCAGCGCCCTGGCGGAGACTGCAGAATTTCGCACCTGCCTCTCTTGCGGCAGCCCGAACCCCGCGGAGAATCGATTCTGCGCGATTTGCGGCGTTCCCCAGCAGGATGCCCCACCCCTGGCTCCCGAGGCGGGAACTGCTGGGGCCCCGAGTCCAGCCACGCCTGCGGCCGGGCAGCACCACTACCATCATCATTATCACCACCACTATTTCGCATCGGCGGAGGGAGGCGTTTCTCTCGGCGGCTCCGAGCAGCGTGTACCGATTAGCGCTCCCGCCGTGCGCGATGTTCGTCCGCGCACCCAGTTGGGCGGAGCTTCGTTGAGCCGGGCGGAAGCTGCGGTGCGAAAGCTTACCCAGGACTGGGCGCAGTCCTGCAACGGCAAGCAACTCGACGATCTGGTGGGTCTCTACGCGGTGGACGCGATTGTGCTGCGTCCGAATGTGCCGCCGGTTCGCGGCACTGCAGCTATTCGCGAGTTCTTCTTTGGCTTGCTGGACGCGGGATTCGGCGATGTCGAGATGGATCCCCTGCGAACGGAAGTCTTTGGAGACATTGCCTACGACGCGGGCCGCTGCAAAATGCTGGTGCCGTTCACCATGGGCAAGCGCCGGGAGGAACGCGGCAAGTACCTGCTGACCCTGGCGCGGCAGGCGGGCGACTGGAAGATCCTCGCCGACGCCTGGTCCAGCGATTTGAGTTTGGGAGTCGGCGTAGACTCAGGTCCCGCCAAGTCCAACCTGCCAGGCGCCGGCAATCCCACGTTGAAGCCACCGCATAAGAGCGCGTGAGAGGCTGCTCCCGATTGATTCGTTCTCTTGCTGCTACGCGGCGACGCCCAGTTTCTGCAAATCCCGGCGGAGTTGGTCTGCGTTCTGCATCTGGATTACGTGCATCCCCAGTCGCGCGGCGCTGTCCAGATTCAACGGACGATCGTCGACGAAGCAGCACTCCTCTGGAGGGCGCTGCGTGATTTCCAGGGCCAGGCGGTAGATTCCTTCTTCCGGTTTGCGCAATCCGACGAAACAGGAGCTTACGAAGAGGCTGAAGATTTCGCCCAAGCCGAAGGTTTGAATGCGGAACAAATTCAATTCCCGCGATTCATTGTTGATGGTGGACATGCGGTATTTGCCCGAGCGGGTAAGTTCCGCCGCTAGTTGCAACGTGTGCTTGTCAGATTGTGATAGAGAGAACATGTACTCTCCGAACGCGTCCACGGTAAAGGGCCGGGGACGGTAAAAGATCGCGCGCTCTAGATATTGCTGGAGAGTGATCTTGCCGCGCTCGAGCGAAGAGGCCAGCATCTCGTGGCGGCTCTCGAATTCGACTTCATCCAGAGAGAAGTGCTTGAGGGTGCGCTGGCGCTGCTCGCGGTCCCAGGCATTGCTGAGCAGGACGCCGCCGACGTCCCAGAAAATGGCGCTGATCTTTGGCACGAACTTCCTCCGAAGTGACAGGGATGGAGTGGATATCTTACTCGGTTAGCCGTGGCTTTGGCATTTTTGCTTGGGCCGCACGTGCGGGGACGCCAGGCGCCTACACTGGCAGTGAAAAGCCCCGATCCTGCCTGGCAGGATCGGGGCTGGTTGACACGCGGGTTTCGGTTAGTAGCAGCCGGTGTGCGGCGTGAAGCTTTGCCGATAGCTCAGGTTGTCGATGTCGCGGAACAGCGGCGTTCCGGGCGGCAGGTTTTGTGGCTGCGTGAACAGCGGATCGAACGTATAGTTTCGAGTTGGTGGAGAGTAGGTGGTGGCAGTGGGGGCGCCGCCGTCGCGGTCGACGCCGGTTGCGTATGTCGAATAGTACATGCTGACCAGAGATCCCTTGTAGTTCAGGGCCTGGCCTCCCCAATTCTCCAGCAAGCGGAGGAAGTTGTGCAGTCCGCCATCGGTGCCGAAGTCGCCTCCGGCCCAGGCTAAGCCTGCCACGTTGAAGTTGATGTTCTTACCGCCGGAAACGGCGACCCGGTAGTAGGTTGTCGTTGACGGCCGCCCGGCAATGTTAGTCGGAGAGCCAAGGCTGGCGAGGTCAGACCAGTTGTTCGACAGGAGCGTTATCGAGTCAGCGATCACACCTGCAGCGGCGTGAGGTGGCTCCACTTGCGGTGGAGGGTTCCAGGTCACATCGTAGTTGGCGCTTCCCGGAGTGCAGCCAGCGGCGCCTGCGATAGTGCAGTTCGAGTTGTAGTTGCCCTGAATATAGACTGGATTCTCGGAACCGACGGTGAACCCGCCGAGACCGTTGTCCAGACGGACGGGCACGTTGCCCAGCGAACCGTCCACCAATTTCAGCACGTGCCGGGCGCCACTGATCCAGTTCTTCTGGCCGAGGGTGCATTGCGGAATGCGGCCAGCAGTTAGGTATGGGTCGGGTGCGCCAGCGGCATTGCGGATCAGACTATTCACGCTGGTGGGTCCGGTATAGGGAGCGCCAACGTAGCCTAGGCCGAGGCCCAGATTTCCGCCTCCGAAGTTGTCGAGCAACCCATTGTTGTTGACGTCTTCCGGAGACTGTTTCGGGGGCACCGGCGGGGGCAACGGAGGTGGCGCAGGTTCCAGTCTGCCATCGGGCGCGCCGTTAGCGTTGACGAGGTTAATGGAGTCTTCAAAACCGGAGTCTCCAGTCTTGGTGTTCGCGGCGGCCACTTGGGTGCCGTTAGGACTGGGCAGCATACCTCTGCGATCAGAGAAGTACAGAACGTATCCGTTCTGGAAGATGAAATCGACCAGGGTCCCGCTGCCAGGGGTGGTGCCGTTCAGCCATCTCTTCAGGTTGCCCACATCGAGTTCGACGGCATTCATCAGGCCGGCGGGCGTGCAAGTAGCTGGACCACCAACCACTGTGTCGCGCGGTTCACCTTCGCGAGAGTCGTAGAAGTTGATGGGATACCAGTTGTTCTGGGTGACGCTGGGCAGGGCCCCTTTGCTGTCGCCATACCAGCTGGTCTTGGTGGCGGGGTCCACGGTTACCTCAGGTGGTTTGGCTTCGATGCAAGTCCACACACCACCCACCTTGGTGCAGGTTGGCGGAGCACCAACTGCGTCGGGGAAACCGCCGCTCGCATTGCGATCGGCGGGCTCCTGGAAAATCAAGATAGCGTTTGGATTAATCGGATTGGTACCGGCACCGATGGGCGGCGCCGGGCCGCGTGCGAATCCCAGCGCCAGCCACTCGGCTGTGACCGGTACGTAGGCTCCGCCGGGGGTGCGATACTCGACTCGCAAATAACCATCCAGCAGGTTCCAGGTATTGGTTTTGGTCGCGAGCGCTGGTGTGTAGTAAGGGTATGGGGCGGCGTAAAAGGGCACAGGGGCCGCAGGACAAACCGGCGGATTGCCCACGCACGGGGTCAAGGCGAGACCTAGCGGCGCCGTGGTCAAGCCATACGCGTTGGTGCTCGCTACGGGTGTCGTGAGCGGAGCAGCAGGCGGGCCTTGGTCGTTGGTGAAAGTGATATCGGCTGCGATGGGTTGCAGTGGCGCGTATGGCCAGTCGGGCGGCAGCGCGGCCGCGCCCGGCGCGGCAATAGGAACGCCGCTCCACTTGCTCGTGTCCGGATACGAAGTGGTACCGCTGGCAAAGTATGTCATGTAGTTCCCGCCGCTGGCCAGGGCGGGCAGAGCTGGGGTTGTCGCCTGAACTCCCAATTGATAAGGGGCGACGTTAGCTAAGCGAATATTGTTGGGATCTCCGACTCCGCCGGGCAAGTCCGCGGGCGTATCCGAGAGCAACACTCGAATCTCGGCTTCGTTATAAAGTCGCGACGAGCCCAGGGGTGTAGCGGGCACTTCTCCGGGGGGTGGACGCCGGATGATTTCAAAAGGCTGCGGCTGGCCGGCTCCGGGGAGTGCGCCGTTAATAAAAGGCAAGGACAGTTTTCTGGCGCCCGAACCGCCCGGGACAACGCCGTAGTTTCCATCGATAATCCAGGTGCCGTAGTCGCCGGCGGAAATCGTAGTTGGCCAGGCAGGATTCTGCCCACCGGTCGTCCACGTAGCGGGAGCGGATCCGGGCAGCACGCTGCTTTCGTCGGTTGCGTTGACCGTGTCTTTGCCCATATCGCGGCAGGAAGGTCTGGCTCCGTCACAGCCTAGAGCCGCGGTAAGGATATCCACCGAGCCCAGGTGGGCGCTGGCCGCCGATGTGATTCCGTTGGGCAGTTCCCAGCGAACAACGTTGCCCCAAGCGGTGACTTTGTCATGAAACGTTACCGTGCCTCCAGTGCCCTCAAGCAAATACAAGTCGCCGTTGGTGTGGACGCGGCCCGCGAAATCCAGATTTGGACCGGCGAAGAAACTGAGGTCGCCATCAGAAAATACACCGAACTGGAACACCGGCACCAAGGCCACTTCGACCGTGCGCGACATGTTCACTTCGTCGCCCAACGTGCCTAGTCCCGCGAGGGAGGTGGTCGCGGTCACTTGCAGCGTCACCGGCAGAATCTGCGCAAACAAGCCCTGGTACGGTCCCGAGGAAACCTGCCCGAAGTTGGTAGCCAGGCTCCCGTCCGCTTTGGTGGCTGCCGTCAGCTGGTAAACCGGGTAACTCATGAAGGCGGTGCTGGGAGGCGCCGCAGCGCTCAAAGCTGCAATCTCGGCTGCAGTGGGTGATTGGATGTTCTGAAACATCTGCGCCAGGTCCGAGGTCATGTGTTCGATTCCACCTTCGGCGGCGTGAAAGGCCAGCGAGTTCTGAGTATCCTGGCTACCCACCTTTCCCTCGGTGTTGACCATCATGAGCAGGCCAATCGCGACCCCCGACATGATCGCCAACAACATCAACGACACGATCAGGGTGAAACCTCGTGAATCAAGTTTGCGGCTATGCATCGTGCTGCTCCTTCATTCCGTTTCAATCATTTCTTTCCGCCCAAGAAAAGCTCGAGGCGGGTCTTCAAGTTCGCTAAAAGTACCGATTTTGAAAGCTCAAATTGCGTGCGCTGATCGAAGTCTGAAAGTCAAAACTCTGATAGCCCCTGGTGTCGTCGGACACGCTCCCGGCACCGGACATCTGGCCCCGAATCGTCAAATGAACGACGTTGATCTTGCGGATGAGGTTGAGCGGCGTGGCGGGATAGCCCGCGTTCCCCTGAGCATTCAGGAGGTTGCCCAGCGCGTCATAAGTGTCGTAGGTGAATTGCAGGTTCACTACGTTCTCCGCCACCGGCACTGCCGACTGTCCATTCACCTGCCGCATGAGCACCGGAATGCCCGGACCAACACCCAAGGGGTCGGGCAGGACCTGGAGGAAGTAGGTAACAACGAAAATTCGCGTCGCGGTAGTGTTGGCCCCGGTAATAATCTGCTGGAGATCGCCGCCGGTGGCGGCACTCTGATTGATCTGGAGCGGGTCGGCATTGACGAAGGTGACGGTGTAGGGACCGCCGCCGGCGGCGGTCGACACCTCGGCAATCGCCTGGCCGCTGCCTGCGGCGAGGGTATTCTGGAACAACACAAGGTCCCCCGGCTTCAAACCCACAACCGGGTCGTCCACGGCTTGCGGTGCCGCCAGCCCAGCGGGTAGAACGCATGTCGCGGGCACAGGAGCCGGCGCGGTGAAAGTGACAGGGTTGATCGCGCCGCCTCCAGGGAAAGTTACCTTGTAGCAGTTCAGAGCGAAAACGGTATCGGTATAAACGACGGTGATGATGTCGCTAGGGGTGGGGCTGCCGGCCGGTGTAATTCCCAACCGCCAGCCGGGAATGACCCCGTACAAAGTTGGAAAACAAGGGCCGACGTTGGTCGAGCACGGGTACGCAACGCCGCCGCCCGGGATGCAGTTGCCGACTTGATTGCATCCGTAGATTGGCCGAATTCCAGTTCCCGATGGCAGAGGCACGGCTTGTCCAGCAGGCATTCCGGCGCCGGCGAGGCTGATGTCTTTTAGCAGGAGGTTGGAAGCGGCGCGTATGTCTTGCTGCATCTCTGCCCGCTGCGAAACCACGAAGGTCGCGGCCATGCCCCGGCTAAACAACTGCACCGCGGTCCCGATCACGATCATTCCTACGGCCATCGACACGAGGAGTTCGATCAAACTAAAACCGCGACCGGAATTTTTCTGTGTGCGCCCCATGTTTTCCTCTCTACCGATACTGCGAAATGAACGTGTTGAGAACGTATTGTTTGGGGAGGCTCGACTGCGGCGTTGTGTACTGAATCGTGACAGTCACGGCGCGCAGTGTGGGTATGGCGACCAAGCCACCGCCTGGGGGAAAAACTGGAGTAATCGCGATCTGCCGCTGGAAATTGGTCAAAGGCGTGCACGTGTCCGGAGGGCAGGCGTTGGCAAAGACTCCGGTCGGACCCGGCTGCTCCAGAATCTGCGGGCCACAGGCAGCGTCGTCCGCCGTGCCGATGATTCCATCGATCCCCGGACAATCCACGGGTTGGAATCCGGCAAGATAGATCCCCCCCACCACACCGGTATTCTGAATCTGGGCCCAGGTCACGTTCGCAGTCTCGCGCGAGGTCAGGATGCTTTCGATGGCTTCGTTCGCCAACTGCTTGGCTATGCCATTTTCCTGCGAAGTTTGCGTGGCGGCCATGGCGATGCCGAACACCCCCAGCATGCTGATCAGTCCGACGGTCAAGATGACCATCGACACCATCACCTCGATCAGACTGAAACCGCGCTGGGTCTTGATGCGTGGCCTGTGGGCACCCCTATGAACGTTCACTGTTGCCTCCAGTAATATTTTCCGGCGTTCTGGTACAGATGCCATCCCCGCAGCCTGCCAGTCGCACCCCAAAGAGTGATCGCGCGGGAACTGAGGATCTCTCCGGGCCGGGCGACGTAGACGACCCCATTGTTGACGTTGCCAGCCACATCTGCCGCCGATCCGTCAGGGTAAAAATAGACCACGTTCTTTGCCCCGCCGACGATGCCTTGATC
>Ga0210410_10001000_pt1 | contig 27423 bp, 22 predicted proteins | sample IncBWC4MmetaG_FD_161058 | JGI IMG/M metagenome (GOLD analysis project Ga0210410, IMG submission 161058) | Forest soil microbial communities from Barre Woods Harvard Forest LTER site, Petersham, Massachusetts, United States - Inc-BW-C-4-M | ecosystem: Environmental > Terrestrial > Soil >... | reverse complement strand
GAAATAGGAAGCCTCGGCGCCCGCCGTCACTGGTGCATCCGCACCATATTTCTCCTTGAAGCTTGCCACGAAGCGCCGCGCCGCGAGCGACGACAGCGTCTCGAAGAACGGCGCCGCCGTGATGTGGCCCTCAGCCGCCTCGGCGCCCATTTCGGCGACTTCCGCCTCGCTGGTCGTGAGACTCGCAATCGGCATGCGGGTCGGGTCGAAGCCGGCCGCGCGATAGTCGCGGTACAGCGTGGCGGTGCCGCTGCCGACCACGGTCGAGAAGATAACATCAGGCGATGTCTTCTTGATCCGGGCGACGACGCGCTCGAAATCCTTGGCCTCGGGATAGAGTGGGATGTAGAGCTCGTCGAGAACCTTGCCTTTGCCCTGGCTGACGAAGTCGCCCATCACGCGGTTCGACTCATAGGGATAGATGTAGTTCGACCCCACGAACAGGAAGCGGTTGCCATAAGCCGACAGCAGGAATTTCGCGAGTTGCAGCGAGTTCTGGTTCGGCGCGGCGCCGGTGTAGATGCAGTGCCTGGAATACTCGAAGCCCTCGTAGAGGGTCGGGTAGAACAGCAGCCCGCGATGCGCCTCGACCACCGGCAACACCGCCTTGCGCGTGCTCGACATGTAGCAGGCGAACAAGAGGCGGATACGGTCGACCTGAAACAGCCGCTCGGCGAAGCTGCGGAACTTCTTGGGATCGGAAGCCGGATCATACATCACCGGCTCGATCGGCCGACCGAGCACGCCGCCCGCAGCATTGATCTCCTCGATCGCAAGCAAGGTCGCGTTGAGCTGGGTGCGTTCGATCCCCGACGTGACGCCGGTCTGCGAAAACAGCACGCCGACGCGCCAGCTACCGGTATTGTCTTCTATCAAAGCCATTGCAGCCTTATCGCTTTCCGCCAATGGCGGTTAATTCAACCTGAACGAAGTTTATTACCTGATTAACGCCATTGAGAATAGCAGGTGTTCAAATTCACCTTGTTGGGCCGAGCGCGGCGAGCGAAAGAACGCGCGAAACCAAATCTATCCCCCGCGCCGCAGAGTTGCCAAGGCGCCGGGTAACCGCAATACTGGCTCGAAGTTCGCGCTGACGCTGCCGGAGATCAAGCTAGTGACGAAGACAGGGCCACGTGCAAAGCAGGCCGGCCGCGACGCATGGCGTGTTGGCGTGCTGTTTTCGCGCAGTGGACTGATGGCCATCACCGAGTCCGAGCATTTCTTCGGAACCGCGCTGGCCATCGAGGAGATCAACAAGGCGGGCGGAATCCTCGGGCGCGAGATCGAGGTCATTGCCTACGATCCCGGCTCGCTTCCCGAAACCTATCGCAAGATGGCCGACCGGCTGCTGACCGAGGACGGCGTCTCCGTGATCTTCGGCTGCTCGACGTCGGCCGAGCGCAAGGCCGTGCTTCCGGCCATCGAACGGCGCAATGGGCTGTTGTGGTATCCTTCGCTGTACGAGGGCTTCGAGTACTCGCCGAACGTGATCTACACCGGAGCCTGCCCCAACCAGAACAGCTTTCCGCTTGCCGAATACATCGTCCGGAAATACGGGCCTCGCGTCTACCTCATCGGCTCCGACTACATCTATCCGCGGGAGTCCAACCGGATCGTGCGTGATCTGGTCGAGTCCTATGCGGGACAGATCGCAGGCGAGCAATACGTTGCCATGGAAGCCAGTGACGCCGAGCTGACGCGTGCGCTCGAGATGATCCGCATGCGGTCGCCGGATGTGGTGTTCTCGACCATCGTCGGCCGCACGGCTCAGCGATTCTATCGGCTCTATGCCGAAAAAGGCTTCGATCCTGCCCGGCTTCCGATCGCAAGCCTGACGCTGGCCGAGGGCGAGCTGCGCGAGATCGGACCGCGGCACTGTGTCGGGCATCTGACCGCGGCCAGCTATTTCGGGTCTCTGCCCGGCGAGAGCAGCGGCCGCTTCAAGGCGGCGTTCACCAAGGCCTATGGCGCGGAAAGGCCGGTCAGCATGTGGAGCGCCGGCGCCTATGCCCAGGTCAAGCTGTTCGCCAGGGCGCTCGCCCAGGCCGGAAGCCTCGATACGCAGCGTCTCGTCGATGCCGCGCTGGGGCTGAGCCTCGATGCTCCCGAGGGCCCGGTTCAGATCGATGCGGACAACAATCACGTATGGCTGACACCGCGGATCGGACGCGCACGTGCCGACGGCAGGTTCGATATCGTCTGGGAAAGCAAGGGACCCATCAAGCCAGACCCCTACCTCTCGGTTTCGCCGATCGGCGGACGCTGGCTGACCGAAGAGGCGATCACCGCATGAAACCGGGTGTGCGCCGCCTCATCGAAGACCTTCGCGGCGCGCGCGTGCTGGTCATCCATCCGCGCGATGCGGAGGGCGATGCGCTGATCGATCAGCTCAAACGCATCGGCTGCAACGTGCGCGGCGTGTGGCCGCCCCCGCCCGTCATTCCACATGACGTCGATACCGTGTTCCAATTCGTCGATTCCTCGGAGGATACCGTTTTCCCCGCCGGCTCGACCGAGCAGGAGCTGACGCTGATTGCCATTGTCGACTACGAAAACCCCACCATCCTGAAGCGGCTGCTCGACAGCAATGCCCACGGCGTCGTCAACAAGCCGATCCGCTCCCTAGGCATCCTCTCCTCACTGGTGCTGGCCCGCTCGCTGCGTGGCTACACGCGGCGGCTCGAAGGCAAGGTGCAGAAGCTGGAGGATACTCTGAAAGCTCGCCGCGATGTCGACAAGGCCGTCAAGATCCTCGTTGCCTTGAAGAAGATCAGCGAGTTCGAGGCCTACGAGCTGGTGCGCCAGCAGGCAACACAGAAGCGATTGACCATGGCCGAAATCGCTGTGTCGATCATCAATGCGCAGGAAATGCTTGGGGGACTTGGTGTTCTCGATGCGCCGGCGCCGGCACGCTCCGGCTCACCAGTTGAGCATTAGCGGCCTTATTTTTTTGCAATCTTGGCCGTTGACTCAAAGCTCATCTTGAGAACTATTTGAGGCGCGCGCGGGCCACGTGCCCGCGACAATGGCCGGTCGGCCATTTCAAATCAGGCTGTGTAGCCCTCGAACTGCGTCGCTCGGCGCATTCGGGGGTTTTTGTTTTGCGCAACGCAAGGGAGCGGAGTGCGATGGATTCGCTTGCTTCAACGACACCGGATGAAGCGAAGATCAAGATCGCCTGCATTCAGATGCAGCCGGCGATCGGAAATGTCGAAGCCAACGTCGCTCACAGCATTGCGTTGATCGATCGCGCGGCCGGGCTCGGCGCCAGGCTCGTGGTGCTGCCGGAGCTTTGCAACAGCGGATATATGTTCCAGTCGCGCGAGGAGGCGTTCGCCGCATCCGAGCCCGTGCCGGCTGGACCGACCGTGCGCGCCTGGAGCGAGACGGCCGCCAGACACAAATTGCATCTCGTCGCCGGCATCTGCGAGCGCGATGGCGCCAAGCTGTTCAACAGCGCCGTCCTGATCGGGCCTGCCGGCTACATCGGGACGTTCCGCAAGGTCCACCTCTGGAACGAGGAGAACCTGTATTTCGAGCCGGGTGACCTCGGCTTTCCCGTGTTTCACACCGCCATCGGCCGCATCGGCATGGCCATCTGCTACGACGGCTGGTTTCCAGAAACCTATCGCCTCTGCGCGCTCCAGGGCGCCGACATCGTCTGCGTGCCGACCAATTGGGTGCCGATACCGGGCCAGGCCGAAGGCCGCGAGGCCATGGCCAACATTCTCGCGATGGCGGCCGCGCATTCGAACTCGATCTACATCGCCTGTGCCGACCGAGTCGGGACAGAGCGCGGGCAGCCGTTCGAGGGCCAGAGCCTGATCGTCGGCTACACCGGCTGGCCGGTGGCTGGACCTGCAAGCCGCGACCGGGAAGAGATCCTGGTCGCGGAGGTCGCACTCGGCGAAGCGAGGCGCGCGCGCAACTGGAACGCTTTCAATCAGGTTCTGCGCGATCGCCGCTCGGATCTCTACGACGAGATGCTCGGCAGCGACGTCAAGCGCGGTTGGTACTGAGCAGTGGTAACCAGGATGGAGGATGTCCGATGACTTCGCGTGCTTTCATAGCCTCTCTCGCATTCATGGCGGCAACCGGTTCTGCCCTTGCCGCCGACCCGATCAGGATCGGCGTTCCCGTCGGTCTTTCCGGCGCAAACTCGGTCGTGGCTCCGTCCGTCGTGCAATCCGCGGAGCTTGCCGTCGAGGAGATCAACGCCAAGGGCGGCGTGCTCGGCCGTCCGCTTGCGCTTGACGTCGCCGATGACGGCTCCGGCGCCGCCGGCGCGCAGAAGGCGTTCGATGCCCTCGTGTTCCAGAAGAAGGTCAATGTACTGATCTCGATGGAGACGAGCGCGGCGCGCAATGCGGGTCTGCCGATCGTGGCGCGCGGCAAGACGCCTTTCATCTATACCTCGTTCTATGAGGGCAAATCGTGCAGCCCGTATCTTTATGTCAACGCCTGGGTGCCGGAGCAGCAGGTGCCGCCGATCGTCGACTATTTCAACAAGGAGAAGAAGGCGAGCAAATACTTCCTGATCGGCTCCGACTATGCGTTCGGCCGCGGCATGCTCGCCTTCACCAAAGCCTACATCGAGAAGACCGGCGGCAAGGTCCTCGGCGAGGAATATCTGCCGATGGACGGCTCGGACTGGACGTCGATCATCTCCAAGCTCAAGGCGTCGGGCGCCGATGCGATCATCACCTCCACCGCCGGCGGCGCGCCCAACGTCACGCTGACCAAGCAGTTGCGCGCCGCCGGCGTTTCGCTGCCCTACGGCAATCTCGCGGTCGATGAAGGCACGGCCAAGAGCATGGGCGCGGACGCGGCCGACATCTACATCTCGGCCTCCTATGTGACGGGTATCGACAGCGCCGCCAACAAGGCGTTCCTCGCCGCCATGGGCAAGAAGTTCGGCGCCGACCTCAAGACGCCGAATGATCTGTCGGTGCCGGAATATGAGGGCGTCTACGCCTACAAGGCCGCGGTGGAGAAGGCCGGTGGAACGGATCCGCAGAAGGTGCTGGCGGCCCTGTCCGAAGTCGCCGTCGATGGGCCGCGCGGCACCATCAAGATGGACAAGCAGCGACACGCTCCGCTCACCATGTATCTCGGGCAGGTGCAGGCGGACGGCAGCGTGAAGGTGATTCAGAGCTTCTCCAATGTCGACCCGGGCGCGCAATGCCCGCCGAAGTCGTAGACTGAAGGGGCACGCGAGGCGGACTGGCCGTTTCGCGCGCTTCTTCCGTGGAGCAAGCATGCTCACCATAGCCCTCGACGCGATCACCACGGCGGCGTTGCTCTTCATCATCTCGTCCGGTCTTCTGATCGTGTTCGGGGTGATGAAGATCATCAACTTCGCCCACGCCGCCTTCGTCACGGTCGGCGCCTATGCCGCGCTCGTCGGCGCAAGGCTCGCCTTGCCATGGGTGCTGATCCTGCCGCTGGCCTTCGCCACCGGCGCCGCGTGCGGCGCGCTGACGGAAACAACCATCGTGCGACGGCTCTATCGACGTCCGCTTGACGCCATTCTCGCGACATGGGGATTGGGAACCGTGATCGGACAGGTCATCACCCTGATCTTTGGACGCGAGGTGCAGTTCGTTCAGGCGCCGATCACCGGCACAGCGTATTTTCTGGGGATCGATTATTCCGCCTATCGCATCGCGATGATCGCCGCCGCCATCATCGTCGCGGTGGTGTTCACGGGACTGCTGAACGGCACCCGTCTCGGTCTTTCCACGCGCGCGGTCATCATGAACGAGATGCTGGCGCAGGGACTGGGCGTCGACAGCGCGCGCGTGCGGCTCGTCACTTTTGCGATCGGCAGCGGGCTCGCCGCGCTCTCCGGCGCGCTAATCACGCCGCTCTCGAGCGTCGATCCGAACATGGGGCTGCCCTGGCTCATCAGCGCCTTCATGCTCGTCATGGTCTCCGGCGGATCCTTGTTGACGCTCGCGGTTTCGAGCCTCGTGCTGGGCGGCCTTCAGGTGGTCGTATCGACGTTCGTCAATCCCATCCTCGGCGGGCTGACGATCGCCATCTGCGCGGCCGTCGTGCTACGCATCCGGCCGGAGGGTTTTGCGCGTGCCTGAGGCCCGACAGTTCGGCCAGACCGGCGCGGCGTCGATCGATTTCTCTGCCGGATTGCGGATAACGGTGCTGGCGCTGCTCGTCGTCGGCAGCATCGTTCTGGCTCCGCTCCTGCTCGATACCTACACGACCAATATCCTGATCCGCGCGTTCTTCGTCGCGATTGCGGCGATTACCGTCGATATCGTCTGGGGTTATTGTGGCACGCTGACCTTCGGTCAATCGGCCTTCTTCGGCATCGGCGTCTACGCGCTCGCGATCATCTTCACCGAATATGGCTTTGGGTCATGGCAGGCCCTCCTCGGCATAGCGACGGCCATCATCGCCGCAGCCACGGTCGCCGCCCTGACCGGCTGGCTGTCATTCTATCCGGGCTCGACGCCGCTCTACGCATCGATTGTGTCGCTTGTCGTTCCGATCGTGCTCGTGCAGATCCTCTACTCGGGCGGTACTTTTACCGGTTCGTCCAGCGGGCTTGTCGGGTTCGAGAGCTTCGATTTGGAAGTGGAGAACTGGTTCCGCCTGGCTGGACTCAGCCTCGCCGCCGTTGCGACGATAGCCCTCATCATCATGCGCAGCGACACCGGCCGTCTGCTCAAGGCGCTGCGCGACAATGACGAACGTTGCACCTACCTTGGCGTCGATACGTCGCGCTATCGCATCATCGTGCTGGTGCTGACCGCGATCGTCGCCTCGCTGGCGGGCTTCGGCTATGCCGCCTTCGGCGGCGTGGCGGCGCCCGAAAACGCCAGCTTCACGTTCGGAACGAGGCTGATCATCATGGTCGCACTCGGCGGCCGTGGCACCATCGTCGGCGCCATCGTCGGGGCACTCGGCATCGAGGTCGCGAGCGCCTATCTCTCCGGCAGCTTGCCTTATGTCTGGGAGCTGATTATCGGCATCGCGTTGATAGCCGTCATTCTCGCCTTTCCGGACGGCCTCGTCGGTGCGGCCAGGCAATTGACTCGCGGCATGCGTCCACCCGGGCGCAGCACAACTATCATGCTCCGCCCGATCGAGACTGCGGCCATCGGCGGCACGGAAAGCGGGACCGCGATCGAGGTGAAGGGGGTTGGCAAGCATTTCGGCAGCCTGTCGGTCCTCGACGGCGTGGAATTCACGGCAAAACGCTCCGAGCTCCTGAGCCTGGTCGGGCCGAACGGCGCTGGGAAGACCACTCTCATTCGCTGCCTGTCCGACGGACGCGAGCGATCGGCCGGCTTTGTCGCGATCGGCGGACATGCCATCGAGCGACTGTCGCCGAACCGCGTGGTCCAGTTCGGTCTTGGCCGCAAATTCCAGGCCGCGTCGATCTTCGAGGCACTCACGGTGGCCGAGTGCCTAAGGGTTGCGCGCACCTATCGCGCCCGGCCGTCACTGATTGCGACATCCACCATGCTCGATCTGCCTCCAGCCGCGATATCCGTCGTGGAGCGCTCCGGGCTGTCGGAGCGGCTCGGCGAGGAGGCCCGCCATCTCAGCCACGGCCTGAAGCAGGCGCTCGAGCTTGCGATGGTGCTTTCACTGGAGCCCGAGGTCCTGTTGCTCGATGAACCGACGGCCGGCCTGACCCGCGCCGAGCGCCAGGCTTTTGCCGACATCCTGACCTCGCTCACCGCGCGCGACCGGCTTTGCATTCTGCTTGTGGAGCACGATCTCGATTTCGTTCGCGAGATTTCCTCGCGCATCATCGTGCTGCACCAGGGCAGGATTGCCCTGGACGGATCGGTGAACGAGGTCGTGAACAGTGCGCTGGTCCGCGAGATCTATACCGGCCAGCAATCCACGACGTCGGAGGCGATGCCATGACCGACGCGCTGCAGGTCGATCGGCTCTCCAGCGGCTACGGTACGTCGGAGGTGATCAGCGATGTCAGCTTCAAGCTGTCGACATCAGAAGTTCTTGCCGTTGTCGGCAAGAATGGCATGGGCAAGACATCGCTGCTGAAGGCCGTTCTGGGCTTCCTGCCGGCCTGGCAGGGCAGCGTGAAATTCGCGGGGAAGGATGTGACGCGCATGCCGCCGCATCTCAAGCGCCGGCTGGGCCTGATCTATGTGCCGCAGGAGCACGCACTGTTCCAGGATCTCACCATCCGCGACAATCTTCGGCTCGGCCTCTTGTCGGACGGTGGTTTCGAGACCGCGCTCGAGCAGGTCGGCCAATGGTTTCCGGTGCTGACCCAGCGCCTGCAGCAACGTGCCGGCACCCTGTCGGGTGGCGAGCAAAAAATGCTGATTGTCGCCCGCGCACTGATGGCAAAGCCGGCCGTCCTGCTGCTGGACGAGGTAACCGAAGGCTTGCAACCTTCCCTGGTCGATCGCTTGTCGGACGTGCTGACGCGGTTTCGTCAGCAAATCGGCACATCCATGATCGTGATCGAACAGCATTTGCCATTCGCCCTCGGCATCGCCGATCGGTATCTGGTGTTCAAGCGAGGCGAAATCGTCGATAGCGCCCCCGTCGATCGGGAAGCGGCGCAGCGAATAGAAGCCCACATGCGAATCTAGCGGCCCGACACGCGAGCCGGCTGCACAGCCATCGTTATACGCCCCAACGCAACGCAGCGGTTTGGACGGGTGCGTCCCAGAGGCGCTTCATCTCCTCATCGAGCAGCGACACCGTAACCGAGCAACCCGCCATGTCGAGCGAGGTGACGAAGTTGCCGACCAGGGAGCGCGCGATGACGCAGCCAGCCGTCTCCAGCTTTTGGCGGGCGTCGTTGTAAATCAGATAAAGCTCCGACAACGGCGTTCCGCCAAAACCGTTGACCAGCAGGATCACCTCGCCTCGTGCGCGATCGCCGAGATCGGCGGTAATGGCGCCGACCATTTCCGCCGCGATTTCGTTGGCCGGCTTGAGCTTGACGCGCCGGCGCCCGGGTTCGCCGTGAATGCCGACGCCGACCTCCATTTCGTCCTCGGCGAGGTCGAAGGTCGGCCTGCCGGCGGCCGGAACAGTGCAGCTCGTCAGCGCGATGCCGATCGAGCGCGTGGCTGCATTGACACGGTCACCCAGCGCCTTCAGCTCGTCGAGCTTGCGCCCCTCTTCCGCGGCCGCGCCGACGATCTTTTCCACGATCAGCGTGCCGGCGACACCTCGCCGTCCGGTCGACCAGGTCGATTTTTCGACCGCGACATCATCATCGGTGATCACGGTTGCGGCCGTCTTGCCCGACATCTCGCGGGCCATGTCGAAATTCATGACGTCGCCCTCGTAATTCTTGACGATGAACAGCACCCCGCCGCCGGTATCGGCGGCCTCGGCAGCGGCGAGGATGAGATCGGGCGTCGGCGAGGTGAAGACCTGCCCGGGAACGGCTGCGTCCAGCATGCCCGTCCCGACGAATCCGCCGTGGAGCGGCTCGTGCCCCGAACCTCCGCCTGACACCAGCGCGACCTTGCCTCGTTTGAGGCGGCGGCGCAGCACAAAGGGCGCGGTCTCGCCGAGACGCACGATGTCGGAATGCGCCGCGCAGAAGCCGGCGAGGCTTTCACTCACCACGTCGTCGATGGCGTTGATCAGCTTTTTCATCCCTTCCTCCCTATTTTTGCTCTAGCTATCTTCGATCAGCCTCGCGACCTTCTCCGCGAATTCGCTCAGCAGCGTGTCGAGCTTGTGATTTTTTTGCTCGCTGCCGAGATCGGGCAGCATCAGTGTCAGCCGCCGGCTCCGCTCGCGCTCTTTCAGGAGCAATAGCCGCCGCGGATGTGCACGATGATAGGCGGTGAGGAAACGCTCCTTCTCCTGCGCCGAGAAATGGCACACCTGAATGATCGCATGCACATGCTGCGCGGGAATCGGCGTCTGATAGGCGGGGTTGGCGATTTGCGTGATGAAGCTGCGGTTCTTGCCGAGGGCTTCGGCGAGGCGCTGCCTCATGCCGGAGGGGCGACGGTCAAGGATATCGCCCAGGATCGTCTTGTAGGCCGCAATCAGGCCTTGCGAATTTTCCGGAGTGGGCTGCGTGCTCATGCGGCCTTGCCGGAATAGCTGAAGATCGCGGCCCTGACCGGCCCGAGCGCGCCGGGTGCGACCGAAAAGCTGCGCAAGCCCTGATCGAGTAACGCTGCGACCTGTTGCGGATCACCGGCGAGGTCGCCGCACAGGCTGGCCTCGCGGCCGCGCCGATTTGCATGGTCCACAACATGCCGGATCAGATTGAAAACCGCGCGGGAGGGACGAGCGAGATCGGCGAGCTGCGGTTCGTCGCGGCTTGCCGCCATGACATATTGGATCAGGTCGTTGCTGCCGATCGAATAGAAGTCGGCGTCAAAATCCGCGATCGCGAGTGCGGCGGCCGGCACCTCGACCATCATTCCGAGCGGTGGCATCGCGGCCTCCTGCCCTTCGCCGCGCAGCTCTTCGATAGCCTGGCGAAACAGCTCGCGACAGCGATCGAGCTCTTCTGGCACCGTGACCATGGGAATCATCACTTTCAGATTTCCACCCACCGCGGCGCGTGCCAGCGCCCGCAGTTGCAGGCGAAACACGTCCAGCCGCCGGAGTGATAACCTCACCCCACGCACGCCGAGAAACGGATTGAGATCGCCGGGCTCCGTCAAGCCCGCGATCGGCTTGTCGCCGCCGGCATCCAGGGTGCGAATGGTCACCGGCTTACCGGCGGCCCACTTGGCCATCTGGCTGTAGACCCAGTACTGCTCTTCTTCGGTCGGAAGCCGTTCGCGTTCTTGAAACAGAAACTCGGTTCGCATCAGACCGATGCCGTCCACCCTTGAGGGGTCCATATCCCCGAGTTCGGCAAGCCCGGTCACGTTGATCATGAGCTGGACCCGCTCACCATTACCCGTCAAGGCGGGACCGCTGATGGAGAACGCGGCATCTCGCGCCTGCGCCTGCCGGGCGAGGCGCCGGTGATAGTCGGCCCGCAGCGCGGGATCGGGATCGACAATCAGCACGCCGGCGTCACCGTCCAGCACAGCGTCAGTGCCGCTCTCGAGATGATCGATATCGACGCCGACGATCATCGGCACGCCGCGCGATCGCGCGAGGATGGCGACATGGCTGGAGGGACTGCCACGGCGCAGCACCAGGCCCCCATCACGCCAGTCGGTGGCCAAAAACACCGACGGCGGCAGATCTTCCGCGGCAACGATCACGCCTGCCGGCACGGCCTGATCGACTTCGCCGGCCAATCGCCGCAGCACACGGTCGCGCAAGTCGCGCAGATCCGAGGCGCGGGCACGAAAATAGGGATCATCGGCCTGATCATAGCTCGCGATTTCAGGATCGATGGCTGAAATCCAGGCCTTGCTCGCAACCTCGCCATCGGTGATCAGCGCAAAGGCGGGCGCAGCAAGGTTCTCGTCCTCGAGCAGCGCGACCTGGAACGCGAGGATGGCTTCGGCGTCTTCATCATCGATCTTGTCCGCCAGTCCGACGAGATCGAGCTTTGAGGCCTCGAGCGCATCGGTAAGCGCCTCTCGTTCGCCCGCCGCCGAGCGCGACTGTCGCGTCTGCGGCTTCGCGGCGGAAAGGCGCACAAGCGGCCCCATCGCGATGCCCGGGGCGGCAGATCTCCCCTCGACGCGATGGGCGGGCCGATGCGTCCTATGGTCCATCCTGGAAATCTCCATCGACCAGCATCACCAGCGCATCCAGCGCGGCTTTTGCGTCATGCCCCTCTGCTCGGAAATAGATCGTCGAGTCCTTCGGCGCCTTGGTCGCCATGACCTTGACGATGCTCTTGGCGTCGATCCAGGGCCCGTCCGGCGAAAGCCCGAGATCGATCTTCGATTCAAATCCCTTGGCAAGCTTGGTCAGCTTCACGGAGGGCCGGGCATGCAGCCCGACCTCGTGTCGCATGAGAACCGATGCCTTCAGTCTATTCATCCCAATCGTCTCGCTTCACGCCGGCGTCAGTTCTTCGGCCGTGCGGCGCACGGCTTCCAGCGTCGCCCCCGACGCCGCCTCGGTCGCCGCCATGACAGCGCCTTCGACCACCGGCGCATTGCACACGACGACGCGGCCGCGCCGCGGTTCGGGCAACATCTCGATCGCCATTTCGCTGTTGGTTTCCGCACCGCCGAGATCGACGAGAATGGCAACGCCCTTCTCCGACCACGCCTTGTCGATAGCCGCCATGATCGCCTCGACGTTGGTGCCGAGCCCGCCATCCGGGTCTCCGCCGCACCAGCCGAGCGGCACTTCGCGACCGACCATCTGCTCGACCATCATGGCCGTCCCGCGGGCGACGTCCGCCGAATGAGACACAATGACGATTCCTACATTTTCATTCATGCACAACCTTCCATGACGTCTGCGACCGCGTCGACGATCAATTCGGAGGATCGCGCGCCGGGGTCCATATGTCCGATACTGCGTTCACCGAGGAACGACGCACGTCCGCGGATTGCCTTCATCGGGACGGTGTTCTCGGCTGCGAGGTGCGCGGTGGTCCTCAGCCGCGCCGGCAACTCTTCGCCTCCTTCACGCAACACGGCAAGCACCGGAAAGAACACGTCCAGCATCGTCTTCTGGCCGGCCTCCGACTTGCCGCGCGTCTTCACCGCATCAATGGCCGCGGCAAAGGCCTCAGCGACCTGTTCCCGGCTCACCTCATCGTCGAGCGATTTGCCGAGCGACAGGAACAGGGTGCCGTAGAGCGGGCCGGACGCACCGCCCACTTTCATGACCAGCGTGGTGCCGACGCCTTTCAGGGACTCGCCAAAGCTCTTCGCGGCAAGCTCGTCGGCCGCCGCCAGCACCGCTTCAAAGCCCCGGCGCATATTGGTGCCGTGATCGCCGTCGCCGATGGCGCGGTCGAGATCGGTCAGCTCGTCCGCACTGGCGATGACGCGGCTCGCCACGGCCACGATCAGACGTTTGCGCGTTTCGCGATCGATCATCATGCGAGCACCCCGTCGGCAGCTATACGGTTTCCCGACTGATCGAAATAGAGCGGCTGCAGGAATTCAAGCGCGACCTCGTCTCCCGCCTTCAGCTCCTGGGCCGGATCGGCAAGGGTGACGAGCGAATGGCTGTCGAGCTTGAGGTGTACATGATTCTGATCGCCGAGATGCTCGACCCAATGCACCCGTGCCCGCGGCCCCGAATGATCCGCCGAAAATATCCGGATATGCTCGGTACGCAGGCCAACGGTGCGCGCCTCCAGCGGCGCCGATTGGCTCGCCAGCAACTCTGCCGGAACGAGGTTAATGGCGGGCGTCCCGAGCCGGCTTGCGACATAGGCGCTGTTCGGTCGCTCATAGATTTCGCGCGGCGTGCCGAGCTGAATCAAACGCCCTTCGCTCATCACGCCGATACGATCGGCCATGGTCATGGCTTCGATCTGATCATGCGTGACGTAGAGAATCGTGGTTCCGAGCTCGCGCTGGATGCGCTTGAGCTCAAGGCGCAATTCGGCGCGGAGCTTGGCGTCAAGCGAGGACAGCGGCTCGTCCATCAGATAGACAGCGGGCTCGCGCACCAGGGCGCGACCGATGGCCACGCGCTGCATCTCACCGCCCGAAAGCGCGGTGGCGCGATTGGTGAGCTTCTGCTCGATATGCAGCAGCTCAGCCACCTGCTGGACCCGACGGCGGATGAAAGCCTCGTCCATGCGACGCGCCGGCGAACGCAGTGGAAAGGCCAGATTGTCGTAGACGGTCAGATGCGGATACAGCGAATATTGCTGGAACACGAAGGCGACGTCGCGCTCGGCAGGCAATTCCCCGGTGACATCCCTGCCGCGGATGACCACGCTGCCCTGATCGGGCCGTTCCAGGCCTGCGATCAATCGCAAGGTCGTGGTCTTGCCCGCGCCGGTCGGTCCGAGCAGCACGACGAATTCGCCGTCCGCAATGGACAGCGAGAGATTCCGGATCGCCTCCACGGCGCCAAAGCGCTTGCCGACATCGACGAGGGAGACATCAGCCATGGCGCCCTCCCCCATCCAGCGCCGAGGACAGCACCGCACCGCTGGCGGCATCGAACAGCGACAGCTTGTCCGACCGCAATCTCAACCCAACCGTCTCGCCGACCTGGACCGGCTTGCCCGACGGCAGCCGCGCCTTGACCTGGCCACCTGCCGTGGTCACGGTGACAATCTGCGTGGTGCCGAGATACTCGGCGCCGATCACCCGGCCGCGAAGCTGCGAGCTGTCGGCAAACGCGACATTTTCCGGACGTACACCCAACGCGAATTTGCCTTCCGCGCGGCCTTCGAATAATTCCGGCATCTCGACCCTCGCGCCGTCGATCCAGATGACGCGATCGCCCCGTCGCGGCGCCGTGTGCACCTTGAGAAAACTCATCGGCGGCGCGCCGATGAAGTCGGCCACGAACATCGTCTTCGGACGATCATAGATCTCCTGCGGCGAGCCGATCTGCTCGACGCGTCCCTGGTTCATGACGGCGATGCGATCTGCCATCGCCATGGCTTCGAGCTGGTCATGGGTGATATAGATCGAGGTGGCGTCGATCCGGTCGTGCAGCGCGCGCAGCTCGCCGCACATCAGCCTGCGAAATTCGGAATCGAGAGCCCCGAGCGGCTCGTCCATCAGGAAGGCCTTTGGCCGGCGCACGATGGCGCGGCCGAGCGCGACGCGCTGGCGGTCACCGCCGGACAGGCCGCCGACCCTGCGGTCGAGCAGATGATCGATCCGCAGCAGCCGCGCCGCTTCCTCCACGCTCTTCCTGATCTCGGCGCGCGGAAAATTCTGACATTTGAGGGGAAAGCCGATGTTCTCCCGCACGTTCATATGCGGGTAGAGCGCAAATAGCTGGAACACGAACGCGATGTCCCGAGCCGAGGCGGGCAAGGAAGTGACGTCGTCGCCGTCGAGCAGAATGCGCCCGGATGTCGGAAGCTCCAGCCCTGCGATCATCCGCAAGGTCGTGGTCTTGCCGCAGCCCGACGGCCCGAGAACGACGAAGAACGAGCCGTGATCCACCGTGAAGCTCGCGCCCTTGACGGCGGCAAACGCTCCGAAGGATTTCGCGACCGCTTCGAGTTTGATCTCCGCCATGACGCTAATCCGGAAAATGGCTGACGATCACGAACCCCAGCGTTCCCACGAGAATCGTGACGAAGGAATAGCTGAAGAGATCGAGCGAGAACGGCTGCATCAACATGACGACGCCGAGCCCGATCAGCGTCATGGCGACGGCCTCACTCGGACCGCGACGCAGCCACAACGGAAATCGCGAAGCGCGGCGGTCGATCCGTTCGCTCATTTGCGCACCGCCCCGAAGGTGATGCCACGCAGCAGGTGCCGGCGCAGCAGGATGGTGAAGAGCAGGATCGGCAGGAAGAACAGGGTGGTGGCGGCGGCCACCGCCGGCCAATCCTGGCCACCCTCGCCGATGATGAAAGGAATGAAGGGCGGCATGGTCTGCGCGTCGCCGCTGGTCAGCAGGACCGCGAACGCATATTCGTTCCAGGCAAAGATCAGGCAGAAGATCGCGGTCGCGGCGATCCCGGTCGTCGCCTGCGGCAACACCACCTTGAAGAAGGCCTGCAGGCGAGAGTAGCCGTCGACCATGGCGGCCTCCTCATATTCGCGCGGGATCTCGTCGATGAATCCCTTGAGCAGCCAGACCGCGAGGGAGACGTTGACGGCCGTATAGAGCAGGATCATCCCGAGCTTGGTGTCGGTCAGCCCGAGGTTGCGGAACATCAGATAGATCGGGATCGCGACTGCGATCGGCGGCATCATCCGCGTCGACAGGATGAAGAACAGCAAATCATCGGCGAGCGGTACACGGAAGCGCGAGAAGGCGTAGGCCGCGATCGTCCCGAGGCAGACCGCCAGGAATGTCGATCCGAACCCGATCACCATCGAATTGATGAAGCGCGGCACCACTTTCGAGGGACCCGCGATCACCATGTTGCGCGAGCGCACCAGGCGTTCGTACCACGTCTGCGGCGGCGGCAGGCTCGCCAGGAATTCCGGCGTCTGCCGCGTGCGCGTCGTGAACAGGTTGACGTAGCCTTCGACCGAAGGCTCGGAGATGATTTTCGGCGGATAGGAAATCGAATCCGTCGGCGTCTTGAAACCGGTCAGGAAGATCCAGAGCAGCGGCAAGATGGCGATGACCGCATAGAGGGCGACGATCGCCCCGCTGATGGTCTTTGACAGCGACGACGGCTCGACGACGGAATGCGCGCTGACGGTGCTCATCGCTGCTTCACCCGATCAAGGGCCCGAACATAGATATTGGCCGCACCGAACACGGTGACAAACAGGATGATGGCGAGTGCGGACGAATAGCCGGTGCGCCATTTCTCGAACGCTTCGCGCTTCAACGTGATGGATGCGACCTCGGTGGTCGATCCCGGACCTCCCGAGGTCAAGAGGTTCACCATGTCGAACATTTTGAAGTTCTCGATGGCGCGGAACAGGATGGCGAGCATCAGGAACGGCATCACCATCGGCAGCGTGATCGACCAGAACTGCCGCCACGGTGATGCACGATCGACTTCCGCGGCCTCATAGATGTAGTCCGGAATCGAACGCAGGCCCGCGAGGCAGATCAGCATCACATAGGGCGTCCACATCCAGACATCGACCATGATGATCGACCACGGCGCCAGTGCCACGTCGCCGATCATCTGAAACGAGGAGGGATCGGCGCCGGTGAAGAACGCGACCGCGCTGTTGAACAGGCCGATCTGGGGCTGCAGCAGGAAGGTCCAGAAATTGCCGACCACCGCCGGCGACAGCATCATCGGCAACAGGATCATCGTGGTCCAGAAACTGTGGCCGCGGAAGCGCCGGTTGATCAGAAGCGCGAGACCGAAGCCGATCAGCATTTCCAGCACGATCGACCACAGCACGAAATGCGCGGTCGCCTGCATGGCGTGCCACACGTCCGGATCGCTGAGGATGTCGCGATAATTGTCGAGGCCGACATACCGGAGCGGGGCATTCGGGCGATTGGCGCGGTAATTGGTGAACGAAAGCTGGATGGTCCAGAGCAGCGGAAAGATGTTGATCGCGAGCAGCAGCAGCACGGACGGCATGATGAACAGCCATGCGATCGCGCGGTCCGACATGCCGCCTAGCCGGAATGCCGATTGGCGCGGTGCCCGGGCGTCGGCCCGTTCGGCAAGGGTACTCATGGGAATCCTGTCGTTCACGTCGCTGACTGGTCCAGGGAAGGGTCTCCCGACAAAGCGCGCCGGGAGACCCCAGGAGGGTAACCGGGGCTAGATCTTACCCTCTTCCTTGAAGACCTTCTGCCAATCCTTGACCAGAAGATCGAGTGCTTCCTTTGCCGTGCCCTTGTCGGCGACGACGTAGTCGTGGACGCGCTTCTGCATGTCGAGCAGCAGTTCGGCGTAGGACGGCTCGGCCCAGAAGTCCTTCACGATATCCATCGACTTCAGGAAGTCAGCCGCGAACGGCGCACTCTTCGGGAAGGAAGGATCGTTCAGCACCGCCTTGTGGCAGGAATAGCCGCCGAGCGCCCACCACTTCTTCTGGATGTCGGGCTGCGCGAACCACTTGATGTAGGCGAGCGCATCGTCCCTGTTCGGCGAATAGGACACGACCGAGATGCCCTGCCCGCCGAGCTGCGTATAATGATACTTCTCCTTCGGATTGACGAAGAAGCCGATCTTGTCGCCGCCGACATTGGGATCCTTGTAGAGGCCGGGGAAGAACGCGAAGAAGTTCATCTGCATCGCGACCTGGCCCGACTTGAAAGCGTCAAGCCCTTCGGACATGTAGGCGTTGCTCATCCCGGGCGCGGTGCAGCACTTGTAGAGCGACTTGTAGAACTCAAGCGCCTTCACGGCCTCCGGCGAGTTGACGAAACCTTCCATCTCGTAGGGCTTTTTGGGATTGTCGTACTGGAAGCCCCAGTCGTAGAGCGCATTGGTCACGCCCATGGTGATGCCTTCGGAGCCGCGCTCGGTGTAGATATAGGCGCCGTAGACTTTCTTGCCGTCGATCTCGCGGCCCTGGAAGAACTCCGCGATCTCCTTCAGCTGATCCCAGGTCTCGGGCGGCGCGAGGTCCCGGTTGTATTTCTTCTTGAAGTCGGCCTGGATCTCGGGCCTTGCGAACCAATCCTTGCGATAAGTCCAGCCGATCGCATCGCCCATCGCCGGCAAGGCCCAGTAGTTCGGCGTGTTCTTCGGCCACTCCGAATAGCCGACCACCGTTGCCGGCATGAAGTCATCCATCGTGATTCCTTCCTTCTGGAAGAAATCGTTCAGCTTGACGTAGTGGCCGTTCTCGGCGGCGCCGCCGATCCACTGGCTGTCGCCGATGATGAGATCGCACAGCTTGCCCTTGGAGTTCAGTTCGTTGAGGAAGCGATCGGCATAGCTCGTCCACGGGACGAATTCGTATTTCATCTCAATGCCGGTCTTGGTGGTGAAGTCCTTGCCGAGCTCCACCAGCGCATTGGCCGGGTCCCACGCCGCCCAGCACAAGGTCAATTGCTTGGCCTCGGCCGGAGCCTGGCCAGCCAAACATGAGGCGACCACAAGAGCTGTCGCGCCTACCGAACGCATCATCCGGATCATCAAACCCTCCCTGTTGTTGCAGGCGTTTCGCCCGCCTGCCCTGCCTATTCGCACTTCGCCGTGCACGCAGTTCAGTCCGGCCTTCTCAGAAAGCCGCGGAAAGCATGTTTAGTGTTTTTGTTAAGTTGAAGACTTTCACTAAACATCTATTCTGTCAACAGACGCCACGAGCGCTGCTCTGAAAGTTAAAATTATTACTGCAGTGCAACCGTTCTTCGCGATCGATCGTCGCACGACGAAGGCGGATGGAAGCTGACGGGGCCGACTGAATTTGTTTAGTAAATTCAGCGTCGAGCCAATGAAGCCGTGCGCGCTGCGCGTGAAAAAACGTCAGTGCGATTTACCGAACGGGATTCAAATCGCGCGGCAATGCAGCAGAGCAGTCGCCGCGAGCACAGGTTGTCACCCATGCTCAGATACCGATTGCTACCATGTGTCCGGGCGGGACAAAATCGTGCGGTGGCGGAGAGAGTCTCAGTCAATCCCCGTTGATGGATAAAGTATTCTCGACCTTCTTGGGCCAAAACCCACCATTTCAGCTACGGCCCGCAATGGGACTTTCGCCGCCGGCAAAAGCCTGTTCAGCCGATGGTCCATCCGTGGCTACACGGCAAGTCAACGAAAGCCGATTTCACTGAATGCAGACGCACCGCGGCTTCGATTCGTGGAAGCTGACCTTCAATTCGCCTCCGGGACATACCGGCCTGTCCACGAGTCCCGGCGCGCGACACGCTTGCGCGACGCAGCTTTTGACAGTGCAGGCCTGTCAGCCCACTCGAACCGACAACACGCATCGCCCGCACCCAATACTGGTTGCTCGTCGCGATTGCGGGCTCTGGCCATATGATTTGATGGAAATGCCCTCGCAGGCTTGCGCTTGGCGCGGACGGGCGGGCGATGAGCATCGATCGGAACTACGCCGGGATTTAGCTTAGCCATGGCGCCGATGCGCGTTTGATCCGTCATTTCATCGGCCACATGCGCGACCAACGGCTCGGTCGACGTTACCTCGACGGGCGGTGCCGGGATCGTGGGTTGACTGGTATCCAGGACGACCTTTTCCGGCCATGTCTGCGCGGATCTGATCCGGATAACCACCCTTTCGATGATCTCAGGCCGATCAGGAAAACTCGCCGGGGGCTCCGGCAACAACCAGCCGGCTATCAAGAGGAGAAGCATAAGCGCGCTTCCGACAACCATAAAATATTTGGCTATGGGCAACGCCGACAGCTCCCGCGAATTGAGCAATCGCGATCAGCCCCATGGCGGCGATGCTCGAGCACACTCATGTTGCGCAGCAAGCCGACGAAGCGTGCCACATCGCCCATCGCGTCTTCAGCGGGGAAAACGACATCCCAACTAGACGAAATTCTCCTTCACCATTTCCCAGACGTCCCCTCCGCGGCCGTGCAGGATGGCGCGAGCCGAATACAGCGCCATCCCGATCGCCGGCTCTACCTGCATGAATGGCGGCATGACGAGTTGCATCGGGTTGACGTGAACGTGCAGAAGCGCGGGCCCTGGTTGCGTCAGCCAGTCCTTGACGGCGGTCTCCAGCTGGTCCGCGTCCGAAACCGTCTGGCCCCAGAGACCCAACGCGCGCGCGACCCCTGCAAAGTTCGGGTTCTTCAACTTCGTGAAGGTATCGAGCATTCCCTCGGCCTTTTGCTCGATCTCCACAAAGCCGAGCTTGCCGTTGTCATAGACGGCGATCTTGATCGGCAGCTCCTGTTCGACGATCGTCATCAGGTCTCCGAACAGCATCGAAATTCCGCCGTCCCCTGCCATGCACACCACCTGTCGAGCGGGTTCTGCCTTTTGCAGTCCAATGGCTGACGGCATGCCGTTCGCCATTGTCCCATGAAGCAGACTCGCAAACAGGCGGCGTTGACCGTTCGCCTCGATATGACGATAGGCCCAGGCCCCGGCGGTCCCGTCGTCGGCGGTGAACAACGCGTCCTTTGCAGCGTTGCGGCTGATCACCTGTGTCAGATAGCTTCCGGGAATGCTGCCATTGTGACCGGCGGCGACCTTGGCCCGCTCCGACTCCCGATACTCGGCGTAGCGCTTGACGTAGGCATTTCGGAACGAGGCGTCAGTGCGCTCAACCAGCTTCGGTAGCAGCGCCTCCATCGTCGCCTTCACATCGCCGACAACGCCCTTCGTGATCGGATGACGTCGTCCGAGATGGGTCGGGTCAATATCGACCTGCACGATCCTGGCCTTGTCGGGATAAAATTGCCGCCAGGCAAAGTCTGCGCCCAGCATCAACAATGCATCGCAGTCCAGCAGAGCGTGGTAACCGGCCTCGTTACCGAGAATCCCGGTCATTCCGATGTTGTAGGGATTGTCAAACTCGAGGAAGTCCTTTGCCCGCGACGTATGCGCGATCGGCGCCTTCAGCTTGTTGGCTACCGCGAGAATCTCCTGGTGTGCCCCCTGGCAGCCGGATCCGCCGTACAGCACAACATTTTCGCTTTTGTTGAGAATCTCTGCGATCTCGGCGAGATCGGCGTCGTTCGGCCGCGTGACGGGCCTGGCGACATGCACCGCGTATGGGATGTTGTCATCCACGACCGAGGCGGAGATATCCGCCGGCACGATCAGAACGGCAACACCGCGTTTCGCCAGGGCCGTCTGGCAGGCGATCACCGTCTTGCGGCGCGCCTGCTCCGGCGTATGGATCATGTCGCAGAAGACGCTGCAGTCCCTGTAGACCTGCTTGAAGTCGACCTCCTGGATGAAATCGAAGCCCAGTTCGTCGCGAATGATTTGACTTGCGATCAGGACGACGGGCGCACGGTTGCGATTGGCCTCGAAGATCCCGTTGATGAAATGCAGACTGCCGGGGCCGCAGCTCCCGGCAACCGCCGTCAGGCGATCCGCGACCTGTGCCTCGGCCTGCGCGGCAAACGCTCCTGCCTCTTCGTGCCTCATCGATACCCACTCGATTTCGCTTTTTTCGAGTGAGCGGGCGATCAGGTTGAGCGTGTCGCCCACCACGCCGTAACAATGCTTGACCCCTGCACTCTGCAAGGTTTCAACAATGATATCCGCGACGAGCTTGCCCATTGCATTCAACCCTGCTGTGATCGTTCCTTCCACAACATGCACCCAACCGCAGGCCTGAGCTTGTATGGGAGTGCGAGGACTTGAACCCGGCTGCGCAGACAGCGAACAGCAGCCGAAGGTTCCGCTCTAGCCGACGACCTCTGAGCCGGATTGAAGCTGGTCGAGGATTTGCACGGCACGCTTGTGAACGGGAGCTACAATTCCCCCGGGCATTCGATCAAGAGCCGCGCTGAGATGTCTGTAGGCGTCCGGCACACGGTCCTGTTTCAGGAGCAACTCCGCAAGGTCCGTCGCAGCTTTCAATTCGAACAGGGTGGCGGACTGCCTTTTCGCCCAGTCGATTGCCGACAGCAGGCTTCTTTCCGCAGCGGGATAGTCATCGACCGACCTGGATGCCAGGATGAAACCTTTCACCCTCATCAAGGCGGGCATGAACAGGAGTTTTCCCCCGCGTTTCTGGGCCTCAAGGGCATTCACCACCAGTGTCAACGCCTCCTCGTGCTGGCCAGAAGCCGCAAGGCCGGCGCCGAGATCGCTGACAAAATCCATACTGAGCATTTCCTGACGATGAGCCTCAAGCTCTTCCGACGCCCTCTTCAGCAGTGGAACGCTGTCGCGAATGTTGTTTTGAAGGAGGAGCCAACGGCCCCGGAATCCTGTTGCGATCGCATCGAACGGCTTCAGCGAGTGAACCATTGAGAGTTCGGTCAATCGCGCGATGTACCGCTCCGACCTCTGCCAATCATGCAGCGCCAGATAGAGAGGGAGCATCAGGATCAGGGATCGGCACAACGTTGCCGGATTGCCGGATTTTTCTGCTTCCTCTATCGCGAGCCTTGCGTAATCCAGGGATTGGTCGAGCACCCCCCTGTACAACAGCGAGCGCGCCATGCCGATGAGCAAGAGCGTGGGATGATGAAACAGATAGTGTCCGGCGCGCGAGCGCGAGCCGGATGCCGAGTAGCGCAGGCCGGCTTCGAAATGACTCTGCGCAACAAGATGATTTCCTGCCAAATGATTGGCGGCGCCCAACATCGATTCAGCGCGTGCCATGTCGTCGGGATCCTGCGTTTTCAAAGCCACTTTCCGGCTTCGCGCGGCGACATCGAGGGCGCGGTGAATATCGGTTGTCCAACTCGAATACAAGTACAGCCCGTTCAGAAGCATAAGCTCGTGGGCAAGGTCCTGGCGAGAGTTACGATGCTGATCTCCCAATCGGACCATTGCCTGCTCTGCCCAGACCTGCCATTCGGTCAGTAGCGCCAGTTCCATGAACAGCCGCGTCGAAGCGGCAGCAAGTCTTGTCGCGATCTCGTCTTTGCCGTGCGATCCAAAGCTCCATTCAAGCGCCGACCGAACATTGCTGAGTTGCCAGGAATAGGCCGCAACTCTTTCAGCCCTTGGCTGAACCGATAACATCTCTTGTCGCGATTCGAGCTGCTCGATGACATATTCTGCATGCCGCAAGGAGATCGGGTCGAATTCGCCGTGCTCCTCCAGTTTTTCGAGCGCGTACGCCCGAGTCGTGTCCAGCAACCGATACTGTGCTTGCGCTTCATCGACCCGAGTCGCTATCAATGACTTCTCAACCAGGCCCGCGATGGCGTCAAATACGTCGCCGGCGCTTGCGCCGAGTTTGCCCACGACCGAGCGCGCGCCCTCCAGAGTGAAATGGCCGACGAAAGGAGCGATGCGTCGAAAGGCAATCCTCTCTGCATCGGACAACAAATCATAGCTCCAATCCAATGTAGCCCTAAGCGTCCGATGTCTGGGAGCCGCCGTCCGATGGCTCAGCTTCAGTAATTCCAGCCGAGACATCAGGCGGGAGGCAGTGTTCTTGAGGCCGAGGGCGGCCACCTGACCTGCCGCCAACTCGATTGCCAAGGGTATGCCATCCAGCTTTCGGCATATTTCCGCGACAAACGGCGCCTCATCGTCGGTGAGAAGGAAGCTTCCCGCTCTCGCCGCCACGCGCCGCACAAACAACTGTACCGCCGGATATCGAAGCACCGCATTTGCTGTTTGCTCCGGGCCGTCTGGCGGAAAATCGAGGGGAAGAACCCGGCAACAATGCTCGCCTTCCACTTTCAGCGATTCGCGGCTCGTGGCCAGAAGATAGACCTGCTCCGTTTCCTGGTAGAGCTGCTCGGCAAGCAACGCGACCGCCTCGATCACATGCTCACAGCTATCGAGAATGATAAGAAGCTTTCGCGAACGAACGAGGTCGACCAGCTCCAGGCCGGGGTCTTTCGATTTGAGTGCAAGTCCCAGGGATGTCGCGACAGCCGCCGTAACGTGGCGCCAATCGGTAAGGCTTTCCAAGTCGGCAAAATAGACATTCCCGCCGAATTCCTCGGTAGCGGCACGGCCGACGGCCAGGGCAATGGTCGTCTTGCCAATGCCGCCGGGGCCGAGCAGTGTCACGAACCGTTCAGCTCGAAGCTTGTCGTTGACCGTGCCGACCACCGCCTCGCGACCGATCAGCATGAGTGGTCGCGAGGGAAGCCTGCCTTGCTGCCGGGACTTATCATTCCTGCTCGCCGCGCTGCGAGCGAGATGCTCGACGGTGCCGACGAACGAGTAACCCCGTCCCTTGACGTTTGTGATGTAGCGATTGCCAAATTGGCCGTCACCAAGCGCCTTGCGGATCGCGGCCACGTGGACCCGAATGCTCCCTTCCTCGACCGTTACGTCCGGCCAGACGTGCCCGATGAGCTCCTGCTTTGCGATCACCTCACCCGGACGCTCTGCGAGATAGATCAAAATATCCAGCGCCCGACCGCCGAGGGAAAGCACCTCACCTTCGCGCCGGAGCACCCTTTCGCCAATCGAAAGTTCGAAAGGGCCGAAACTCAGCTTCCTGTGAACTGCGCCACCAGACATGTGTCAGCCAAAAAGACGGATTTCGTCGGCCCCGTACACCTACCGTCGGTCGGCAGATGCCGCAATTGTGCGCACGTAAAGTTGGCCACAACGAAGCTCGTAGCTTTTCCCCCACCTTTGGAAAGGACGAACCAAACCTTGGTATAGTCAATCAACCTCAACGCGGAGGGTTGAGACGAACCCCGCGCCGCTGCGACCACAATGAAGCTAAGGCGTGCCTCTACTCCCCTTTGCGCGATCCATAGCGGCGCGAATGCAATCGAGGAGGTCGCCCTCATCGAACGGCTTGGCCAGATAGCAGATGACGCCAGCCCGAAGTGCGCGGGCACGAATATCATCACTCGGATATGCGGTGATCAGTACGGTGGGAATATCTTTGCCCGATCGAGACAGATAGTTGTGGAGATCAAGGCCACTCATCCTGGGCATGTCGAAATCAACAACCAGGCAGCCGGTGCGGCTCAGTTCGGGTGAGCGCAGGAACTCCTCTCCGGACGAAAATGCCCTGGCAGCCAGCCCTATCGAACGCATTAAGACTTCGATTGCGTTTCCAACCGCGTTGTCGTCATCGACGATCGCAACAATTAGTCCGCTATTTGGCACTTGGCACGACCGGTACCCGCGAGCAGCGTTTGGAGAAACGGATGTCGTCCGCGACACACTTGCATCCAACCTAAGCGCAACCGCTGTGTGCTACGATTATACAAATGTATAGGAATTCGAGCGGAAATTGCCGATCCATGGAGCATGCCGCATCACACGCATCGACCTTCATATCACCATAGCCCTGGTTGACCCATAAGAGCCCCTCCAGCCTGGACCGGGCTGGAGGGGCAAGGGGAGGCCGCAGGGAGGGATCGGCCTCGGGGGAGGACAACTCACCGTAACGGCACGCATTGGCGCCCACTATTGCACTGGCGGAGAGATCGCGTACCAAAAAGGAGAGTGCGCGCTATACGAAGGTTGCGCGCTGCCAGCCTGGTCGGTTCGACGTTCTCCGGCAACTAGCGCCTGACGCAAAACACTGACCGACTTCACCGGCCAGTTCACCGATGGCTGCGATCCGTCGAGCCGCGCTGGACTGGTAGTCCCCTCTATCGCCCACGCGGTAATCTGGCTATGCTCCATGGCGGACCGGCAAAGCCAATGCGCATGTCGATGAGGAACATGTGGTAGAGCAACCGCCAACAGTGATGGTCATCGACGATGATCCGGGAGTGCGGGACTCCCTGGGAAAGCTGCTTCGATCGGCAGGCTTTCGGGTGAGCCTATTCGGTTCGGTGAGCGAATTTCTCGCGGCGGATCGGCCGGAAGGACCTGCTTGTCTGGTGCTTGACGTGCGCCTTCCCGGCCAGAGTGGACTTGAGCTGCAGCGCGAACTGGCGGGTGCCAAAAGACAGCTGCCGATCATCTTCATCACCGGCCATGGTGACATACCCATGTCGGTGCAGGCGATGAAGGGTGGCGCAATCGAATTTCTGACAAAGCCGTTCCGAGAGCAGGATTTGCTCGAAGCGATTCAGCTCGGTCATGCCCGTGATCGAGTGCTGCTTGAGCAGGAACGAGCCACGGCAGAGCTGAACATTCGCTTCGAGACATTGACACCGCGGGAACGCGAGGTCATGGCGTTCGTGGCGAGCGGGCGGCTAAACAAGCAGATCGCGGCCGACCTCGGCGTAAGCGAAATCACGGTAAAAGTTCATCGTGGCCAGGTGATGCGCAAGATGCGGGCATCGTCCTTGCCTGACCTCGCGCGCATGGCCGACCAATTGCAGTTGGCACCGAAAAAGCCGCGTAGCCCAGGTCGCGTTGCCTAGCAGGTGCTGAGCCTGAATCCCCCGCGACGGTCCCGCTGCGTCTCACCACAGGAGCAGGGCGCCTGCTGGACTCAACGTCGGTTGCGCCACGGATACGAAGCGGCACTCGGCTCACGATGCGGCGGCCGGATGAACAGGCGCAATGAAGCCGAAGACAGCGCCGCGTGGCACGTTAGGGCTCGCCCACAATCGTCCGTTGTGCGCTTCGAGAATCGATCGGCAGATCGACAGCCCAAGCCCCAGGCCGCCCGGTTTCGTGGTGTAGAAGGCCTCGAACACACGATCGAGTACCTCCGGTACGAAGCCTGGCCCTGAATCTCGCACCTCGACTGACACGCCATCCGTTTCGTTACCGGTGCTGATGAGCAATTCCCGCTCCTCCTTGCCGACGTCGCGCAGCGCTTCGATCGCGTTGATGATCAAGTTAAGCAGGACCTGCTGCAGTTGGACCCGATCTCCCAGTACAGGCGGCAAGCCTTCCGCCAACCGCGTCCGCACCGAGACGCTGTTGTTTGCGGCCTCGGTGCGGGTGAGAGCAACAACCTCGAGGATGGCATCGTTGATCTCTACGGCGTCCTTTCGTGCGGGCAGCTTCTTGATGAGCGCACGGATTCGCCCGACGACCTCGCCTGCGCGATTCCCCTCCTTGACAATCAGGGAGAGCGCGTCATCCACCTCGTGAAAATTCGGCGGCGTGGCGTTCAGCCAGCGCCGGGCGGCCAAGGCGTAGGTGACTGCCGCCGTGATCGGCTGGTTTACCTCATGGGTGATCGAGGCCGTCAACTGCCCCATGGTCGCGACGCGGTTGGCATGCGCCAGTTCGAGTTGCGCCTCGCGGTATCGCCGCTCGCTTTCATGGGCTTCCGCCTCAACGCGCTTGCGCTCGGTCAAATCAAGCACGAAGGCGACGCCCTGGTTGCCGCCGTGCTCGAAAGTTGCCCCACCAATCAGGATGGGCACGCGGCTGCCGTCTTTTCTGGTGAATTCCTTTTCGAACGATTCGAACCGGCCGCTAGGCCTTTCCCGTTCGATCCTTGCGTTATTCCTGTCACGCCAGTCGGG
>Ga0210410_10000999_pt1 | contig 27449 bp, 22 predicted proteins | sample IncBWC4MmetaG_FD_161058 | JGI IMG/M metagenome (GOLD analysis project Ga0210410, IMG submission 161058) | Forest soil microbial communities from Barre Woods Harvard Forest LTER site, Petersham, Massachusetts, United States - Inc-BW-C-4-M | ecosystem: Environmental > Terrestrial > Soil >... | reverse complement strand
ACGTAGACGAAGTTCACGCTAAGGTAAAGCGCGATTACGCCGGCGACGCCGAGCATTAATCCGCGCGGAAGATTCTTGCGCGGCTCGCGGACTTCGCCGGCGATGAAATTTGCAGTCTGATAGCCGCCGTAAGCGAAAGTGACGGGAACCATAGCGGCGCCGAATGCAACAATTAATGATAATGAGAATGGGCGGTCGAGGACGGGAGACAGAATGGCGTGCGATTCAGTGGCGGGGCGCTTCAGGAATATCGCGCCGCAAATTACGAGCGCGCCGATAATCACAATTTTCATGACCATCAGAGAACTTTGCACGGTGCTGCCGGCGCGAACGCCGAGACAGTTGATGAGCGTGAGAATTCCAAGCGCGAGTGCGGCGAGCGCGCCACTGGAAATGGGGATGTGCGTCAGTTCGACAAAATATTTCCCGAAGGTGATAGCCACAGCGGCCATGCCGCCGGTTTGGATGACCAGCAACAAAACCCAGCCATAAATAAACGCAACGCCCGGGTTGAATGCCTCGCGCATGTAAGCATATTGGCCGCCGACGGCGGGCATTCGCGAAGCAAGTTCCGCGTAAACGAACGCGCCGGCCATGGCGATGAGTCCGCCGAAAATCCAGGCGCTCAAAATTAATGTGGGAGTGTGAACTTGTTGCGCGACGACGTAGGGATTAATGAAGATTCCGGCGCCGACGATGCCGCCCATCACGATCATGGTGGCGTCGAAGAGTCCGAGGCGCCGGGCGAGGCCGCGCGAGGCGGAATCTGGCGGCGCCGATGAATCAGACATGTTCGTGGCCGGCACTTTGTGAAAGGCTCCACGCGCTTCCGAAAAGATTCCAGTAGTTTACTTCGCGCGAAACGTACTCTACCATTTCTGTTGTATGCGGCGTGCAGACATCGTGAAAGGACTTTGGCAAATCTAAATGAAAATAAATTGGCGATTGCTGGCGGCACTTATAGTTGTTGGCGGGGCAGTGTCGTTTCTTCTTGTCAGAAGCTCGGAAGTAAATGTGGACGCGGCGCAGACCTCACCAAAATCGCCTTTTACGGATTATCGGTCGGAGGCTCCCGGCGTGACGCATCGCATTACTGTCGCCGACTTGCCGGAACCGTTCGCCACAAGTTCGGCGACCAATGATGCTCGATTAATTCCGCGGCCAAAGGATGCGTGGCCGATCGCGCCGAAAGGTTTCAAGGTGGAGCTTTACGCTGACGGATTGAATCTGCCTCGATTGCTTCGCACCGCGCCGAACGGCGATTTTTTTGTGGCCGAAAGTAATCTGGGACAGGTGAAAGTTTTTCGTGGAGTGGGAACCGACGGCAAAGCGCAGCAGACGGAAGTGTTTGCCACGGGACTAGTGCAGCCTTTCGGAATTGCTTTTTATCCTCCGGGGCCAAACCCGCAATGGGTATACGTAGCCAACACGGATTCGGTGGTGCGATTTCCGTATCACAATGGCGACATGAAGGCCACCGGCGCGCAACAGATGATCGTGCCGGATCTTCCGGGCGGGGGGCGTTTGCGCGGCGGAGGACATTGGACGCGCGATGTGGCATTCACACTGGACGGAAAGAAAATGTTTGTTTCCGTGGGTTCGCATTCCAACGTGGATGATGCCGACACCCATCCGGAAGAATTCCATCGCGCGGACATTCTGGAATTTAATCCGGACGGCACCGGGCTGCGAGTTTACGCATACGGAATTCGGAACGCAGTTGGCATCGCCGTGAATCCGCAAACGAGCGAATTGTGGTGTTCGGTGAACGAGCGCGACGAGCTGGGCGATAATTTAGTTCCCGACTACATCACGCACGTGAAAGACGGCGGATTTTACGGCTGGCCGTGGTGGTACATGGGGCCGCATCAGGATCCTCGGCACGCAGGAAAACATCCGGAGCTGAAAGATAAAGTGATCACGCCGGATGTTTTGCTGCAGCCGCATCTGGCGTCGCTGGAAATGACTTTCTACACCGGGAAACAATTTCCAGCGGCGTACGCCGGAGATATCTTCGCTTCGGAACACGGTTCGTGGAATAAAAATGTACGCGCCGGATACGAAGTGGTGCGCGTGCCGCTGCATCAGAAGGCACATGCAACGGGAGAGTACGAAGATTTTCTGACGGGCTTCGTTACGGCGGATGGACAAGTGTGGGGACGTCCGGTGGGAGTGACGGTGGCGAATGACGGCTCGTTGATGGTAACGGATGACGGGTCGAGGTCCATCTGGCACGTGAGCTATGTGGGTAAATAATTCTAAACAAAGCAAATAAGCGCCCGGCGGCCTGAATGGCCGTCGGCTCTTGCCTGAAGAGCATCCCTTCCGGAACAAATTCCTTCGCATTTGCGTAACATTATTGACTGTAGAGCGTCTACTGTAGAGACGCTACGCTGAGACCGAGGAGCCGAAATGAAGGAACGCTACAAGAATCGCATTGAGCTGCTGCAGGGGACTTTGGATTTCATGATTTTGCAGGCGCTGCGGTGGGGACCTCAACATGGCTACGGCATCAGCACGGTGATCCGCACAAATTCACAGGAGGCATTTCAGGTGCCGACGGGCTCGCTATATCCGGCGCTGCATCGATTGGAACGAAAAGGATGGGTTACATCGAGCTGGGAAATGGCGAAGGATAAGAATCGCGAATTCAAATTTTACCGGCTTACGGCGGCGGGAAAAAAGCAGCTGGCTACGGAAGAATCAAAGTGGAAACAACTGGTGACGGCGATCGGGAGAATGATGCGTCCCGCGGAGGAAAACTGACATGGCCGACAAACGGGAGAAGCGCGAAAACGATTTGGAGCGCGAGCTGCGCGATCATTTGGAATTGGACGCCGAAGCGAAAATGGATCGCGGGCTGGGAGCGGACGAAGCTCGCTTTGCAGCGCAGCGCGATTTTGGCAACACCACGCTGGTGAAGGAGGTAACGCGCGAAATGTGGGGGTGGAGTTTCCTGGAACGATTTTTGCAAAACGTGCGTTATGGGCTGCGGCTAATCGGGCGCAGTCCGGGATTTACGGCGGTGGCGATTCTGACTTTGGCGCTGGGAATTGGCGCGAACACGGCGATTTTTTCCATCGTGAATGCGATTTTTCTGCGGCCGCTGCCGTTTGCGGAATCACAGCGGATATTTCTGGTGGCGCGCACGGGCAATAAAATCGGAGGCGGAAGCATTTCATGGCCGATTTTCCTAGCGTGGAAAGAAAAACAAGGATTGTTTGACGCGCTGGGCACGGTAAATGGAAACGTGAGCTACACCCTAACGGGACGCGGCGATCCGGAACAAATTCCAACGGACGTTATTTCCTACGATGTTTTGCCCGCTCTGCAAGTACGGCCCCAGATTGGGCGCGGATTTCAGCCGGAAGAAGCGAAAGACGGCGGACCAACCGCAATGGTGATCAGCGATTCGTTGTGGCGGCGGAAATTTTCCGCAGACCCGAAGATTATTGGGCAGACGATTTCATTTGCTGGAGCCGCGCAGATCGTGGAAGGTGTGATGCCGCCGGACTTCCAGATTCCGATGCCGTATGCGCAAGATGCGCAGGTGTGGCTGCTGAAGCAAATACCATCGTCGAGCCAGAATCCTACGAACGTGGTGCGATGCATCGGGCGGTTGCGCCGCGGCGTGAGCGTGAGCCAGGCGGAGGCGGAACTTTCAAAGCCCATCGCCGGACTGCACGATCTTTATCCACAAATGATTGGTGCGGACGAACGGGCGCACCTGAGAACGTTGCACTCGTACATGGTGGCCGCCGCGGGCACAGCACCGCTGCTGTTGCTGGGCGCGGCGGGATTTGTACTGTTGATCGCGTGCGCGAACGTTGCAAATTTATTTCTGGCGCGTGCGTCTTCGCGGCAAAGGGAAATTGCGGTGCGTTCGGCCCTGGGCGCCACGCGCGCGCAAATTATCTGGCAACTTTTGACGGAAAGCATGTTGGTTGGCATTGCCGGAGGATGCGCCGGCTTGTTCGTGTGTTACGCGAGCTTCGATTCCGTGCTGGCGCTGGTGCCGGCCGACTTGCCGCACCTGGGAGTGATTCGATTGGACGCGCGGGTGCTGTTTTTTTCGTTGCTGCTAGGCGTTCTGACTGGATTGTTTTTTGGTCTGGCTCCGGCGCTGCAAGCTTCGGCGGTGGATTTGCAGTCGGGACTGAAAGAAGGAACGTCAGGTTCCGGATTCGGACGGAAACGGGGGCGATTACGGTCAGCGCTGGTGGTGAGCGAAGTTGGAATGTCGCTGATTTTGCTGGTCGGCGCGGCGCTGATGTTTGAAAGCCTTGCGGGATTGCTGCGCGCCCAGCCGGGATTTGATTCTCACAATGTGCTGACGTTCGAGGTGGCGTTGCCGCGGTCGTCCGGCTACAACACCAAGGCCAAGGCGATGGCGTTCTACGACGCCTTCACCTCCAAAGTTTCCGGAGTGCCGGGCGTGCAGAATGTTTCGTACGCCAGTTCGCTTCCGTTAAATCCAAATGCGCCGGACTACCTATTTAGCGTGGAAGGCGGCGGAAAATATGAGGGACAGTCGTACGGCGCGGGATTCCGGTTCGTGGGCGGAAATTACCTGGGTTCGCTGAAGATTCCCTTGATTCGCGGCCGAGAATTTACGAGCGCGGACAGCAGCAATTCCGAACCGGCGGTGCTGATCAACGAAGCGATGGCGCGCCAGATTTGGACGGACGGCAGCGATCCAATTGGCCAGCACATTTGGCTGGGCAAACCGATGGGGCCTGGAGCGATGGAGCCGGCCCCGCGAAGGATTGTCGGGATCGTGGGCGATGTGAACGATATGTCGCTCGACCAAAAGACCGGATCCATTATGTACTTCCCATACGCGCAGCAGTCGGGTATTCCAGACGAAGCGATATTCATAATTCGGACATCGCAGGAACCGCGCGCGATTGTGCCGGCGGTGCGTGAAATTATTCACACGTTGGATCGCGATTTGCCCATCAGCTCGATGAAAACGATGGACGAGCAAGTGGCCGACTCGCTGGACGGCCACCGATTTCCGACAATACTGCTTTCTCTGTTTGGCGCGATGGCGCTGGTGATTGCGGCGGTTGGAGTTTACGGCGTGATTTCGTATTCCGTGGCGCAACGCACGCATGAAATCGGCGTGCGGGTTGCGCTGGGCGCGTCAAGGGCAAGAATCCTGCGGATGGTTTTGGCGCAGGGAATGCGGCTGGCGGTGTTCGGAATCGGCGTGGGATTAATCGCGTCGTACTGGGTTGCCGGACTACTGCGAGATCTTCTTTACGGCGTGACTCCTTGGGACCCGGCCACACTTATTGCCGTTACAGTCGCGCTGCTGGCGGTGGCGTTTGCGGCGTGCTGGATTCCGGCGCGGCGCGCTACGCGGGTGGATCCGCTGGTGGCGCTGCGATACGAGTGAACACAAAGACTGAATCGTTCTTGGGGAGACAATTTGTCCGCCGCTGCCTGTTGTCGATTCCGCTGAAGATTTCGCATCCGCTGGCGTGGCACGCTAGAATGATAATTGTAGTTTGCCATGGCAAAGCGAGACTCAACTGAGATAGCCGAAGCAGCGGCGCTGGAAGCGGCGGAAACTTCTCCACCGGTTGGCGGAATGCCCGCGCGCGCGGGCCGCTTGCCGGTAACACTTCGCGCGCTGCGTCACCGCAATTTCCAATTATTTTTTGGCGGCCAATTAATATCGCTGGTCGGCACGTGGATGCAAAGCGTGGCGCAGGCCTGGCTGGTCTACCGCTTGACGGGATCTTCTTTGCTGCTGGGCGTGGTGGCCTTCGCTTCGCAAATTCCAATCTTCCTACTTTCTCCTGTCGGTGGAACGGTGGCGGATCGGTACAACCGTCACCGCGTAGTGATTGCCACGCAAACAACTTCAATGGTGCTGGCGGCGATTCTTGCGGCGCTCACATTGGGTCACTGGATTAAGGTGTGGGAACTGATCGTGCTGGCGTCACTGCTGGGCGTGGTGAATGCGTTTGATATTCCGGCGCGGCAATCATTTCTGGTGGAAATGGTGGGGCGCGAAGATTTGATGAACGCCATCGCGCTGAATTCTTCCATGTTCAATGGAGCGCGCGTGGTGGGTCCGGCCATCGCGGGAATTCTGGTGGCGAGCATCGGCGAAGGATGGTGCTTTTTTGCGAATGCGGTGAGCTTCATCGCGGTGATCGTTGGATTGCTACTGATGAAGATTGCTCCGCGAAAACATGAGCCGCACGTCAGCATGATCGAGCACATCGTGGAAGGATTTCAGTTCGCGCAACGCACCACGCCGGTGCGCAATTTGTTGTACCTGGTGGGACTGATCAGTTTGGCGGGCGTGCCTTACACGGTATTGATGCCGATATTTGCGGATCGCATACTTCACGGCGGCGCGTGGGGATTGGGACTTTTGATGGGCGCGACGGGAGTAGGCGCGATGGCGGGCGCGCTGACGCTGGCTTCGCGCACAGGCGTGCGCGGGCTGGGACGCATCGCAGCATTTTCCGCCGCGGGATTCGGCACTTCGCTTGTAATTTTTGCGTTTTCGCGCGTTTTTATTTTTTCCATGATTATTTTGGTGCCGGTGGGATTCACTCTGATGACGCAGATGGCTTGCGCAAACACTTTGATTCAGGCGATGGTGCCTGACCGTTTGCGCGGACGCATGATGGCGCTTTATTCGATGATGTTTATGGGCATGGCGCCGCTGGGCGGACTTTTCGGGGGAATTGTTGCTGACTGGATTGGAGCACCGTGGGCAGTGGCCATCGGCGGGATGGCGAGTGTGGGCGCGGCGGGAATATTTTATCTAAAGTTGTCCGCGGTTCGCATGGAAGCGGAACGGCTGATCGTCGCGCAGGGCATGGCCGGCGGCGAACCGCCGGAATAAATTGCCCCGCAGATTCCTTGCTAAACTTTCCTGAACAAAATATAAATTATTTTATGGGCGGTGGCGGAACGAGCGGAAGACGCCGCATTTCGCCACGAGCTTCGCGGCCTTCCACGTCGTTAAATAAAATGGAAGGCGCGGTGATGGTGCTGGCCACTCCGTCCGTCGCGGCGCCGAATGTTCCCAGCGCGGTTCCGCCGATGGTCGGATTTTGGCTTTGCGTGTACGAGAAAAGCGTGGCGTCATTTCCGAAGCCGCTGGCGTCACGCAGAACGCGCAGATTCATCCCAAGCAAGTGGCCGGGACGCAGAAGTTCTTCGCTGCCGTCGGAAACATTTACGCGATAAACAGCCAACGGAACGCGCTCACCGCTGGAAGCTCCTGCCGCCAATTCCTGAATTTCTCCGGAAAGTTCTTCCTGGCTGCTGATGCCGATGGAAGGATTATCCATTTCGCGAACCATCAGACACCATTGACGCGCGGCGTCTTTACAAGCGGCGAGAAACTTTTTCTTCAGTTCATCCGGCGAAACACCTTTGGACGAACGGAAAATTAGATTGCTGCTGGCGGAGCGCGGATCGCTCAAAAATAGTGCGCGCGCGTGGCCATTTGATTGATCGAAATCAGGGCCGGGGCGGCGCGACATCAGAAAATCTTTCAAAATTCCGTTGTCTACGATGTTGACGCGCTGCGCGGGCACGCCTTCTTCGTCCACGACATAGGAGCCGGCGAGTGGATGGCCTTTCGCATCCGTGGCCATGGGATCATCCGCGAGCGAAGCTTCGGTGGGAAGCACACGCGAGTTTATGCGTCCGCTCCATTCGCTGCGTCCGCCGAGGCGTTCCATCAATTGATCCACCATGGGCAACATGGAAAGCGCGGCGCGGGAACCTGTGATCGAAGGTGTAAGCATTTGCGCAAGCAATGAAGCCGCGGCGCGCGATTCCACCAGCACCGGGCCGGAATATTCCGGCATGGGATTGGCGGTGCGCATGGCGACTAATTGTTTGCCGCGCGAATCGAGTTGCTGCGCAACTTCCGCGGCAGCAGGAAGATCCGCCGGCCGATTCACATAGGTGGCGTAAAAGTGATGCATGGGCACGCCATCGGGCGCCTGCGTTTCGACATTCGCTTCAATTGCAGCGAGCGAACGGCTGGTGCGAACCTGCGTGCCTTCGGTGTTCATCACGTAATAGGTTTCGTAGATGAGCGTGTAGGTGACGCGGTTGCTATAAAGTTCCGGATAGGCGCGCAGAACGGCGCTGACCTGCTTCGCTTCCTGTTCCCAATTTCGATTCGACCAATCGGGCACGACGCGCGCATCCACTTTCACAAATGGCTTTTCCTGTGAAAAGTCAGCAATTTCTGGCGGCTTGGAAAGGCTGCGCAGAAATCCCTGCTTGTGCGCCATATTATCGAGCGCCGACTTGTAAGCCTGATCGGTGGCCAGCCACAAATCCTGGCGGAGCGAATTGTAATCGCCGTCCACGCCGACCTGTCCGGCAGAGCCGAGGAAACCCTGAAAGCCATCGCCGGAAATAAATTCGGAGCTATCGAGTTTGTAGTCGCCCACGTGAATATTCACGTCCATGAAACGGTTGTGCGTGGTAGTGCTGGAAACGAGCGCGCCGAAGGACGCGGTGATGGTGTGCACGTCGAGATCGAGCAAACGGTACTGAATAAAGTAAGGCCTGGGAAGATTGGGCATTTGCATGTTGCGCGAACGTTCCAGTTCGTCGTGCATTGCGCGGACGGTTTGATCGGCGTCGGCGCTTGGCCATTGCTGTGCGCGAAGTGGCTGAATCAGCGCGGCGGAAATAAATGCAGCGCAAAGAGCGAGCACTGGAATCCGCGAGAAGGAAAATGTTTTTGCGAGCTTCATTGTTTCACCCCTTCCACGGTGGGCTTGGGCAAAGTCGGCGGTTTATCCGTGGACGATTCCTTCTTGGAAAATTCCATTTCGGTGATGAGCATGGCCGGCGAAGCCGCAGCTACCGGAATCGAGCCGGATTCGGCGCCGCAATATCCGTTGAAAACTTCGGTAGTATCACCGGTAGCCACAATTTTCGTGAGTGAAATCAACGGCGTTCCGACAAGATTCACGCCGCGCACCATTTCGTCCGGGCGGCCGTCGGCGAACACCTTGTAAACGATCAAAGGCTCAACCTGCAGAATCTGCGGCTGGCCACGTCCTGTGAAAGTGAATCCTCCCGCGATGTCGTCAATCAAAAGGCCGTAAGGCTTGCCCTGTTTTTTAATTTCCGCGATAAACAGACGGCGAAGCTCGGCGTTGCTGACCTTGTGACTGCTTTCGACAATTAAATTTCCCTGTCGGGAGACCGGTTGCGCGCCAAGTTGGCGGCGTCCGTGTCCATTGGAGACTGGAAATTCTTTCAGCGGCTGGCGGGACATTTCAAAATTTTTCAGCACGCCTTTATCCACGAGTTGCACGCGCTGCGAAGGCACACCTTCATCGTCGAAGGGATAGTAGCCGAGCAGCACATCCTTATTCAGGCGCTTCATGGTCGGGTCGTCCACGATGCTGATGAAATCGGGCATGATGGGTTCGCCGACTTTGCGCGCGAAGGTTTGCCCTTCGTTCACCGCCTTCTGACGGAAACCTTCATCGCGATGGCCAAAAATTTCGTGAAAGAAAACCGCCGAAGCGCGGCCGGTCATCATGGTGGGCCCGGCAAATGGTTCGAGCGGGGGAGATTTCTCAAGACTTTCGAGTTCCGCCACCATCGTTTTCGCGGCGGCGAAGACGGCTTCGTTATTGGGTTCTTCCTTTGCGTCCACCCAGTCAAAATTGTAGTAGCGATTTAAATCCATGCCGTCAGGCGCTTTGCCGACGATAAATAATTCCAAGCGAAAGCGCACCTGGCCGTGCTGGAGCTGAGTGCCCTCGGAATTCACTTCAAAAGTGTTGTCGGCCTGGGCAGTAAACGTCACGATGGAATTCAGAACGTTCGGGGATTGCCGGAAATAGGCGGTGTAATCGCGAACGCGTTGTTCCCACGGTTTGCGATCCAGTTGATAATTCGCTTCGGGCGCATAAGACATTTGCGGCTTCTCGTGCGAGAAATCCGGCGCGCCTTCTTCTGCGGACTGCGCTTCCACTTCTTTATTGGTCTGAATTCTTACCAGCGCTTCGGCTGCGGCGCGGTACTGCTTGTCGGTTTCCAGCCAAATGGCGCGGCGCAAAACAGCGGCATCGTCATCGAGTGGCGCCGGCGTGCCGGGGCTCGGCTCATAGGCGGGCTGGCCGCCGCTAATTTTGTGCGTGTTATCCACGTTGTAATCGCCGACGCGCACCTGCACTTCCAGCCAGCGTTCCAGTTTTTCTGAGCTATCGAGCAATGCGCCGTTGGAACCCATCACACTCGCGCGACGTGCCTGCGTCAGCGTGTAATTCATGAAATATGCAGGCGGCGTGGCCTTCTTCAGGATGGGCATGCTGCGATCGAGTTCAGCCTGCATTGCGGCAATGAGCGGCGAAGGCGAGGCGGATGGAGATTGCGGCTCTTTGCCTGGGACCGGAGTGCGCGGGAGCGCGCCAACCGATGCCGCCACTGCGGCCAGCAGAAAAGTTGAAATGAAAATTGTACGTCGGCGTGAGGAAAGCGAATGAATTGCGGTCAAGGGTGTCTCTTTCTGCCGGGTGATATATCGAAAACCCGCAGCCTAATTAGTGTATGCCTGCTGGTGCAGCGTGCCAAATCCGGCGCAGCAAATCCGAGCGGCGCTTGCGACTCGCTCTACGGCTTCGCCGCAGGTTTGACGAACAGCGCCGTATCCGGATTCGTATTGAATTTTATTTCGAGTATCGTGTAATCAGCGAACTTTTGTCCGTTGCGCAAGGTCACGCCTTTGCAAGGGAACTTCGCGCCGTCCACTTCGCGATAATCGCTCCATTGTTCGATGGTTTCCACCGCGCCCTGCGGCGTATCCTGCTGATAGCGCGCGCCAGCGGCGAGATGCGTGGCCGGATCAAAATACACAACGGCGTGAACGCTGCCGGAGACGATAGCGACGGCGTCGGTCGTTTGTCCCTGGAAATCACGTTGGCCAATGGCCTGAACTTGAATGGTTCCGGCTTGCGCGGCCTGGTAGAGTCCAATTCCGCCAGTGAGAAGAATACGGCGGATGAATTCTCCAAATTGCGAGGGCGGAAGATCCTGCGTCCCTTGCGGAGAACTGGTCCACCCGGACTTGCCGTCATACCCAACCACCAGAGCATTTCCCGAAAGGCCCGGCAAGTTCACCATCGTGTCCAGGCGATAGTGATTCGGAAAGCCGAGCGACAGTTTCAACTGAATTGGTAAATCTCCCTGCGGGGACGCCTGCACTCCTACACCGGAATAGTCCACGCTTTGAATTTTGCTGACCGCGGGTCCGCCTGCGGCTTGCATGGCGGCAGCAATTTCAGACTTGCCCTGCGCGATTGTTTCAGGAGTGGGCGCGGGCACGGTTTCTGGCTGGCGATGCATGGCCGGCAAAAGAAGATCCATTTCCGCCGAGGTGAATTCCTCGTAAGTAGCGTCCGGAAATTCGCGTTTCAGATTGTCGCGGAATTGCGCGGCGTTGCCGGCCAGCACAATCAAGAGCGTGGCCGGTTGAAAATATTTGGCGGCTACCGTGTTCGCCTGCTGCAACGTTACGGCATCAATTCTATTTTGGTAGGTTTCATTGTAATTGGCCGGCAAACCATAATGCGCGGCGGTAAGAACCCGGCTGGCCACTTGATCCGGCGTTTCGGTTTGAATGGGATAAACGCCGACAAGATAATCGCGCGCGAAAGTCAGCTCTTCGGGTTTCAAATTTCCGCTGGCCATACCCTTGATTTGATCCACCACCAACTGCACGGCGGCCACCGTCGTTTCGGTGCGCGTAAAAGTGGAAGCCAGTAAATCGCCAGCGTCCATGCGCGTATCGAAAACGGAATTCGCTCCGTAGGTAAGGCCCTTTTTGACACGCACCTCCGTATTCAGCCGGCTATTGTAGCTGCCACCAAAAATGCGGTCGGTAACATACAGTGGAATATATTCGGGATCGCCGCGGCGAACGCCGGGCTTGCCTATGCGGATCTGCGTTTGAACCGTGTCCGGTTTGTTCACAACAATGATGTGCATTCCGGGCGAAACGGCAGCCGCAGCGTGCGCGGGCGGTGCGGTCTGCTTCGCGGACCAGGCTCCGAAATATTTTTCGGCGGCGGCGAAAGCGGCTTCTGGAGAAATGTCACCGGAAAACGCGAGCAGCGCGGAACCCGGCGTGTAGTAAGAATCATGGAATTGAATGATGTCCTGGCGGCTCATGGACTGAATGGAGATGGGAGTTCCTTCGGTGGGAAGGCCGTAAGGATGCAGACCGAAAACCGCGCGCTCGAAAACTGCGCTGGCCAGATAATCAGCGTCGTCATAACTGACGCGCAGATTGGAGAGCAATTGCTGTTTCTGCCGCGCAATTTCTTCGTCCGCGAAATTCGCGCGCAAGCTGACGTCGGAAAGAAGATCCATCGCCAAATCAAAATCCTTCTTAACTACTTTCGCGCCGATGATGGTGTCGTCGTCTGCCGCGGTTGCATTTAACGTGCCGCCCACAAAATCAATTGATTCGGCGATTTGTTGCGCGGTGCGCTTGGCGGTTCCTTGCGTCAATAGGCTGGCTGCCATGGAAGCGACGCCGGGTTTGCCGGCGGGATCGTTGACGGAGCCCGCGCCAGTCAACAAGAGCTGAACGCCGATCGAAGGTTCCTCGGATGACGTCACCACAAAAACGCGTAAACCATTGGCAAGAGTCTTCGTGGCCACGGGCGGAAAGTGATATGGCTTGGATGGTTCCGCGCCAGGCATTTGCGCAACGAGTTGCGCCGTATTTGCGGGAGCCGCAGCGGCGGCCGGAGGTTTCGGCGCAGCCTGAGGCGGAGCCGTCTGCCCTGGCTGAGTTTGTGCGAGCGCCGGATACTGCATCGCAATGACAACTATCATCGCCAGCGCGATCGAAAATGCGCGAGTGGTGGGGTACTTATATTTAGCGTGCTCTCGGACGTTCGCGCTCACTGTTTGTTCTCCTGATTCTGTTGTTGTCCCGGCCCGGTGGGCGCACCCTTGGGAGGTTCGACCGTAAGAACGGTGGCGCGCGCGGCGGTGAAATACTGGCGCGCAACGCGCTCGATATCTGCGGCGGTGACTTTCAAATAATTGCTGAGATCCGTGTTGATCAAACCCGGATTTTTTCCGATCACCGCATAACGGCCCAGCGCGTCGGCTTTTTCCTTCGACGTTTCGCGTCCCAGGATGAACGCCGCGATTTCCTGATTCTTTGCTTTTTCAAGCTCGTCCGCCGGTATCGGCGTGGTCTTCATGGCGTCCAGCACGTCGTGGATTTCTTTTTCGCCTTCGACGGAGGTGCGGCCCTGATTCATGATGGAAATTGCGAAGAAAAGATTGGGGTCTTCGGTGAAATTCCCCGCGCCGCTTACCTGCACGGCAATTTGATCTTCATAGACCAATTTCCGGTACAGCCGGCCGCTCTCGCCGCCGCTCAAGATATTCGACGCCAAATCGAGCGGATAAGAATCCGGCGTATATTGTGCGGGCACTTTGTATCCGATGACCACGGCAGGCAGCGGTGAATTTGCATAGGAATTTGTGAAACGCTTTTCGGCGGTTTGCGCGGGTTCCTGCGCAATGGAGCGCACCAGCGGCTGCGCGGGCTTCGGAATTCCTCCGAAATATTTCTGCAACCAGCTGGTGGCTTGATCCGCGCTGAAATCTCCCACGATAATCATGGTTACGTTGTCCGGCCGGTAAAACGTGTGAAAGAAATCGCGGACGTCGGAAATCGTGGCCTTGTTTAAGTCGTCCATGCTTCCGATGGTGGTGTGGTGGTAAGGGTGTACGTCAAAAGCTTTGGCGTACAAATCTTCAATCACGCGGCCGTACGGCTGGTTATCCACGCGCACGCGGCGCTCTTCTTTCACCACTTCGCGTTCCGATTCAAAATTCGCCTGATCAACGTTCAGGCTGCCGAGGCGGTCGGCTTCAAGCCACAGTACCCGCTCTAAATAATTATTGGGAAATGATTCCCAGAAAACGGTCATGTCGTCCGCGGTGAACGCATTATCAAATCCGCCGAAGGCTTCGATGAAACGGGAATGTTCTTCCGCCGGAACGTGCGCCGAGCCTTTGAACATTAAGTGTTCAAACAAATGCGCGAATCCGCTGCGGCCGGTTTTTTCGTCTTTCGAGCCAACGTGGTACCACATTTGCAAATTGATGACCGGCGCGGCGTGATCTTCCACCATGATGATGCGAAGACCGTTCGGAAGTTCGCGCGAAATCACATGAAGTTCGGGCGGCCGGATGGCGGGCGTTTGCGGCGCTGCAGCGGGAGGCTTCGCGGCTGGCGGAGCTGGTTTCGGCGCGGATTGTGCAGGAGGCGTGGCCTGGCCTCGACCCGTCTGCGCCCAGGCAGTTGGCACAATTACGCATGCCGCAGAAAGATATAGAACTGCGTTACGAAATGTCTTCAACCCGCACCGTTCCTTCAATCTACACCCCCGAAATTTCCAGTCGCGTACGCGAAGATCAAATCTACCGCACCTTGCTGGCAAAACGTGAATTGCCACAAAGCATACTAGACGGCTGCGCCGCCGTCTGCAAGCTTCAGAATGCATCGGATTGCCTGAAATTGCTGGACCCAGAATTCCGGACATTCCCCGAAATACTTGGATGCGCGCCGGGCTTGCAGCGCTGGCTGAGGTTTACAGGAATTTACCGGGCGCCCGGGTGTGCCCAGCGTGCGCCCCGGCGTGTACCACTGAGCACGCATCGCCGCTCAACTTCTTGCCCGCACGCCGGGTCGGCGCAACAATAGTCACATTATGAAACTGATCGGCGGACTCGTAAGTTTATTGGTGGCGATGGCGCTCGGTTTGGGCGTCTACTACATTTTTCTGAAGCAGGCTTCGCCGGCGGGCGGCGGCACACCCACGCAGGTAATCAGCACCACCCGCGTGGAGATGGACTTGAGCAGCATCGCCAATGCGGAGCGCTCCTACTACGCGCAGAACAGTGCGTACGGAACGATGGACCAACTTGTTTCCGGTGGCGAGCTGCCGATACCGATCAGCGGACGCGACGGCTACACCTACACCATGGACGCGTCGTCCTCCGGCTTCACCGTGACGGCAAAATGGGCGCCGCAAACGGCGGAGCAGCAGATTTTGCACGCGCCGAGCGTTGTCGTGGACCAGACATATCAAGTGCGCGTAGTTCAGTAGAACTGCAGATCGTTAGGGCACACGCCTCTGGTCGGCGACCGTCACTCCGCCCTCTGCATAATCCGTCTTGGGCACGTCCAGAAACGCGACGTGAATATTTTCTCGCTTGGCCTTCCCTTCCGTTTCCAAAGTGTTCGTAATCTGCGCCGCGATGTTGCGCTTCTGTTCCGGCGATCGTCCTTCCACCCAGGTAATTTGAACGTGTGGCATTCCGTGTCCCTTCCAAATGTAATGTGGCGCGCGCCAGCCGAAATTCGCGGCGTGGCCGCGCGCCGATAAATCAACGCATGATGTTGTAGCCTTTTTCGGCGACTTTGTCTCTTTCCAGCTTTACGGTATGCTTTCGACACACATGCATGACCTGAGTTATTTCCGGGATCACCTGGAATTGTTCGAGCAAATGGCGCGCAATCGCGGCGTCACGCTGGACATCGCCGGATTCCGCGCGCTGGACCAGGAGCGCCGCGAATCCATCACCGCCGTGGAGCGCCTGAAAGCCGAGCGCAACAAAGCCAATGACGAAATTGCCAAGCGCAAGCGCGCAGGTGAAGACGCGTCAGCAATACTGGCGGAAATGAAGCGCGTATCCTCAGAAATTTCGGCACATGATGCACGCGTGACGGAATTCGACGCGCGGCTGCGCGAGTTCATGCTCGCAGTTCCGAATTTGCCGCATAGCTCCGTGCCTGTCGGACCGGACGCTTCGGCCAACGTGGAAGTTCGCCGCTGGGGCACACCACCCAAATTTGATTTCACTCCGAAGCCTCACTGGGAGTTGGGCGAAAGTCTCGGCATCCTCGATTTCAAAACCGCCGCGAAAATGTCCGGCGCACGCACAACCGTATATCGCGGCGCAGGCGCACGCCTGGAACGCGCACTCGCAAACTTTTTTCTCGATGTGCACACGCGTGAACACCGCTACACGGAAATCTTGCCGCCATTCATTGTGAACACCGCTTCGCTCGTCGCCGACGGAAAGCTTCCGAAATTCGCGGCGGACATGTTTCATCTGGAAGGTACGGACCTGTGGCTCACTACCACCTCCGAGACCGAGTTGACGAATTTGTATCGCGACGAAACGATTGACGCCGATGCGCTTCCCATTCGGGTGACGGCATGCACCTCCTGCTTCCGATCCGAAGCAGGCGCGGCAGGAAAAGATACGCGCGGAATAAAGCGCCAGTATCAATTTCAGAAAGTAGAAATTTTCAAGTTCACGCGGCCCGAAGAAAGTTATGCCGAACATGAATCACTGGTGCGCGATGCCGAAAATATTTTACAGCGCCTCGGCCTTCACTACCGAGTGATTTTACTTTCCACCGGCGACTTGGGATTTGCCGCCACAAAAACTTACGACCTCGAAGTGTGGCTGCCCAGCACTGGCGAGTTCATGGAAATTTCTTCTTGTTCAAATTGCGAAGCGTTCCAATCGCGCCGCGCAGGCATCCGCTACAAACCAAAAGGCGGCAAGAGTGATTTCGCGCACACGCTGAATGGCTCTGGGTTGCCCGTCGGCCGCACCTGGCTCGCAATCCTGGAAAACTATCAGCAACCTGACGGAAGCGTAATAGTCCCCGAAGTTTTGCGTCCTTTTATGGGAATTGACCGGCTTGTCCCAGGCGCTTGATTCCGGGGCCTCCGGGCGGCCCATTTGGGAATAAGCTCATTATAATCAATAATTTACAGCCAACTCACCGTTCAGAACGCCGCTGTTTTCCCCTACCGCGCCGCCCGGCCTGCGGAAAACTTGTCTCTATCCTCATTGACTTGTCTGCACGGCGTTGACTACACTTCGCCCACGTAACCCTAGGTATTCAAAGGGGCAGCGGCCTCAGATCGATTTGCGCGGGAAGCCGCAACAATGGAATTCAAGGAGACATATTGATGGCCACGTTGACGAAGGCGGCTCCGCAACCAATTGCACCGCGCATGGCGCCCCGCGAAGATCTGAATCCGTTTCGCATCGCGCAGCTTCAATTTGATATGGCTGCCGAGTTTCTGAAGCTCGATCCCGGACTGCGCCAGATTCTTCGCACGCCGAAACGCATTCTGGAAGTTTCCGTGCCCGTAAAACTGGATAACGGCCAGTTGAAAGTTTTCACCGGGTTTCGCGTGCAGCACAACGTCGCGCGCGGCCCGGCAAAAGGCGGCATCCGTTACCATCCGGGCGTGACACTGGACGAAGTGAAAGCGCTGGCCGCGTGGATGACCTGGAAAACGGCGACGGTAAATATTCCGTATGGCGGCGCCAAGGGCGGAATCATCTGCGACCCGAAGCGCATGTCAAAAGGCGAGTTGGAGCGTATGACGCGCCGCTACGCTTCGGAAATTCTGCCTATCATCGGGCCGGAGAAAGATATTCCCGCGCCGGACGTCTACACCGATTCGCAAACAATGGCCTGGATCATGGACACCTACTCCATGACGGTCGGATATTCCGCGCTCGGCGTGGTAACCGGCAAACCAATTTCGCTGGGCGGTTCCGAAGGACGCGGCGAAGCCACCGCGCGCGGTTGCATGTACGTGATTGAAGAAGCCTGCAAGGCGAAAAAGATTTCTTTGCGCGGCGCAACCGTGGCGATCCAAGGATTTGGAAATGCCGGGGCCATCGCGGCGCGGCTGCTTTCTGAAAAGAAAGCAAAGATTGTGGCCATCAGCGATTCGCGCGGCGGCGTTTACAATTCGCGCGGCATCGATCCGACCAAAGCGCTGCGCTACAAGGAACGTTCGGGCACTGTCGTGGGAATGCCGGGCGCGTCGCGCATGTCCAATGACGATTTGCTCACCCTCAAGTGCGACATTCTAATTCCGGCCGCGCTTGAAAACGTGATTACACTGCACAACGCCGAACAAATCAAAGCGAAGATTGTCGCCGAGGCGGCGAACGGGCCGACCACTCCACACGCGGATGAAGTTTTGGCGCGTCGCGGGATTTTTGTGTTGCCCGACATTCTGGCTAACGCCGGCGGCGTCACCGTCAGCTATTTCGAGTGGTCGCAGGATTTGCAAGGCTACTTCTGGACCGTCGACGAAGTGAATTCGCGAATGGAAACCGTAATGCGTCGCGCGTTCCAGGGCGTCTACGAAACGAGCCGTAAATATCGCACACACATGCGCAACGCCGCGTACATTCTCGCGGTGGGCCGCGTGGCTGAAGCCACCACGATTCGCGGGCTGTTCCCGTAAGACTTCTCAATCGCCGCCCCGCTCACAAGGTCGTTCCGTGAGCGGGGCGGCGATAAATACTCCCCCAAAAGAAATTTCCGCTTGCGTGCGGCGAATCCCGCGCGTACATTTCCATTTGCCGGCATCGTCCATGCGATTCGGACGCAGCCGGCAATTTTTGCCTCTTACGGATGAAACGTCGCATCCGAAGAGCGAATATATTTTTGGAGCAGAGGAAAAAACGAATTGGGCAATAATCATTCAACAGCGCCACCGATTGTCCTGGTCATCGCGGGCTTTGATCCTTCCGGCGGCGCAGGCATCGCAGCAGATTTGAAAACAATTTCCGCGCACAATTTGTACGGCGTAGCAGCGATGACCGCGCTCACCGTGCAATCCACAAAAGGCGTGGTAAGCGTTCATCCCATTCCTTCGGCAACTTTGCGAGCGCAGCTTGACGCGCTGATGGCAGACGTGAAACCGGTGGCCATCAAAATTGGCATGCTGGCGAATCGCGGCAACGCGCAAGTCGTCGCGGAATTTCTGGACGCGCACAAATTTACAAACATCGTTCTGGATCCGGTGATCAAACCTTCCTCCGGCGGAATTGATTTACTCGACGCTGGCGGAGTGAAATTCCTGACCGAAGAATTGTTGAAGCGCGCGAATCTGGTGACTCCGAACATTGCCGAAGCTTCGCTGCTAAGCGGCCTACCGATTAAAGACTTAGCCGGAATGGAAGCGGCGGCGCGAAAAATTGTGGAGCGCGGCGCGAAGGCGGTGATCGTCAAAGGCGGCCACATGGAAAAACCCGTGGACGTACTGTTTGACGGCACGGAAATGTTTACATTTGGCGGCGATCAAGTGAAGACGCTAAATACGCACGGTTCCGGCTGCACATTTGCTTCGGCCATCGCGTCGCAGCTTGCTACCGGACGCGCATTGCGCGAAGCCGTGCTGCTCGCAAAAACTTATGTGCAAAAAGCGATCGAGCATGGCTACGCCATCGGCAAAGGCGCGGGGCCGCTCGATCATTTTTATCGCACCCATCAGGAACCTGCGTTGCGCGGAATTCATGAAGTGCCGCAGCACGGGATGCATCCTGCGGCCGAACCGGGAAATCACTAGACGCGGCAACTTACTTTACAAATGCCGCACGTTAAACTTCGCCGCCAATTCCTTTTCAATTCAATCCCATTGAGATTGCGATGAAACTCATTCTCGCTTCCGCTTCGCCGCGCCGCGCTAAAATTCTTGCGGCGGCCGGCATTCCTTTTGAAATCCGAACGGCTGTGATGGACGAATCGCACCTCGGGGACGAAACGCCGGAGAAAATGGTCGAGCGCCTGGCGCGCGAAAAAGCAAATGCGGTCGCACGCGTCGGAAATTTTTCAGGGCCACACATTATTCTTGGCGCGGATACGGTCGTAGTAGCGGACGGCGAAATCCTCGGAAAGCCCGGTGATGCCGCAGCCGCCCGTCTGATGCTTCAGACACTTCAAGGCTGCGAACATCGAGTGATAACGGGCTTCGCGCTGCTCCGAACGCTAGATGGAAGAATCCATAGCGGTTACGAAACCACGCGCGTTTGGTTTTCCGGGATGGCCGAAGCGGAGATAGACGCGTACGTCGCCACAAATGAACCGCTCGATAAGGCAGGCGCGTACGCAATTCAAGGAATTGCTGGACGATATATCTCGCGCATCGAAGGATGCTACTTCAACGTAGTTGGTTTGCCACTTGCGAGTGTGTGGGAAGCGATGAAGGATCTCGGCTGGCCCACGCCGTAAGTCGAAAAACAAAACGAGCGGCCAGTGCGGCCGCTCGTCTGCAATTTCAAATTTTATCCAGCCCGCACAGAAATGAAATCTACTTCTTGTCCTCAGCCGGAGCATTGGAAGTCGGGGCGGAATTGCCCGGCGTTGACGAAGGCGGATTCGTGCCATCGCCATGCATGCCCTCTTTGAAGCTGCGCACGCCCGCGCCCAGTCCGCGCATCACTTCCGGAATCTTTTTACCGCCGAACAACAAAAGCACAATGGCCAGAACGATCAGCCAATGCATTGGGCTCATCTCACCCATAAATCACCTGCTTTCTAAGTTTCCCGGCCCGCGTCACAGCGCGAGCGCCCTATAAAGTCCAGTCCCAATTATAACACGCCCAGCGCCGGCGGGATGGATTGCCCTGCTTCCAGCTAGCACCGTGCTCTATATCACAATACGCTCATCACCGTCGCGACGCGTAACCCCGGCGCGATCCAAATACTCGAGCAGCGGGATGGCGTATTTCCGGCTGACTCCGGCCAATTCCTTAAACGCTGGAACGCTCAGCCGCGAATTGTTTTCGCGTTTACGCTGCGCAAGCTTTTGCCGCAACCCTTCCAGCGCGCTGGCATGAAAAATGATGCCGTCCACCACTTTCACTAAAACCCCTTCGCGCAGAAGAAGTTGCAATACGGTTTGCGCGCGGGTTCGATCGAATCCAAGTTGGGTAATCAGTTCCGCCGGTGAAGGTGACACCAGTCCAGACTGAGCATAAGCATTTTCTATTCCCGTGCGGATGCGCGTTTCCTCCGCGCTCAACTGCACGGTGCGGCCGGCGCGCTTCACTGAGTCGCCGGTCACCACAAGTTCCTTCGCCGCGCCAAGTTGCGCCAGCGCCGCGCCAAATATTTCCGGGCCGGCATCTCCGGCGGCTCGCGCGCGCAAGTCCTTGATTGAAATTCCCTCGGCCAGTGGTTTGTCCTTATGAAATTCAGCGACAGCTTCGCGCAGCCGCGTAGCGCACGCATCGACGCGCGCCGCCGACGCCAGAAATACAGGCGCACGATTCAAAATTCGTGCCACTTTATTCGCGACGAGCTTTTCGGCGACTGCCAATGCCTCATCTTCAGGCCACGCGGTGCGCGAAATCACGTCGCGAAGCGAAAGCCCTTTCGGCGCCGTATCAAGAATCGCCAGCAGGATTTCTTCTTTTTCCCCGCGCGCAAACGTCTCGAGCAACCTCGCCACTCCTGCATCGCGAATCTTTTTTCGGCGTATCGTCTGCAACACGACACCGCCGCCAATCGTCACTACCGGAGAAAATCGCCGCAGAATAAGGCGATCGCCCGGAAGAAGAAAAACTTCATCCTGAAAAACGAAGTGCGCAAAGGCCGACGCACCCGGCGCGAGCTGCGAGCTTTCCATCAGAATTACCTGCGCCACTGTTGAAGCGGTCCCTTGATGAAAATGCACCCGCGCGCGATTCTTCAACGGCGGCGCGGAATCCAGTAGAGTAATCCGCGCATCCATGTGCTTCGTTGCCGTGAACAATCCCGGTGCGCTCAGCACCATGCCGCGCTGTAGCTCGTTCAACTCAACGCTTGCCAGATTCACCGCCGTGCGTTGTCCCGTGAATGCACGCTTCTGCGCGTGGCCGCCTGAGTGAATCCCGCGCACACGCAATCGCCGCGCGCCCGGATGCAATTCCACTTCATCTTCCACGCTGACGCCGCCGGAAATCAGAGTGCCCGTCACCACCGTGCCGAAACCCTTCATCGCAAACGCGCGATCAATCGGCAGGCGAAAGTAATTTCGCTCGTCGCGCGGCGGCACTTGCGCTGCAACATGCGCCAGCGCCGCTCGAAGTTCAGCCAGTCCCGCGCCGGTTTTCGCGCTCACAGGAACTATCGGAGCGCCCTGCAAAAACGACCCGCGCACAAATTCCTCGACATCCAGCCGCGCGGAATCAAGTGCCTCTGCTGATACTAGGTCGGATTTCGTCAACGCAATAATTCCGTGCGGAATTTCCAGCAGGCGGCAAATATCAAAATGTTCGCGCGTTTGCGGCTTCGCACCCTCATCCGCGGCAATCACCAACATCACCAGATCAATTCCGCCCGCGCCCGCCAGCATATTGCGCACAAAGCGTTCGTGCCCCGGCACGTCCACAAATCCGAAGCGAATATTTCCCTGTTCCAGAAAAGCAAAACCCAAATCGATCGTAATTCCCCGCCGCTGCTCTTCTTCCAAACGATCGGGATTTGTGCCCGTCAGCGCCTGCACTAGCGCGGATTTTCCGTGATCAATATGGCCCGCCGTGCCGACGATCACGTGTTTCACATTTTGATCGGCAGAGGCTGCGGAAGATGGCTTCGCAATTGGCATAGCGGCTCTACAGAAGATGAATGCTAGCGAAGGAATCGCAGGAGGTCAAAAGGTGTTGGGGTAATCAAAACGTGTTGGGATAATTAAACTGGTGATAATCCTTGATCGAGGACTTCGGGTCGTTGTCAGCTTCGGCAACTTCATCCAGAATTGCGCGCGCCGCGACCACCGGATCCGGCGCCGCATTTATTGGCCGTCCGACAATTATATAAGTTGCGCCGTTGCGAATCGCGCCGCCGGGCGTGGAAATGCGCGATTGATCATCCTGCTTCCGCTTGGAAGCGTTTTTTCCGCCGGGCACTTTCGTGTCCGGACGAATTCCTCCCAGCGCCAGAATAAAATCCTTCCCCATCGCCCGGCGCAAAGCTTTCACTTCGTGCGCGGACGCCACCAATCCATCCAGCCCGGCTTTCTTCGCCAATTTCGCCAGCGCCATCACGCGGCTCGATGGCGAACCTGAAATTCCCACGCCGCGCATCTGCTTCTGATCCATGCTCGTCAAAATCGTAACGCCCAGAAGTTTCGGCGGATTCGGAATCGCCGCTATCGTCCGCGCTGCTTGCTGCATCATTTCAAATCCGCCCAGCGTGTGAATATTCACCAGCTTAATTCCCGGATGCGCAGCCGCCGCTCGCAGCGCTCCGTTCACAGTGTTTGGAATGTCGTGGTATTTCAAATCGAGGAAAATTCCGGTGCCCAGCGAAGCAATCTTGCGAACTGCCTCGGGGCCAGCCGCGGTAAAAAGTTGTTTGCCAATCTTGAAGAGGCCCACCAGCCCAACTAATTTTTCAGCAAACGCGAAAGCCTCGTCCAGCGTTTCAAAGTCCAGGGCGACGATCAGCCGCCGCGAGGCTGGGTGGGTCACTGAGTTAGTTGAGCTCCATGAGGCAATTGTAGCAGTTCCATGCGCAGCCGGGCCACTCCGCGATTGATAATTCCCAGGCGCTCGGCCACCTGATAGGAAACGTCCAGCTCTCGGCCCTTCACATACGGACCCCGGTCGTTAATACGTACCACCGCGCTTCGCCCGGTCCGGGTATTGATCAGCCGAACCATCGACCCGAAGGGCAGCGAGGCGTGTGCAGCTGTAGACGCGGTCATATCGTAAAGCTCTCCGCTAGCGGTCGTCCGACCCTCAAAGGTCGGTCCATACCAGCTTGCCTCCCCAAACCACACCTTGAGAGGTCGTACGGTCTGAGTCGGTTTGGCTACCAAAGGTGCTTCCAGCGATGGCGTCAGCGCCATGAACAGCAGGAGGCACGGTAACAGTCCGGCAAGTACGATGAGTTGTCGTCTCATAGTGTGTTATTTTAGCAACAGTCGGAGCACTTACTATAGTACGTCCCTCCCAGTAGGACAAGTACTTTCGGACCTAAACTTTCCGCGTATCTCATTGATATTGTTGATGTTAGTTGATTTACACAGGCTTTCGAGTTGGTCCACGATCTCGCAAGAAGCCCTCGGGTCGGCAAAATGAGCAGTTCCGACTTGCACCGCGGTTGCCCCGACGGACAGGTATTCCATGACGTCCTCTCCAGTTTCGATGCCGCCCAAGGCCAAAACGGGTCGCTGAACTGCCCCCGCCGCCTCAAAAACCAGGCGCATAGTAAGGGGCTTAATGCCCGGTCCGGATAGCCCCCCGGACGCTCGGCCCAGCCGGGACTGCCCGGTCCGGAAGTCCACGCTCATCGCCGGATAGGTGTTAGCCACGGTCAGGGCATCCGCCCCGGCCGATTCCGCCGCCCGGGCGATAACCTTAATGTCGGTCACATTGGGGGAAAGCTTGGCCCAGAGAGGGCGGCTCGTAACCGTCCGCGCGGCCGCCACCACTTCTGCGGTGAGCGCTGGATCGGTTCCGAAGTAGGCCCCGCCGGCGTCGGTATTCGGACAGGAGATGTTCAGTTCGTAGGCCGCCAGTCCATCGGCGTCGTCCAGGATGCGGATCACTTCCGTGTATTCGCGAACGGTATGCCCGAAAACATTTGCAATAATTGCCGTGCTGAATTTCCGAAGCTCGGGCATTTTGTCGCGGACGAATGCGCGCACACCGATATTCTGTAGCCCAATCGCGTTGATCATTCCGCCGGCAGTCTCGACAATTCGCGGCGCGGGCGCGCCTTCCAGCGGCTCCAGCGACAATCCCTTCACCACAATTCCGCCAAGCCGATTGAGATCTACAAGGTGGGCAAATTCAATTCCGTATCCGAAGGTACCGCTGGCAGCTAGAACGGGATTAGCGAGGCGCACAGCGCCGACTTGGACGCTCAGGTCGACGGAACCCGGTGCTTTCATCTCCACAAAGTTTAGCACGCGATCGCGTGCGAAATTCTCGCGCTCTGTGGAAAACTCGGCGTCGGAAACTTCCGTGAAAAGTCTGCCGAAAAATTTAGTGAGGGGTTGTTGTGCGAGCCGGCGCCGGCGTCGACGAAATCGGCGCGACAGCGTCGGTCAACAAATGCCCGTCCACACGCGCCAAAGTGATTCCGCAAAGATACGCAAGCGTCGGCGCGATATCCGCAGATGAAGAACCCGTCAGAAACTCTCCGTGACGAATTCCAAAGCCATAGAAAATCAGCGGCACGCGCTGATCGTACAAATAGGCGCTGCCGTGGGTGGTTCCGTCATTCGGAGTATTGCTGAAAATCCAATACGGTTTCAGCGACACGACCAAATCTCCGCTGCGTCCCGGCACGTAACTCAATGACGCCGCGCGCAAAATCGGATCCGGCGTTTGCGGCAATGGATACAATTCCTCCGGACGAAAAACTCGCGCCACTCCCAGCGTCGCCGCGATTTCGCGCACTATTGCGTCGAGCGCTTCCGGCTTCTTGTGAAGTTTTTCGTATGCAGCGGCAGTGAATGAAATATCGCCATCTGTTATCGCGCCGACAGCATTTGCATCGCCAATCAAATCGCCGGTCAATTGATTAATCTGCTTCCGAATCGTGGCCGTCGAAACTCGTCCGCCGCCCAACCCATCGCGCTGCGCCTGCTCGGGAATCGGCGCCACGCCGTGATCCGCGCTGAACGCCACCACGTAATTTCCGCGCCCAACTTTCGCGTCCAGATGCGCAAAAAGTTCGCCCAAATCACGATCCAACCGCGCAAGTACATCCTGCACCTCACGGCTGTGCGGACCCATTGGATGTCCGATGTCATCCAGCGCTGAAAAACTTACCGCGAGAAAATCCGTGGAACTACCCTGGCCAAGTTTCAACGAATCAACCGCTGCACCGGCCATGCGCGCCATATAGGCATCCGAAAACGGGCTGGCATCCCACTGCGCATAAAACGTGGGACTGGGCGCGGTATCGGTGGGCAATCCGCGCAACGGATGGGGAAAAGATGTCGTCCATCCGTTCGGCGCGCGCCGCCCATCGGCAGGATCGTTATAAAGGTAGGCCGATTCGGGCAGAAGCAGCGCCCAGGTTTTTCCGTAATCAGCCGAAACAGGATGCGCCATCACATACTGCGTCAGGAAATCCGACGAAGTCGCGCCATAAAATGAAGACGTCGCCCACGCACCGGTCCTTGCGTCATGCCATGCCACGGCATCCGCGCGATGCCCCGCGAGAGTGATTGCCGCGCGCGCTTTCAATGAAAATGCAACGACGCGCGTGCCGCCGCCGGATTGTTCGCGCAGCGCGTCAGAAAAAGTGTCCACGCGCAGCCGCGCCGGCGAATCGCCGCCGGAAGTTTCTCCGCCGATGCCGATGTCCTTCACATGCGAATCCGTTGTGCACGCTACGGATTTCGCGCCGCCTTCCTCATCGCGTTCATACCAACTATTCGCGATAACGCCGCTGGTCGCCGGAAATGCGCCAGTGGAAATCGTGGTGTGGCCCGCGCAGGTTACCGTCGTTTGATACGGATACGCCGCCTCCCGGAACCATGCGCCCTCGTTAACCAGACGCGCCAGCCCGCCCGTCCACTGCTGGCGAAAATGTTCGACGTAGTCCGCGCGCATCTGATCCACCACAAGAATCACAACCAGCTTCGGCCTCGGATTCGCGATTCCTGCGTGTGTTGCGTGCACTGGAGCTTTCGCGGGCACTGTGGCCGGCTTCGTCTGCGCAGCGCAAGGCATCGCACTCGTAACCGCTATCGCCAAAATTGAAAGAAATATTCTTCGCCGGGCATTCATTCCGCTGGCTCCTCGCGTATCGTCTACAACATTCTCCGAGCGCCGGATTTTACCACGTGAGTCCGCCGCGAACCGTGACAGGCATGTGAAATCCGCGACAACCAACGCTCGGCTGCGGCCCCACTCGCGTCTATGTTAGAATCCTCCACCAATGCGCGTTATCGAAAAATCGCAACTCATGTCCGCCACTGAAATTGACCGCACGCTCCAGCGCGTGGCCCACGAAATTGTGGAGCGCAGCGGCGGCACATCGAACCTGGCGCTCATCGGAGTCCGTCGCCGCGGCGTGCCTTTGGCGAATCGCATCGCGCAAGCCATGCGCGAAATTGACCGCGTGGAAGTTCCCGTGGGCACGTTGGACATCACGCTTTATCGCGATGACCTCAGCAAAGTGGCCGCGCATCCGGTGATTCAATCCAGCGATATTAATTTTTCCGTGGACGACAAAGATTTAATTCTCGTGGACGACGTGCTCTACACCGGCCGGACTACGCGTGCCGCGATGAACGCGCTTTTCGATCTGGGCCGTCCGCGTTCGCTTCGCCTTTGCGTGCTGATTGATCGCGGCCACCGCCAAATGCCCATCGAAGCAAGTTTTGTAGGCCGCATGGTGCAGACCAGCGACACCGAAATCATCGAAGTGAAACTGCGCGAAATCGATCAGGAAGAGCGCGTGATTCTGGTGGACCGCGTCGAATGAACCCGGCCGCGGCAGCGCCAACACTGGGCGCGTCCGCCGCTGGCGAAAATCTTTTGGGGAATTCCGTGTCCTACCGCTTCAGCCATTTGCTCGGGATTGAGGCTTTAACGGCCGAGCAAATCGCATTTCTGTTGGA
>Ga0210410_10000997_pt1 | contig 27461 bp, 23 predicted proteins | sample IncBWC4MmetaG_FD_161058 | JGI IMG/M metagenome (GOLD analysis project Ga0210410, IMG submission 161058) | Forest soil microbial communities from Barre Woods Harvard Forest LTER site, Petersham, Massachusetts, United States - Inc-BW-C-4-M | ecosystem: Environmental > Terrestrial > Soil >... | reverse complement strand
CCCGACTGTGAATCCCCTGCACGGCCCAGCACTTTTGAGGAAGTGCCGAACCATTTGTAATCTTACCTCAAGCCGGAAATATGTCAAGCGTTTCACGAAACTTTTTTCGGAGCTTTCCACACCCCTGTGGAAGCTGTGGGAAAGGTAGCCAGAGGCCCATTTTCATTGATGATTGTAGCGGTTTAACCCCGCGGGAAAAAGTGCTGATTGAGGCCTAGTCCTTTTTTGGGGCAGCGGTATCCTTGGCGGCTTTGGCCTTCCTTTGGGCTTCCTCGGTCCAGGGAGGAGTGATGCCGTTGAGGCGGGCGTAGGCAATCGTTTGGCCGAGGTGTTCGTGATTGTGCACGACCACGAGGTAGATGACGTCGCCATCGTTGGCGTCGGGGCCGAGCTTCTTTTCAGGCTTAGCAAAATCGGCATTGGTCATGCTCTGAATAGCGGCCTCGGCGTTTGCGAACGACTTATCCAGTTGCTCGATGATTTTAGCTTTGTCGGTTGTGGATGTTTCAAAGCCTTCGGCCTTGAAGGCCGGCACCTGCGTGGTGCCGGAGATCATAGCCGGAATGTTGTAGTTCGCGGCAGTGACGTGCAAGAACAGTTCGCTGACAGAACGCACACCCGCCTCCGGGCGCCAAGTATATTTTTCGGCCGGAATGGCCGTCGCCAAGCCCACCATTTTTTTGTGCATATCCTGCAGATCCTGCAGGGCCTGGGGCTTCATGTCGTAGCTGGGGGGAGTTTTGTCATCCGCCGAGGCGTTGGCGCCGGGTTGTGGAGCGCGATTGCGGGAGTTCGCGTTTCCTTGAGAGGCCAGCAGCAGAACAAGGGCAGATAGCAGCAGAATTGATTTTTTCATGGAGAGTCTCCTATGCGCCTGGTAGACGCGAAGTGCCGGGTAGAGCGCGGAAAAAGAAACCGCGTATTCCGGGAAGAATTTAGGATCGGGCCCACACCCGGGCAGGACGCACAGTTAGACGGCGTCACTCTGAAAACGCTTCGTCGTTAGCACAGAAAATCCGGAACCATCCAGAACGCTGCACCAACGCCCGGGCGCGTCGTCACTTTCCTGTCTCCTTCCGGTCTACTTTTGCTCGCGAAGTCCGAAAAATTAATGACGTTGGGTTGATGAGGAGGTGACAACCGATTTCGGCTCTCCCCTTAGTCTTCCATCGAGCCACCGCGACAAGGCTCAGCGTTGTGCCGTGGGGGCCGCAATTACGTGTTCACAAAGGAGAAAGAAATGAAGAAAAAGGATCCGCAGATTTCCGCCGCGTTGCCTTCCAACCGGCGGTCGTTTCTGAAAAAAGGTGTTGCGGCAGCAGGCGCAGCAACGGTGGGCATGGGCCTGCTGAAATCGCCAGCGCGTGCTTTCGCACAAGAGCACGAGGGTGGCAGTGGAGGGCTTAACAGGGGAGACGCGGCTATCTTGCGTTTCCTGCAGGCCCTGGAAACGATAGAGACCGACCTCTGGCGGCAGTATGCAGAGCTTGGGGGCGCCGGGGCCAATGTTCCGGGGACCGTAGGCAATTCTCCTATCGATCTTTCACTCAATGGTGCGCCAATCCCGACTGCACTAGCTCCACTTTATATCGTGGGGCTTCAGCAACTGGACGGCGACATGCCGCAATATATTGATGACAACACTGACGATGAAATCAGCCATGAATCCTTTCTGAGGAACTATCTGGAGTCAAAGGGCGAGCAGATTGCAGACCTTAGCAAATTTTTTAATCTGACCCCCAGCCAAGTGACCGGCGTGCCAAACACCGGGCGCCTCACCAATCTCACGCAGCTCACGGTGGACACGACTTGGTGGACCCGCTACCGGAGCGACTCCATGAACCCAGATTTGGGTGACAGTAACTTTGCCCAGGCGATCCCGACGCTGGCCCAAAACCAACACACGGCCATTCCCAGGAGCAACAAAGACCTGATTGCAGATCCGAATCAGCCCGGGGGCGTTTCCGTTCACACACAAGCCATCGCCAACACGGCGGGCTTCCACTTTGCATTCATCGAGCAGGGGGGCAGCAGTCTCTACCCGCAACTCGCTCAACGCGTGAGCAACGTGGAAGTGTTGCGGATTCTGCTTTCCATCGGGCCGACCGAAACGTCGCACTTCCAGACGTGGCACGACAAGGCGGGGAACGCGATTCAGTTGACGGATACAGATACGGGATTCCCCGGTTCGACTGGGGCGACAGTTACGTTCCCGAATCTAAATGACCCCGCGCACACGGCCGCCCAGGCGGACGAACTGCAGACCAACCTGATCATGCCGGAGCCGACGTTCTTCCTGAACAAGAAGTTCGGCCCGGTCTCGATCATTCGGCCTACGGAAACCGAGAATGCGGCGAAGGCCGCGCTGAAAAGCCTCATGGACGATGGCCTGTTCATCGGCCATACGTCGAAGAGCGGAAAGTCGGACGGTTTCGTGGAACTGCTTACCAAACTGGCTGAGGAAGCCGACGAAGCACGCCGCGAGGTGGACTAGTTTAAGCAACAGGCAAAGCTTGGCGTCGCGGCAGAGATTCGATTCCGCCCCGGATTTCGCCTGGCGGTGACAGATTGCCGCAAGATCGAAGGGTCCGAACTTGAAAAGTTCGGACCCTTTCGGTTTTTAGAAGTGACTGCGCTCGCGAAATCTTCAGGCAAATATTGTCCCGCCTGTCAAAGGCAGGGGAAAAACGGCTGGCGGCTGGTTCAATGCGCGCGAGGATTGGAACGGTTGAACACACCGAGAGGCTTGTACCAAAAACGAGCTAGCTGCATCGAATAGGACTTGCCTAAGGCCGGGATGCAGGATTACGAGCCGCGAGAAATTCGTTGTGATGCAACCCCAGGGACTCGTTCGCCATCCAGGTAATCTTGACAGTGAAGGTTAGGCAGTCTACACTACGGAGTTTTTAGATGGCCCTGTGGAGCCATCTGGGTGAGGTCAGAAAGATTATGGACAAGAAGCGCCTGGAATATTACAAGAAGAAACTATTGAATCGCCGCGACGAGCTGGTGAAGACCATCACGCGGACGGAGGAAGAAGGCCGGCAAGCGGACGACGATCCGACGGTGGACCTGGCGGACAAGGCAGCCAACTCCTATACGAAGGAATTTCTATTCGGGCAGACGAACACGGACCGCGCGATCCTGAACATGATTGACGAAGCGCTGAAGCGGATTCGCAACGAAGAGTACGGGACCTGCGCGAACTGCCAGGAAGAGATGCAGCAGAAGCGCCTGGAAGCCGTGCCCTGGGCCAAGCACTGCATCACTTGCCAGGAAAAGAAGGAACAGGGCCTGTTGTAAAAGGGGTCTGCCGTAGACGAGACCGCTGCAAGCGGCAAATTTCATTACCTTTCCGTTAGCTAATTAAATTACAATTGAGGCGGAAGCGGTTCGTGCGGCAGATGATGCCCCTTTCGAACTCCCGCGTTACCGTGGTGCGCTGGCTGGAGTCCCTGGCCGGCGCGGTTGCGTCTGTTCTCTTCCCTTCCGGCTGCCGGATTTGCGAGGCTTTGCTGACGCGGGCGGATCGCCTGCCGATTTGCGACGGTTGTTTGGAATCGTTTCGGGAGCTTCCGGAGGAGATCTGCGTTCGCTGCGGGCAACCGTGGGCAGAAGACGGCGACGTGGATGGCGATGAGAGCGTTTGCCGGGAGTGTCAGGAGCGGGGGTTTGCGTTTGACGCGGCGCGGAGTTTTGGAGTTTACGACGGGGCACTGGCACGAGCGATTGTGCTGATGAAATACGAGAGGATCGAGCCGCTGGGAGCGTGGTTCGCGAAGCGGCTTTTTGAGGCGGTGCGAGGGATTCCCCCGCAGTTTGCCGCCGACTTGGTTGTTCCCGTACCGCTACACCGCACACGACAGAAGGAGCGCGGGTTCAACCAGGTGGATCTTTTTGGCAAGCTGGTGGCGGGGAAACTCGGGCTGCCGTACCGACCAGTTTTGTTGAAGCGGGAACGCGCGCGACCGGACAAACATCTCCTTCATTTTGAGGAACGTTGGGAAGCCGTACGTGGCGCTTTTGTCATACGAGATGGCGGCCGGGTTGACAATTTGCGAATCTTGCTTTTAGATGATGTTATGACGTCGGGAGCGACGCTGGACGCATGTTCGCGTGCGTTGCGCGAAGCGGGCGCCAAATCGGTGGCCGGGCTAACGATCGCCCGGGCCGTGAGGCAGAGAATCCCGGTCAGAGAAAGATTTTAGCCTGAAGGGCGCGCGATGAGCGCAAGACGACCAGAGGCGGTCGATCCCCGGGGGCGATACGTCCCCGAAGCGGGCGGCGTGCTTGCGCCCGGCGCTTCGGGGAATGTTGGAGCGCGCCATGTTCACAGCCTCACTCCCCGCCGGGCTTCCCTGATGCAGGAACCAGTCCTGGTTCTGAACGCGACCTACGAGCCGATTAATGTGACCGCAGTGCGCCGGGCGATGGTGCTTTTGCTCAAGGGCGTGGCTCAGGCGGAAGAAGTGCACAACGCTGAAGTTCATTCCTCGGCGCATGCCCACAAAGTGCCTTCGGTGATCCGGCTGCTGGCTTACCGGCATATCCCGCAGCAGAGCCGGGCGCTTTCGCGGAAGAATATTCTGCTGCGCGACCGGAATACGTGCCAGTTCTGCGGGAAGATATTTCCGAGTTCGGAGTTGACGCTGGACCACGTGATGCCGCGGTCGAGGGGCGGACGCTCGAGTTGGGAGAACCTGGTAGCTTGTTGCTACCGGTGCAACAACGACAAGGGTGACCGGACGCCAGAAGAGGCAGGGCTGAAGCTGGCCCGGAAGCCGCGGCCATTTACGCTGCATACTTCACGGCAATTGATGAGATTGATTGGCCATCGCGACGAACGGTGGCGTAAGTATCTGTTTTATTGAAGCTTATGCTGCATCCCAAGAAAATTTAAAAGCGGGTAACTTTTTAGAAACCTTTTTTCTTGAGGCGCATCTAACCTTATAACAACCACTTCGAGGACACACCCCGGGGAGCTTGAGAGCCACACACGTGGAGATCAGGCTCCTCTCCTATTTTCAGCCGATTACTTTGCGATTGTGATGGAAGAAAATTCCCGGGTCAGGAATTTGCGCTGCGGCTGGATTTGGGAAAACTTTCGAGAGCCGACTCTTCGTCGGGAAATTCCGGAAAAACCTGGTAGAGCTGCGTGATCTTCAGAATTTCTTCCACTTTCGGCGCGAGTCCCACGACTTTCATGGCGCCGCCCTTTTTGACTACCGCAAGATAGTTGCGAACGAGTTCGCCGATTCCGGAACTATCCAAATAATCGAGTCCGCTCAGATTTAGGACAATGTTGTTTTGGCCCTGACGAAGCAGGCGTTGAATTGCGTCGCGAAAGGCCTGGCCTTCGAAAGAGGTGAGGCGGCCGCTGACGTCCATGAGCGTCACCTTGTCGGCTTGGCGGATTTGAATGGTGAAGCTCAAGGTCGAGTCCTTCCTACGAAAGAGGGGATGATTTTACCTTGAATCGCGAGGAAGGCAAGGGGCGAAGGGACATCGCCAAATCAAATTTTGTTAACAAATTTTATTGGCGAAACATGACGCGGAGCCCGCGGCGCCAGCTTTCGGCGAGGCCGACGCGGATGATTTCCATATCGGGGGAAAGGTAACGCTCGAGGACGTCCGTGGTGGGATGAAAGCGCAGGGCGGGGGCGATGAGATAGACGAGCGGCGGGGCGGGCTGGAGTTCGAGTCCCGGGAAATAACCGTAGCGCGCGAAGTCGCCTTGCGATTGATGCCAGCGGATGCGGGACCAGTAGTCGGCGGCCTGGAGAGGGAGATCGACATTTTCCGTGGCTTTCAATTCGAGGATGGCGAGCCGGCGATTGCGTGTGACGCAGAGAAGATCGAGGATGCCGCGCTGGCCGGCAACTTGCGCGAACACCTGCTCATTGACGTGATCGGGATCGAGTGAGATATCAATGCGGGTGACATCCTGATGCACGAGGGTTTGCATCCAGCGCTCGGCCTGAGCGCGATAGAGGGCGTGGCGGACGTTGCTGGCCAGGGGATTGCGAAAACTTTGCAGGTTGGCAATCAGTTGTTTCAGGGCGGGTTCATTGTTGCCGCGAAGTTCCTCCCATGTGGAATCGCTACCAAAGAAAATCTTGTTTTCGTGCCAGCGGGCGAAGGCGAGGCCGCGAAACCGCAGGACGACTTCCTGCGTGTGCGGAGAAGCGTGGGCTCGAATGGACTCGGGGCTGAGGGCGATGAGCGGAGCCAGGGCTGAGGATGCTCGGTCGAGGAGGAGTTGGGTTTCGCGGCGCGGCACGAGCCAGGAAGCGACGTTGCCGGTGGTGCCGGGGTCCACGAGTTCAAGCGTTTCCCTCCGGGGATCGAGTTCGTAGAGTTCGACGGCGAGGCGCCCGTCGAGGGCACGGAGACGATTTGCGAGGATCGCTGATTTTCCTTTGGGAAGAATCAGGCGCAAGGTGCCGAGGGCCGCGCGCTTCGCGGATTGGCGGGATTTTTCGAGCCAGAGCAAGCCGTAGGTGAGGCTGCTTTCGAGTGCGTCTTGAGATTCGCCTTGAGGAACGGCGAGGAAGGCGACGTGCGAAGAGCCGCGGTGGAGGATGCCGCGGGTGTAGATTTCGGACAGAGAGTGCTCTAGATCCTGCGCGATGGAGATTTTTTCGAGGGTTTCGTCCGGAAACTGTTCGGCGAGGATGCGCCGCAACTGCTCGCAAAAGCCTTCCCGCGAGAGGTCGCGAGGGCCTGGGCTGTATTCGAGGCGGACGATTTCCATACGCTCGGGTTTTACGCGGCCGAAGCGCTCGACGGCGAGGGCGAGGCGGTCCTGGGAATTGTCGGTGATGGCGACGACGCGGCGGGTGACATTGCAGTTTTCCGACCACAGGTGAAGAAGAGGCTTTTCGGAATTTCCGCGGACTTCCCAGGAGAGCGGCGCTGTGGAGGTGACGCGGCTGCCGTTTTCGCGGATTTCAACGGTGCCCGAAACGAGGATGTCCTGAAGGCTGGCGCGCAGGTCTTCGGCTAAATTCATGGCGACAGTCTAATATAACGATGGCGTTACGTTACAACTATTTTACGGCAGCGAGTTGTAAATAGGTGACCTGGACGGAAGGCTGCTGCAGATTCCAACTTGCCGGGACGCGATCGAAGGAGATGACGAAACTGCGCCGGTGGCCGGGGCCCAACGCGGCGGACGGAGAGCCGAGGACGCTGCGGGATTCGCGGAGAACAACCTGGTGGAGGTCATCGAAGAATTCGACGGTGACGGCGAGGCCGGCGACGGTCTGCTGACCGGCGTTTACGGCGTCGGCGTTTAGAATCGTAACTTCCTGGCGGACGAAATTTTCGGCGCGGCTCAGGGCGATATTTTCGATCTGAATGTTTTTTGTGTAGGCCTGGTCCGCCTGGCTCATGGGGACGGAAACGTTTGAGGGCGCGACGCGGGATGAACTTCCCTGCGGAGCTTTGAAGGCCAACCAAAACGACAGGCCAATCGCAACCACAACCAGGGCGCCGAGGAGTATGTTCAGCGGCAGCGGTTTCCGCTGTTCCGGCTCCGGCTGATTTTGCAAAATTTCCTGCATGAAATTTCCTTGCCGGCGGGTCTACAGCCGGGGAAAAAGTTAGCGGCCGACTTGGAGCCGCAGGACCAGAGGCTCCGGCAATTTTGCGTCCCTCATGCGTTGCTGCACGCCGACGATGTCGTAAGGAACGCGCCAGAACTCCACTGTGCGATTTTCGAGATCCGCGACGGCAAAGCCGGCACGCGGATCGGTGTCGCGCGGCTGGCCAATGGAGCCGGGGTTGAGCAAGTATCGTTTCGAATCTTCCAGACGCAGGGCGCAATGCGACTCGTTGCTGCGTGGGTGCAGGGAGAGCACTTCGAGTTCGGGATCCTGGTACGCAAAGCCACCTTGATGATGGGTGTGGCCAAAGAAAGTTACCTGGCTGGTGGAATCCAAGAGGCCTTCGAGGGCTTGGGCGGGAGTGAAGACGTATTCGTCCTCGTCTTGAAACGCGCCATGTACCAGAACGACTCCTTCGGCTTCGAGGGGGCCTTGCGGCAGGCCGGCGAGCCAGTCCAGATTTTCGTTGGAGAGTTGGGAGCGGGTCCAATTTACAGCGGCCTTGGCTACGGGATTAAAGTCGTCGGTGGGCATGAGCTCAGCGACCGCCTTGTCGTGATTGCCCCGAATTGTTACAGCGCCGAGTTCGCGGATGCGAGTGGTGACTTCGTTGGGATCGGGTCCATAGCCGACAACATCGCCGAGGCAAACCAAGCGCTGCCAGCTTCCCTCCACGGCATTGAGAGAGGCTTCCAGAGCTGAAAGATTTGCATGGATATCCGTAAGGACTAAAAGTCGCATCCCGGGTTTCGGACCTTTCCAGAGTATAGATGAACCCAGGGGAAGCTGCACACGGCAAAGTAATTATTGCCTGGTACCCCATGGGGCGCATTGCAGAGGGGAAAAATGTAACAAAAAAACTGGGGAAAGCCACGAAACATTCGCCTAGTAGGTTTCGTCTATACCAGTGCAGCCGAGTTTCAGTCTGTTCGGGATGGATAGAGTTTAGAAACGAAACCCCGCGGTGGCAGCCGCGGGGCCAGTGACACGCAGTCTTTCCGGCTCTTGGACCAGGAAGAAGAGGTGTCTTCATCGAGAGGCTACTCTTCCCCTGCCTGTGTGTCAATACTCCTTCCGCTTTGGACAAGTCTTGGTTGACTCGCTCTTCGAAAGGAAAGACACACATGAAAAGCAACACGTTGGTCCGCAATCTGGCTCTCGCCGCCGCACTGGCAATCACGGTGCCCGTTTTCGCCAAGCCGGTCGCCAAGGCCCTTGCAGTAAATCACCCGGTAAAATTCGGCAAAGTGGACGTGAAGGCCGGCGATTACCGCGCCATGATCGACGACAACCACATCACGCTTCTCAACGGCAAGAAAGTTGTGGCGGAATCCGCCGGACGCTGGGAAGACCGCAGCCAGAAGTCGCCCTACACGGTGATCGTTTCGAACGAAGACGGCCGCGTGCTGGAACTGCGCTTCGAAGGCAAATCCCAAGTATTTGTTCTCTCCGAGTAAGGGGAGTGACCGTGAACTTTCCTGACCCGATGCGAGGGGAGCTGTCCGCGATGGCAGCTTCCCTGCTCGTGCTCCTTTCGGGGGAACTTTTGAAGTGGCAGTTCCCGGCGGTGGCCGCCGGGGAGAAGTTGGCTTCACTTGCATCCGCGCTGAACATCATGAAGATCCCGCAATCCGCACTAGCCTTGATCCGCCGCTAGCGGATCAACATGCAATCCCCATAACTATAAAAACGATAGCGTTCGGCGACGGCGTGGCGGTAGGCCTTGAGGATATTCTCGCGCCCAGCGAACGCGGAAACCAGCGCCAGTAGCGTGGATTTCGGCAGGTGGAAGTTTGTGAGCAACTTGTCAACCACGCGGAAGTTGTGGCCGGGGAGAAGGAAGATTTCCGCTTCGGCGCGGCCGGCGGCAATCAGATTTCCCTTCCCTTCCGCAGCCGAGCGGGCCGCGGCATCTTCGAGGGTACGGACGACGGTTGTGCCGACGGCGAGGATGGGGCGGGATTTTGATTTTGCCTGGCGAATTTTGTCGGCGACCTCCGGAGCAATTTCGTAGGCTTCGGAGTGGATTTTGTGTTCCTCGAGCGTTTCGGTATGGACGGGTTGGAAGGTGCCGAGGCCAACGTCGAGGGTTACCTCGCAGAGTTCGCAACCTTTTGCTTTGAGTTTCGCGAGAATTTCCGGCGTGAAGTGCAATCCGGCCGTGGGAGCCGCGACTGCGCCGGGGCGGCGGGCGTAGACGGTCTGGTAACGCTGGCGGTCGGTTGCTTCATCGGGACGATCGATGTAGGGCGGAAGCGGGACGTGGCCGAGGGCTTCCAGATTTTCCTCGACGGAGAGCGTGTTGTGCGAAGTCAAGCGGACGGTGCGAATTCCCAATTCGCCGCGTGAGAGAATTTCGCCTTCGAGTTCACCTTCGCCAAATTGCACTCGCTCGCCGATCTGCAATTTCTTACCTGGTCGTGCCAAGGCCTCCCAAATATCCCCTTCGAGTTTTCGCGTGAGAAATACTTCCACGCTTCCGGTCAGGTGTTCACGGACCGTTTTGCGAGAGGGCCTTTGCGAGTGAACGCCGAGGCGTTTGCCGAAGAGGCGCGCCGGGATTACGCGGGCGTTGTTGAAGACGACTAGTTCGTTCCCGGTGAGGAATTCGGGGAGCATCGAGAATTGTGAGTCTTCCAGGCGACCGGTTGCGCGATCGACTACCAACATGCGAGAGGAATCGCGGCGGTCCAGCGGGCGCTGCGCAATCAAGTCCGCTGGAAGCTCATAGTGAAAGTCCTCGACACGCATAATGCTCAACTATAGCAAGCTCGGGTGGATAGGAAGAAATGGCGGGTCGTTTGAGGGTGAAGGAAGCGGCCAACGAGGGCAGGAAGATCGTAAACACAACAAATAAATAGACATATGTAGAACATGGGCATTTCAAGAACATACTTGACAATGATGCACTTAGATTTTATGATTTACTCATTATGACTTATGAGGGGCATGACGAGGACGGAGTTCTGGCGCTGACGATTCCCAAGAAGGAAGAAGCCAAGCCGAAGCAGATCAAGGTGAACGTGAAGACGCCGGCGGCAGGGGCAGCGGCAGGCCGGTGAGTTGCAAGAGTATCATCACGGCGAATCCCGCCGTGAGTTAGGATACGGGGCTGGCTACGAAGCCAGCCCCTTTTCTTGAAGAACTGAGTTTGTGAGGGATTTATGTTGCGTTTCGACAAAATGACCGTAAAGGCCCAGGAGGCCGTACAGGAGTCGCAGGAGATTGCGGCGCGATACGAGAACCAGGCGATAGAGCCGCTGCACCTGCTGGTGGCGCTGGTGGAGCAGAAGGACGGCGTGGTGCCGCCGCTCCTGGCGCGGCTGGGCATTCGCCCTGAATTGCTGATGCAGGACGTGGAACGGGAGATCAGCCGGCTCCCGAAGGTGCAGGGATTCGGGCAGCACAACATGAGCCGGGCGTTGAACGATGTGCTGGAGCGCTCGTTTGATGAGGCGGAAAAGTTCAAGGACGAGTACGTTTCGACGGAGCACTTGTTTTTGGCGATCGCCGCGGCGGACAAGGATCCGGCAGGAAAATTGCTGAAAAAACATGGGGCTTCGCATGAAGCGATCCTGCAGGCGTTGGCGGGCGTGCGGGGCAGCCAGCGCGTGACTTCGCAGAATCCGGAAACGACATATGCGTCACTGGAGAAATATGCGCGCGATCTGACGGATCTGGCGCGGCGCTCGAAGCTGGACCCGGTGATTGGGCGCGACGAAGAGATTCGCCGCGTGATGCAGATACTGGCGCGGCGCACGAAGAACAATCCGGTGTTGATCGGGGAGCCGGGCGTGGGGAAAACCGCGATTGTGGAAGGACTGGCGCAGCGAATTGTTTCCGGCGACGTGCCGGACGTTTTGAAGACGAAGCGGCTGGTAGCGCTGGACATGGCGGCACTGGTGGCGGGCGCGAAGTTCCGAGGTGAGTTTGAGGAACGCTTGAAGGCGGTGCTGAAGGAAGTTTCGGAGGCCGAAGGGCAGATCATTCTTTTCATCGATGAGTTGCACACGCTGGTTGGCGCGGGGGCCGCGGAAGGATCGATGGATGCCTCCAACATGCTGAAGCCGGCGCTGGCGCGCGGAGAGTTGCGGGCGATTGGCGCCACCACGCTGAACGAATACAAGAAATACATCGAGAAAGACCCGGCGCTGGAGCGGCGGTTCCAGCCGGTAATGGTAAACGAGCCAACCGTGGAGGATACGATTGCGATTCTGCGCGGCTTGAAAGAGCGGTATGAGGTGCATCACGGTGTGCGCATCAAGGATGCCGCGATTCTGGCGGCGGCTACGCTTTCGCACCGCTACATTTCCGACCGGTTTTTGCCGGACAAGGCGATTGACTTGATCGACGAAGCAGCGGCGAGCCTGCGCATGCAGATCGATTCCCTGCCGACGGAGATTGATGAAATCGAGCGGCGGATCATGCAATTGGAAATCGAACGGCAGGCGCTGCTGAAGGAAACGGATGCGCACTCGGTGGAGCGGCGCAAGCAGATCGAGAAGGAACTCGCGAAATTAAAGGAAGATTCGAGCGGGCGCAAAGCGCGTTGGCAGGCGGAGAAGGAAGCCATCGGCAAGATCCGCAAGTTGAAGGAACAGATTGAGCAGTTGAAGGCGGAGGCGGAGCGCTACGAGCGCGCGGGCGACCTGGCCAAAGTGGCCGAAATACGTTACGGGAAAATTTCGCAGGCAGAGCGCGAGATGAACGCGGCGCAGGAGCGGTTTGCGGCGGTGCAGAAAGACTCGCCGATGCTGAAGGAAGAGGTGGATGAGCAGGACATCGCGAAACTGGTGAGCAAGTGGACGGGGATTCCCGTGGGACGCTTGCTGGAAGGCGAAGCGCAGAAATTGGTGCACATGGAAGAGCGGCTGCGGCAGCGCGTGGTTGGGCAGGATGAGGCGCTTGCGCGCGTGGCGAATGCAGTGCGGCGCAGCCGGGCGGGGCTTTCGGACACGAAACGGCCAATCGGATCGTTCATTTTTCTGGGGCCGACGGGCGTGGGCAAAACGGAGCTGGCGCGCGCATTGGCGGAATTTTTGTTCGACGACGAAAAGCTGATGATCCGGATTGATATGTCCGAATACATGGAGAAGCACACCGTTTCGCGCTTGATCGGAGCGCCGCCGGGATATGTCGGCTATGAAGAGGGCGGACAACTGACGGAACAGGTGCGGCGGCATCCTTACTCGGTGGTCCTGTTCGACGAGATCGAGAAGGCGCATCCCGACGTGTTCAACGTGTTGCTGCAGATTCTGGAGGATGGCCGGTTGACGGACGGGAAGGGCCGCACGGTGGATTTCCGGAACACGGTGCTGGTGATGACGAGCAACGTGGGATCGACAGCGATTTTTGAGTTGTCGGAAAAGGACCCGGAGCGGGCGCGCAAGGAAGCGATGGAAGCGCTGCGTGCGTCGTTCCGGCCGGAGTTCATCAACCGGATTGACGAGATCGTGATATTCAATCCGCTTGGGAAAGAACAACTGGCGAATATCGTCAAGATGATGCTGAAGAGCGTGGAGCAACTGCTGGCGGAGCGGCAGATTACCCTGGAGATTACTCCGGCGGCGATCGAATTGCTGCTCAGCGAGGGGTACGATCCAGCATACGGGGCTCGGCCGCTGCGGCGGACGATCCAGCGGTTGATTCAGGATCCGCTGGCGTTGCAGATCCTGGAAGGCAAAGTGTTGCCGGGAGACCGCGTGCGGGTGGATCGCGATGGCCAGAAAGACGTTATGCAATTCGAGCGGGTGACGGCGAAGCAGCCAGCTGCGGCGGCGGGAAAGAAGTAAGGAAGTTCGGAAGTTCAGAGGCTGTTGAACCGTAGTTATGGTTATAGGGGAAGGCCAACTAAATGAAAGTTTTGCGTACTGGGGCAATTCTGATCCTGCTGACCGTGATGCTGGTGGTGGCGGGCGGCGCGATCGGCGGTCGCAACGGCATGCAAATCGCGCTGGCGTTTGCCGTGGTGATGAATTTCGCCTCGTACTTTTTCTCGGACAAGATCGCGCTGGCATCGAGCGGTGCGCAGCCGGTTTCGCGCGAACAACTGCCGCGGTTGTATGACGTGATGGAACGCCTGGCCGCGAAGGCCAACATTCCCGTGCCGAAGCTTTATCTGGTTCCGGACGTGGCGCCGAACGCGTTCGCGACAGGCCGCAACCCCGGGCACGCTTCGGTGGCGGTGACGCAGGGATTGCTAGAGATCATGAACGACGATGAACTGGAAGGCGTGATCGCGCATGAGCTTTCGCATGTTCGGAACTACGACATCCTGGTGAGTTCGATTGCGGCGACGATTGCAGGGGCGATCACGTACATGGCGCAGATGGGAAAATGGGCCATGATTTTCGGCGGATTCGGAAGAGACCGGGATGACGACCGCGGAGGCGGCGGGTTGTCCGCGCTGCTGATGATTTTTCTGGCGCCGTTTGCGGCATTGCTGCTGCAGCTGTTTTTGTCGCGGACGCGCGAGTACGCGGCGGACGAAACCGGGGCGCGGATGGTGGGCCAGCCTTATGGACTGATCAGCGCGCTGGAAAAGCTCGGAACGTACAACCGGCGGATCCCGACTACGGCGATTTCGCCGAGCACCTCTGCCCTTTGCATCGTAAAACCGATGTTCGGGAACCAGACCGTTTCGTCGCTGTTCAGCACCCACCCGCCGCTGGAAGACCGCATAGCGGCGCTGAAGCGGATGGCTAACACACCGTTGCGCTAACCGACATAGCCAAAGACGGAAAGCAGAACATCCAAAGAGGGGTAAAGTTTGCTCTGCGGTAGGGAGCGAGGGCTGCTGTCGAGGGGATAAACTTCGGGTAAGATATTAATAACAAAAGAGTTAGTGGATTGAACCAAATATTGAGGAGTTTGGCGAAACAGGTGCACTGATTATTGATCCAATCCGGGGGGACTGGGCGGAAACTGGGGGAAATTGGTATGAGCTGTCGAGACACTATCCATTTGATTTGTATGTACTTAGAGGGAAAACTCTCCCCAAGCGTGCAGGGAGAGATCGAGCACCATCTGCAGGATTGCTCGGATTGCCGCCTGGTTCTAGACGCTGCGACAACCACGCTGGATCGCTATTTTGGCCCGGCGAAGCCGGTTTCTGACTCGCAAGCAGCTTAAGCGGCAGAAGTAAATCCTTATAAACGAAATATTTAGGGACAGGAAGGGGGATCACCTTCCTGCCCGACATTATTTTCACCTGACACAGAAATGCAGGTTTCCCCTGATTGACACTTCTGTAAAAATTGCGCTTGCCCTGCTGAACCTGTAATCTTTACTGGTACTAGAACTTTCCCTCGCGAACCTAGCGCACCCCTCAATTACCCTTAACTCTTTGTCCTCCAGCGGCTTGTAGACCTTCCTGGCAGGGGTCGAACTTTGGTTCTGGGAGTGCCCATCTAATGGGCAAGCGGCGAGTCTGCCGATAAAAAGGAGACGACGTACATGAGCGAGTTTCAGGATTCCACGACGCAGGCAGCGACACCCCGGTGGGTAGGCTTGGCCATTGCGGCTTTGGGGGCGACCTCACTACTTGGCATTGGAATAGGCTGGAGCGCACTGAATCAGGGGAAACAAACTGAGCAGAGCGTACAAGCCTCGGTGAAGCAGCAGAACGAAGCGCTGATGCAGCGCATGGCGAAGACCGACGACGAGAACCAACAGCTTCAGAGCGACTTGAAAGTCGTGACGAATAAACTGAACGTGACGCAGGAAGAGCTCGACCGGGCACGCAAGATGACCAAGTCTTCGGTTGTGGCTTACAACAAGAAGCTTTCCGAGGTGAACACGCAACTCGGCACCAAAGCGAACATCGAGGACGTGAACAAGCTGAGCGGCGACGTTACGGGCGTGAAGAACGACCTGGATGAAACCAAGGGCAAGCTGGAACGCTCTAACGGCGACATGGGCGTGATGAGCGGCTTGATTGCGCGCAACCACGACGATCTGGAAGACCTGAAGCGCCGCGGCGACCGTAACTATTTCGAATTCACCATTCAGCGCGCAAAGACGCCGCAGCACGTTGGGCCGGTGGCCATCGCGCTGAACAAGACAGACGCGAAGAAGTCGAAGTACACGATCACTGTGCTGGCCGATGACAAGTCCATCGAAAAGAAGGATCGGACGGCCGGCGAACCGGTGCAGTTCTATGTGAAGGGGACGGCACGGACTTCGCCTTTTGAGATCGTGGTATTCGACGTGAACAAGAACACGATCACGGGCTACCTGTCCACGCCGAAGTCGGCAGGCTCGGCAACGGCGGCCACCAACACCTCCGGGCAGTAACGAAAGCCTGGTGGGCAGTTTTGTTCCTTGAGCACAAGCAAAAGGGAAAAGGGAGGATCGAGAGAGTCCTCCCTTTTTGTTTTTTCGGTGAGCATGGGAAAAACCATCCGATTGAAGGTCTGGACACGTGCTTGATAGTTGTGACACCCTAAAGGGCAACCTGACGGGGACGAACAGGAAGCTGAATTCAGGAGGGGAGTAAACATGAAAGTTAAATTCGCAGCAGGTTTAGCACTCACTCTTTGTACGGCAGTCCTCACACTGGGAGCCGACGGAAGCTGGACGGGATATATTTCCGACAGCGCCTGCGGGGCCAAAGGCGCAAACGAGAAGCACGCGGAATGCGCCACGAAGTGCGTGAAGGAAAAGGGCGCAAAGTATGTCTTCGTCAACGACGCGGACCACAAGGTCTACGCGATTGACGCCCAGGACAAGGTTGCGGCCCACGCCGGTCATCACGTCACCGTGAAGGGCAGCGTGGACGGGGATAACCTGAAGCTGGCCGGCCTGGAAATGGCCAAGTAACATCCGGCATATTTTGAAATGAGAGAAGGGCAGGACTCGCGTCCTGCCCTTCTTTTTTTGTGTGGTGGGACTCACTCCCCTGTTTAGCGTGCGAGCAGTTGAAGTTGAGGTCCTTCGGCTATCCTTATCGGATAGCCTGAGGATGCCACGCGCACACTATTGGGGGTTTTATGGAGATTGGCGGGGGCGCGAGCCGCTTAGGCCGTAGTAAGCAATATAGAGGTAGCAGACTGCCGGCAGGATGAAGGCGTGGTGGAGGCCAATTGCTGGCATGTCGGCGAGGGCGCCGAACAGGAGTGGGATGATGGCGCCTCCCACGATGGCCATGATGAGGAGGCCGGAGCCGTCTCCGGTGAGCGGCCCCAGGTTGGCAATGCCGAGGGTGAAGATGCTGGGGAACATGATGGAATTGAAGAAGCCAACGAGGATGATGCTGACCAGGGCGACATGCCCGGTGGTGAGCATCGACGTCAGGACGAGGGCGCACGCACAGAATGCGGCAATACCAAGCACGGTTCCGGCTTTGACCTTTTGCAGAATGGCGGAGCCGATAAATCGGCCGATCATAGCGCCGCCCCAGTAATAGGCTACGAGCTTCGCGCCTTGCGCTTCCGGAAGATTCCCAATCTCGTGCAACTGAAAATACTTGATCAAGAAGGTTCCGATGGCGACTTCCGCGCCGACATAGACAAAAATCCCGACGACCCCCAGGACCAAATGGCGGTATTTCCACAGGCTTACGCCGGGTGTGTGGCCTTTCTTCTGGGCCTCCGGGATGGACGGGAGGCGCAGGAAGTAAAAGACTACGGCAAGCGCAACCAGCAGGAGGCCGATGAAGAGGTACGGCGTATTGACCGAGGAGGCCTGTTCCACTTTGTAAGCCTGGAGCGCTTGCGCGGATAGCAGCTTGAGATCTTCACTGCTTTTCGCGGTGGTCGTCAGGATAAACATCCCCCCGATCAAGGGACCAACTGCGGTGCCGAGGGAATTGAATGCCTGGGTAAGGACCAACCGGCTGGAAGCGGTTTTGGGGGGGCCGAGAACGGCTACATAAGGATTGGCGGCGACCTGGAGGACGGTGATGCCCCCGGCCAGCACCATCAGCGCACCAAGGAATAGCACGTAGGAGGCCGCGCTGGCCGCCGGAATGAACAAAAATGCACCAAGCCCCATTGTCAGGAGTCCGATTACGATGGACGTCTTGTAACTGGTGGCGTCGATGAGTTTTGCGGCGGGGATGGAAAAAATGAAGTAGGCAAAAAAGAAGGCGAATTGTACCAGGCTGGCTTGCGTATAACTGAGATTGAAGATGGACTGAAGGTGCGGGGAAACGATGTCGTTGAGAACCGTGACGAATCCCCACATGAAGAAGAGGGAGGTGAGGATGATAAGTGCTCCGGTCTGAGTTTTCTGTGGTTCGCTGGCAGCAGAGGACGGTCGTGCGGTGGCGTTTTCCATTGGACGGGTTCTCAATTCTCCTGGGTGCAGCTTGAATCCAAATGCCGTGATAGTGCCACAGTACGGGCCGGGGGAGAAATCGTTTCTGAGGAAGATTTGCCTGGGGGGAAATGGCGGGGAGTTGGAGAGTTAAAAGTAGCGGCCCAGACCTGGTCAGGGCCGCTACGGGGTGATTATCGGGGCCGAGAGAAGTTTGAGCTAGTGTGTCTCGTAAACGAGCAGTTGCATGGCGCCGCTTTCGACGCTGGGAACGTAGAGGCGTTTTGTTTTGTGATCGTAGCCGGCTGTTTTTGAACCCTTCACGGTAACGAGTTCCTGGGCCAGCGAGTATTTGTCGGGCGAATCCTGATGGAAGATGAAGACTTTGCCGTCGCCAGTGGAGAGGAAGACGAGCTTGGCGGATGCATCGAAAGCGTCGGCATCCACTTTTTCGCCGATGGGAGCGGTGAAGACCACCTTGCCCGTATCGGAATTGAGCGCGGCGAGATGCTTGCTGCGGCAGCCGACGAAGAGGCGGTGGTTATCGACGTCCATCGCGAGGGCGGTGGGAGTGCCGCAGGGGGCGAGCGGCCAGCGCTCCTTCACTTTGAGGGTTTTGACGTCAATGTGGAGCGTTTCGTTTTTTTCCTCGAGGTTAACGTAGAAATTGCCCTTGCCGTCGGAGACGCCGTATTCGGGGCCGCCGCCGAGATCAATGGTGCCGGCGACGGAGCCGTCGGCAGCGTTGAGGACGCTGATGCTGTCGCTTTCGCCGTTCATGACGTACAGGCGCTTGGTGAGCGGCTCGTAGATGATAGCGTCCGGCTTCTTGCCGACTTTAATTTCCGGAAAGGTTTTGAGCGTTTTCAGATCGAAGGGGATGACGGCATCCGCTTTGCCGGCAGTGATGTAGCCGCGGCCGAATTCGGAGGCGATGGCCACACCGTGGGCACCTGGGGTGTTGGGGATGGTGCCCACGAGGGCCAGCGAATCCGCGTCCATCACGTCGACCTGCGTAGCGTGGGTGATGTAGACGCGGCGGGCGGACTCGTCGACGATGACATAATCCCAGCCGCCGGCGCCCGGAACCGGGACCTTTTTCAGAAGCTCATAATTCGTCGCCGCGCTTGCGAGGGAACCCAGCAGCGTTGCGGTCACCACGAACAGCATTACCAATCGTTTCATCGTTCTCTCCTTGTGCTACCGTTTTACCTGTTGGCGGATAAACGCAGGCTAAATCGTCCCTGAATTTTCGTTCAGCTTTGCCTTCAGAAAAGGGCCGGTAGCCACAGCCGAAGCGGCGACTACCGGCCTTCCCGGGGTGGTTAAAATTGGAACCGGAAGTAAAACTGCACTTGCCGAGGCAAGCCGCTGCCGGTGTTGTCCGCGAAGAATTTGTCGCTGTTGTTGTTCCTGTTGACAAAACTGGTGATGACGCCAAAGTTGGAATTTGGCGAAATGGAGCACGTAAAAGGCGGACCGTTGCTGGAGCAGCTGTAGGTAAAGCTCGTGTTCGGATCGGCAAGCGGCGTGTGGTTAAAAATGTTGAAGATCTGAGCGCCCAGTTGGAAGGTGTAGCGCTCCTTAATCCTTATGCCTTTTTCCACGCTGAAGTCGACCTGCCACACGTTGGGGGAACGAATGAGGCCGTTACCCGCATTCCCGTAACGAAGCAGTGCGCCCGTCTGGGGATCGTACGGAGGCGCGATGAAGGCCGCAGGGTTTATCCAGTTGTTTGAATTTTGATTTGCAGGAACCACGGATACCCCGGGAACCAGGTCAGGGCGCTGGTTGCCGGCGGTGCCGTCATTTCCATCGGGAAGGTAGAGCGGGTTGCCGCTTACGTCCATTGTGACGGTCAAGGGATGGCCGGTGTGCCAATTCCACAAAAGGCTGGTCGTCCAATTGCCCAACAGTTCCGCGCCGATACCTTCTGAAAAGTGCGCTTGCCCATGGCCGAAAGGCAACTGATAAACGCTGGCCAGAATGATGTTGTGGCGGACGTCGTAAATGCTCGGACCTTTTTCGCAGGCGAGGCAATCTGCATTTTGCGGCGCGTTTGCTTCGCCGCCTCCAATGGTGCCGACATTGATCGAGTGGGAGAGGGTATACTTCGCAGTAAAAGAGAGTCCGTGAGAAAACTGACGGTCGAGCGCGAACATCAGCCCGTGGTATGAACTATCACCAGCGTTTGACTTGAAATCGATCGTGCCAAAGGTGCAGCAAACGGTGCCGTCCGGATTCAGGATCGGATGGGTGTCTAGCGGGCGAACGCAATTGCCGATGGTTCCGTTTCCGGGGTGAAGAATCGTCGGGTCACAAAGGTTCTCATAGTTCCGCGTGAAGATATGAACGCCATGGGACCCCAGATACGAAACGGTGAAAAGGAAATTCTGCGGGAACGCTTGCTGGATAGAAAGACCCCAAGTCTCGACGTAGAGGTCGGGATGGTGGCGGATTAAAGCGCGAGCGATCGCTTGTCCCTGACCAAAGGACGCCGGGATATTAAAGTTCGGAGGTTTCTGCAAGTAACTGGGTTGGAAGAAAACCACGCTTTGATCCAACGGGGGAGTGCCCTGGCCAACAACGAACTTGGTCTCCGTGCGATCGCTCTCGAGGGCTGCGTTGCGGTCGTCGTTTTGGGCGGCCCCATGATAAATGCCAAATCCGGCACGAACCACGGTCTTGCCCTTGAAACGATCGGGGGCCCACGCCACGCTGAAGCGCGGGTCGAAATTTTTGTAGTTTGGATATTCCAGGGCTGAGGTTGGAGAGCAGATTCCCAGACAATTCTGCAAATCGAAAATCTTCACGCGGTCGTGCGCTTCGGTAATCGGAGCGTAGTAATTCCAACGCAGACCGGCGTTGATGGTCAGGTTCGGAGTGACCTTCCATTCGTCCTGGATGTAAGGCATCACGAAGGTGCGCCGCAGCGCGTGACCATCCCAAGAAGTCGTATAGTCGACGCTATCGACCTGATTGTTGATCAGAGAGGTGTTGTCGCTCGTCCCGCCTTTCAGAGTGATCGACAGGGACTCCGTCTTGCCCTGGTTCAGTTGGACCCGCTTCACTTCAATGCCGGCCTTGATGGTGTGGCGACCATGCGTCCAAGTCAGGTTATCGATGTAAGAATAAATTGTCCCGACTTCGTTATCCGTTTGACTGTTATTCAGCGATTCGTAATTTGCAGTGGACAGGCTGATGTCGAGATAGCCAGGAAGGACGGGATTGTGGAACGGGGCGCGGTTTACGCCAAACTTGAACTCATTCAGCAAGTTAGGACCAAAAAAGTGCTGTAGCGCCAGGAGGTAGTTCGCAGGATGGTTGTTCGTGTCGTTTTGGTCGAACAAACCTCCATTTGGCGATCGAGCAAAGGCGACGTCGCGTTGCGCGCGGGCGTAAAAAGTCGTCGATTCGGAGAATTTGTAATCAAAACGCGCCAGCCAGGTATCTTCGTGAATGATGCTCTTGCTCTGATGGGTGAAGTTATCGAAGCCGGTGCCGAGACAATTCGTGGGATCCGGGCAATTGTAAGCGAAGGCCGAGTCCGGGTACACGAATTTAGGTGCGCAGCCAAAAGCTTGCAGGCTGGAAACTGCCGATTGGCGCCAAGGGTAAGCTTGAATGATGGGGCAGAGGTTTGTGCCCTGTGGGCCGGAAAGCGCGGCCATCTGCACTGTGGGGTCGGGGACCGCGGCAACTGCGGTGACTTGCTGATACTGGCGTAACCCTTCGTAGTTCGTGAAAAGGAAAGCTTTGTTTTTGACAATTGGTCCGCCGAAGGTCATCCCGTACTGGCCCATGCGAAACGGAGGGAGCGCGGGCTTACCATTAATATCGAAGTCGTTAAAGTTGCGAGCGTCAAACTCGGAATTGCGGAAGTAGCCATATAGGGAACCATGGTAGTCGTTCGTGCCGGACTTGGTGACAATGTCGATCTGGCCGCCGGCTTGGGAACCGTATTCCGCGTCATAGAGCGCGGAGCTCACGCGATATTCGGCGATGGCATCAGGCGAAACTTGCAGACGGACTTCGGCTTTTTGCGCCTGCTCCTGAATACCAGACGCGTCCACGCCGTCAAAGGCAAAGTTGTTGTCGTCGCGGGCCCGGCCGGCGAAACGAATTGTGCGTTGGTCGCCGCCGCCGTCATCCTGTGCCCAGGGGGCAAGCCTGGTCAGGTTGGCCCAGTTTCTGCCATTTAGCGGGAGGTTTTCGATCTGGTCCTTGCCGATCACCACGCTGCTCTCCGCGGAACTCCGCTCCTCGGGCGTCAACTCAACTTGCACCTCAATCTTTTCAGACGCGTTACCGATCTCGAGCGCGACGTCCAGTGTGCGGGTTTGGCCTACCTGCACTCTTACATCTTCAATTACCTTGGTTTTGAATCCCTTGTAGGAGACGAAAACCGTGTAGTCGCCGATGGCAATTCCGGGGAAGCGATAGTAGCCGTTTGAATTCGTGGTCCGCTCCTGGGTCAAGCCCGTTTCGACGGCGGCAATTTTGACAACAGCGCCGGCCACTGGCGCACCGCTTGGGTCCGTAACCGTTCCTTCCAAGGTGGCACGATCTACCTGCGCAGATGCTGCAAGGGCCAAGGCCATTTGCAAAAACAAAGCGGCGGCAACTTTCAGATTCCATTTGGTAGACATTTCCAAAATCTCCTTTGGGACACTTCGCTCGCGGGAGCGAGCCGACGAGATTTCGTTCTTTCAACCAGGTGGCCGATCACTGGAACAAGTGGAGAGGGACACTCGCCCGATACATCACGACGATGGGAGTAAGGTAACGTTTTCTGGAAGAACGAAAGATGAATGCAGGTTAATGGTTGGTTAAACAGCAGGTGAAAGAACTTTCAGATTCGGCGGCTAGGCCAAGTTGAGGGGCGCTTCCTGAAATTGCGGCAGATCGCGAGAGTTGACGCCAATTTCCGCCGACAGCGGGAGGCGAATCGTTACCTTGGTTCCGTGACCCGGATGGCTGAACAGCTCGATGGAACCGTTGTGGCTTTCGGCGATCCATTTGGCGATGGAAAGTCCGAGGCCGGAGCCGCGGGTCTCGCGGGAACGGACCTGGTCCGCGCGATAAAATCTTTCGAAAACATGGGGCAGGTCTTTCTCGGTTATTCCAATTCCCGTGTCGTTCACTTCGATGACCGCCTGGCCATCCTGCAGGGAGAGGTCAATCGAAAGATGGCCACCGGCGGGCGTGTATTTCACGGCGTTGTCCAGAATGCTCATGAAAAGGCGCTCCAGCGCGGCTTCGTTCGCCAACAAAACAGGGCGGTGCGGAGGAATGGACTCGGCAAAAGTGAGGCCCTTGCCTGAGGCCAGGACCTTGGCCTTCTGCCCGACGGCATGGAGAACGGGATACAAATTCGTAGGCTCCAGTTTCATTTGGGCTACATTTGCGTCGGCGCGCGCAAGCATCAAGAGTTGCTCGATGAGTTCGCTGGTTTCTTCCGAGGTCGCCAAAATGCGCGCCAGCGCGTCACGGTATTCGCTGTCGGTTCGCGGCCTGCGAAGGGCGAGCTCGGCGCTGGTGCGGATAAGCGCAAGGGGGGTTCGCAAGTCGTGCGAGGCATCGGCCGTAAATTGGGTGATGCGCTTCACAGAGGCTTCGATGCGGTCGAGCATGGCGTTCACTTGTTCGGTGAGACGGCGTAACTCGTCTTTTGCCCGGGGCACTTCCAGGCGCCGGGAAAGATTGCGGACTCCGACGCGTTCGGCACTTTCGATGATGCGGCTGACGGGAGCGAGCGCGCGGCCGCTCAACCAATAGCCGAGGAGCGAGGCGAGGACGACGAGCAATGGCAGGAATCGTTTCTCCATGAGCCGAAAGTTGTCCAGAGCCTGATCGAACGGTTCGGTGGGAACGGCCGCGTCCACCAGGTAAACATTCCCGTCCACCAAAGTTTGCTGGCGTGCGACGCGATACTGCAGCGCCTGCAGGTTCGTGGTTTGAAACGATATGCTTTCGCCCTTGGCCGGCCGCAGCACTGGATCCGCTAATAAGAAGCGCGGGGCTCGAGATATCCACTGGCCGTCCGGCCCGGCGACTTCAAAAATTGCGCCACTTTCCCATAAGTCGGAGACGCGGGTAAGTTCCTGCTGAAGCTGGGGGGGGCCTTGCGAAGCGTGCCGCTGAAGGACCCGTTTCAGTGTATCGAGGTTGCGCTCGGAAGCATCATTGACTGTTGTCGCGATGCTCCGCTGAAAACCATAGTCGCAAATCCAGAAGAATCCCGTGAAGGAAGCCGCCAGCACCAGGAAATAAAGGGCTGTGAGCCGCGCACGAATCGTGAGGCTCATATCCTGGTCACGGCCCCCAGCGAGTAGCCGAAACCGCGGTGCGTGTGGATGAGCTTGAGTTCCGCGCCATCATCCACTTTCTTGCGCAGCAAGCGGACGAACGCGTCGAGCGTATTCTCGCTGACTTCGCGGCCGGGACCCCAGACGTTTGCGAGGATTTCGTGGCGCGAAACGATGCGGCCGGCGTTTCTTGCAAGCAGTTCCATCAGGCGGAACTCCGTCACCGACAGGTAAATTTCATTTCCCGCTCGAAAACTCCGGCGAGATGTTAGATCAAGAACCAGGTCCTGCACTTCCAGCACATTTTTCCGGCGAAACTGCTGCCGGCGCGCCAGAGCGCGCATTCGCGCGAGGAGTTCGACAAAAGAGAAGGGTTTGGTCAGGTAGTCGTCGGCGCCGGCGTCGAGTCCGTTTACGATATCGCCGAGGGCATCACGCGCGGTGAGCATGAGCACGGGAGCTGCCTCTTCGCGGCAGCGCAACTGCCTGGCAACTTCGAGGCCGTCCATCCGGGGCAGCATCACGTCGAGAAGAATGACATCGAACGCCTGCATGGAGGAAAGCTCGAGGGCCGCGCGGCCGTCGCGGGCTACGCTGACTTGAAAGGACTCTTCCTCGAGTCCCCGGGTCAACAGACTTGCCATTTCCGGTTCGTCTTCGACGATTAGAATGTGCATGTTGGATTCTTGGAACCCAAATAGTAGGGGGTTTTCTATGAATGGCGGGTTAAAGAAACGTTACAGATGAAACAGCCTTTCCTCAGGCTCCCACAGCGTCTTTTGCGCGGCCGAAGCGGAAGCGGTCGAGATAAAAGTTAATAGTCGGGGTGAAGACCAGGGAAAGGACCATGGAGCTTAGAATGCCGCCAACGACGGCGATGGCAAGAGGCTTGAGCATGGCGGAACCGGCGCCAATACCGAAGGCAAGCGGGAGCATTCCGGCGACGGTGGCCAGGGCGGTCATGGCGATGGGGCGCAAGCGGCGGCGGCCGGCCTGGATCATGGCTTCTTCAGCGGAGAAACCCAGGGTACGGAAGCGATGTTCGGCGTCGAGAAGCAAAATGCCGTTCTTGGCCACGATGCCGATGACCATGATCATGCCCATTTGGGAAGCGACGTTGAAGGAGGTGTTGGTTATTAGGAGAGCAAGAAATCCGCCGAAGCTGGAGAGCAACGCGGAGGCCAGAATAGCCGTGGGCGCAGAGAAAGTGCGAAATTCAAAGAGCAGAACGGCAAACAGGAGCAGCAGGGCCAGAAATAGTACCACCAGCATGTCGCTGGACGATTTTCGTTCTTCGGCATACAAGCCGCCGTATTCGACACGGATGGAAGAGGGCAAATGCATATCGTTTACGGCTTTCTGCACCGCAGCCATGCCGGTGCCCAGGTCCACACTTTCGAAGCGGCCGGTGACTTGCACCGAGCGCTGCAAATTCTCGCGACGGATTTCCGTCTGCCCGGGATCGACGCTTATGGTGGCCAATGAGCCGAGCGTGGCGGTCCGGCCCGTCGAACTGGTCAAGAGAGCGTTATTCATACTGTCGAGCGAAGAGCGGTGTTGTTCGGGAAAACGAACGCGAACGGTGTAGGAGCGGTCATTGAGAATCACCGGGGTGGCGGCAGGCTCACCTTCCAGAACCGCCGCGGCGTTGACGGCGACTTCCTCGGGAGTGAAACCTGCCCGCGCCGCTATTGCGGGATTCACCTGGTAGGTTACCGCCGGGCCGCTGATGGCATTTTCCACGCCGTTGAGAATGTCGACGACGGGATGAGATTTCCCACCGATTTTGATTTTGTCGAGGGCATCGGCGACCCGGGGCGCGGTTTCATTGAGAAGCTTGCCGTCCTGCGAAAAGAGCTTGATGACGACCGGCTGTGGGGCGCTGGTCAAGTCGCCGATCATGTCCTGGAGGAGCTGGACAAACTCCACATCCGTGGCGGGTTCCGTTTTTTTGATCTCCGCCCGAATGTCGGTGATGATGTCGTCGATGTCGCGCTTGCGATCCTTTTTCAGCTGGACGGTGAAATCGCCGTTGTTCGCTTCGGTGACGGCGGCAAGGCCGAGTTGCATACCGGTACGGCGAGAAGTGTTCTCGACTTCCGGCGTGGACTTAAGAATTTCCTCAATGTGCAGGAGAATGCGGTTGGATTCGGCGAGCGAGCTGCCCGGCGGTGTGAAGTAGTCGAGAATGAATCCGCCTTCGTCCATCGCCGGGAGGAAGTCCGTGCCGAGAAAGTTGTAGCACACGAAGGAAAGAGCGACGACCAAGACGGAGCTTGCGACCAGCACCCACGGCCGCTTCATGATGGCGCGCATGGTACGCGCGTAAATTTCAACGATGCGACCAAAAAAACCTGAAAGGTGAGCTTCTTCCGCGGCAAGAAGAGCAGCCATGTCAGGACCGGCGGAATCGGGCACGGGACTGGCGGTTTCTTTCCGGCGGACAAGGTACAGACTGAGAGTGGGCGTCCAAGTCAACGCGAGAAGAAGCGAAGTGCCGAGAGCGACGGTCATGGTAATGGCGAGGGCGCGGAAGAACGTGCCCGTCACTCCGGTAATGGAAATGAGGGGGAGAAAAACAACGATGGGCGTAATGGTGGAGCCGATGAGAGGAACGGTTAACTCGCGCAGGGCGCTTTGAATGGCCTGGAAGCGGTTTTGCCCGGCATCGCGGTGCAAAACGATATTTTCAAGGACCACGATGGCATCGTCGATGACCAAGCCGACGGCAGCGGCGAGGCCGCCCAAAGTCATCAAATTGAAACTCTGATTGGTCATTTTCAAGACAATGAAGGTAACAAACAGAGTGATCGGTATGACCAAGCCCGCCACAAGCGAAGTTCCCCAATCGCGGAGGAACAGCACGAGAATGATGGAAGAGAGCAAAATGCCGATGAGCACGGCATCGCGTACGCTGGAGATGGAGTCGTGAACGATGGTGGATTGGTCGTAAAACGGCTCGAGATGAACGCCTGGAGGCAAAGTAGGGGTGAGTTCCTGGATGAGCGCGTGCACTTCGTTGGCTACATCCAAGGTGTTGCTTTCGGGCTGGCGATCAACGTTGAGAAGCACGGCGGGTTTGCCGTTGGCGGTCACCATGGTATAGACCGGGGCGACCGAAGGCGCGATTTTCGCGATGTCCCCAACACGAATGGGGAGACCCGCCGAGGTGGTCTTGACGACGATTTGCCCGATCTGTTCTGGAGAGCGGACCTGCCCGCTGATGAGGCCCAATACGAGTTGATGATCGTGCTCGATCAAGCCAGGCGAGTCGATGAGATTGGTTTTT
>Ga0210410_10000996_pt1 | contig 27463 bp, 23 predicted proteins | sample IncBWC4MmetaG_FD_161058 | JGI IMG/M metagenome (GOLD analysis project Ga0210410, IMG submission 161058) | Forest soil microbial communities from Barre Woods Harvard Forest LTER site, Petersham, Massachusetts, United States - Inc-BW-C-4-M | ecosystem: Environmental > Terrestrial > Soil >... | reverse complement strand
GGAATCATTCTGCGATTTTGGGACCATGGTCATCACTGGAAGAATTCCGCGAGCTTCCGCATTGGGGAGCGCGATGCCCCAAATCAGCGCAATCGTGGGAGCGATCACGCGCATATCGATTTCGCCAAGCGAATGCGGCGCCCAGCCTGTGCCGAGAAGGAAGAAGGACGAATTCATTTCCGCCTCGTCGGGCCAGTAGCCGTGCATGCCTTTGGTGGTGGTGGAGGTGACGAGGTCACCCGAGACGTTTTCACCGGTGACGTAGCCCGGCTTGAGCGCGACGAGGAATGCAGCATCGGGAAAACCGCCGCGAGCGTCAAGTTCTTCTTCGGGGATGATGCGGGCGATGCCGTTGGCAGGATCGGCAGCGAGTTTCGCGAGAAGCTCGGCGACTTTTGTTTTTGAAGCGGAGTCGTTCTGGTCGTGAAGAACGATGGCTTCGGAACCTCCAGCGCCCCATATGGAGGCTTTCCAGGATTTGATCTGGTCTTTCGCGTCGAAGTCGATGAGTCCCGCGGCGCGAAAAGCGACGGCGAGGTGCAGGGCTTTGCTGGTGGAGACAAAACCGTGATCGGAAACGACGCAGACGACGGCGCGCCCGTTGTAGGTGCGCCTGACGGCGTCGAGGATACGTCCCAGCGTGGCGTCGATGCGTTCGAGTGTGGCGTTGGCCTTCGGACTGAAGGGGCCGGAGGCGTGCTCTTCATGATCGAGCGCGGTGAGGTAAATCGTTGCGAAGTCGGGATGCTTGAGTTCGAGAAGGCGCGCGGCGAACTTGGCGCGGTTTTCGTCGCCCTCGATGGATTCGTCGATGCCATCGGCGTAAGGGCCCAGCTCTTTTTCGAGCGCATCGAGCAGGCCGGGGGTGGCAAAAACGCGCAGAAGTTTGCGGTCATCGGCGGTTCCCGCGCGCCAATATTGCGGAAGATTCCAGTCTATGCGCGCCGCGACGCTGACCGGCCAGTGCACGTTGGCGGTAGTGAGGCCGGCTTCGCGCGCCACATCCCAGAGCGTGGGGACCTTGATGTCTTCGGCATACCAATACCAGCCGCCGTTGTTCTTGCGCAGCGGATCGAAGGTGGTGTTGGCGTAGATGCCGTGCTTCGCGGGCGAGACGCCGGTGAGGATGGTGGTGTGGCTCGGATAAGTGACCGTGGGCACGACGCCATGGACTCCGGTGGAGTAAGTGCCGTCCTTGACGAAGCTGCGAAGATTGGGAATTTTCAGGCCATGGGCATCGGCGGCGAGGACGTATTCGGGTTTGAGGCCGTCGATGGAAATGAGGATGACGGGAGTGCGGGGCTTCTGCTCCTGGGCGGCTGCGGGCTGAGACACGATGAATAGGCAGGCGGCGGCGATCGATAGGTGGAGCAAAACCGTGAGATGGCACGGAACCTTCATCAGCGAATTCCTTAATCTGTGAATCAGGATATAGGAAAGGCCGGTGCGTTGTCCCCTGGCGTCGGTCATGAGCCGATTTCATTGTGCGGAATGGAATTTGAGATGGCCCCCCACCCCCACCCGGGTGTTTTTGCGAAAGAGTTCGGAATTGCTTGAAAAGAAAGGAGTTGAGATTTGTAGAGATGCAAAAGAGTTCGGAAGAGTGTGAAAGGAAAGGAGATAGAGACGGGGAAGTAGCGATTGAATGGTGACGAGTGGCGAGTAAACTTCCAATGCGTCCAGCAATTGTGGAAAGAGACTCGAAGACAGCAGAATGTTGTATTTGAGGCACACCTACCCACCCCCACCCCCTCGTAAGTGCAGAAGAGTGCGCAAACGATTGAAAACAAAGGGGCGAGATTTTGAATTTGGTGCACAAGAGTGCGAAGAGCGCCGATCGGAAGGGAGCAATGTTTGCAGGTTTCCTGAGAGCGCTTATAGAAGGCGGAAAGGCCGGAGCCGAGGAACGTGGGGAACCTAACACAGAGGGCACGAAGGAGCGGAGGAGGAGAGCGCAAGCAGCGGGCAGACGCGGATTTTGATTGGCAAACACGGGAGAGGATAGCACGGGAGGTATCAACTTGTTAAGTGTTCTGCAGGGAATGGTCGAAAATAGAGGGTGAACGGCCGCCTCGGGGGATGAACGGCGCGGGTGGCCGGAGGTTGGGGAGAGGGGTTCAAACTCAGATCCGCCGTTTGCCAGATTGATTCGGGGTAGCTGGTTTGCTAGGGTCGTCGCCATGTCCGAGCGTTCCAGCGAGCAGATACGCGAATTGCTGGATTCCCTTTATCGCGTGGATTCGGGACGAATCCTGGCGACTCTGATCCGCTTGCTCGGTGATTTTGATCTTGCCGAGGAGGCCATGCACGAAGCCTTTGCGGCCGCGCTGAGCCTTTGGCCGAGGAGTGGAGCCCCTGGCAACCCGCGACCATGGTTGATTTCGACGGCCCGATTCAAAGCCATTGATACGCTGCGTCGACGGGCAAGATTCGATGCGTCGCAAGACCAGCTCGTGCGATATCTCGAAGCGCAAGCAGGCTCGGCGGAAAAGACCAAGGAAGAGGACAGCCTTGAGGATGATCGGCTGCGCCTGATCTTTACGTGCTGTCATCCATCTCTGGCGCCGGAAGCGCGCGTTGCACTCACGTTGCGTGAAGTGTGCGGGCTGACCACCGAGGAGATAGCCAAGGCCTTCCTCACCACTCCGGCTACGCTGGCGCAGCGCATTGTGCGCGCAAAGACAAGGATTCGAGAGGCACGGATTCCGTACGAAGTGCCGACGCCGCAGGAATTGCCGGAGCGGCTGGGCGCGGTGCTCCACGTCGTCTATCTCGTCTTCAACGAGGGCTATTCGGCTGCCGCGGGAGCGGAGGTAACGCGGGCCGAGCTCACCGACGAGGCGATTCGACTGGGCCGTTTGCTGATCGAACTCCAGCCGGAGCCGGAAGTTCTTGGGCTGCTCGCCCTGATGTTGCTGCAGGAGTCCCGTCGCGCCGCGAGAATGTCTCCGACCGGAGAGCTGATTTTGCTGGAGAATCAAGACCGCGCGCTGTGGAACCGCGAGCAGATCGCGGAGGGAGTGGCACTGTTGGAGAAAGCTCTGAAGTCCCGCCGCTTTGGCGCCTACACACTGCAGGCTGCGATTGCGGCCGTCCATGCAGAGGCGGAATCGGTCGCTGCGACGGACTGGCGGCAGATTGTTGCGATTTACGACCAATTGGTACGAATGCAGCCTTCGCCCGTGGTGCAACTCAATCGGGCCGTGGCCATTGCCATGCACGATGGCCCAGAGGTCGGTCTGGCGCAGATCGACGCGGTGCTGGAACAAGGCGAACTGGAAAATTACTACCTGGCGTATTCTGCCCGTGCGGATATGTGCCGCAGGCTGGGCAGGACGGCTGAAGCTCGGTCCTCTTATGAGAAAGCTCTGGCCCTGACCCAACAGGAACCAGAGCGCCGTTTTCTGGCTAGGCGGCTTGCGGAATTGAAATAGAGCGAGAATCTTCTGTTGCACGGCCCCATAGTCCAGTAACCCTAAGCGCATAACAGGATGATTGACCTTATTCCCGAACTTGGTTAAGATATCTTGGCAGGATGGATGGCTATGATTAAAGCAACCATATACGAGGCGAAAACCAATCTTTCCGAGCTCGTCAAAAAGGCCCAAAAGGGCGAGACCATCATCATCACTTCCGGCCGGAACAAAACCCCTGTCGCGAAGATTGAGGCGGTTCACCCCGTTGGCAAAAAGCGGCTGGGCGCGCTTCTTACCCCCGGGTTTGTTCTAACCGATTCCTTCTTCGAACCTCTCCCGGAAGAAGAGCTTCGTCACTGGAATGGAGAAGGTGAGTGAAGGTTCTGCTCGATACACACACACTTCTGTGGGCTACTCTTTCTCCTTCCGATTTGAGTCCTAAGGCCGCCAGGATCATCGCGGACGAGTCCAATGTGATTCTGGTTTCCGCTGCTTCGGCTTGGGAAATCGCTACCAAGGTACGCATCGGGCGCCTTCCGGGCGCTGAGAAGTTCGAAAAGGAATTTCTAGAGGTGATGGAAGACACAGGATACACGTTGATTCCCATGGATGCGGCCGTGGCTCTTCGAGCAGGCCGGTTTCTCGCGGGACATCGCGACCCGTTTGACCGGGTCCTCGCGGCCCAAGCACTTGCGGACGATATCCCCATTCTCAGCACCGACCGGAAGCTCGACCCGTTTGGAGTGCAGCGCATCTGGTGACGGTTTGAACATCTCCAAGCCGGCGGGCAAACCGGAGCAGGCCGGGTACAGACTGAACGTTCCCTAGTTTTTCCGTACGGATCTGTACTGCAGATAAGGTTGGATTCCGGAGGCTCGTGCTTCGTACGAGAAGGCGCTCGCCCTGGCGTCGCAGGAACCGGATCGCCGTTTTCTCGCCAGACGGCTTACAGAATTAAAATAAGAAAGTGAAACGAGGGAACGTCCCGTCTGTCCCCAGTTTCCCCGTCCCCAGTTTCCCAGTTTCCCCAGTTTCTCAACGACCGCTCCTACCTTTGATACAATTGCTTTTCTTCATATGACAGTACGCAACCCTATCGTTTGCATTTCGTGTGGCTCTAAAATCATCACGCGCACCCAGATCGGCCACAAGGACATGCAAAAGCATTCCTTTCCTTGTCCCACCTGTGGTGTGGTTATCACGTATATCCTCGATCTCAACCAAGAAAAGGGGTCCTTCAAATTCCGTGACCCGGAGAACGGAAAGTGGGCGAATGACGAGGACGGCGCCGTCAAGGTTCTTACCTTCAGCGACGAGATCGTCCTGCCGGCAAGCATGCCTGACTTTGTCAGCCCGCACATCGCGACATGGGGCCGGTACGATTGGGAGAAATGCCGCGAGGATGAGACGAACCGCCAGTATTTCGTGCGCACGGGCTTCAAGTACGCCGAACGGTGCCGCGTCCATTTCGAGCGCGGGCAATGGGACCTGTTCGACAAGGAGTCGCCTTCGCAGCACGACGGCCCGGTCACACCGCGAAGCCGCCTGATCGATCTCTACAACTGCTATACGGCTGGGTTCTCCAAGTTCACCCTGATCCCGCGCGGGGAATACGACCGCATTCATCAGCGCCTGACCTACGCGAAGACGCTCGATAAGCCGCTCGTCGACAAGCTTGCAAAGCACTACCTCGATTCCGGCCAGATCGTGTCGCTGTGGAAGGAAATCTTCTCGGTCCGCAATTCGTTGATCAACTGCTACAACTTCATCCAGCCTTTGATTACAGTCAAATATTGGAAGGAAGAATTCAAGGAACCGGTCACGCTGTCCGATAAGCGATTCAACGAACTGCGGCAGCTCTATATCGACTGCTTCGAGACACTGTTCCGGCTGCTCGTGCTGGCGATGGGCTTCGAGGTCATTATTCATCATCGCAAGCTGGAGATCCCGACCAAGAAGGCCTCGATGACCCTCGACCAATTCGCGCGAATGGCCAACGCGGCCAAGCGAGACCACATTGCTAGGTATCCGATCGAGGACCTCTTCATTCCCGTCCTCGATACCGACTTCCGCAACGGCATCGGCCACCATGCCGCCCACTACGAGCAGGGGCATGACGCCATCGTCGTCTTCGACACGAAGGACGCCGGCACCGTCAGTCGCGTGGTGGGCTATACCGAATTCTGTGAAAAAGTGCTCGACCTATTCACGGCCTTCGAACTGGCTGCCATGTACCATCACGACCTGCACATTTACCTCGGCGGCCAGTTAGTCTGAGCCTCCGCCTCTGCGGTTGCTGCTTGCTCCCACATCGTTTGAGTAATGACCACGATAAGCATACATACGATGGTGTGGCCCCTCGAAAACTGGGAAAACTGGGGAAAACTGGGAAAACTGGAAAACTGGGGACAGACGGAACGTTCCCCTGGTTTTTGGTGAATAGCTTTTTGTATGCGATAGCGTTATTTCAGCCAGTGGATTTTGATTTCCCTTTCCAAGGGTTTGAATTCCAGGTCGCCGGTGACGAGTTCCGCTTTCGTTTCCTTGGCTAGCGCCGCGGCGAAAGCGTCGGCCAAGCTCATCTTGAAGCGCGCCTTGAAATCAGCCGCGGTATCCGCCAATGCGCGTGTGGTGGAATGAAAATCAATGGGAAGGCCAGGAAGAATTTTCGCGGCTTCCGCCCACGCGTCCGCGCCGTCTTTTTTCAAAATCGAGTACTTGACCTCGGCGTAGTTCACATCGGTCATAAGGACTGGATCGTCCTTTCTACCTGCGGAAACGAGCAGGGTTTCCATCATCTCCGCGCCGGGCTCGTCACGGAAGTAGGCGATGAGTGCGAAGCTGTCTAGCACCCTAGCGGGCATGGCGCTCCTCGAGTGCCCGTTCTTGTTCCTGGTGCTCGGCCCAGTCCTCAGTCAAGGGCTTCCCCCCCTGCGTACGCTTCAAGATGCCGCGCCCGCGCTTGATAAGCGCCGCGGTAACGGGTTTGAGCAGGATGCCCTCCGGCGTGGCTTGAACCACCGCCTTGGTGCCGTCCTCGATGTCAAATTGTTTGCGCAGGCGAAGGGGGATGACGACTTGCCCTTTTGTCGTAAACCGCACGGTCTCTGGTTTTTCTGTCGTACTCATGCCAGCTAGTATTACACGAAAACAATAATCCGTCAATCCATCCAAAGTTGGACTTATATTCTATAGAAGGAAAAAGACAACTTAGTCCTACAGTATCGTCGGAACACCCGAACCTCAGCAGGCGGAAACGTTCGCGGCTTTTCGAACGGGTAGAGGCTGGTGAACGCTTATCTATCCCAGTTCTTCCAAGAATAATTCGGCTCCGCTGTCGATTTTCCCCTTGTCCGACGACTATAAGATGAAAAGATGAAACGAGCGAGGCTGTGCTGCAGGCTCGAAGAGCCTTTAAAGGAGAAGAACATGCCGCAATTCTTGGTTGCAGGTTACATGCGGGACGATTTCGATCCATCCACAATGGACGAATCGGCGGGCCAAAAGATCCACGCGTTCAACAAAGAGATGGAGGACGCCGGCGTCTTGAAACTCGCTTGCGGCTTGGGGGCTGCGAAGTCGGTGCGAGGTAAGGACGATGGCAAGGTGCTGGTCACCGACGGGCCGTACCTGGAGACCAAGGAACACATCGGCGGTCTGTATATATTGGAATGCGCTGACATGGATGCGGCGGTGGCATGGGCCCGCAAAGGCGCCGCCGCAATGCGCGGACAGCTTGAGGTGCGAGAGATCTTTTTCGTTCCCGACGGAAACAACTGAGGGATAGTGATCCGGCAGTTCGACTAGAAAGTGGAGACCGACCCCTGCGCAGCGCCGCATAACCTTCGGTGTCCAGCGCCGGCGAAGTTCCTATATAAAAGTAGCGAGGCTGATACGGCGCCCGCACGACGCTCAAGGAGAACACCATGCGCTTCATGATGATCATGTTTGAGAAAGACTACGGAAACGCAAAAGCCGGCTGGGTGCCCGACCTCAAAAGCATGGAGGAAATGGGCAAGTACAACGAGGAACTAAAGAAAGCGGGCGTGCTGCTCGCGCTCGACGGGCTGACCCCGCCCGCAACGATGAGCGCGCGTGTCACCTTCAAGGCCGGCAAATCGATAGTCACCGACGGTCCGTTCCCCGAAACGAAGGAAGTGGTCGGCGGCTACTGGATCATTCAGGTGAAGTCGCGCGAAGAGGCTCTCGAATGGGCCTCGCGCATCCCCGGAGAGGATAACGCAATGGTTGAAGTTCGCCGGATGTTTGAGGAGACCGACTTCGATCCGGAGACCCAAAAGTATATCCAAAAGAAGTACCCCGACGCCTGGCGCTGAGCCGGGCCAGTAATAGCTTTGTAACTCGCTGACGCCCGAAGACCGCTACTGGAGAATGGAGAAACCATGGCGCAATACTTAGTTGCGATTCACCACCCCGACGGCTACGACGGCTCGCTCGAGAGTGAGGAGATGATGCGGGATATTGACCTACTCAACGAAGAGATGATCGCCGCTGGCGCGAGGTTTTTCGCTGGCGGCTTGCGCCCAGTGAGCGACGCGAGATCATTGCGAAAGCAGCCTGATGGGAAGGTGCTCGTCACCGACGGCCCATATTTGGAGACCAAGGAGCATATCGGCGGCTTCTGGATATTGGAATGCGCCAACCTTGACGAAGCGCTGAAGTGGGGACGCAAAGCCGTCATTGCTTGCCGTGCGCCCGCCGAGGTGCGCCCGTTCTACGAAATGCCCGATGAAGGCAAGTGAGTAGTCAAGGCGGCAGGCCGAATTTTTCGGCTTCGATAGCCGATATTGAAATCATTCCATTCGAAGAGGAGCCGTCATGAGGAAGCTCAGGATTCCGGTCCTGTTGGGCACGGGGAAGCGCATCTTTGCGGAGGGAACCCCGCCACGCTCATTCGAGTTCGTCAGCACGAAAGCTCTGGCATCGGGCGCCATCATCAACACCTTCCGGCTCGACGGACCTTTGCGCACCGGCACCATGGGCGCATAGGCGTAGCGACCTCAGAGGGAGGACTCAAATGAGAAAGATAATCTTCGCGATCAACACTACTCTGGACGGCTGCGTCGACCACACCAAACAATTTGTCGATGAAGAAGCACTTGCATACAATGCGCAGCTCTTGGGAGATGCTGACCTGCTCGTCTTTGGGCGTAAAACCTATCAATTGATGGTTCCCTATTGGCCTGATATCGCAAAAAGCCAATCCGAGACAAAAGCGGATATCGAATTTGCTCAAACCTTTGTCTCCAAGAAGAAGATTGTTTTTTCACGATCATTGGTCAGCGCTGAAGATGAAAATACGAGAATTGTTCGTACCAACCTTCGCGACGAAATACTTAAGTTGAAGCAAGAACAAGGCAAAAATATTTTGGTTGGTGGTGTAGACATTCCTTCACAACTTATGGAGCTTGGCCTGGTGGATGAATATCGTTTTGTCGTTGGGCCAATCGTTGCAGGAGCAGGGAGACGGCTGTTGGAGGGTGTTAGCCTGCCGGAGAAATTGCAATTGAAACTTGTTGAGTCAAAGTTTTTCAAATCAGGATGCGTTGCGCTTCATTACTCGAAACAGTGACAGAAAAATCTGCGACCGCCTGTGCTGCTGGCCGCCATCAAGGGGAGACGAACCATGAAATACATTTGTTTGGGCTACTACGACAAAAACAAATTCGATGGCATGACGGAGAGCGAGCGAAACGCCATGTTCGATTCATGCTTTGAATACGACGACCATCTTCGCGCCAACGGACAGTGGGGTGGCGGCGAAGCGCTTCAAGGTCCGGAGACCGCCTTGACCCTCTCCTGGAAGAACGGCAAAGTGGCGACGACCGACGGCCCCTATACCGAAACCAAAGAACAACTCGGCGGCATTCTCATCCTTGAGGCGAGGGACATGAATCATGCTGTACAGCTCATTGGCCAGCATCCGGCTCTGACGTATGGCAACATTTTCGAGATTCGGCCGGCGGGGGACATGAAGGAAATCATGAAGGCAAGCGAGCAGCGGCGGCGGAGAAAGGATGCGGCGGTATTCTGAGACGGGCCTGATATTGATACTTGGCAGGGAGGCTAGAACATGTCATTTTTTCGCGATCTAAAAGCTGCGTTCCACTCACTGATGCGCAGCAAAGGGCTTGCCACCATTGTGGTTCTCACGCTGGCGCTCGGCATCGGCGCGAACGCCGCCATTTTCACGCTCGTGCGCGGAGTGCTGCTGAAGCCGCTCGTCAACCGTGACGAGAACCGGCTCATTTATATCCGCCAGAGCGCCCCAATCGGCGGACAGGACAACACCACGTTTTCCGTGCCTGAAATCAGGGACATCGAGGGCAGCGTCCCTTCCGTCAGCGAGTTCGGTGATTTCTCGCAGATGGACTTTACGATGGTCGGGCTCGGCGAACCGCGCGGAGTGCACGGTGGCGTCGTTGGCGGCAACTACTTTGACGTAATGGGTCTGCGTCCTGTTCTCGGACGCCTCGTCGGGCCGCAAGACGACGGTCCCAACGCCGCTGGCGTCATCGTGCTCACGTATCGCTTCTGGTCCACCGTTTACAAAAAAGATCCGAATGTAATTGGCAAGACCGTTCGCCTGAGCAGCCTTGGCGATCGTTCGGCCACGGTCATCGGCGTCCTTGAACCCTGTGTGCCGTATCCCGCGGATACGGAAATTATCGGCAACCTCGTCACCAGCCCGCATCACCTTTCCGCCACGATGGTCACGGGCCGCATCCATCGCATGACCGAACTCTTCGGTAAGCTTGCTCCCGGCGCGAGCCTCGATCAGGCGCGCACCGAGTTGCGCACCGTCTACGCCTCCATGGAGAAGGACCACCCTGATGCGTATCCCGATAACGGTGGCTACCGCATTGATACCAGGATGCTCCGGGACGAGATTACCTCCGGCGCGCGCACCGTTCTCCTGGTATTGCTCGCGGCCTCGGGGCTCGTCTTCATCATCGCGTGCTCGAACGTTGCCAACCTGATTCTCGCGCGAACCGTTCGCCGCGAAGGCGAACTCGCGATTCGCGCCGCGATGGGCGCAAACACTTGGGCGCTACGGCGCATGTTGTTAGCCGAAAGCCTTCTGCTTTGCGTGGCGGGCGCAGCGGTCGGCGTACTGGTCGCGCAGCCATTGGTCACCATCCTGGCTCGATACGCCTCGCGCTTCTCCGTTCGCGCGCTGGACTTGACGGTTGATTCCAGCATGCTTTGGGTGGGAGTGACGCTTGCCGTAGTCGCGGCGGTGATTTTGGCATTTGTGCCGCGGCTGCCGTCGGCGAACGCGTCGAATGGCATGAACCTCGCGAGCGGCAGCGTGCGCATCACCAGCAGCACCAGCCGCCGCCAGCGGGCCTTCGCCGTCACGCAGATCGCAGCGTCTTTCGTGTTGCTGGCGGGCGCATGCATGTTGATCACTACGCTGATCGCGTTGCAAAGGACCCAGACCGGCATGGATACTCGTCACGTCCTGGCCATTGATGTTCCGGCGCCGTCCAACGGAAGAACGCCGCAGCAAGTCGTCGATTTTTACAAGGAATCGGTACGTCAAATCGATGCGCTACCTGGCGTCACGGAGACGGCTGTCGGGATGATCGCTCCCTGGCGTGATGCCGGCGGCGGCTTCGGTGTAGGTTTGCAATTCTCTGGTGATGGTCACGTCCATGGTAAGGACGATCCTCGAGCGCTGTGGCGTACCATCTCTCCTGGCTTTTTCAGCGCGCTGGGCGTACCCATTATTGCCGGGCGCGATTTCAACGCGCTCGATGACCAGACTCATGAGCCGGTCGTGATCGTCAGCGCGACTCTCGCCCACCAGATGTTTCCTGGTCAGGACCCGATCAATCGGCATGTCTATTGGACCGATCCCGTGCTCGAGTTCGCTTCTGGCAACGCGGAAGAAAAGGCGCGACTTACCTCGCCACACCGCATTATTGGAGTCGCCGCCGATCTGGACGACGAGCATATCGTTCCAGAGCCTACCTCCGCCATTTATGGCTCCTTTGCCGATGGCGGAATGTTCGGCGGTCACCTCTTCATCCACACCACCGCGGACCCTTATTCGCTGGTAACGCCGGTAACACAAATTATCCGGCAGATGTCCGCCGATGAACCGGTTGAGCACGCCGCCACTCTCGAAGACATCCGCGCAAAAGTGCTTGCGCCAGACCGCTTGAACTCCCTGGTCTTTGGCGTATTCGCGGGGGTCGCGTTGCTGATTGCCGTCGTTGGCGTCGCCGGCGTACTGGCGTTCTCTGTCAGCGCGCGGACACGCGAATTCGGCATCCGCTTGGCGCTGGGGTCACCGCCGGAGAGTCTCCTGAGAGGTGTTGTCGCGGAAGGCGTCGTGATGGCTGCCGTTGGCGTTCTGGCGGGCGCGGCGTTCGGGCTCGTCGTTGCGCGCGTGGCAGGCAGTTATTTCGGCGACTTAAGAATGCCTGGCGCATTGCCCGTAATCGTTTCTGCGTTTGTGCTGTTAGGCGCGGCGGTAGTCGCTTCGATGCTGCCCGCTGCGCGCGCGGCCCGCGTCGACGTGATACAAGCGTTGCGCTCCGAGTAATCGTCGGACGGGCGAGCCCGCGGCAAGCGTGCGGCGGCGAAAGGATACCTCGCGATAAGGGCGGCCACGAGGCAAAGAATGATCAGTATCATGGCCAGAGACTGGCCAATGGTTGATGATTTTCTGGATGCCCCGATGACAAAAACCCAATAACAAGCGGGTGGACAAGCATCGGAGTCTGCGGACGTGCGATGTGTGAATCGGCACGCTCCCGTTAGCGATACAGACCAATGCGCTCATCGAGGAGCCATTGGTTCGTGTTCCGGGTGGATTGTCTGCTAACCGGAAGAAATCGGTGGACTCGATTCGTCCGGCGGTTTAGTTGGATTGGATGGTATTTCGCGGAATCGCAATTATTTCAAAGATTTTTTCTTACTTTTTCCCTCCTGGATGTTCCTTATGTATATGAGGGGAGTTCTCACCGAATGTGCCCCTGGGAGCTTGGTGGACCTGATTCAGTCGGGTGACCCGCCAGGCGCGTGGACGGCTGACGCGTTGACGGCCGCCGTTCTCGGACGGCCGTGCCCCTGAAAGAATTAGACGGCGGTGAAGAAGGAGCCGTCGGGGGCTACGTAGCCGTGGGCCATGCGGGGGGTGTTGAAGGCGTGGGCGGGGTTGCCGTGGCAGTCGAGGAGGATTAGGCCGCCGGTGGCGTGGGTGCGTTTGGCGAGGAGGTGGACGGCGTCGCGGGCGGCGAGGTCGGCGGCGGAGTCGCTGCAGGATTGGGCGGCGGTGCGGTCGACGCAAATGGCGGGGCGGCGGAGGTAGTCGACCGTGGTCTTGGCCATTACGATTTTCATGATGGCTTCACCGTAGCCGGTGCAGGAGACGCCGCCAACTTCGGAGTCGGCGTAGCAGCCGCAGCCGATGAGCGGCGAATCGCCTACGCGGCCGGGGAGTTTACAGCAGGTGCCACCGGTGGAAGTGGCGGCGAAGAGATGGCCGTTCTGGTCGAGGGCGACGGCGCCGACGGTGCCCTGTTCGTGGCCGCGATGATGCCCGGCGGCGTGCTTGTCTTTGCTGCAACGCAAATAGGCTTCCCACTCGGCTTCGGTGACTAGTTCTTCGGGAGCGCAGAGCGGGATGCCGTGGTCTTTGGCGAAGCGCTCGGCACCGTCGGCTACCAGCATCATGTGAGGACATTTTTCGAGGATTTTGCGGGCTAGTTTGATCGGGTTTTTGATGCGCTGGAGGGCGGCAGCGGAGCCGGCGCGGAGCGTGGCGCCGTCCATGACGATGGCGTCGCACTCGACGCGGCCGTCGGCGTTGAGATGCGAGCCATAGCCGGCGTCGAAGACGGGTTCGTCTTCGAGGACGACGATGGCGGCTTCGACGGCGTCGAGAGCGGAGCCGCCGAGGGCCAGGACGGACCAGCCGGCGGTGAGAGCGCGGTGGCAACCGGCTTTGCAAGCGTCAACGGCTTCATCGGGAATGTCCCACGCGCCGCCATGAACAATCAGAGAAGGTTTCATCAAAATCAGAATGGCAAAGCGGTGGAGATTTGTCCAGACGATGACGAGATTTCAAGAAAAATGCACGAAGAAGAATTAGGGAAGCGACCTAGAAACGCACTGACGTTACGCGAACAAAGAGAAGAAAAGTCGTTAGATAAAAAAGTCGAGCAACAGGAGAAGCGGGCCGATGAGAAGAAGGATGGCACCGGGGTGGATGCGGCGTCTGGGTATGCGGCGGAGTGAGCGGACGAAGCAAGTTGGGAGAATCTTCAGGCGGGATTCCTCGCGGAGGCCGTAGAACGGGCCAATGGCGGTATGACGAGAGAGATTGCGGCGAAAGGCGCCGACTTCGTCATGCACCCAGACGGAGAGGTCTTCGCGGCTGCGCCATAAAAGGGAGGCACCGATGACGGAAACGAAGTAACCAAGAAAAGTAAGAAGGCCGAGGGCCGATCCTGCTCCCCAATACATTGTTCCTCACAGGCGGCCAACACACGTTGCTGGATAGGACGCGTGGAAAAGCCGGACGGTTACTCCTCGTCGTGAATGGTGACGAGGCGGACGAGTTCAAACTCTTTCTTGCCAGCAGGGGTGGCGACTTCGATCTCATCGCCGACTTTGCGGTTGAGGAGAGCCTTGCCGATGGGCGAGGTGGTGGAGATCAGGCCCTTCTCCGGCTCGGCTTCCTCGGTGCTGACGAGCTTGTAGTCAATTTTGATGTCGCGCTGGACGTCCAGGACGGTTAGGCGTGAGCCGTAGCCGGCGCGGTCCTTGGGGATGTTGGTGAGGTTAAGCATGCCGAGATCGCCCATGCGCTTCTTGAGCTGGCCGATGCGCGCGTTGACGTAGCCCTGGCGCTCCTTGGCGTACTTGTACTCGGCGTTTTCGGAGAGGTCGCCGTGGGCGCGGGCTACCGCGATTTCCTTGGGAAGATCGACGTTCAGCTCGTGCGAAAGCTGCTCGATTTCGTCCTGGAGCTTCTGCTTAATTTTTGCCAATGGGTCGGACATGTTTGTCGTCTATCGAGAACGCGGCATTAAAAATGTTCGCGGAGTCCGGGTAAGCTGGATGGCTCGCCGGACCCCGCGCGAACCAACATTATAGATGCGGGTGAAGCGCGGCGACAAGAGGAAGCGTAAAGATTTACTGTGGAGCCACTTACGGGGCGTCCGGAGGCGAATGGCATAAGCGAGCTGCTCGATTGGCCGGGCCGATGGAGGAGGTCAGCGGACTTTGACTTCGAGCGTTTGGGATTGGGTGTGGCCGGAAGCGTCGGCGATGGTGAGGGTGTAGGTGGTGGTTTTGGCAGGGGTGACGTCGACGCAGCGCGCGTAGGAAGGCCAGACGGGGTTGGATTGGGGCTCGAGGGTAACGGTTTTGGCGTTGGCGACGCCGTAGCAGAGCTTCACGGTTTCGCCACGGCGAATGGCGCCGGGAATGGCGTAGAAGTTCTGGATGGCGAGGTCTTTTCCTCCCAACTGCTCGAGGGCTTGGCGGTCTTGTTGCAGCTGTTTTTCGGTGCGTTCTTGCGCGGCGCGGCGGTCGATGCTGCGATTTTCCAACCAGCGCGAGAACAAGATACCGCCGACCACGAGCAGAGCAACGCCTAAAGCGACGGAGGAATAGAGGAAGGGGTTCTTGAAGATACTTTTCGATTCTGGAGCGGGTTCGGCAAGCATGAGCTGATCCTCAGAAAAAGCTTACTTTAATTTATGGCGGGAGGGGGAGGCGAAGAAGGGGAGAAAAACTCAGGCGCGCTGGCTGATGCGGTAGACGTTTAAGTCGCCTTCGTGTTTGGTCTTGATGACCGCTTCCTCGGCCTGGATCATGCGCCAGACGTACTCGTAAATCTGCGGGCTGGCGAGGATTTCACCTCCAGCGGCGCCATCGCAAATACGCGAGGCCATGTTCACGGGATCGCCGATGACCGTGTATTCCATGCGTTCGCAGGAACCGACAAAGCCGTGCAGAACCTCGCCGGTGTGGATGCCGATTCCAATCTTGCAAACGGTTTTGCGGTGGCGAGAACGCAATTCGGAGACGGAACGCATGGCTTCCTGCATCTCGAGACCGGTGCGAACGGCATTCTGCGAATGCTGGGGATCGGGCTCGGGGCTGCCAAATACTGCCAGGATGGCGTCGCCAATGAATTTGTCCACGGTGCCGCCGTTGCGGAAGACGCAATCGGTGAGAGCGGAGAGATAATCGTTGAGCATCTCGACGATGTCTTCGGTTTCCATGTCACGGGTGAGCTGGGTATAGCCGCGAATGTCGGTAGCCAGGAGGCTGACAACGGAACGCTGGCCTCCGAGACGCAAGCGGCCGTTCTGGGCGCGCTGCACCAACTGAACGCGGACCTTGGGGGAAAAATTGGTGAGCAGACGCTCGAGAACATTGTTTTTCTGCTCGAGGTCCTGTTTAAGGCGATGGTGAGCGATAGCAAGAGAAGCCTGATGGGCGACGGCGGTAACGGTGTTGAGATCATCGCGCGTAAACGGGGCTGCCTTTCGGGAATCGAGGCACAAAACACCGACGGGTTCTTTCTCCACATAGAGAGGAACGTAAAGGCCGGATTGCAGTTTTGCGGCGACCTGGCTTTCGGTGAGGTTGTCGCCTTTGATCCAGATAATGCCTTTGCCCTCGGATATGGCGCGATTGGCTAACGTCAGGCTGACGATGGGCAGACCCTTGGGGGCGTTGGTTTTGAGGAGCAGGTTTTTGGAATTGCCATCAGGGACGAGAAGCGCACAGGCTTCGGCGCTGGGGACCATGCGAAGGAGTTCTTCGGTGACTTTTTGAAGGAACGCTTCGATGGGCGTGGCTGTGCCGAGTTCCCAAGCGGCCTCGGAGAGGGCCGTGAGGCGTTCAGCGAGAAGAGCGCCACCAGCGCGAGGAGTGATGCGGGAATTGGCGTCGAGCTGAGCGAAAAGGACAGTGTCTCCTCTATCTTCCTCGCCCTTAGCTTGCTCCGCTTTACCCTCTTCCGTGGCAACTTCCGGAACTTCTTTCTTGTCCGGTTTATTTTCTTTGTCTCGTGTGCGAGAAGGTAAAGGAGTCCGAAGGGTTTTTGAAGGAGTGGCTTCGGGATTCAAGAAAGAGTGATAGGCGCTCCAAACTTCCGCGGGTTCCACGGGTGAAGCGCCAGAAGGAAGTACAGCATCGCCGAGTTTCAGAAGAACGGCGAAGAGAAGAGGGAGATCGAGAAGGGCATCGGGGCGCTTGAGGGCCTCGCGGGAGGCTTCTTCAAAGACGGCGCGAGTCTGGGGCGAGCGATGAACGGTACGTTTAGCGCCGACATCCGCCGCCGGATCGGAACCCGGCCGAGCGGAAGAGTTTGGCGCAGGCACCGTTTCTGGATCGAAAGACAGTTTTTTCCAGAAAGATTGGAGCTTCTGAACCTCGAGCTGCAGATCGGCGGGCTGACCGGGCCGCGGACGGCTGACATGGCAAATGCCCCGGAGCAAATGGGATAACTCGATTTGCGAACCGGCGGACATCGCCAGGTTCGCGGCGGCTTGCCATGCCGCGGTCACTCCCTTGGAAAATTCGACCTGCTCAGTGATTGCACTCATAAGTCGTCAAGTAAACCAAGCAAAATCCCGCTCCGCGCAGACTAGTTGGAGCCTTTGTCGTCAATACGAATGGCATCCTGCTCGATATGCGGGTGCTGCAAGGCGATCATTTTGCCGTCCCGCGAAAAAGCGAGGCTGGAAAAGTAAACCGTGGACGTGCCGATGCTGACCGCGAAGGGATCGGAATTGACGTCACTGAACAACTTGCCGGGAGAACCATCGAGGGGCTGCTGCCAAAGGCCCCATTTGCCGTTTTCGCGGATGGAATAAAGGATGGCTTTGCCATCCTGAGTAAGTTGCCAGACACCGCGATCATAGCGGTGATCGATTGCGTATTTCGCCTTAAGGGCGCCGCTAGAGGTATCCACAATTGCGACAGCGAAATTGGCGTTATTGTCCGCGTTGGCTGTGAAGATGAGTTCGGAGCCGTCGGCGGAAACGGCAAAGTCACCATAATTATAGCTTTCCGCACCGCTCAAGATTTTATCGGTCACCGGGGAAGGCGCGCCACCGGAAAGGGGAAGGCGCATGATGTTGCTCTGGCCCTCCGCTCTGCGCCAAAAGTACACAGTCTTACCATCGGGAGAGCACTTGGGAATGATAGGGATGGTAGTTCCGTCGAACTTCGCGAGTTGAAGAATGTATCCGCCGTCCTCGTGGCTGCGCAGAAGAGAAACGCTGTTGGACTCCTTGTTGAAACTGCTGAATACAAGAGAGCCGTCCGGACAGGTGTCGAGGGCGGAGACAAAGTCGCCAGAATCGCCATGAATCTGATGGGTATCGCCGGTTTGCGGATTCATGAGTTCGAGGGACTGGCCCTGAGCCAAGACCAGCTTGCCGGAGTAGGTCCAAGCGAGGCCATAGGCCATCTGCGCCAAGCGCTGGTGATTGGCAGAAAGCAAGGCTTGAGCAGTGGGAAAAAGGGAAAGTTCACTACTGGAGACCCGCAAGACACCAAAAATACTTTTGCCTTCCGCCACCGCAGAAACGCCCTGATATGTGTTTATGTCGTTGGTAACCTGATGAAGAGCAGCTTCCCCGAAGAGGCCGGGGACATCCACAATGCCAATCTGGGTGCGAAATTCATTTTGCTTGTCCAGCCAGCGGACGAGAAGATGCTGTCCGTCGGGCATCCAGGCGGGATTGAAGTAGTGATAATTTTTCGGGGGCAGCACGACGGTTTGCTTCTGATCGCTGAGACGGAAAAAGGCCAATTCGGCAAAATTCTTGTTGTCGCGAGCGCCTGTAACGATGTATTTGCCATCGGGAGACCAGGAGGGTTCGCCAGAGAGCGAGAGGTCGCCCTTGGGGGTAACCCACAAGTTTTCGCTGTTCCCGAGCGAGCTGTTCATCATTACCGAGTTATTTGCGCCTCGATAAACGATGCGCTTGCCATCGGGCGAGAAGCTGATGCCGCTGAAAACGTTCCCGGCAATTTTACGAGGCTCCCCGCCAAATACGGAAGCGGTAAACAAATCGCCGGATTGCGCGGCGTCTTCCCCCTTGCGGACAAAATAGATGGATTCGTTGTCGGGGCTAAAGCAAAGACCTCGATAGTCGTATTTACCGGGTTGCTCGATGGCGATGAACTGGTCGTCCTTTTCGGTGCGAATCCAAATGCCGGACAACCCGTTGATGCGACGGACGATGGCCTGCGCACGGCCACTGCGTGATGCAGTGACAAAGAGTACATCCCCGGAATGCGTGAGCGGCTTGATTTCCTTGGTAACGAACGGCTGGTAGGCTTGGTGAAAGAAACGGTAGAGGCCGAAGACGGCGGCGACGAGAACGACGAGGGTGACGATTGCGACGCCGAAGCGCAATGCTCTTTGAACTGTTGTTTTGGGGGCAAGAACGGTGCTGATGCTGCTCGAGAGAGCGTTAGCCTGGGAAAACGAGGAGCTTGGGCTGGCCGGAAATGAGCCGTTGCCGCCCGCTACGGACGTAGGCGCCGGCGGCGGCGCGCCTGAACCCGACAGTGAAGATGCCGGAGTAACCTGACTGGTGACGGCAATGTTGATGGCGCTCGTTTGGGCAGCGAACTCCGACGAGCGGCTACCAAAGGCGGGGCGAACAGCCGAGTCACTATTGCGTTTCAGACGCTGAAGATCGCGGCGCAGATCGGCAGCGGTCTGGTAGCGAAGTTCAATATCTTTCTCGAGGGCCTTGGAAAGGACGTCTTGAAAACCAGACGGCAAGTCTGGATTGAACTGGATGGGATTCACCGGTTCCTGGTTGAGTAATTTGTCGAAGTAGACCGCGCTGGTTTTAGCCTCGAAAGGATGTTTCGCCGTGGCTAGTTCGTAAAGGACGACACCAAGCGAAAAAATGTCAGAGCGCTTATCCAGTGTTTCGCCCCGCGCCTGCTGGGGTGACATGTAAATCAGCGTGCCCACGGCGGTTCCCGGCATCGTCGAGACGTTGGCGATGTTCGACATGTAATCGTTCCTGGGCTCCGGGGCGCCCTCTTCCTGAGACAACTTTGCCAATCCAAAATCAAGCAGCTTCACGGTGCCGCGGCTGGTGAGGAAAATGTTGGCCGGCTTGATATCGCGGTGAATGATGCCCTTGGTATGAGCGGTGTCTAGGGCATCGGCAATCTGGACGCCGATGTCGAATAGCTTTGGCAAGGGCATGGGGCCGCGTTCGCGCTTTTCCAGGCTCATGCCGTCCAGCATTTCCATGACAAGAAAGAGATGACCTTCATGCTCGCCGACTTCGTATAAGGTGCAAATCCCTGGATGATTCAAGGAAGAAGCAGTGCGTGCCTCGCGCCAAAAGCGATCCACGCCACCTGAAGCGGCGCTGGCAGATTCCAGGAGGAACTTGATAGCGACGCGACGGCCCAAGCGTCGATCTTCCGCCTCGTAAACCACGCCCATACCTCCGGCACCGAGAGATTCCAGGAGGCGGTAGTGCCCAATCATCATTCCCGACGCGTAGTTCATGAGAGATCCGGAAGAAAAGAGCTGGGCTCCCGAGAAAGATTCGGCACCTAATCACAAAACAAAACTGATTTCACGTGGTACCGTACGCGACAAGTATCCTTCGTTGAAGGGGAGTCTACCGTCGGTGCGGGATGCAGACCATAGGACTTTCCGTTTCTTTTTTCGCGTGTTGCGAAACTAATAGTTGTGCAGATGCGCACGCAGCAGTGAGATAGAAAGCTGACAGCTTGCGGGGACTATTGACTTTGGAAGGCTTTGCGGAAGAGCCGGATCATTTCGGCGAAGGATTGATCGGTGGCTTCGGGGTCGAAGCGGGGGCCCTCGTCGCGCGTGAAGGCGTGCTCGGCTGGGTAGAGGAGCGTGTTATAGCGGGCGCCGGATTGTTTGAGGGCGCGGTCGATTGTTTCGCGGCCGGCGTTTGGGACGTGGGGATCATTGGTGCCGAAGATCATCAATAGTTCACCGCGGATTTCGTTGGCGCGGGCGAGCGAACCGGCGTCGGCGTCTTTGCCAAGTTTGCCGTCGTGGATGCCGGTGCCATAATAACACGCGGTGGCGCGAACATCAGGCTGAAGAGCGGCGCGGAAGGCGAGATGGCCTCCGATGCAGAAACCTACGGCGCCGATTTTTCCTTTGGCGATTTTGGGATGAGTGGAGAGCCAGTCGAGGCCGGTGCTGCAGTCGGCATCGAAATGGGCGACAGGCGTTTTCAAGGCATCTTGCTGGCCCTGGGTACGTCCGGCATCATCGAAGGCGATGACGATGCCGGGAGGTTCGATGCGATTGTAAATCTCGGGGCAGGCGACGACGAAACCGTAGCCTGCCAGACGCACGCAGGAACGAAGCGTGGGCGGAGTTAGCTGAAAAATATCGGAGTAACACCAGATTCCGGGATAGCGGCCTTCGGCTTTCGGCGCGGCCACGAAGGTGCGCATGACCCCGCCGGCATTGGGAATGTCCACGTATTCCGTTGTGACGACCATGAGCCTCTTCTTTCCCATGTAGAAATATCACATTCTGGCTGCGCGTGCATGGGGGCACTTTCCGTGCAGGAAGGTTGGGCAACCGCTGGCGATATGGACGTGGTTTGACAGGCCTCGCACTTTCGATGCAAGGTATCGATTTTTCTTCTTGACATCGGGACGCAATTCCATAATATGGCACTCGTGCCACAATACAAGACAAAGGAATCACCATACAAGGTGCAGGTTCTCGACCGGGCGCTGGCGGCCCTGGCGATTTTATCGGAGCGGTCGAGCGATTGCAGCCTTGCGGAGTTATGCGTCGAGCTGAAGCTGCACAAGAGCACGGTACACCGGCTGATGATGGTGCTGGAGCAGCATAGGCTGGTGGTAAAGAACCCGGAAACAGGGCGCTATCGCCTGGGTCTGAGACTTTTCGAATTGGGATCCAAAGCGATTGATGGGTTCGATCTGCGGGGCCGCGCACGGCCATACCTCAATCGTCTGCAACAGGCATTTGGAGAGACGGTGTTCTTTTGCATCCTGGACGAGGGCCAGGTTTTTTATATGGAGAAGGTGGAATCGCAGCAGAGCGTGCGGACCGCATGCACGGTAGGAAGCCGCGCGCCGGCGTATTGCACTGCTGTTGGCAAAGCAATGCTGGCGGAATTGCCGGAGGCGGAAGTCGCCAATATTGTGCGCCGTTGGGGGCTGAAGGCGATTACCGCGAATACGATCACGACAGCGAGTGCGCTGAAAGCCGAGTTAAAAGCCATCCGGTCGCGCGGCTACGCCATCGACGATGAGGAGAAGGAAGAAGGACTGCGGTGCGTTGGCTCCGCCGTGCGTTCGCATTCAGGGAAGTTGGTTGCGGCCATGAGCATCTCCGGTCCTGCGTTCCGGATGACTAAAGAGCGGATTCCCGAAGTTGGCCGGGTGCTCCTGCAGGCGGCGGGCGACCTTTCTGTCGAATTGGGGTATCAGGCTGCTCCCGCGGAGTTGATCCGCGGCGCGGCCAGCTAAGGGAGGAGGAAAAGTACTGCCCGGCGAGCGCCGGGCTTTTTTCAGGGCTCAAGAGACAGTGAGATGTAGTCTCACAATATGGGACAGCGGTTTTTCAAACAATTTGCGGTGCGCTTCTGGGGGAGCGCAATCGCAAAGCAGTGACGGCAACTTCTCGAAGTGAAACGCAAGCCGTAGTAACAGGAGGGGTGGATATGCGACGCAGACTAATGCTAGGGGTAGTCATTGGTTTGTTGGGATTGGCAATCACTGGTACTTCGCGGGCGCAGAGTACGTCGACGGTAATGTTTGGCCAAATCACGGATGCAACCGGCGCGACGGTATCCGGCGCCCAGGTGTCCGTAACCAACACGGAGACGAATCTCTTGCGGACGGCGCAGACCAACGAGCAAGGTGAGTACCGGATTGAGCTGCTTCCCGTCGGCAACTACAAGGTGGAGATCACCGCACCGGGGTTCAAGAGAATCGTGCGCAGCGGCGTGGTATTGGAAGTGGATGTTCCCGCCCGCGTCGACGGCGTATTGCAACTGGGAAACCTAAACGACACGGTCACCGTCACGGAGAGCGTTTCGCTCATTAACACCAGCACTCCGGAAATCGGAAGGACCATCGAGCGTTCGGAGGTCGAAAATTTGCCGTTGGTGAACCGCAACGTTTACCAACTGCTGGAACTGACACCGGGAGTGCAAAACAGCACGTTTAACGCCGGGCAGCCCAATCCGGTGATCACGCTTGGGTATCCGGAACAGCGTACCTTCATCAATGGGGGAGTGGACGGCGGGGCGGGCTCGGTGAGTTACTACCTCGACGGCGGAATTAACATGACGGGTTTGCGCAACACCGGTAACATTTTGCCGAATCCCGACGCGATCCAGGAATATCGTGTGGAAACGAACAACTACGATGCTGAGTACGGCAAAATGTCGAGCGGGGTCATCACCGTACTCACAAGATCCGGAACGAACAATTTTCACGGTTCGCTGTTCGAATACTGGCGCGACAACGCCCTCAATGCCAACAACTGGAACTCCACACTCGCGACACCGCCGCTGCGGCGCAACCAGTTTGGCGGGTCGATTGGCGGCCCGATTATAAAGGACAAGACCTTTTTCTTCGCTTCCTATCAGGGTCTGCGTCAGCTCAGCAGTTTTTTCTTCACCGGGGCGACGGTTCCAACCGCGGCAGAGCGTGGCGGCGACTTTACGGGCGTGGTGGCGGCGCTGCCGAGCCAGTACACATGCGGTTCGTCGACAATGATCTGTCCTACGCTTCTGGATCCCACGGCACAAAAGATACTCAATCCCACAAACGCGGCGGTGACTTTCCCCACGATACCGGTGGCCAACGTGGGAGCGACCGGTTTTCAGGGAACGGCCGCCAGCCCGTATAACACAGATGAATTCATAATTAAGGCGGACCACAATCTGACCCACAACCAGCGGCTAAGCGCATCCTACTTCTATACGACGGGAACGAACGAGGTGCCTCCGCTGAATTCGACCACTGGACAGCCCAACGGCAATATTCCCTGGGACGTTCAGCAATTCAATTGGACGCAACATAACGCGAACATCAGCGACACGTGGACGGTCAACTCCAATCTAGTGAACCAGGTGTGGGTCGGCTATACCCGAAATTTTGGCGGGCGATTGAACCTGCCCGGGACGTCGCTGGGCGATCTGGGCTCGGAATTCACAGTCCAGGGGCCGCATTCGCTCCCGCAAATCACGGTAACCGGCTTCTTTACGGGAGCAAGCGCGATCGCCGGGCCGTTAGCCGGCTCGAACTTCTATAATGTGCGTGACGTCGTCAGCTATACCCACGGGCGCCATACGATTGCTTTTGGAGGAGACGAAACTCTCGACAAGGACATTCAACAAACCTTATTGAACAACTACGGAGTGTTTGGATTCAACGGCACCAACATCAAGGATTCCGTGTCGGGCAAGTCCATTGCCGTGCCAGCCCTGGCGAATTTTGTGATGGGCCTGCCGACGTCGCTATCGCAGGACGCTCCGGTGACTGGATACACCAACAGTTGGAGCACCGGTTTGTTCGTCCAGGACAATTTCCGCATGTTCCCGCGCTTGACCCTGAACCTTGGGCTGCGCTGGGACATTCAGACTCCGCCGACCGATCCCCAGAATCGCGGAACCAGCTTCGAGGCGGGCGTGCAATCCACGGTGTTCGCAAACGCGCCGCTGGGCGCTCTCTTCACCGGCGATCCAGGCGTCGGCCGGGGCATCTTTTCCACTCGCTACCACCATGTTTCGCCGAGAGTCGGAGTGGCCTGGGATCCCTTCGGCGACGGCAAGACGTCTATCCGGGCCGGTGCGGGCGTGTTTTACGGGAGCCTCTCGGGCAACGAATGGAACACCGTAACGAATTTCGAGCCTTCGGCCGTGCGCTACACCTTTACCAACGTTACGCAGACGGTGACGAAAGGAGTGCCGCAGGGCGCAACGCTGTCTTGTCCGTATAACAAGCTGGTAGCGAACAATGCTTCGGGCGCCCCGCTCGGTGCAACGGTGGTCTGTGCCGCCGGCTCGGGCGCCGGCAGCGGCATCAGCGGAACCGATCCATTTCCGTTCCTGCCGCCGCAGTTCATCGTCCCCGGAGGACCGTTCTTTGGCTTCACGAAGAATTTCCAGTGGCCGTATAGTTACCAGGCCAATTTATCGGTGCAACGACAAATCACGTCGAAATTCAGCGTTTCGGCGGCGTATGTAGGAACTTTCAGCCACGATTTGCCCTTCGCACAGGACATCAACGCTCCCGCGACCGGAGCGCTCGCTCCCGCTTGCGCGACCACCGCAACGGCAAATATCGTAGAACGCCGGCCGCTCAACAACACGGGAGTAGCCACTTGCAAAGCGCCAGGAAGCACGTTTGGCACGGTGCTCCTCACGCAATCCAATCAAACCGCGTCCTACAACGGCCTGCAGACCACCATGCAACTCCGCATGACCCGCGGTGTGATGCTGTACGCTTTTTACACCTTCAGCCACACGTTTGACAGCGTGCAGTTGGACAACAACACGACCCAGGGGGGCGCGGAGGACATGACCAATCTGGCGTTGGAACGCGGCCCAGCGGACTTCGATCTCCGCCATCAGTTCGTGACCTCGGTGGTGTGGAAGCTGGACTACTATCATGGAGAAAATTCCATCGAGCGTGGATTCCTGAACGGCTGGTCGGCTTCGACAATCGTCAATATCCATAGCGGGTTCCCTTTTACAGTTCTCGATGGGAAGGACGCCAACCTGAGCGGCAACAGTGCCACGGAGCGCGCCGAGCTTGTCCCCGGGCAGAACCCGGTTCTCGGAAATCGCAGCGCGGCGGAGTGGTTCAATACAGCGGCTTTCTCGCAAAACGCCGCAGCGCTGGTTAACGGGGTCGCCGTGGATGGTAACTCTGGCCGGAACATGCTGCGCGGCCCGACGTTCAAGGACGTGGACCTGGCGATCTCGCGCGACTTCAGTTTGTCTCGCCTCAGGGAGGGAATGAATCTGCAGTTTCGTGCGGACGCTTACAATGTATTCAACATCGTAAGCCTCAACAACCCCACGGGAAATGGCGCCACGGTGGGATCCTCCACATTCGGGCAAATCACTTCGGCGAACGCCATGCGCCAACTGCAACTCGGATTGCGTTTCACTTTCTGAAACACGGCGAGTTGCGTTTCGAGAGTAGATTGGAGCAAAGCGGCGGATTTAAACTGTCTTCTTTCGCAGTATGCTTGTGAAAGGGTTTCCAAAGAAGAAGGAGCAGTCTATGAGCATGCAAACCGCGGTTGCCGTGGAAAAAATGGTGTTTCGGAAAACCAACTCGAAAACTGGGCGCCATCTCGCGGTTACACCGCAAAATAGCACGATGCGGCACTTATCCTACGGACGCGTGATTTTGGACGCGTCCCAACCGGCGGTGTCGTTCAGCAACGGCGAGCAGGAAACCGCCCTGATCTGTCTCGCCGGAAAAGCCATGGTGAAGACGGCAGGAAAGGAAATCGAGATCGGGAGATTCGACGCGGTCTATATTCCACGGGATTCGTCGATAGCGATTTCGACGAGCGCTTCGGTGGACATCGCGGAGTTCTCCTCCGACGTCACCGGGAAATATCCATTGAAAATTGTGCGGTTCGCGGACGTGGCCAATGACCCGGGACTCAAATTCGTGACGGGAGGCCCGGGCTCCAAGCGCGACCTGACCATGCTGATCGCGAAGAATGTGGAAGCGGGGCGCCTGGTAGCAGGTTTCACTTATTCCGATCCAGGCAACTGGACGAGCTGGCCGCCGCACGAGCATGCCAACATGCTGGAAGAATTGTACGTTTATTTTGATATGCCAGAGCCAGCCTATGGGATACAACTCGTCTACAAGAACACGGACTATCCGGAACTGGTGACCGTGGTGCGTGACGGCGATGCCGTGCTTATGCCCGGTGGATATCATCCAAACGTGTCCGTGCCTGGACATCGCATCGCTTTTCTGTGGGCCATGGCTGCTCATCGCGAAGTCGAAGACCGGCAGTTTGGGGTCGTGAACGTTCAACCGGGGTTTCAACAAGGCGGGTCTGGACTGGAAACTGGCCGCAAATAATTGATCCGGGCAGGTCACAAAGCAGATGCCGGAAGAGAATTCCATCGCCGATGCAGCGCCCAGCAGAAGAGCAGGAGCGTCTGCGGGAACACTCTCCGGCATGCAGAAGGTTGGTCTCTTCGCCGGACGCTTCCGCTGGGTCATCTGCGGGCTCCTGTTTCTCGGCGTAACCAAGAACTACATGGACCGGCAAGTGCTCGGCGTGCTGAAGGGACCGCTTCAACACGATCTGGGCTGGAACGACATCGATTACGGACACCTGGTGTTCGCATTTCAGACGGCCTATGCCGCGGGCATGATTCTCGTGGGCCGCCTGATTGACCGCCTGGGCACACGGATTGGTTACGCCGTGGCCATGGTTTTCTGGAGCCTCGCGTCGATGGGGCATGCGATCGCGGGTTCGTTCATCAGCTTTGTGATTGCCCGCTCTGCCTTGGGATTCGGTGAAGCAGGGGTTTTCCCGGCGAGCATCAAAAGCGTTGCGGAATGGTTTCCCAAGAAAGAGCGCGCTTTAGCGACGGGAATCTTCAACGCGGGCACAAACGTTGGCGCCATCATTACGCCGCTGCTGGTGCCGTGGATCGCAGCGCATTGGGGCTGGCGGTGGGCTTTCGTGTTTACCGGTGCTCTCGGCTTTGCTTGGCTGATTTTGTGGCTGCTGCTCTACCGCACACCGCAAGAGCATTCTCATTGCACGAGCAGCGAGCTCGAATATATCCAAAGCGATTCGGATGCCCCTGCGGGAAAGATCAAATGGGCGCAACTCCTGCCACACAAACAGACCTGGGCGTTTGCGGCAGGGAAATTCATGATCGACCCGATCTGGTGGTTCTATCTTTTTTGGATTCCGGACTACTTGCAGCGGCAGCATGGCCTGCATCTGACGCAAATCGGCCTGCCCATCGTGGTGATCT
>Ga0210410_10000995_pt1 | contig 27471 bp, 29 predicted proteins | sample IncBWC4MmetaG_FD_161058 | JGI IMG/M metagenome (GOLD analysis project Ga0210410, IMG submission 161058) | Forest soil microbial communities from Barre Woods Harvard Forest LTER site, Petersham, Massachusetts, United States - Inc-BW-C-4-M | ecosystem: Environmental > Terrestrial > Soil >... | reverse complement strand
GCTGTTGCTGGGAATCCTGTTCCGCCTTCCCACGCTGGCGATCTCCGCGGAGTTTTCGGCAGTCAATCCGTACCCCAACAATCGCCGTCTGTGGATGCGCTGACTTGCGGCTGACGTTTGTTTCCCAGTTCGTCGACCGCCGGCATGGGACGGAGCGGGCGCTCGCGGAATTGCTGGAACGCCTCGCACGCGACTATGACTGCGAAATTCATCTGTACGCCCAGCGGGTCGAGGACCTTGCGCTGGATCGTCAAGCGGCAACCGAACCACGGGAATCCGGTGCAATTTTATGGCACAAAGTTCCATCCATTCCAGGTCCTCATTTGCTGCAATTTGCCTGGTGGATTCTGCTGAATGCGTTTTGCCGCGGATGGCACCGCCGGGTCCGCAGGATTTCCTGCGATCTCATTCTTTCTCTGGGAATAAACTGTCTGGACGCGGATGTAGTCGTGGTTCATGCGATCTTTTGGCGCCTCCGGGAATTGGCGGAGGAAATTGAGCGAGAAGCGGCCGGTTCCGGTGGGTTCCGACGGTTTCATCGCCGCCTGTACTACGCTCTCTTGACGGGACTGGAACGTCGAATCTACGGCGATTCGAAAGTTGCTCTTGCGTGCGTTTCCTCGCGCACTGCCGGCCAGCTCGAAAAATATTTCGGACGACGAGACGCGCGGGTAATACCCAACGGCGTCGATGCGGTGCGGTTTTCTCCTTCGGCGCGACTCGCGCGCCGCGCGCAGGCGCGTGCAATCCGGCATTTTCGCGACGACGATTTCATACTTCTTCTGATTGGGAACGACTGGAACAACAAGGGACTTCCGAGCATTCTCGAAGCCCTTTCGAAACTGTCGGACACACCGGCACGGCTTCTTATCGTCGGCAACGATGACCCAACTGCTTCTCACGAAATGGCTGCGCGTCTAGGGGTTCTCGGTCGATGTGTTTGGGAGCGATCCTGCGTGGAGATTCTGGATGCTTACGCGGCGGCGGACGCTTATGTCAGCCCCAGCCGGGAGGATTCTTTTGGGATGCCCGTTGCCGAGGCCATGGCTTGCGGGCTGCCCGTGATCACTTCCTCCTTTGCGGGGATATCCGCACTTGTTCACGACGGCACGGATTGCTTTGTGCTCCGCGACCCGCGCGACGTGGAGTCGCTTGCCAAGCTGATTCGAATGCTTTGCGAGCAGGCGGACTTGCGGAGCCGCATGGGAAATGCCGCGGCGAAAACTGCTCGCGAATGGACCTGGGATCGCAACGCCGCAGCAGTCTGGGATCTTCTGCAAGAGGCAGACAAAAGAAAGCATTCTTCGTAGGCTCGGCCCGGAGCGCGGCAGAGCGCAAGACTTTCTCAGTGCCTTGAGGCGGGGCCCAGCACGGCTTTTCGGGTAGCCTCGAGCGTGAAAGTCAGAGTCTCCTTAGGAATCTCGGTCACGAACGGACCAATCAGCCAGCCAAGTCCCGTGGGGATATTCCTTGTCAAGGAGGCCACTTCGCTCTGCACGTACACGCCGCCGTCGCGCTCTTCCATGCGCCACCAGGTTTCCATCCCCCACAAGAATCCGTCATCTTCACCAGGCTTTTTTTCGCGCTCGTCACTCTTGCCGGGATTTTCCACTTCCGCAATGCGCACGGCGGAACTGCGGCTATGTGCCCGCCCTGGCGCATCGTGGAAATATTGGACTTGATGTTTGGTATTCAGCACCACCGTAACCATTTTGTGTCTTCGAAAGCGGAGGAAAACGAGGAAATGATCGCCTTCCCGGGACTCCAACTTCGAACGCTCCACATCAGGGGAGTAATACAAAGAATGCCGGTCGTAATCCTCGAGTGGTTCCAGAACGTCGCGGAGTTTTGCTGACGGGATGAACACCACGCCCACCCAGTGATGAATCATGCCGCTGGGACAAGGGATTGTGCCGCCGTTCTCACGCGTTTCCAGTTTCTGCATTTTCACTTCGCCGCGCTTCAAGTCGGCATACGCCTCGGAGCGTTGAGGTCCGGATAGTCCATCAATCCAGAGCAGATCCGCGCCACGCTTGAGTTCTGCTTCGTTGCGCGCGTCCGTCAGCTTCACGTAGCGTTCGAACGCCTGCTTGGTGTCTAATTTCAGCTTCGGTGACGCGGGTTCGGGTGTCCCCGCTCCCCCCAAACACACCTCCTGCATGGAGAGCGTAGCCAGAAGGAACGCCATGATTCTTGCGATCTTGCTGCCTCTTGGCTTTACCTGTCGCATGAATCCCTCACGTTAAACCCTGCGGTCAATTCTAATTCACTGATTTGAATAGGCGCCGCGGAACTTGTCTGCAGCCGGCCCTTGTGGAGTGCAAGAGAGATGCCGAATGGTTCAGTGGAACTAAAAGGGCCCGGCTTCAGGCCCTCCTGAGTTACTACGCGTGGGTTAGAGATGGAAGAAAAAAGATGGCGGGTTGGGAAGCTCGCACACGGCCCCTTGCGGAGCCGCTGTCCCCGCGCGGCCCCCAACCCGTTCCTCAGAGACTACGCAGATGTATTGAGGGCCTCAATGGGTCAGCGGAGCCACGAAACGGGGTACGTGGGTTGTAGTACAGGGGACCTATTTTTCGGTTGGACTACAACCCCACTGCTAAAGTAAGTCTATACATTTCAATTGGTTAGGAGAAGAAGTTAGCTCGTGGGATGCACAAGACTTCTAAATAGTACTACCCTGAGCTTTGCTCAATCGTAGCTTCCGGAAGACGTGCTCGATGCGCCGCCAATCACCGGGCATGCCGCGAATTCCTTCCATGACACCCGTCCTTTGAGCAACGCCTCTCCATCCTTCCCCTTCACAAGCACGACGCTCTGGGCCTTTGGTTGGCCGCCGTTTTCTCCTGGCTCCGCGACGCAGACATATATGCCCTTCGACGTTTGCTCGAGGACGGTCAACTGCAGGTCCCGCCCACCGGATCCCACGAGAGCTTCCCTTTCGCTCATTTTTTTTGCGGAGTAGCCGTAGTCCGCGAACGTCTTCTTCCCCTTCTCCTTTTTCAGTTTGAAAGCCGACGGCAGCGAGGTGGCATCCAGCTTTTCGACCACGAACTGTGCCACGTTGTCCGTTGGATACGCTACGTTTGCTCCAGCGAGAGACAGTGGCGCACATGCCAGCGCCAAGATTGCAATGTTAACTTTCACCTTTTTCTCCGTTCCTGGTCTCTCTCCGCCCGTGCAAAACGAGCGCCGCCAAGGTTTTCGTAAAGCCACCAAAGCCGTCTGCCCGGACTTTCCTGCGGTGCGAAAGGACGAACGACGTCTTGTCCCTTTTGGTGAAGCGATGAACTATCGTGGGCCTTTTATCCCGTTTACGAAGTCCAGCGGATCCGTGGAAACCGCGGACGTCATGGACACTCCGCAGATTCAATTTCTGATGGCATGCGGAACGTACCAGCGCACATAGGTGACCAATCCGAGTACGAGAACGAGCCACCAAAGCAGGAGAATGCTTCGCATCCAGAATTTGTAGTTCGTGATGCGCCATTTCCCGGAAGCAGATTCGTACCGGCCGCGAGCAGCAGGTACAAACCACCCAGTTCAGCTACGCTGCCCAACGCCGCATGTGTTGCGGCGAACGCGTAGTACGGCTTTGCAATCCTGCCTGGGAGTTTGGGAAGTACCTGGCGATGAAAGGCAGGAATCATCGTCAAGACGATCAAGGCTAGATTGAGGAGCACGATCACCGACTGGCACGCGGCATGGAGCCGATAGCGTCCCGCTCGTGCCAGCATCGCTCCAGCAAGCAAGCCCGTTCCCAGGGCCAGCTCAAGCAGCAGGGTTACGTCAGCCGTCCAAGGGGCAGTGGTTCCGAGAAAACCACTTTGCGGCACACGATCTCCTCACAGCCACTCCATTGGCCTAACTAGGGACATTTACTCCGCTGAGGAAACCGCCTAGATGGCCTGTCAGGGTAACGATGGCCACGGCGAGGGCTTCGATTGGCCAACGATAAGAGGGCAGCGCTTCACCGTTGTTGCGCCGCGAACGCGCGTGAATCCAGAAAACCACCCAGATTATCACCGTCGAGACGCAACCGAGGACCAAGTGCTGCAGCAGGATTCCCTTGAGCCGCTTCCCCTCGAGCGCAAACTGCCACGCGAGTATCCCGGTGGCGAGCACGGGCAAAGTCGCTATCGCCGCTGCCGCCAGGTTGCAATACGCGGCCGCGGCAAACAGGCTGCGCTTCGCACCACGCGCCAGAACATCGAACAACACGCCAATGATAAACAGCGCGATGGGGAAGTGAATCAGCACGACGTGCTGCGCGTGTTTCGCCAACAAGGCTGTTTTGATGTCGAAGGGATGCAAGGTCTCTCCTCACTCACTGCACGATGACTTTGCCGGTCATCTTCGGGTGAATGGAGCAGAAGTAGGGATACGTACCTGCTTTGCTGAAGGTGAAGGAAAACTTTTCGTCGGTGTCCAGCACCTTGGACTTAAACGCCTTCGGATCGTCGGTGCTGACGACGGTGTGCGGAATGTCGTCTTTATTGGTCCACGTCACCGTGGCGCCAACCGGCACGGTCAGCGCGGCGGGCCCGAACGTGAAGTTGTCAATCTTGACCTCCGTCGTTTCCGGCTTTTGCTGTGCGCTGGCATCAAAGCTCTTCTGGCCTACACCAAGCGCTCCCATTCCGAGCGACAGTGTTGCTGCCAAGCCTGCAATAAACACACTTCTCCTCATGCTTTTTCTCCTGTTCAACTCATTTTTCGTTCAAATTGATTTATGGATCGGGCTACGTCCCGCTCAAGCGAGCGAGGAGTCCACCACCGCCAGGGCGTGCTGCCCTTGAACGTGGTTCACGTCCGTGATGCCCAGGACACTCTTCAACTGCTCGGCCGGCACTTTCATCGGGCCGGGAGAATCGGCTTTGCCCGGCGCCGGTTGCGGAAACGCAGTGGAAGCCGCGGTATGAAACGTTACGTTGCCCTCGACCTTCTGCATGGTCTGGTGAATATGTCCATTCAACACCGTCACCGAGCCGAACTTCTTCAGATACGCCAGCGCCTGGGCGCTGTCTTCCGTACCCCAGCCCCACTCCGGATATACCGACCAGAGCGGAATGTGCGCGAACACCACGATCGGCGTGCTGGGCTTGAGGTGCTTTACGTCGTCTTCCAGCCATTCGAGTTGGTCGTGACCCAGCGTTCCGAGCCCGCCGGCTTTCAGGTTCATGACGTTCACCAACCCGACAAAGTGCACGCCCTTCTTGTCGAAGCTGTACCAGCCGCCGCCCTTGCTGCCCTTTCCATAGCGCTCCAGGAATTGCTTCCCGTCGTCGTTGAGAACATCGTGCTCGCCGGGCACATAGAAAACGTCCTTGGGCTTTGCGCTTTTCAGGATCTGGTCGACGGTATCGAACTCTTCCGGCTTCGAGAGGTGGCTGATGTCCCCCGTGTGCAGCATGAATTCCGGCGACACCGATAGTCCATTGATCTTGTCCACCGCGGCCTTTAGTGTTCCCGCTACGTCCGGGTTAGCCGGCTTGTTGAAGCCCATGTGGCTGTCGCTAATCTGCACGAAACTGAGCTCGCCCATAGCTTCCTTGGCGCCTAGTTCCGGCAGGCGGCTCAGGCTGTACGACTTCAAAACGCCACCCTGTATCACGCAGAACGCCCCGGTTCCCGCCCAGGCCATGCACTTCAGGAATCCACGCCGGTCAACGCCGTCGTGGTTGTGGTCGTGCAAAATTTCGTCTTTTACCTTGCCAGCCATCGTTTCTCCTTTACGTTTGGGCACACCAAGTGCCTGTACTATTCACCGTCGCCCTTACCCGCCATCTCTCTTGGGAGGGCGGCGCGGGTGAGAGAGTCCAGGGAGCCCGCGCCGCGTATGGGACGTGTTTCGTTTGTGCAGACCGTACCCGGCCGCCAGTTATTCCCGGTTTTTTTCGCTTACCAAAGGCTTATCTTAATCGTCACACCCAAGGGGCATTTGGGAATAAACTAGCACTGCAGGCGGTTCCTACTGATGAGTGGCTCTGACCAGGGAAGAGGCTCGGACGTGCTGGATGCGCAGGAGCGAGCGCGCTTCGAACAGCTAGTTTTGCCGCATCTGGACGCCGCCTTCAATCTTGCAAGATGGCTCCTGAGGAGCCGGGCGGATTCGGAAGATGTGGCGCAAGAAGCGATGCTTCGCGCCTTCCGCTTTTTCCGCGGATTTCACGGCGGAGATGCGCGCGCGTGGCTTTTGCAAATTGTGCGCAATACTTGTTATACCTGGTTGGAGAAGAATCGCCCTGTGGAACTCATGACCGAATTCGACGAAGAAATGCATCCGCAACCCAGTGTGTCTCCCGAGGCATTAGCCATCGCGGGAGACAATCGGGACCGCCTGACGCGCGCCCTGGAGTCGCTGCCTCCGCGCTTCCGCGAAGTTCTTGTCCTTCGCGAGCTGGAAGGCTGCTCTTATAAGGAGATCGCGACGATTACTGCCATTCCCATCGGTACCGTGATGTCTGCACTTGCCCGCGGCCGCCAGCGGCTGCAGCGCGCGCTCACGCATTCCTCCCCGCAGGAGGCTTCCCGTGAGCTGTGATTATACGCGAACGGTGCTGCACGGTTATCTCGATGGCGAGCTGGACGCCACGCGAGCCGGGGAGTTTGAACGGCATTTGGAAGCTTGCCGGGAATGCGCCAACACCCTGGGGGCGGAAGAATCCCTGCGTTCTTCTTTGCAGCGTTCCGGTCTCTACGAACATGCTCCGGTATCGCTGCGCAAGAGAATTCGAGCGGATCTGGATGCGGCGACTGCGCCGGCTTTAGCTCTCCGTATTCCCGTATGGCGATGGTTTGCTGTTGCGGCCGCGATCCTTCTCGTTGCCTCCATATCCTGGTATGCATGGCCGCGTCTCCAAAATAGCGCGGCTTCCGCCCCGGTGACCGCAGCAGAAATCATTGATGCGCACGTGCGCTCGCTTCAGCCCGGCCACCTCATGGATGTTGCGTCCACGGACCAGCACACCGTGAAGCCATGGTTTAACGGCAAGCTGGCGTTTATTCCTCCTGTGAAGGATTTCGCGGACGAAGGATTTTCATTGGCCGGCGGGCGTCTGGATGTTCTAAACGGCCAGAATGTTGCCGCGCTTGTGTACGCGCGCCGCAAACACATCATCAACGTTTTTGTATGGCCCACGAAAGAGCCGGACACGCCGATTCATCCCCCCGGCTCGCGGCAAGGATACCAGTGGGTGCATTGGCGTCATCAAGGGATGGAATTCTGCGCCGTTTCGGATGTATCTGCCGCCGACCTTCACGAACTCGCGCAACTCCTCTACGAATGAGATTCGGGTTCCCTACGGAGATGCCTCTGGAGGTGACCGCGATTCGTCTCAGGAAATGCGCGTGGTAAGGGATTGGGCGCGAAACTTGACTAGTGCGCGGGCTTGCTGTTCACGTAAGCCTTTGGAATTTTCTTCGCATAAATCAGATGTAGCGTCAGACTCTTCGTTTGCCCCGGACGGAGATTGACATTTTTCTCCCAATCGGAAAAAACCCCTTTTCCTGACGCCCGGATATCGTAATTGTCTGCCTTCAGCTTCGGAATCGTGAAGTGACCGTGAGCATCCGTATGCACCACGTGCGGGGCGCTGCCGTTCGCCGATTGGTACGAGACACTCGCATGTGCCACAGGCCTGTCGTCCGGTCCAATCACCACGCCGCTCAGCGTCGCGTTCGCCTTGCTTTGCGGCGCCGCAGACACACCCGCCGCCATTAGAAGTGACAGAAGAATCATCGCAGTTTCGGGTGCGCGTCTCACTGGTTCCAGCCTCATGTGTGTTCTCAGCAGGAGTACCTGGGAAAGTGAACAGCCCGAGTTGATTTTGGCCGCACTTTCCCTTGCAACCTTGAGTGTAAGGCGCTTGTAGCCCTCGGAACTGCCGGATGCGGAAAATGTGTCCCAGCACCAACCTGCCAGTTCGGACAGGGCGCAGCCCTATTTCGCGATTGCTCCGGTGCTGAAGAGAAGGAGCCAGCTTCGGTGATGAGAGGGGAAGGCAGCGCTTTCCCCGACCGCCTGCAGACTCTATACTTGCACGGTTCCCATTGTCCCGCCGAGGCGAAGACCAATGACGAAGAAGCAACCGGTTGCCGGAACAAAAAAAACTGCATCCGCAAAGCCCGGGAAGGATTTTTCCGCGGTTTTCAATGCGCTTCAGGAAATTCTGAGGCCTTACGAGAAACACCTCAAAATCCTTCCCTACAAACCCGAGTTCCATGGCCTTGTCACCCGCCTGCCGGTCCACAAGGGGAAACCGTTCTGGTTTGCCGCGATCCGCATGGGAAAGAACTACGTCAGCTACCACTTTATGCCGGTGTACGTGAATGCCTGGCATGCAAAAGCAAATTCCGCCCGAACTGAAGAAACGCATGCAGGGCAAAGCCTGCTTCAACTTTAGCGAGGTCGATCCCGCGCTTTTCCGCCAGCTTGCGCACCTGACCGCCGCCGGCTTTGAAGGCTACCGCGCGTTGAAATACGTTTGATCCCGCCCGCTGAAAACTCCGCCTACAAACTCACATCCATCTGCAATTCCAGAATCATTTTCTGAAGAACGGCATTTGCAAGCTTTTGCTCGGCTTCCGCGTCTTGCTTCTTCTTTCGCAGAGCGTCGAGCTGCGTCTCTTCCTCGTCGAGTTGCTTGGTGTAGCGTTGGAGCAACGTTTTTTCTTCCGCGCTCCCTTTCAGCGCTTTCATGTTTTCCCGCAGCCGTCCCTGGTCCGCGAAGATTTGGTCAATTGCTTTTTGCCGCTCTTTTATCGTCCCATCCAGATCCGCCACGACCTTTTTTTGCGCCGCAATGGTCCGCAACGCTTTCTCGATCTCCGCGTTGATCGAATTTTGGCGCAGCAGCAACTCGATGTCATCGCTCGTCACGAGGTTCAGCTCATATCGCGTATAGAGCGGTTTGGCCTCGTTCACCTCCAGCCTTTCCGTGGTCTTCGGCGCCACGTTCAGTCGGAAACGATACAGCCCCGCCGCCTTCTCTTCCGGTTTTACGCCATCCTCGCGAAGCTTCCATTCCGGCCGCGCTGAATGTTCAATCACCAGAGTTCGTGGTGTAGTATCTTCATTTCGAACGATGTAGGTTTTCTTTTCGCGGTCCTCGCTGGTCGTGGTCATCGTGCCGCGGTACATCCGCACCCGCGTCACGCGCTCCCGAGTGCTCTCCAGTTTGGTGTCCACGAGTAGGCCGAGGTCGGTCGCATAGGAGAGCAATCTTCGTTCGCCGGGCTTGACGGCCTCGACGAGACCTTCTCCTGCGAACGTATTGCTGTCCAGCACGCTGAAGCTTCCACCGTCCAGAGTCAGTGAACTCGCATTGTTCACCCATAGGGCGCGCAGCGGCCGCGCGACCCCCAGCGATTCGCTCCACAACGAAACCCTTTCCGCTGTGATATCCGTTTGCAGGATCGGCACCAGCGCGGACTGGTTCTTTCGAATCGTGACGCGCTCCTTCAATTTGTATTCGAACAGATCGCCAAGAGCGCTCCCTTCCGCGACAGGCTCGCTCTCCTCCCGGGCTTCTTCGACTACTGCTGCGTCTGCCATCGATGGCGGCTTTGGTGGCCCCGCGCGGAAGCTGCCTCCTCCCACTCCGCCTCCGCTGCCACTCCCAATTCCGCCGGCAACCCCGCCCATCACTCCGCCCATGACCCCTCCGGGCACGCCACCGACCGCAGGGGGCCCGAGCAGAGCAGGAGATGTTTCCAGCGTTGCCGCGTGCGTTTGTGGGGTTAATTGAACGCTTTCCGGTAGAGGGACTACGGGCCGTCGTCCGTAATACGGCAGCGAAAGCTCCTGGATAAACGAATGCGGTGCGCCCGCGACGAGCGACAACTCCACATCGTTCCAATCTTCTCCAATCGTGTTGTCCACGATCGCCCAGCCTTGCAGCAGTGGCTTTTTGTCTGCCTTAGAAGGCAGTACGATCCGGTAGGTCGTCTTCCAGACAGGCACTTCGCTGATGTAGCTTACGTACAGGTTGCGCTCGCCCGCGCCGCCAGTGGTCGAAATGGTCATGCGCCGCAGATCCTGGTCTCGCGAAGAGGCGATCAGCCCAAGGTAGCGCCCCACTTCCAGTTGCAAATCCTTTTCGGCGATTCGAACACTGGTCGCCGGTGTCACCTGGGCGGTACGCACTTCACCGCTATCGGCCACCAGGGAAATTTCCGTCCACTCGGTAGTTTCCTTCTCCTTCTCGCGCGATTTTTGTTCGACGCTGAGCAGTTTTCCAGCCATCATCGCGCCACTGCCGCTCCGCACTTCCAGCCGCGCTCCGCGCAACGCTGCTAGAAAATCAGCCATCGTCGGATTTTCTCCCAGTGTCAGCCGCAGCGTCGCCAATCTTCGCGCCAGCGGAGCTTCCGAGTTGTAATCCACGCCTGATATTTTTCCGCCGGAAAGATCGAGCACCGTCAATGACTTCAACACGTCATTCAGTTGCGCGCTCGTGAAGTCCACGTGAACATCCTGGCTGCCCCGCACGTGACCCAAATGCTCGAAATATCCGACTCCATTCTTATAAAGAACCACACGCCGCACTGGCAGCTTCGCCGCGGATGCATTTGCACTTTCTCGTGCCTCCGCCGCACTTTCCGGGCTCCTGGAAGTTGTTGCAGCTGGCTTTTCCTGTGCTGGATTCGAATGGCAAATCAGAATGGAAATACAGAGTACTGGCAGGACCCGTTTCACGTTGCACCCCCGCCGATGCGAAATACTGTCCGCCCATCCAGATGCGAACTACACCCGCTGCGTTGTCCGGTTTCGCAAATAACTTCCGGACCAATCACTTCTTTGCCGGAAGCGACGCTTCCCCTTGCCGTGCAGAGCTGCGCTTCCTGTGAAATACTTAGACACCAACTCGAACGCAGGAGTTCCGATGCCCCGTTACCTCACTCAACACACTCTCGCTTGCCTCACGCGCCAGGGCGCCGAAGCCCTTGCACAGCGGATGAAGGCGGGCGGCACGGCCCACGCCGAGCGCATCCTCGTTAATATGCTGGAGGGGAAAATGTTTGCGGAGTTCCGCGCGGAGTCCCGCGAAGCCCTCGAAGGGTGGCTCAAGACGGAGGGCATGCACTACGATTTTCTGGTGCGCATCGAGTGGGAAATGCACGGAGACAAGCTGCAACCCGCCGAGTAACATCGTTAGGGCTTCGGCCAAAACGCAAGCTTGTTCCTCCTCACATACCCCATTTTCAGAAACATTATGTTTGCACTCGAGATCCCGGCTCCGATCCCGAGCCGCACCCTCACTTCTGCACCGTCATATTTTGGGGACGTGCGGAGCAAATTATTTCTCGACAGGGAACACGCCTAAAACGATTTAGATCATTCTTTTTGCGCCGATCTATTGTTATAAGGAGACCCATAACGCAGGGAAAGGGACTGGATGAAGAGGCTTCGCTTCCTCGTTTCGCTGATCACCAAGGAGAACGACTACCAACTCGAGCAAGCCGCCGCCGCGCAGCAAGCCTCGCACCGGCTGGGGACTGACTTAGACATCCTCTACGCCGACAACGACGCCATCACGCAGAGCACGCAGATCTTGAAAGCGGTACAAGCCGCCCCCGAATCGCGGCCAGATGCCATCGTGTTCGAGCCCGCGGGAGGCACCGCCCTACCGCAAGTGGCGCGCGCCGCCATTAACGCTGGAATCGGCTGGGTCGTCTTGAACCGGGAAGCAGACTACCTGACGGAGTTGCGCCGCTCTTCGCGCCTGCCGATCTTTGCGATCAGTTCCAACCACATTGCCATTGGCCAAATTCAAGCCCAGCAGTTTGCCGCACTGCTTCCGCGTGGCGGATCCATTCTCTACATCCAAGGGCCCTCGGAGAACTCCGCGGCGAAGGAGCGCACGGCGGGGATGCAAAAATCACTCCCCTCGAATATCCAAGTTGTCGCACTGCGCGGCCAATGGACGGAGGAGAGCGCCTACAAGAGTGTAACCTCCTGGCTGAAGCTCAATCTCTTGCACCGAGTGAGCATTCATCTGATCGGCGCACAAAACGATGTTATGGCCTTGGGGGCTCGCAAAGCCTTGCTGGATCTCACCAACATAGACGAAAGGGAGCAGTGGCTGCGGCTCCCGTTTACGGGAGTGGATGGGCTGCCAAAGACAGGCCAAACATGGGTGCGGACCGGTTCGCTGAAGGCCACCGTGGTCGTGCCGCCAAACACCGGGCAAGCCTTAACGATGCTCTCGGAAGCAATTAAGACGGGCTCGACGGTTCCGGAGCGCACCAGCACTGTTCCATCCTCATTTCCTCCACTTGAGAAGCTGACCGGCCAGGCCCCGTGACCGGAATCGCCACGCAGCGTCCCAAAAGCGGTCACTTTAAGGTCTGAATTTATTCCCTAGTACTCCTGTTAACCTTTTATTTTCTGTAGCTTGCGAGGGCGATGAACCTGGAGCTTGGACTGCGTACTTGCTCTGGGTTATGTGCAGCACTTCTCTTAGTTTCGATCGCACCGCTCGCACCGGGCTACTTCTGGAAGCCCGAAGGGGTGACCGTGAATCGCTGGCCAAGCTGATCTTGCCGTATGGGCCAGGCCTGTACTTCGGCGCGTTGCGGCTGACGGGCAATCCCGCCGATGCCGAGGATGTCCGCCAGGAAGCATTCCTGAAAGCGGTATCCCGGCTAGAACAGTTCACAGGATCTCAGGACGAGACGCGGGACGATCTGCGCGCCTGGGTTTCCCGCATCGCGGCAAACGCTTCTATTGATGTGATCCGCAAACGACGGGATGGCAGACTATTTTCGTTGGAAGAAACCAGCGGCCCAGGAGAGGAGACACTGGGAAGTAATGTAGCCACGCCGGAGGACAATCCTGAGAAGCGTTTTGCGCGGCGCGAAACCCGCAAGCTCATGTCCGACGCCATTGCGCAGCTCGCGCCGGAACTCCGGCAGGTTTGCCTGCTGCGCGACGTGCTGCAATATTCGACGCAAGAAGTTTCCGAGAAATTACACATTTCGGCGATGGCGGTGCGGCTGCGGCTCTTCCGCGCGCATCGGAAGCTCCGGGAAAAGCTGAGCGAGGCCTTGCGGCCGTGGCAACGCCAGCAATCGGCTCCCGTGACCCGGCGGATGGAAGAGCGCAAGCGCGAGACTCAGATTCCGCTGGGCGCGTTTGCGGAGTGCGCGTGTGGTGATTGAAGCCAAATCGGGCAGTAAATCGTAAACTGCGAGAAAATCCTTCTCAGTATTTCTGCTCTCGACAAGCCTACAGGTCTTTCACGAAGGAGCTGCCCGTCCTCGTTGTCCAACGTTGCCCCATGAGAATTCAGCTGACCCCAGCTGTGGAATAAGGAAGAGCACATTCAGGTTGGGAGGAGTAGAATCGGGGCAGTTCCTCTGCCCAGGAGGACCATGGAACAAGATCGACGCCGAAGTCCCAGGTATCCCTTTGCCGCATCTGTGGAGATGCGTCAGGGAACGTCGGCAGACAAGATAACGGCGAGCGTCAGCGAGCTCAGCATGAATGGGTGTTACGTGCAGACTCTCTATCCTTTCCCAGTGGGAACGACGCTCAGTGTAAAGGTGTTTACGCCAACGGAGTTCTTCGAAGGCCAGGCCTCCGTGATATATACGCTGGACAATGAAGGCATGGGGCTAATGTTCAAGGAAACCAAGCCATACTACCTGATGGTTTTGAGAAAATGGCTCCTCGCAGCGATGATGGGGGCCAAAAAAGAGACTCCGAGTTGATCCCGTTCTAGGACCTACATTTCCTCAAGACCATAGCTGCTCCAAGACATTCGCTTTCATCGCGCTCGGAGAAACAGTTCGACTACGCTTCTAATTCTTCAAGGCGACGTTTTTTTGGCTCGATGCCAAAAAGAAGAACAACCCCGGTCTGCACGACAAGTAGTCCGATCATCAAGGTGAGGACCCCACCGATTCCGTAGGATCGAAACAAAGCCACGGCCAGGAACGGCGTAATGATCGTCGCGCCACGCCCGAACGTGTTGCAGATCCCCGCAGCGCGCAGGCGAACCTCGGTTGGAAATAGCTCTGGAATGTAGATGGCGAAAAGGACCGATACGAGAACGTAGATCGGAACGGTCAACATGAAACCGACGGCGAGCAACGCCGCGGGCTGATGGATAAATGGATAGATTCCGCCGAGCACGATGGTGAGCAGGGATGCGCCCGCGATTGTCGGCTTGCGTCCCCAGGAGTCCGCCGTAAATGCGCCGATGGCTGACCCGATCGGCGCACCGAGTGACATGACGAGAGAATAGCTAAAGGAGGTGATGATGCTCAGTCCTTCGTGAACAAAGAATGTGGGCAGCCACGTCACAAAGCCGAAGATCAATGTGTTCATGACGATCAGGGTGGTGGCGCCCACAATCATACGAGGGAGGAGCAGAGGGCTGAGCAGCGAACTGAGGTTTCGCGTGGGTGGTGCCGATGAGGAAATCATGGGCGCAGGTAGAGGACCGTGTTGCTGCGAAACTTCGCGTTCAATCGATTGCAATAAAACCTCCGCCTCTTCGCTCCGCCCGACCGATTCCAGCCAACGTGGCGACTCCGGCAGCGCTTTCCGCAAATACCAGACCACCAGCGCACCGAATCCGCCGAGGATGAACATGGCGCGCCAGCCGAGTTTCGGAATGATGAGCGTTCCAAGAAGGGCAGCAACCGGTAGACCGCTAACCACGATGACATTCATGCCGCCCAGCCATTTGCCGCGGGCCTGCGGCGGGATGAATTCCGTCATTGTCGAGTATCCCACGACGTTTTCGGCGCCGAGGCCCACTCCCATTGCAAAACGCAGGAGAATCAGCACAGTCATCGAAGGTGCGAACGCGGAGGCGAGGCAGGCGAAACCGAAAATGGCAAGATTCACCTGATAGGTAAAGCGGCGGCCGTAGAGGTCCCCGAGGAAACCGGTCAGGAAGGAGCCGAACATCATGCCTACAAACGTGAGGGACATGAATTGCGCATTCTGAGCCATCGTGGAAAAGCCGCTTTTGAAGGTGGCGCCGAGGACCGTGGCAGCGACATAAATGTCAAACCCATCGAAAAACATACCTGCGCCGATTAACCACATGATGCGGCGATGAAACGTTGAGAGTGGGAGGCGATCGAGACGCGCGCCGGCGTTGACAGTCACTGGGAATTTACTTCACCCTCGCCAATACGGCTAGGCTGCCCGCGACCAGGGCTTCCACGGCAAGGCGAGAATTTTCATCAAACGAGTTCTGCTGGGCGTTTTGAAAAAATTGTTTGCAGCGGCACGCCGCGGCCGGGTCGAGCCGAAGGATGCGCTTTACAAGGGCGTCCGCCTCAGCAGAAAGGCGCTTGAGTGGAACAATTTGCGAAATAAGGCCGATTTGCAGCGCGCGCTTCGGTTCGATGGGTTCGCCGAACAGCACCAGCGGAAAAGCGAAGCGCGGCAGAGTGTATTCACCAAGGTACGCCATGATAGCGGTGGGAGCGAGACCATGACGCATCTCGGGGAATCCCAGCGCGGCGCGCTCGGCGACCAGCACGAAGTCGCAGAGGATCGCCAGCCCAAATCCAAAGCCGAAGGCATCACCTTGCACTTCCGCAACGCTAATCAAAGGTGAAGATCGCAAAGCTCGCTTGAACTCGACGATGCGAGCGGCTTCATGACGAATGGAAGCTTCATCACGTCCAGCGCGCTCACGCCCCGTGCAGAAAACCTTGCCTCGTGCGCGAATCCGCAATACCCGTGCGCTGGGCTGAGATGATTCGACGCGAAGTTCCGTCAGCATAGCCTCGAACATCGTGCCGGTAACCTCGTTCCCGTGCGCAGCATTGTTCAACGTAAAGCTGAGCACATTCCCAGCCCGTTCAATGATTATCCCCGCAAGCGCAGCGGGCCCGGAAGTATCGCGAGGCTTAGCTTTGGACATGACGGGAACGGTATACAAGAGATGCAGCGACTGTCAAATTACGGTGTGGCACGGATTTGAAGCCGGTCACTTGTCATTTGAGGTCGTGCGCCTCCTGTCGCCGAAACACACCTCCAACTATTTGTTCACGGTGAAGGAAGAAAAGGCAGAAACCGGGTCTGTATCGATTATTTAACCGTGCGGACGGTTGAAACCGTACGTGCTTCCGGATGCTTGGGCGACCAGTCTTCGGGGGGAAACGCCACGCGCCAAAATGCCGGGCGGGGGGCAGAAAATTCCAGACCTACCTCCGCCCTGCCGCTGCGGACCGGACCGAGGAACGCAACATGACACTCCTGCTCCTCCTCCGTTTTGTTGTGCTTCATCTGGACTTTGCTTCCGCTGGTGAGACGCGCGCCCAGCAAAACCAGCGCTCCGTGTGCGTTAATGGCGAGAGTTTCCGTATTCTCCTCGAAGTTTTGGCCCTGAGCGTCCGTTCCTCGAATGCGGACGGCGACCTGCATCAGCACGCGCTGGCTGCGGCGTCGCGCTCCCGTATTCGAAGGTGTGTTCGCTACCTGAGCCATACTACCTCGCTCCAATAACTATACGCGGCGGGGGACGATTGTCGAGAATCTCCCGGACAACAGGATTCAAACTCGATACCGGGTTTCTTCAGCTGCGCTGGTCGATGGGCACGTAATGGCGCGTGTCGTGGCCGAGATAAATCTGCCGCGGCCGGGCGATTTTCTGCTCGGGGTCCAGAAGCATCTCTTCCCATTGCGAGATCCAGCCCGAAGTGCGCGGAATCGCGAACAGCACGGGGAACATGGTCATGGGGAAACCCATCGACTGATAAATGAGGCCGGTGTAGAAGTCCACGTTGGGATAAAGCTTGCGCTTCACGAAGTAGTCGTCCTCAAGGGCAATGCGCTCGCATTCCAGAGCGATTTCCAGGAGCGGGTTCTTGCCCATGAGGTCGAAGACTTCGTAAGCAATGTGCTTGATGATGCGGGCCCGAGGATCGTAATTCTTGTACACGCGGTGGCCGAACCCCATGAGTTTGACTTCGCCGGCCTTGACGCGCTTGATGAATTCCGGAACTTTCTGAATCGAGCCAATCTCCATCAGCATGCGCAGAACTTCTTCGTTGGCGCCGCCGTGGAGCGGGCCATACAGCGCCGCGATCGCCGCGGCCGTCGCGGAGTACGGATCAACGTGCGAACTGCCGACGCCGCGAATCGTGTTGGTGGAACAGTTCTGTTCGTGATCCGCATGCAGGATGAAGAGAACGTCCAGTGCGTGTTCCAGCGTGGGATTTGGCCGGTATTTGGCTTCCGAGGTGCGGAACAGCATGTTCAGAAAATTACCGGGATAGCTCAAATCGTTATCCGGATACACAAATGGCATCCCCAAAGTATGCCGGTAGGAAAACGCCGCGATCGTAGGCATTTTGCCGACCAGCCGGAAGGTTTGCTTCTTGCGAGACTCCGCGCTGAAAATGTCTTTCGCGTCGTGATAGAAAGTCGAAAGCGCGGCAATCGTGGAAATCGTCATTCCCATGGGGTGCGCGTCATAGTGGAAGCCGTCGAGAAATTTCTTGATGCTCTCGTGGATGTAGGTGTGGTGCGTGACGTTGTATGTCCATTCCGTAAGCTGCGCCGCGGTCGGAAGTTCGCCATTCAGCAGCAGATAGGCGGTTTCGAGGTACGTGCTTTTTTCCGCGAGGTCTTCGATGGGGTAGCCGCGATACCGCAAGATACCCGCGTCGCCATCAATATAAGTAACCTTGCTGATGCAGGAAGCTGTGTTGTTGAACGCCGGGTCGTAGCTCATCATCCCGAATTCTTTGGGGTCGACCTTGATTTGCCGCAGGTCCGCTGCGCGGATGGTGTCGTGCGTGATAGGGATTTCGTATGATTTGCCGGTGCGATTGTCGGTGATGGTCAGCGTTTCGCGGGGCGCGGCGGAGCTTTCAGGCTTCTTCGTTTGCGTTGCGGTGAGTGGGGAATCCATTGAACGAACCTCGGCGGCTGAGGCAACAAAAGTTGCCTTGCTTCACCACTGTACACCAAAGGGGCCGCCGCCGGGAACTGGCCGGAAGGCCTGGACGAAACCCTCATAGCAATCCAGTTGCGGGACGGGCAGGGTCTGGGAAGCCCGCGAAATGTACATCTTGACAATAGTCGTTATAACAAGTATCATGCTGTCGGTCGAACCACGGAGGTGGATCATGATCAACATCCGCAAGAGCAACGAACGCGGCCACGCCAATCACGGCTGGCTGGATACACATTTCACCTTTTCTTTCGCCGACTATCTCGATCCCGAGCACGTGCAGTTTCGCACTTTGCGCGTTATGAACGACGACCGCGTCGCGGGCGGCGGCGGCTTTCCCAAACACCCGCATCGCGACATGGAAATCGTCACGTACGTTCTGGAAGGCGCGCTGGAGCATAAGGACAGCATGGGCAATGGGTCGGTCATTAGGCCCGGTGACGTGCAATACATGAGCGCGGGAACGGGCGTCGCACACAGTGAATTCAACGCTTCGAAGACCGAGCCGGTGCATCTGTATCAAATCTGGATGCTTCCGCAGAAGCAGGGACTGAAGCCGGCGTACGATCAGAAAAACTTCAGCGAAGCTGAAAAGCGCGGCAAGCTGCGCCTGGTGGCTTCCCCGGACGGTCGCGAGGGTTCGGTGAAGATCCGTCAGGACAACGAACTGTACGTCACCGTGCTAGGTGCCGGCGAAACCGTGAAGCATGAACTGAAGAAGGATCGGCACGCCTACGTGCAGGTGGCGCGCGGCAGCGCGAAGCTAAACGGGACGAAACTGGACGCCGGTGATGGGGCGGCCATCTCCGCTGAAAAGGCCGTCGAGCTGACCGGCATCAATGACGCCGAAGTGCTTCTCTTCGACTTGGCTTAATTCTTTATAATGGGAAAGCGCGCAGGAGGTGGACCCTCCTGCGCGCTTTCTTGATTGCGACTAGGTTTTCAACCGCGCGTGCGGTGAAATTCGCGCATGAAGCCTGTGAGTGCTTCCACGGCTTCCACTGTCACCGCGTTGTAGAGAGACACGCGTATTCCGCCGACCGAGCGATGCCCGGGCGTGCCAACCATGCCAGCAGCGGCAGCTTCCTTGGCAAACTGCTTTTCGAGATTCTCGTCGCCACCGCCAATGCGGAACACAACGTTCATCTTCGACCGCGAGCTCTTTTCAACAGGGCAGCGGTAGAATCCGGCACTTGTCTCAATCGAATCGTAGAGGAGCTTGGCTTTGGCATCGTTGCGCTTCTCGATGGCCGCTACTCCGCCAACAGCTTCGATCCACTCGAGCACCAGCCCGACGACATACACAGCAAACGTCGGCGGCGTGTGGTAGAGCGACTTCTCTTTGATGTGCGTGCGGTACTGCAGCACCGTCGGCAGATTCTTGTCAGCGCGCTCGGCCAGATCCTTGCGAACAATGACGACGGTGGCGCCGGAAGGGCCAAGGTTTTTCTGGGCACCGGCGAAAATTAAACCGAACCTGTTCACATCTATCCCGCGCGAGGCGATGTCGGAAGACATGTCGGCCACCAGCGGCACATTCGCGGTCTCCGGCAGCGTGGTCCATTGTGTGCCTTCGATGGTGTTATTGGTACAGATATGCACGTAAGAAGCGTCTGGTGAGAACTTAATTTCGTCCAATCGTGGAAGGCGGGCGAATTTCTCGGTTTCGGTGGATGCGGCGATGTTGTGCGGGATCCCCTTTTTGAGCTCGCCGATGGCCTTGGCGGTCCACATGCCTGTGTGAAGCACATCTACGGGCTTCCCGGGCAGGCAGAGGTTCATCGGCGCCATGGTGAACTGCATGCTTCCCCCGCCTTGCAAGAAAATCACCGCATAATCATCCGAAATTCCGAGAAGGCTGCGTAGCTTTTGTTCCGCCGCGCCGATGATGCTTTCGAATTCGGGTGAGCGATGGCTCATTTCCATTACAGACATGCCGCTGCCGCGCCAATCGAGGAGCTCCTGGCGGATGCGTTCCAGAACGGGGAGAGGTAGCGCCCCGGGGCCAGCATTGAAGTTAAAAGCGCGCTTGGTGGTCTGTGCAGAAAGCGTGGACGAAGTCACGATGGCAAAAACCTCTTTCTTCGAGAGTTGTAGCAAGGCAGGGACGGGGTTCACACTGCCATCTGAGCAATCCAGAATAACAGAATCTGAGGGCTCAGCCGAACGGCGTTGTGAGAGCATGTCAGGGGTGTAATTTCCTTCCGATCGAAATAGCTAAGCCATTACGTACCAGCAAGTTCGCAATCGTTTCCATGGTTGTTTTCCATTGCGAAATTGGGCAACGTACTCTTGACTTAGTGGGGGGTGTGCGAGCAAAACTACTATAGCTTCCTTCCCCGAGGGGCTTGAAAAGCGAGAGGACGCCTACGTTCCCCGTAGCGGCGCGCTCGCTGGAATTTCTAAAGGAGAATTTTGAGCGCACCGGACGCCAATTCAGGGGGCGGTCGGCAGCAGCAATTCGACTTCTCGATTGGCTGTGTGCCTTTTAAGCTCCAAATGTCCGACGCGCGGCTGTTTCGCGCGGCGTCGGTGCGGTATGCCGCGTTCATGGACGCGCCAGCGGAGCCAATCCACATTGCCCTGAACGATTCTTCCATCGCTGGAAACCAGCCGGCCGATTTTGCATATGACTTTGAGGGTGCGGCCCTTCGCGCGGATTCCCGAAAAATCAGGTTTGATGGTGTCCGCAACGAGTATGCGCTTGATTCGCTGCTGCGGATATTGCTCAGCTGGAGGCTCACCGGCCACAACGGTTTTCTATTGCACGCTGCCACGGTTATCCGCAACGGAAAGGCATACGTGTTCACGGGCAGGTCGGGCGCCGGGAAAAGCACCGTGGCCTCGCTCTCGCCGAAAGGCAGCGTCCTCACCGATGAAATCTCGCTCCTTCGGCGCGAAAATGGCGAGTGGCGCGCGTATGGCACTCCCTTTTGGGGGGAGTTCCGGGCGGCAGGGTCAAACACTAGCGCTCCGGTTCGAGGTATTTTCCGATTGGTGCAAGCGGCGGAAAATCGAGTGACCTTGCTTCGTCCGATCGAAATGATTCGCGCTCTTTTACCAAACGTGCTTTTCTTCTCTTCGGAATCCAAAGCAAACCGGCGTCTCCTGGAGATCGTCGGCCAGGCTGCGGAAGAGACGCCCGGTTACGAATTGGCCTTTCGTAAGGACGCGGCGTTTTGGGAGGTTCTCCCCGCATGACATTGAAGCCTTCCGTTTCTTGGCAGAAGAATCCCGCATTGGCGTGGAGAGAAATTGACGACGCAACCGTGATTATTTCGCCGACGGACAGCGTGATGCACGAGCTCAACGACACCGGAAGCTTTCTCTGGAAAAACATCGATGGGCGCAGATCGGCGGCGGAATTGGCCGGACTGCTCGCCGAGAGTTATGAAGTGGCTCCGGACGTCGCGCTAACCGACACGCAAGCTTTGCTCGATGAGATGTCTACACGGAAACTGGTTGTGCCCATCCCGGCGACGGGCGGAGATTTGCGTTGACCACCAGCGCAGGAGTGGGGGCCACGCCCGTCATGGACCGTCTGATCTCACGCACCGTGCGCAAGCACCAGCCGCTCAGCGTGCATTTCGATTTGACGTACCGCTGCAATGAACGCTGCGTGCACTGTTATCTGGACCACGACGATCACGGCGAACTGACCACCGCCGAATGCCTGGCGGTCATGGAAGAGTTGGCCCAGGCAGGGACTCTGTTCCTCACCTTCAGCGGCGGCGAGATTTTTTTGCGCCCCGATCTCTACGAAATTCTCGCGGAGGCCCGGCGCCTGCATTTTGATATTAGCCTGAAAACCAACGCGCTGCTGGTGACGCCGGAGCGCGCGGAGCGGTTGCGCGAATTTGGCGTGCGGCGCGTGCAAATCAGCGTTTACAGCGATATTCCCGAAGTGCATGACGCCATCACCAAAGTGCCCGGATCATTTCAGCGCACGCTGGCGGCGATTCCTCTTCTGCTCGAACAGGGATTGCAAGTCAAGCTGGCCTGTCCGCTGATGCGAGAGAATTTGCTGGCGTATCGCGGCGTGATGGCCCTTGCGGAGAAAATCGGCGTTCCCTATGTGTTGGACCTGACCATCACCCCGATGATGGATGGCAATGAAGGACCGCTGGCGCACCGCATTCCGGTTTCCTCGCTTCTGCCGGTCATTCAAGAGCCCAAGTTGCATGCCTGCACGCCGCAACCTACCGCGAAGGCAGCGCGTGCCATGAAAGAATATCTAGCGGTCATTGGAAGCACGGTATCGAGCGGAATCGAAAGCGAGGCGTACGAAGACCTGCCGTGCAGTGCCGGCCACAATAGCTGCTACATTTCGCCCTACGGAGATGTATTCCCCTGCGTTCAGTTGCCACAAGCCGCTGGCAACCTGCGACGCAAGCGCTTTAGCGAGATCTGGTATCACGCGCCGCATCTCGAGCGGCTCCGCGGTATTCGCGAGAGCCAGCTTCCGGTCTGTTCGCGATGCGAGATTCGCAGCTACTGCGAGCGCTGCCCCGGGCTGGCGTTGATGGAAGGCGGGGACCTGCTCGGAGCCTACGAGCGCGCCTGCGAACTCGCGGAACAGAAGGCGCGGCTGGCGGGGGTCGCCGAGCCCATCAGCGCGCTTCATAGGCAACAAGTGGCGAACTCCATGCAGGCGACGATTGAAAACGATTTTGCTTCTGTTATTGCGAACTCTGGTTCAGACTGAAGGAACACGGAATGGCCGAAGACCAAAAGAACTCTCCTCAGACGCCCGGCGGAAGCGGCGGCAAGAAGCCGTACACTAAACCAAGCGTCGTTTCGGAGCCCATTTATGAGACCTTGGCGCTGGCCTGCGGCAAATTGCCGGGTCAGGGCGGCCTTTGCATTGGTTCTCCGCGCCGTTCGTAAGCGAACGGCAGCTTTCTCGAGTGGCGCTCCAGGCAACAGATAGCCCCTTTGAAATAGGTACTGTAGTTTTAGGCAAACTGGAACTTCCTTCTTATTGACCGTTCTCCCCCTGAACCTTCAGGCTAGGAACACAGGCTGCATCAGTTTCATTTCCGGACGACTCCTCCTTTTTGCTGCTGTTCGGAACAGGCCAAACCCTGGGTTTCTTGAATTTGTGAGGCGTCCGGATGACTCCGTACGCTCACAGGAAGACACGCGGCCATTGGATTCTTAGTCTTGAGGAATTGATGGTAACAAGCACCGATCGGCGAAAAGAGACGGAGCGCGTCAGCGGCGAACGCCGCGCTGGCGATGCCGTGCGCATTGCGAAAGCGCTGAAGCGCCGTGGCCGCATTGCATTGCGGGTGCAGGGCACGAGCATGCTCCCATGGGTGCGGCCGAAGGACATCGCCCTGATTCGCCAGACCGTGCTCGAAAACGTCCGCTGCGGCGATGTCGTCTTGTTCCGGCGCAAAAACCATCTTTTCGTTCACCGCATTGTGAAAAAACAGGGCTCGCTGGAAGCCGCGCAGCTTTTGTCCAAGGGCGACGCGCATCCCACCCATGATGGCATCGTGGAAGAACAGGAATTGCTAGGCCGGGTCGTCCGAATTTATCGCCAAGGCCGGCGCATCGATCTCGATGCACCGGGCCAGCTGGCTTTGGGACTTTTCATTTCCCAGCTGTCGCTGTACAGCCGGTTTTGGTATCCGGTCGCAAGATTCGTGGCCATTGCCACGCGGCCGGCACGCCGCTTGATGCACGTTCTTCACATTTCCAGCGCGGCGGTTCGCTGAAGTCCTAAACTTCCTTTCTCAGTTCTCGCTAATCAATGCAAATTCGACGCGTTTGCGCATGGGATCGATGCGTTCTGCGCGCACACGGACTTTGTCGCCGAGATGCCAGCCTACCTCTCGCGGTTTTGCTCCTCGGCCCCGTCGGCTGCCGGCAGTTCCGCGGCCATCGCGGCTTGCCAGGGCGATGATGGCGTGGTCCCGCTCGCGATAGACGCACCGGGCGCCGGCAAATTCTTCCAAGGCGCCGATGGGCACAAGTCCTTCCACGAAAACTTCGAACAGTTCCACGAAGCAACCGAACTTTTGCACGGAGATGATCAGGGCGTCATATTCCTCGCCAAGATGCTGCTCCATGAATTGTGCCGTTTTCCAATCCATGAGTTCGCGTTCGGCGCCATTCGCCCGGCGCTCGGCTTCGGAAGTTTCGGAAGCGATCTCCTCTAAATGTCTGTGTGAATAGAGCGTCGCTTCCGAACCGCGCGGAGCGGCGGCCACAGTGTTTGGCTCATGATCTTTAGAGTGCTCAAGGGCCCATTTCAAGACGCGATGCACGATGAGATCGGGATAGCGCCGGATGGGCGAAGTAAAATGCGTGTATTCATCAAAGCCGAGCGCGAAATGGCCAAGGGAATCAGCGGCGTAACGCGCTTGCTTCAACGATCGCAGCATGAGGTAGGAAATGATGCGCTCTTCCGGCTTTCCAGCGACCTTTCGAATTAGTCGCTGATAATGCTGCGGCGTGATATGCAATTCGGCGCCCGGTAGCGCCACTCTCATGCCGCGCTCGCGGCCGTGGCCATAGGAATCAGGCCGTCCGGCTTTCGCAGGCGACGGAACGCGGCCATGCCGGACGGCGACTTCCCGCTGATGCAAGTTTTCGACGCCCAATGAATATCCAAATGCCTGCGCTAGCTCTTCGAACTCCAGCACTTTGCGCCCGTCCGGCTTTTCATGGACGCGGTGCAAAGCCTCAATCCCGCGCCGCAGAAGGTAGCCGGCGACCGCCCGGTTGGCCGCAAGCATGAACTCCTCAATCAGGCGGTGCGCGATATTGCGCTCGCTGCGCGTGATGTTTGTCATGCGCTGCTCTTCGTCAAACTCGATCACCGGCTCCGGGAGGTCGAAGTCAATCGAGCCGTGTTCGTTCCGCCGCGCGTTCAGCAGCAGAGCCAGTTCCTTCATGTCGCGAAAATGATCCGCCAGCGGCGCATACCGCTGGCTCATTTCAGGGTCGTTCTCGAGCACTTTGTTGACGTTCGTATACGTCATGCGCTCAGCCGACCGAATCACGCCGGAAGTCATCCGCGCGTTCTTCATCCGGCCCGCTGCGTCAAACTCCATCAGCGCGCTCATCACCAGCCGGTCCTCGTGCGGCTTCAACGAACACATCCCATTCGAAAGAGCCTCGGGCAGCATCGGCACGGCACGATCTGGAAAATACACGGACGTGCCACGCAGCCGCGCTTCCTGGTCGAGAACCGTCCCCGTTCGAACGTAACGCGCCACGTCCGCGATGTGCACCTGCAAGTGCCAGCTGCCGTCGCCGCGATGCTCGACAAGAACCGCGTCGTCAAAGTCGCGGGCTGTTTCCCCGTCAATGGTGACGATTGGCAAATGACGAAAGTCTTCGCGGCCGGCCCGCTCGGCTTCCCCCACCGGGTTCCCGCGATGCTCCGCTTCCGCGAGCACTTCCGCGGAAAAGGTATGCGGCAAATGGTGTTTGCGGATGATGATTTCGATGTCCACGCCGAGATCGCCGGGACGCCCCAGAATCTCCACCACCCGTCCGGTCGGCGCTGCGCCTCCGCGCGGATAGCGCAGCAGCTCCACATTCACCACCGCGCCGTCGAGCTCTTCCAGTCTCGGGATGCGCCTCGATCGTATGCTGGTTTCATCCGCTCCGCTGAAACCCAGTTTCTTCCACAGTCCGGGCGTCAGCTCGTGCCCGCGCGCGATCTCGATCTCATGCTGAATTCGAACGTCATATGGGAGCACCACATTCTTGTCCGCGCCGTACCGAAACAATCCCACGACCGTGGGGTGCGCGCGATCCAGAATTCGAACGATGCGCCCTTCCGCGCGCTGCGCCCCCGTGACGCCCCCGAGCCGCTGAATTTTCGCCAGCACGTGATCCCCGTGCATGGCATCTTCGATCGCATCCGGTGGAATGAACACGTCGCCATCCAGCCGCGCCACTGGCGCATCCGGGACCACGAAGCCATACCCATCGTGATGCAGCACCAGCCTGCCTTTTATTTCATCATTCGCTGCGAGAGCCGCGCGCTGCTGACCTCGCGGTGCGTTTTGCCGGGGCGGTTGGCCGGCTGCTTGGCGTTCCCCCTTTCGGCTGGGGAGTCGATATCGTCCGCCCGGCAATTCCTCGATGGCATGCCGTTTCTTCAGTTTTGAAAGCATCTTGAACAACGGCCGAGTGTCGGCCTTTTTGAGATGGAGCCCCTGCGCAATTTCTTTGGCGGAGGCGGGTTCGCTCCTAACTTGCAGAAAACGCAATATGTTATCGGGGCTGAAATGCGAAGAGCCTTGCATGGGGTGTCGCGTCATAGGGCAGCCGCTACATTTCCACCGTGATTTTAGCTACTTTTTTTGATCCCTCAGGAACTTTTTTCACGTTTCCGGGATTATATAGACAGGCCAACACACGACCGGCCAGTCGCCCTCCGTCTGACTGGCCGGATTCCCCGAAAGGGGAAATACGGGAGGCGGGAAGACCTGGCCCGCCTCCCTTTTCATTTCCATTTCCACTTCGCTGACCGTCTGTTTTCTCTTTCTTCTCTGTGCCCTCAGCGACTTCTGTGAACTCTGCGTTAAGAGTTTTCTTCCGACTCTGGGAACTCGGACCACGGACGCGCGTTTCCGGAGCACTACGCAAGCTAAGTTGTTCGTTCAACGAGCAATGGTGCTCAGAAACGGATAGTGGCTCGCCGCGCCCATGAAGAACAGCATCGGAATCGACAGCCAGAACGACGTCCGCGCCGTCAGGTAGTTCCATCGCATCAGTCGCTCGGCTTCCGGGGGCATTGGTGCGCCTCGTTCCACGCTCGTCCGCGCCCACGCAATCAGCCGTTTCTGCACGCGCCACACCACGCCCCAGGTATTCAGCAGCATCACGAGGCCCAGCCCGCCCCCCACGCTGATCGCCAGATGCGCGTTTGAAACATTCGGCCCGCCATTCAACGCCAGCACAAGCCACGACGCCACGATCACCACAATCGAAATCCCAATCACGCGCACCCACACCGTATCGAGAACCCCTTTCGCCGGAAGCTGCAGCGCGTAAATGAACACGTACGCCACAATCCACACGAGAAACCACAAACCGAACCATTTCCCGATCAGCGAACGGTTCCCTGCCAGTTTCGCGTCCGCCGCCAGATGGATCGAGAAATACCGCAGCCCCACCAGCACCGTCACCACCGCCGACGCGCGAAACCATCCCATTGCCCGCGACATCAGCTGCGGATAAATCTGGACGCGCAACTTCGGATCGTACTGCTTCATCGCTGGCGTCAGCACCAGATTGAAAAAATACAGCAGCCCAATCCAAATAATCCCGAAGATCAGATGCAGCCACCGCAGGAACATCACTTCGTTCGCCAGGGCATTATCGAGCAAAACGAAGTGCGGCTGCCAAGCAGGAAAGGAAAACGCCAAGACCTGCAAAATCATGGGACACCTCTGACGAGCTTCGGACCGGCCTGCGCAACCACCGTAGCGGATTGCCCAGTCAACCGTCAATTGCGCTCTTTGTGCGTTCTTTGCATCCCGGTTGCCGATACCGGGGCCCGACCGCCTTTGTC
>Ga0210410_10000993_pt1 | contig 27521 bp, 24 predicted proteins | sample IncBWC4MmetaG_FD_161058 | JGI IMG/M metagenome (GOLD analysis project Ga0210410, IMG submission 161058) | Forest soil microbial communities from Barre Woods Harvard Forest LTER site, Petersham, Massachusetts, United States - Inc-BW-C-4-M | ecosystem: Environmental > Terrestrial > Soil >... | reverse complement strand
AGCCCAAAGAGAAGCACGAGCGCGCCGGCAATGGGTGTCAGCGAATTGCGATGTTCTTTAAGAAGTTCACCGATGGCGCTTGCGGAGGCTCCCAGGGCGATGAAAACGATGGAGAGGCCGCTGACGAATGCGAGAGCGGAGGCCAGGAGTTGCGAACTGGGGGCCTTGCCGTCGCGAAGCTGGTCCATGCCGATGCCGGAGAGCATGGAGATGTAGCCGGGGACGAGGGGAAGCACGCACGGGGAGAGAAAGGAGATCAGGCCAGCGAGAAAGGCTCCAGCGAGTGAGACGTCGGTCATGGTTAAGAGGCTCGTGTCGGTGACATTTGAAAAACTGGCGCGCAGGGGACCGTAATGCACCGTCCCCTCCCTCTATTCTCGCACAAAAGGAAGAGCGCGATGTTCGAGAGCTGACTGCTTACCCAGGAGTTAGACGCAGCAATGAGAGCAAGGGAGCCGGAGACAGGTTACAGGGACAAGTGGCGGATTTGGCTGGCGGGTGGCGGCGGGCGAGCGCGGTGAGCATTTTGCAGGCTGTTGAAAAAGAGGAGGTTGCGTGGCGCCTGAATGGTGCGGCCATTGCTATGTATAAGGATGCGAGGATTTATCCCGGCAGGTGCACATGGTTTGGACGCCCAACAAAGTGACGCTGCTGCGAGTGGTGGTGGGATTTCTGGCGGTGAGCGCGTTTGGGCATGGGGCGTGGATGAACCTGCTGGGCGTGGCGCTGACGGTGGCGGCGATTGCGCTGGATGCGCTGGATGGGCACATTGCGCGGCGGAAGAAGATGGCTACGCCGGTGGGGGCGCAACTGGACATCCTGGGCGACCGCGTGATCGAGAACATGTTTTTTACCTATTTTGCGGTAGTGGGGATGGTGTCGCTGTGGCTGCCCATGCTGTTTTTTGCGCGCGGGGCGGCGACGGACTTTCTGCGCGGGCTGGCGATGAAGGCCGGGTATTCGGGATGGGGCGCGAACGCAATGCTGCAGAGCGGCTGGGCGAAGGCGCTGGTGGCGTCGCGATGGAGCCGGGGATTGTATGCGGGGATGAAATGCGCGTGCTTCTGCTATCTGGGATTGGAACTGGCGCTGACGCGGGGGCCGGTGGCGCTGCTGGGGCCGGTGACGCTGGACATGCACGCGGCGATTCGCGCGGGCGCACAGACGCTGGCGTGGATGACGGGAGCTTTTTGCGTGGTGCGCGGGTTGCCGGTGCTGTTGGAGGGGTGGAGATTTCTGGCGAGCAATCTGTCCGCGACCAGCGCGGGAGAAGAAGCGCGGGGAGACGCTGGATGAGCGGCGCGGGGGAACAGGAGCGGCGCGTGGCGGCGTTTTTCGACATTGACGGGACGCTGGTGCCGGAGCCTTCGCTGGAGCGGAGGTTGTGTCGGGAGTTGAGGCGAACGGGCGCGATTCCTTGGAGGAATTACGCGCAGTGGGGAGTGGAGGCAGTGAGGCTGCTGCCGCAAGGGCTGACGGCGATTGCGCAGGAGAACAAGAGTTACCTGCGTGGATTGCGGGAGGAGCAGATTCTGGAGGCAGCGAAGCCGATTGCGTTTTTTGAAGAGGGAGTGGCGCGGGTGGAATGGCATGCGCGCCGCGGACACGAGGTTGTGCTAGTGAGTGGAATGCTGAAGCCGCTGGCGAGGATGGTGGCGATGGCGCTGGAATGCGAATTGGAGGCGCGCGGGGTGGAGCGCGATGTGCTGGTGAGCGCGACGCGGGTGGAAGAGCGAAACGGAATTTTTACCGGGCGTGTGGTGGGCGAAGCGAATTATGGCGAGGGTAAGAGAAGAGCGATGGAAGTTTTGGCGCGGGCGATGCAAATCAATCTGCGGGAATCGCACGCGTATGGAAATACGCTGCTGGACCGGCCGATGCTGTACGCGGTGGGGCACGCGCATGCGGTGAATCCGGGAAAAGACCTGGCGGACACGGCGAATCTGCGCGATTGGGCGATCTGGCACTGGCACCAGGAGAAACAATTTGCTTCGGAAAGCTGCCGAAAGAATAAAGTAAAACTCCAAACGATCGGAACACATCCATGAACGGTGAGAAGATACAGGCGGTTGAAACGCAGGGTGCCGCGCAAGCATTGGCGGTTACGGATGCGTATCAGGGAGAGGCGGATTTTTTGGGTGCTACGCGGGGAATGAGCGAGCAGGCGCCGGGTTTGCTGCGGAGAGAAGCGGCGGCGGCGTGGGCGGCATGCGGCGCGTTTGAACGGGCGGCGTTCGCGTATTTTGGCGTGTCGAGCGTGTTGATTGCGCTGTTTGCGGAGCATTTGCCGCATCCGCTGCGGCTGCTGGGCCTGCGGGCAGTTGTGGTTTGCGTGGTGCTGTTGCTTTGCCTGATACAGGCGCAGTCGGCGGAGCGCGCGCGCGTGGAGGGGAAATCGTTTGCGGGGTATTGGTGGCATTTCTGGAGGCACTGGTATCCGCATCTGTTTTTTCTGTTTTGTTTTGAAGAGCTGGGGCAATTGATGACGCTGGTTACACCGAAATGGCAGGACGCGAAGCTGATCGTGTTCGATCACTGGCTGACCGGCGTGCATCCTTCGATCTGGCTGGAGCAGTTTGTTACGCCGGGGCGGAATGAATTCATGCAGCTCGCGTACTTGACATATTTCGTTTATTTACTGGTGCTGGGAGGGATCTTGTATTTCCGGCGGGAGTGGAAAGCGTACTGGTCGGTGATGACGTATTCGATGGTGGGGTATTCGATCGGGTACATCATCGCGATGCTTTTTCCGATTGAGAGCCCGTGGTTCTCGATGGCGGGAATGTGGAAGGCGCCGCTGGATGGAGGGCCGATCACGGCGACGATTAATTTTATCGAGCATTATGGGCGCGTGCGGGGCGCGGCGTTTCCTTCGGCTCATGTGGCGGGATCGATTGCGGTGCTTTGGGGCGCGTGGAGATTCCGGCGGTGGTTGTTCTGGGTGATGGCTCCGCTGGTGTTTCTGATGTGTGTGTCGACGATCTGGGGAAGGTATCACTATATTGCGGATATTTTCGGGGGGATTGTTACGGGGACGCTGGGGTATGTGATTGGGAGTTGGGTGATGGAGAGGAAGAGGGCGGTGACGACGGATAGTTCGGGAATGATTCGTTTTTGAGCGGGAGTCGTCCTGGTCTACCTTTTTTGTTGAATTAACAGTTGAGGTCCTTCGGAGCGCAAACGGCGCGCCCCTCAGGATGACAACTCTTTTTATTTTGGAACGGCTCATAGCTGGTCCGGGCCGCCACAGAGCAGGGAGTAATCCAAGAGGGCGGAGCAAGCTCCGCCCCTACAGAGGAAAGAAAAGCAAGAGGGAGACGTAAAGCCGCCCCCACGCGGGATTATTCGAGGGAGCTTAGGTCGGGGTGGGCGTTTAAGGGGTGGGATTGTTCGAAGCGAGAGGCGAGTTCTAGGAGTAGGGCTTCGCCGTTGACGCCAGCTAGGAATTGGAGGCCGGCGGGGAGGCCCGAGGGCGTGAGGCCGCAGGGAACGGAAATGGCGGGGATGCCGCCGAGGTTGGCGGGGCGGTTGAGGCGGAGGAGAAGGGCGCGCGTTGAGTGATCCTTGCCCGCGATGGAAACCTTTTCTTCGCCGATTAATGGAGCGGCGATCGGCGTGGTTGGCGTGACGAGGGCATCCACTTCGTTTTCGAGAAGGGCGAGGTGGAAGCCGGCGATGAATTTTTCGCGCAGGTCGAGTGCGCGGAGGTATTCGAGCGCGGACACCTTTTCTCCCATTTCGAGGCGCGAGCGAACATCTTCTCCGTAATCGGCGGCGTGGAGGGGATACCAACCGGCTTGCTGGTGATAGTGAGTGGCTTCGGCCCACGCGATCTGATTTCCGGCGTGTTCGGTTTCTTTCAGGTAGGGCAAGGATACTTCCTTCAGTTTGGCTCCCAATTTTTTCAGTGTGACGAGTGACGATTCGAATGCCTGCTGAATATCGGGGCTGACGATGTCGAGGAAGAAGTGTTTCGGAACGCCGATACGCAGATTGTGTCGGCGAGCGGAAGAGATGTGCCCGGCACGCGGACGGCGCTTATTGTTTTCGCGAGTGGCGATGACTTCGAAAAGCAGGGCGACGTCCGCGACTGTGCGAGCCATCGGGCCGACGAAATCGAGTGTGCTGGAGAGGGGAATGGCGCCTTCGGCGCTGACGCGGCCGAGGCCGGGCTTGAGTCCGACGACACCGCAGAGGGATGCCGGAATGCGGACGGAGCCGCCGGTGTCGGTGCCGATGCTGCCGTAGCAGAGGCCTGCAGCGAGCGCAGCCGCGGAGCCGCCACTGGAGCCGCCGGGGATGCGGTCGAGGTCCCAAGGATTGCGGACCGGGCCGAAGTGCGGATTGTTGCTGGTGACGCCGTAAGCGAATTCGTGGAGATTGGTTTTTCCGATGAGGATGGTGCCGGAATTTTTCAGGGAAGTGACGACGGCGGCATCGAGAAGCGGAACGAATTCGCGAAGAATCGCGGAGCCACCGGTTGTGCGGAGGCCGGCGGTGTAGAGATTGTCTTTCAGAGAGATGGGGATGCCGTGAAGCGGGCCGAGGTCGCGGCTGGATTTGCGGCGGGACTTGCTGCAAAGAGCGGATTCGGCGGCGGCCGCGTTTTTCAGCGCAATTTCGGGATTCAGCGTGAGAAAGGCATTGAGGCGTGGGTTCAAACGGCTGATGCGGTCGAGAAGAAACTGGGTGAGTTCGAGCGGAGAAAGTTTGCGGCGGCGGTAAAGTTTTCCAATTTCGGAAATAGAGGCGAAGGCAACAGACGCATCGAGGTGCATCAGTAGATCCGTTCCTGGCGGCGGAGATTACCGAACGTGCCGAGATTCGCCAGAATCAAGGAAACGCGAAACTGATTTTCGGTGCGCACGGTGCCGAGATTGATGCGGCGGTATTCGACGGCAAGGCCGCAGCAGCCGCCATTGTAGCCGAGCTGGACAAACTGATTCTGCAGAGTGCCGCTGTTGATGTCGTAGCTGATGCCGGTGGAGGCGTTAAAGCCTTTGCTCGTGATGTTGCCGTAGCCCATCATGACGCGAATCTGCTGGGTGAGCGGCTGGACGATGGGGTCGCCCTGCAGGCGGAAATGCGCAACGGTGAAAAAATATTCGCGATAAGGCTTGAGCTTGAGGAGCGTGCCGATGGTGGTGAGCTTGTGGAGCTGCGTGTCGTATTCGAGGATTTGCTCGGCGTCATAGGGGCCGCCGGGAGTGAGCTTGACGTCGCTGACGATGGGCGACCAATGGCGCGGCGTGGTGGCGAAAGCGAAGGCGGTGATGGAATCGAGGGCTTCGAAGACGTTGCGCTGGCCGGGCACGAGCGCGCCGCCGAAGTTGGGATCGAAGTAGTGTTTCTGCACGAGACGCCAAGAGAGAAAGTCGACGGGCTGGCCGTCGCCGGATTTTACGTAGAGATGCTGGACGATACCGTATTCGATTTCGTTGGTATTGGTGAGGGTGGCGTTGCTGTCGAAGCGGATGAAGTCGGAAAAATTGTGTACGCCGGTGACGTAGCGATAGGTAGCGAGAGGCTCGATGGTGTGCTTGTAGCGATGGCGGGTGAGCGGCCGGTCGAAAAAGCGTTCGAGGGTGGCGGGACGAAATTCCAGCGCGAATTCGCCGGTGTTGCGGGTGATGGATTCGCCGGTGAGGATGGATTGGGCGTTGAGTGAATCGCCGTAGTAGGTGGTGCGAAAGGCGGCGGAAGCGGTGAGACCGAAGAGGTCGCGGAAATGGAGAGGAATCGTGATCTTGGGCGAGAATTCGGTGCGCGCTACAAATTCGGGCGTGTCGAGAAACTGGTCGTCGCGATGGACCGCTCCGGCGAAGGAGTCAAAGGAAAAATAGACGGGCAACTTTTGCCAGGGCGCCTGTTCGACGGAGCCGAAGCGGGCTTCCGGTTCGCTGCGGAGATAAACGCTATTGGGAGGGCTGAGTTCCAGATAGCTACGATCGCTAAGGCTGGCGACGTTGAAGCTGAAGCCGCGAAAATTGTTGGTCAGGAAGACGGAGCTGCGAATTTCGGAATTGATGGCGTCGCCGTAGTTGTCGGAAAAGGCGAGGCGGAACGTAAGCGACGAAAGTTCATTCACATCGGCGACAAAACGCCAGCCATGATGCCAGAGGGATTGCACTTCCAGGGTTTGCTGGTGCCCACCCTGTTTGATCGGTGGGCCACTGGCTTGGGGAATGCCGCGGTCGATCACGCCGAAGTAGTCGTAGCGAATGGAGGTGTTTTCGAACGGGCGGGCGCGGACTTGGGCGCGCTGGGCCGTGCCGCGGCGGCTGAAGTAGTCGAAGCCGAGGGTGGTATCGAACCAGGTGCGCGGGGCCCAGTAGAAGGCGTCGCCGAAGACGAATCCCTTTTGATTGCTGTTGCCAATGAGGGGAAGAAGGAAACCGGATTCGCGAATGTGCTCGCCGGCGGGCGCGGTGGCGTAAGGCAACCAGACCAGCGGCACGCGGAAAAGGCGGAAATTGGAATTGACCATCGCGACGTGGCGCTGGACGGTGATCTTGGCGTGCGGTGCGTAGAACTGCCAGGCGGGTTGATGCGGATCGCAGATGGTGATCCAGGAATGCTTGATGACGTAGACCTGCTCGGAGAGGCGGTCGACTTCCTCGGCTTCGAAGTAGAGGGGATTGCGGGACACGAGGAGGCGGGGATTGGGACGCCGCTCGAGTTTCAGGAATCCGCGGACTTTTTTGAATGTGCCGCGGCCCGTGGCGACGTTGTAGTTGGCATCGTCGGCTTCGAGATGCTGAGTTTCAAAGTCAAAGATGATATGGCCGCGGGCGATGACCTGGGAAGTGGAATCGTCGTATTCGACGTGGTCGGCGCGGAGGCGCATGCCACCGTAGGTGATGTCCACGTCGTCGTCGGCGATGTACATGCTGCCAACGCGGCGTTGCGCGCCCTTTGCGGTGATTTCCGCGATGCTGCCGGGGGGCGGTTGAGCGGGGACCTGCTGGGAGAAAGCCGGGGCGGCAAAAAGAGTGAAAACGAGAACCAGCGAGCGGAATCGGAGGAGTTGTCCCGTGGCGGGAATGGAAAGGAAAGGGTTCACGCGGCGAATCGGTCCATAAAAATGAAAGGCTAGCCTAGCATGGGGTTCGGCGGAATTGTAGAGAAGGAGGAAATTAAGGTGGACGCGGGCGGAGTTGCGGCAGGATCGAGCGGCTAGCTGGCTACATCCTTCGCGGTGTGGTGAGCCTGATACCAGGCGAAGGTGCGCTCGAGGCCCTCTTCGAAAAGGACGGCGGGCTCGTAGCCAAGGAATTCTTTGGCGAGGCGGATGTCGGCGAGGGAATCGCGGATGTCGCCCTCGCGAGCCGGCTCGTATTTTGTCTCCAGCTTTTTGCCGGACGCTTTCTGAAGCATTTGGAGAACCTGGTTGAGAGAGACGGCGTGGCCTGTGCCGACGTTGAAGGTTCGGCCAGAAGCGCTGGGGGCCTCGCAGGCGAGAATGTTGGCCTGCACGGCGTTATCAACATAGGTGAAGTCGCGAGTTTGTTCGCCGTCACCGAAGACGACCGGAGGCGTGGAATCGAGAAACGCAGCGGAGAAGCGGGAAAGTACTCCGGAATACGGGGAATCAGGATCCTGGCGCGGACCGAAGATATTGAAGTAGCGCAGGGAGACATTTTCGAGACCGTAACAGCGGCCGAAGGTCTGGGCGTAGAGTTCACCGACGAATTTGGAGACGCCGTAGGGAGAGATGGGAACCGGCTGCATGTCTTCGGATTTTGGAAGAGTGGGAGTGTCGCCGTAGGCGGAGGAAGAGGCGGCAAACACGACGCGCTTCACTTTGTTGTCACGGGCAGCGACGAGGACGTTGAGCGTGCCATCGACATTGATGCGATTGGTGTCGACGGGATCTTTCACAGAGCGCGGGACGGAGGTGCGGGCGGCGAGATGGATGACGTAATCGGCCTGGACCATGGCCTTTTGGACGGCCTCGATGTCGGTGATGGAGCCCTTCATGAAGGTGATCTTGCTGCGCACTTCGGCGAGATTGTCTTCCTTGCCGGAAGACAAATCATCCAGAACGACGACGCCGTGGCCGCGTCGCACGAGTTCGTCCACTGTATTCGAGCCGATAAATCCGGCGCCGCCCGTTACGAGGTAGCGCATGCCATCCGCCTCCCACCGCAAAACTCATCTTATTGTACGATGGGAGCGGGACACGGAAACGCCGAAAATCAGGAGCGTCGCACAAACGGTATGAGCAAGAAACTTGGAGTGGGGCTGCTGATTGTGGCTGGACTGGCTGCGGGCGGGGTTTGGACGTATCAGCGGTACGAAGCGACAAAGCCGAAGACGTTATTTCCGGGGGAAGCCACCACTGTGGTCACTCCGCGCGAGACGGAACACATCGGTGGTGTGCCGGCTAGCAAATCGGAGCCAGTTTCGCGGCCCGCGGTTAATGGAGCTAGCGGAGCAGCGGTGGGATTTCAGCCGCGAACCGGGGAGACGCTGGACTTTGCGGCGAATGTGCCCAAGCTGAACAGTGTGGTGGCGAATTTGCGGGTGAAGGTGGGCGAGCGGCGGAGTGTTGCGGGGAAGGATGCCTGGCACCTGCAGGCGTTTGCGCACACGGAGAATCCTTACCGGATGGTGTTCGAACTGGACGACGAATTTGATTCGTACAGCGAGATCCAGAGTCTGGCGAGCCTGAAGTACGAGATGCACCTGAACGAGCGGGGACAAAAGGTGGATACGGTGGAGCGGATGACGCCATCGAGCAGGGAGCCGGCGCCGGCGAACGAAGTTGCTGCGCGCGTGCTGCCGGGGACGCGGGATCCGATTGGGTTGCTGATGTATTTGCGTAGCGTGGATTGGAGCACGACGAAGGAAGTGAAGTCGCCCGTGTTTGACGGACACAAGCTTTATGACGTGCGCGCGGTGCTGGTGGGGAAGTCGCAGAGCGTCAGCGTGGCCGCGGGGAAATATACGGCGACGAAGATCGAGATTCACGTGATGGATAACGGAACGGAGATGAAGGACGCACATTTTTTGCTGTACCTGGCGGATGGGCCGGAGCGGCTGCCGGTGTTGATGGAGGCGGTGTTGCCGGTGGCGACGGCGCGGGTGGAGTTGGTGAAGGCGCGGTAGGCGCGGTACACGCGACAGTCAGGTTCGGGCGATACGCATTCTCCTTCCAGATATTTTGCACAGTGTTTAAGTTGAGGTCCTTCGGGGCGCAAACGGCGCGCCCCTCAGGATGACACGGTATTTTTGATCCTTTCATAACTCACGAGATTGAGTTCGGTGAAGGATTCCAGTTAGTTGGCGGCTACGAGGTGCTCGATTAGGGAGCAGACTATGTGACCGATGGTGATGTGGGCTTCCTGGATGCGCTGGGGATCGCGAGAAGGAACGTCGATAAGGATGTCCACTTTGCCCGCGAGCGCGCCGCCGGTTTCTCCCGTTAGGGCGACAAGGAATGATCCGCGCGCACGTGCTGTCTCCATCGCTTTGACAATATTCGGACTGGTGCCGCTAGTGGAGAGAGCGACGACGACGTCGTGTGGGCCGACGAGGGATTCCATCTGGCGGGAGAAAATGCGTTCGAAACCGTAGTCGTTGCCGGCGGCGGTGAGAATGGAAGTGTTGGTGGTTAGGGCGTGCGCGGGGAGGCCGGGGCGTTCGGTGCGCAGGCGAACCACGAGTTCCGCGGCCAGATGCTGGGCGTCGGCGGCGCTGCCACCATTCCCGAAAAATACGAGTTTGCCACCTCGGCGGATGGCGGCGGCGGAGCGCTGCGCAAATTCAGCGATGCGCGCGACCAGCGCGTCAGAAAAGGCCTGCTTGACGCGGGCGCTTTCCGCCAACTGGCGCCGAATTTCGTCGATGTTCGCGGACATGTACTCCTAACACAGAACAATTTTCGCGCGGTGACGAATCACCCTGCGGGTGGCGTTGCGCGTGTCGATGACGAGTTTCGCGGCGTCCACGATCGCTCCGTAGTCGTAGCTGGAATGATCGGTGGCGATCAGGACAGCGTCGTACTTGCCGAGCGTCTCGGCATTCAAGGGAACGGATTTCATGTCGGAGTAGTCGTAGTGGCGCATTTTGTGGAGCTGCGGGAAATAGGGATCGTTGTAATCGAAATTGGCGCCGCGCTTTTTGAGGATTTCCATGATTTTCAGCGTTGGGGATTCGCGCAGGTCGTCCACGTCTTTTTTGTAGGCCACGCCGAGGACGAGAATCCTGGAGCCGCTAAGGCTTTTCTTATGCATGTTCAGCGCTTCGGTGACGGAATCGACGACGTGGTAGGGCATGGAGGTGTTGATTTCGCCGGCAAGTTCGATGAAACGCGTGGAGAAATCATACTCGCGCGCTTTCCAGGAAAGATAGAACGGGTCCACCGGAATGCAGTGGCCGCCGAGGCCGGGGCCGGGATAAAACGGCATGAAGCCGAAAGGCTTGGTGGAAGCGGCGTCGATCACTTCCCAGACGTCGACACCCATCCGCAGGCAGAGGAGTTTGAGTTCGTTGACGAGAGCGATGTTGACGCAGCGGAAGATGTTTTCGAGGAGCTTGGCCATTTCGGCGGCGCGGGTAGTGCTGACGGGAACGACGCGAGCGACGACCTGCCCGTAAAGAGAGATCGCCGCGCGGCCGCTGGGAGGATTGATGCCGCCGACGACTTTGGGAATTTGCGCCAGGCCGAATTGCTTGTTGCCGGGATCTTCGCGCTCGGGTGAAAACGCCAGGAAGAAATCGAGGGGCACGTTTTCATTTTCGGGGCCGGAAGCGATCGGGCAGCGGAGGCCGCTCTTTTCGAGAATCGGGAGGACGAGTTCTTCGGTAGTGCCGGGATAGGTGGTGGATTCGAGAACGACCAGTTGGCCGCGGACGAGATTCGGCTGAATGGATTTAGCGGTGTTTTCGACGTAACTCAGGTCGGGCTCGCGATATTCGTTCAGTGGCGTGGGGACGCAAATGATGATGGCGTCAGCTTCCGCGAGCTTGGAGAAATCGGTGACGGCGTTGAAGTGGCGGCTGTTCACGAATTGCTGGATTTTCGTCTGGGGGATGTGCTCGATGTAGGACCGGCCGGCGTTCAACATGCGAACTTTTTCGGGATCGGTGTCGAATCCAGTGACCTTGTGGCCGGCTTCAGCGAAGCGGAGGGCGAGAGGAAGGCCGACGTAGCCACATCCAATAATGGCGACTTTCAGTTGGCCGCCTTTGAAGAACTCGGGTCGTCTATCCGTAGCCATGAGGGGGAAAATGCTCCTAATCTTTAATGAGGTGGTGACGGCCCGAAGGCCAAAGGGCCAGAATGCCCATTTAATATAGCAGTTTCCCGGGTATCTCAAGAATGGGAGAAGAAAATGTTGCGAGAAATTCACGAATTGGCAGCAGACAGGAGGAGAAGCGGTTTGCAAAGCGAGTGGAGGGGAGGGCAAGATAGGCGCGTACAATCTGTTTAATGAATAGAAAGATTCATTGGGGGGCTGGCAAGTCTTTTCCGCGTGGCGCGGATGACGCATACTACGTAAACATGGTTGACCTTCATTGCCACATCCTGCCGGGAATCGACGACGGGGCCCAGACAATCGAAGATTCATTGGCGATGGCGCGCGACGCCATCAATGACGGCGTTACGTGCGTGGTCGCAACTCCGCACGCGAGCACGGAATACCGCTTTGACTATGCAAAGGTGCGCGCGGCCCGGGAGGAATTGCAAAGCCGGCTGGACGGGCGCCTGACGATCGCGACGGGCTGCGATTTTCACCTGAATCCGGAGAACCTGCTGGCGCTGAAGAATGACGCCTCGCCATTTTGCATCAACCAGAAAGACTATCTGCTGGTGGAGTTCAACGAGTTTTCGATTCCGCCGGCGATGGATCAGACGCTGCATGAATTGCACCTGATAGGTTTGCGGCCGATCATCACGCATCCGGAGCGCAACGGAATCCTGCGCTCGCAGCCAGAGCGGCTGCAGGCCTGGGTGCGACAGGGTTGCTACGCGCAGGTGACGGCGGGTTCGCTTTCGGGAGTGTTCGGGCCCGGAGCACAGGCAGATGCGTGGACATGGATTGACCAGGGCCTGGTTCATTTTGTGTCGAGCGATGGCCACAATACGGAGCGGCGGCCGGTGAAGTTGCGGTTTGCGTATGAGGCGATTGTCAAGGACCACGGCAAGGAACTGGCCGAAGCGCTGCTGGTGGAAAATCCGAAGGCGGCCCTGGACGGCAAGGCGTTGCCGTTTGTGCCGGAAGTTGCGCCGAACGTGGAGCGGCGCAAGAAAAAACGATTTTTCTTTTTCTGAAAATTCCGGGCTTTAGGATTTAGCAGGCTGCAGGGGAAGGCCCGCCCAGGCGTTCAACAAGCCGAGAAGTTCACGGACCACATCGAGAGCGTCGCCGGTGTTTCGCCACCACTGACGGGGATCGTAGCCGTCACCGGAAGCGCCACGAACGATTGCCTCGCCGTCTTTTGCGGAGAGACGATTCCACAGGACAGCCGCGCGCCGGGTGTGAACTTTTGAGGTGACGAGGATGATGCGGTGCAGATTTTCCTTGCGAAGGGCCTGGCCGAAGGTGCGCATCTCATCGGCGGTGTTTACGATGGGCGGCGCAAGAATGTGGATGGCGCTATCCGGAACGCCCTGATGGAGCAGGAGCAGGCGGTCGTAAAATTCTTCGCCGGCGTAGGGAATAGAAAGCTTTTCGAGCGTGGCGCCGGGTTCGACGGAATAGGAGAGCCAGACTTGCGGCGCATAGCCCTGGTTGTAAAGGCGGGCGGCTTCCAGCGCGCGGGAAGGCATGCGGCCGCTGAGGACAGCGATGGCGGCGGCCTTTTGAGGGGGATCTTCCCTATCGAGCCAACGGCCGAGGTTCAGGAGGGCGAGCAGAAGGAGAAAGAAAATCGAGCCGACAATGGAAAGAATGAGGCGGGGCTTGCGGGCCTCGGGATTGGGCAGGATGGACGCGAAGATCATTTGGATAGAGAGATTATACGCAGCAAATTGACGGATCGTGCTTGTTCATAGGGATGAGCAGAAAACAACAGGTGCAAACGGCAGAATTGCATTGGCCAAAGTTCCCCGCGGCACGCTAAACTTACGACTTTTAGAGCGCAATGGAGGTGGAATGAGAGCGGTGGTCACAGGCGGGGCGGGATTCCTTGGTTCGCATTTGTGCGACCGGTTGCTGGCGGAGGGATGGGAAGTGCTGGCGCTGGACAACCTGATTACGGGAAGCGAAGCGAACATCGCGCACCTGGGCGGGAACGCGAAATTCCGGTACGAGAAAAAGGATGTGAGCGAGCCGCTGCGCGTGGCAGGAGAGGTGAATTACGTATTTCATTTTGCTTCGCCCGCCAGCCCGCCGGACTACCTGAAATATCCCATCGAAACTCTGAAGGTCGGTTCGATTGCGACCATGAACGCGCTGGACCTGACGCTGGAGAAGAAAGCAAAGTACCTGCTGGCGTCGACGAGCGAATGTTATGGCGACCCGGAAGTTTCGCCGCAAAGCGAGTCGTACTGGGGCCGGGTGAATCCGGTGGGGCCGCGGAGCGTGTACGACGAAGCGAAGCGGTTCGCGGAAGCGACGACGATGGCGTATCACCGGCATCACCAGGCGGATACGCACATCGTGCGGATCTTCAACACGTATGGGCCGCGGATGCGTCTGAACGATGGGCGAGCGCTACCGAATTTCGTGTACCAGGCGCTGAGCGGGCAGCCGATCACGGTGTATGGAGAAGGGAAGCAGACGCGGAGTTTCTGCTACGTGTCGGACCTGATAGAGGGGATTTTCCGGCTGAGCCAGTCAAACGAACACTTTCCAACCAACATCGGAAATCCGGCGGAACTGACCATCCTGGAATTCGCGGAACGAATCCGGGCGGAGTTTCCCAACGCGCCGAAGATTATTTACGAGCCGCTGCCGGAGGACGATCCCAAACAGCGGCGGCCGGATATTTCGAAGGCGAAGAAACTGCTCGGTTGGGAGCCGAAGGTGAGCCTGGAAGAGGGATTGCAGCACACGCTGCAGTATTTCAAAGAGCAGTATGCGAAGCTGACGCAGACGCGTTAGCAGCTATTTCTCTACGTTAGAATCGTGCGAGCCGGATGAGTTTGACATCCTTCGGGGCGCCTGCCTGCGGCAGGCAGGCAAACGGCTCGCCCCTCCCTTCGACTTCGCTCAGGGCAAGCAGGATGACAATTGTTTTTTGCGTGAATATAACGGTCAGGAGCGGCCGAAGGAGTAATAGTCGAAGCCGAGCGACTGCATTTTCTTGCTGCTATAGAGGTTTCTGCCGTCGATGACCAGGCGGCGGCTCATCAGGTGGCCGGCTTTTTCCCAATCGAGGTTCCGGAAAACGGGCCACTCCGTGCAGACCAGCGCGGCATCAACGCCTTTTAGGGCTTCATAAGGATCATCGAAATAGGAAACGTTCGGGAAAAAGTGTTTTGTCCTGGCGATGGCCTGCGGATCAGTGGCTTGCACCTGCGCGCCTTCTTCGAGCAGGCGGCGAATCACTTCGAGCGCGGGGGCGAACCGGATGTCGTCAGTATTGGCTTTGAAGGCCAGCCCGAGAACCGCGACGCGCTTCCCGCGAATCACCCACAGAGCCTTGTGCACCTTGTCGAAAAAGCGATCAATGCGCTGCTTATTGACGCGCTCGGCGGCTTTCAGCATGTCGAACTCTACGCCTACCGCAGCGGAGAGGTGAATGAACGCCTGGATATCCTTGGGAAAGCAGAAGCCACCGAAGCCGAGGCCGGCCTTGAGGAATTGCGTGCCAATGCGGGGATCGAGGCCCATGGCGTGGGTAACTTCCTCGACGTCGGCGCCGATGCGCTCGCAAAGGTCGGCGATGACATTGGCATAACTGATTTTCAGGGCGAGGAAGGAGTTGGAGGCGTGCTTGATGAGTTCGGCGCTGCTGATGGTGGTGACCAGTAGCTCGCCGCTGGTGCCGCCCGGGCACTTGCCGTTGTGTATCGGGCAATGGAATTTCTTTTCGAGGATGGGCCTGTAGATCTCGCGGAGGGTTGCGGCGCTTGTTTCGTCCTCGACGCCGACGACGATGCGGTCCGGGTGAAAGAAATCGGCCACAGCGGTGCCTTCGCGCAAGAATTCGGGATTGGATGCGACCTGAAATTTGATTCCGCCATCCGGGGAATACGCGGCAAGAGCCTTTTGCAACTGAACGCCGGTCAACGCGGGGACAGTGCTTTTTTCCACCACGAGCTTCGGGCTGCGCGCTTCCGTGGCGACCTGCCGGGCGACGTGGTCGATGGCGGAGAGATCGGCTTCGCCCGAATCCTTGGGAGGAGTGCCGACGCAGATAAAAACGACTTCACCTGCGCGAATGGCTTCGCCGGCATTCGAGGTGTAGACGATTTTCTTTTCGCGGGCGGCCCGCTGAAGGACTTTGTCGAGGTGTTCCTCGTAGATCGGAACTTTGCCGGCTTTCAACTGGTCAATGCGATTTTCGTCGATGTCCGTGCAGAAAACTTCGTGACCTGCGGCGGCCAGGCATGCACCGGTTACCAATCCCACGTAGCCACACCCGATTACCGTCAATCGCACTTGCGGGTCTCCTTATATTAGTTGCCAATCGGTTGAACCGCGAATCGCCCATGATTGAGCAATTCCAGTATGCCGAAATTCGCGCGCGGAAATGCACAGAAGAAATACCTTGGTGCCCATTATCTCTTCCCTAGAAGAAGTCCGCGGAGGCCGAGGAGAACGAGTTTCGGCTGGCGGCGGATGACGTTCCAAAGGAGCCGGGTGGATTCGTCGCGATTGATTTCGCCGAGCGATTCGCGGGTCGAGGCGTTGAGCAGATCCACGAGTTCCGAATAATCCGCTTGTTTGAAATGATGCAATGCGCGGCGGATCAGCCAGTGGGTGCCGAGTTCGCGCCGAAGGGTGCGCAGTTCGGACGTGCCTTTTTGCAGAATCGCATCGGCCACGCCGCGGGCACCGCGAAAACCGGTCACGATTCCGCCGACGGTCGAAACTTTCACCTGTGCCGCGGCGTCGCCCACCAGATACACTTCGCCGTTCCCGACGGTGCGCTGCACGGGCACCCATTTGTTATAAACGGGTATGCGTGCGCCCTGCCACTCGAGCGGCTCGAAGCCCTTCTTTTCCAGGAAGCGATCGAAGAAAAGTTTGGTGGCCCGGCCGTGCTCTCCGATGACTCCAACCGCGGCGCGTTCCGTTGATTCCGGAATCATCCAATAAAAATATGGCGTATCGTCGGGCACGAACCAGACGCGCGTGGTATCCGGCCGGCAATCCTTGGGAAGCTTCACGACGGCCTGGACGAGCGGAACGGTTTCGACGGGCGGCCAACCTGCGGCGCGAGCGACGCGGCTTGCGGCGCCATCGGCGCCGACGACGCTGGCGGCGTGCAACTCTTCGCGCTTGCCGCCCTGGTCCACCTGGACGTGGAGGCCCTTGGCGTTGGGCGAGAGATCGAGAAATCGCGTGTCGTAGCGGAGCTTTGCGCCGGCGTGGGCGGCTTCTTCGGCCAGCGAGCGAATCAGGCGGGAACGCTCGATGATCAGGTCGGGCTGCTTAAGGGTGACTTGCGCGGAACGGCCGTCGGTGAAGAGTTCGAAGCGACGGATTTCATTCAGAATGCTTGAACGCGCAGCAGCGCTGATCTGGTTCTTGAAATAGTCGGTGACGATCAGGGTGCGCGGCGCGGGATCGGGAGTCGCTTTCGATTCAAGGACGCTGACGCGGCGGCCGCCATGGGCAACGCGCGCGGCGGTATACAGACCGGCCGCCGAGCTTCCGATGACAACGACATCTTCGGTGTCCCTTTTGTCTGGGGACTTGAACTTTTCGTCTTCCACCAGCTCGCTTAACCTTGTAAAGGAGAGTGCTCTAGTTCGTGCCACCAGGTTAGAACTGTTGCGTCGCCAGCCAGGCGGGCACGGGCAGGCAGGCAAGCAATCAGCGAACAAGATTATAACGAATCCCCCTGCGCACACCAAACACGGAGGACAAGAAAAAGTTCCGGCAAGTGTATGCGTTGAAAAGATGCTAAGTGCTTACTCTGCGTTCCTGTTTTTCGTAGGGAGCGCGTTCCAGCCAAGCAATGGCGAGGAGCATGGCAAGAATCACGGCAAGGCCCACAAGCGCCGCGGCGCGATTGGAAAGGTATGTTACCAAGATGGCGGCGCCGCCGCTGAGCGCTCCGACCAGGTAAATCGTCAGTACAGCGCCGCGCTGGCCTAGCCCCAGATTTGCGAGGCGATGTGCCGAATGGTCTTTTCCCGGCGTGGTAAATGGAAGCAGACCGCGGCGGGAGCGGGAGATGGTGACGAGGGTGGTGTCAAAAATGGCGGCGCCGAGGACGAGCGCCGGAGCCAGCCAGGTGGCGAGCGAAGAAACGTGGTCCAGGCGCAGCTTCAGGGCCAGAGTCGCCATCAGGAAGCCGAGAAACATCGCGCCGCCATCGCCCATGAAAATTTTGGCGGGCTTGAAGTTCCAGCGCAGGAAGCCAGCGGCGGCGCCCAAGACGGAAGCGGCCAGCGTGGCCACGAGGGTCTGGCCGTTGAGGTACGCAAGTATTGCGAAGAAGACGGAGGCCATGGCAGCGACACCGGCGCAGAGCCCGTCCATGTGATCGAGGATGCTGAAGGAGGCGGTGATTCCAACGACCCAGACGATGGTGAGCGCGGCGTCCAGCCAGTAGCCGAGGCTGCCGCGAACGAACAGGCTGAATACCTGGGCGTGAATGCCGCTGATGAGAAGAATCACGGCGGCGAGAGGCATGCCGGCAAAAAGCTTTATCTGATGATGCAGCCAGCCGCGGTCGTCCAGAAAACCGACAACCGCGACCAAGGTGGCGCCGCTGACGATGCCGAAGACCTGGGCGCGCGCGGGGCCGTCGAAAACAATCAGGATGGCCAGCATCACACCGCCATAAATTGCCAGGCCCCCAAGAAGAGGGATGGGCTTCAGGTGAACTTTACGCGGTCCGGGCAAATCCACCATGCCGAAGCGAATGGCCAGCGCCCGGACAGGCACTGTCAGAAGGAGAGATGCTGACGAAGCGATCAAAAAAGCCAGCAGGCCCGCACTCATACATCCTCATTGCTCGTTCTGAGGAAACTGGCAGTGGGCTGGTTCGCCAGTAATTCACAGAGACGCTGCCGGTTTGGGATCCGGCTCCCAAGTGACGCCCATGAATGGCGGTTAGAACCGCCGGTGCTGCCCCACGCAGCAGAATTAAATTAGCGCGAAAGAAGGTGGACCGCCAGTTGAAAATTCGGGGCCCGTGGGGCGTGGTGACAAGTTAGTGAATAGAGTCGTAACCAGAATGCAACTAGGCTGCATTTCTCACAACTGGAGAATTATCTGTTTCCCCGATCTCAACTTGAATGTTTTGCACAATGTCTTCGTTGAGATCCTTCGGCTATCTCCGGCTTCTGGAGTCCGGTGATTACACCTCGCGGCCCGTGTTCCACCGGAGTCCACAAACCGGACCTCATCGGATAGCCTCAGGATGACACTCTCCGGCTACTGTCCGGCGATCGAGCAGCAGATGAATTCCGTGGCGTTCCGATCGTCGCTGCTTCCTCGATGATTCGTACGAGCTTGGCTAGTTCCGAGGAGCGTTCGTAGTCCGGTGCGGCGGCGAGGGCTGACTTGGCCATTGCTTCGAGTTGCGCGGGATTTTGGGAGAGCAGCCGGACGAGTTGGGCGAATCCGGCGGGGTCATCGGGGTCCGCGGAAATGGAAAAACCCTTTGCTTCACCGAGGGAGACGACGTCGCACTCGCGGGGCGCGACGGCAACGATGGGCTTTGCCGCGGCGAGAATGCCGTACATTTTGCTGGGGACGACGACACCTTCGAGGCCGCGTTTCACGGTGACTATGTGGGCATCCGCTGCCGCGAGAACTGAAGCGACTTTGTTGCCGGGGAAGAAGGGCAGAAAGCGGACGTTGGGGATATTTGCCGCGGCAGTTTCGAGGCGGAGGCGCTGTGCGCCGTCGCCCACTAAGACCAGGCCGATGCCGTCGGCAGCCAGCGGGGCGGCGCCGGCGAGCAGCGTGTCCCAAGCGCCGTAGAAACCGAGATTACCGGCGTGCAAAAGGACGAACCGGAAATTGCCGCGAATGGCGCGAATCACTTCAGAGTCGAGCGCGGGTGCATCACCTGAAGGAATTTCCGCGCCGTCGCGGACTACGACGACGGCGGACGGGTCGATTCCCTTGGCCAGGACACGATGGCGCATATCTTCGCCGAGGACGACCACGCGAGTGGCGCGGCGCAGGGCCCAGCGATGCATTGTTTCCCAGACGCGGGCGAGTAAGCCGGGCTTGACGATGGAGCCGCCGACTGCCATATCCGGATAGAGGTCGCGGATGTTGTAGACATACGGCTTGCGTTTCAGCAGGGCGACAAACGCACCGACGATTCCTTCGAAGGGAGGATCGGTCATCGCGAGGATGACGTCACAGGAAAGAAATAACGCGCGCGGCACGGCCAGAAAAACGTAGCTGAGGTAATTGAACACGCGCTTTTTCATTTGCGTGCGGGGGTAGTCCGAGGAGCCGACGCGGACGATTCGCACGCGGCCGGATTGCTCGGATTGAAAAAGGCGCCAGGGCCGCCGCTCGGTGGGGTCGTAGGAAGGCCGGCCGCAGAGCACGGTAACGTCGTGCTTTTCCGCGAGGGCTGTGACAACGGTTTGTGCCATTTTCGCCGTGGCAGAGGTGTCCGGCGGGTAGTAAAGATTCAGAAGCAGAGCGCGCACGGGAAGATTGTACAGGGGAAAGCGAAGGCGCTGAAACGCGGAGGTGTGCTGGAGAACGCAGAGAGATTTTCGACTGCCGGAGGCCGCGCGAATAGTTACAACTGCGGCCTCCCTTTCAGTCGCGGAAAAATCGCCGCTGGGGCGGCGAGCTTGTTAGTAGATACCGCCGGTGACGCGGATGGTTTCGCCGGTGAGGTACTTGGAATCGGACGAAGCCAGGTAGACGGCCGTGGGCGCGATGTCGTCGGACTGGCCGATGCGGCCGAGCGGCGATTGCGTTTCGACCCATTTGCGAAAATCGCCTTCGATGAAGCCGCCGGCGTGGACGCCTTCGGTTTCGATCATGCCGGGGTTGATGGAATTGACGCGAATCTTGCGCGGGCCCAATTCCTTGGCGAGCACGCCGGTGATGGAATCCACGGCGGCCTTGGTGGCGGTGTAGACGGAAGTGTTGGGTGGATTGATGGTGCTGACGCCGGAGCCGACATTGATGATGCTGCCGCCTTCGGGGCCGATGAGCTTCACGGCTTCCCGGGTGGCGATCAGCAGGCCGAGCACGTTGAGATTGAAATGGTCGTGGAAGAGTTTTTCGGTGACGCCTTCGAGCGGCGCGAACTGATAGATGCCTGCGTTGTTCACCAGGATGTTCAGCTTCCCGTAGGCTTTTTTGGTTTCCGCGAAGAGACGGGTGACGTCGGCGGGCTTGGATACGTCGGCCTGTACGGCGATGGCTTTGCCGCCCTTGCCGGTGATTTCTTTCACGACGCGGTCGGCGCCTTCCTTGCTGGAGGCGTAATTCACGACTACGGAAGCGCCCTCAGCGGCAAGCGCGACGGCAATTCCGGCACCGATACCTTTGGAGGCGCCGGTTACAACGGCAACCTGATTTGTTAGCTTTCCCATATGTTCCTCAATTCTTCAGCTATTGATAGCCAAGATAGTTAGACAACTGTCTAAATAGATGAAAATGAGGCGGGATGGTTACCTGAGATTATTGGGCCCGGTTTATGCGGGCGGGATTGCGGCGGTCCGCGCCGTATCCCTTTGGGGAGGGAGGAGGTTAGGGGTGATGGGGATTCGCTGGCTGGAATTGGGCTATATTGGAGGACGGGCCCGGAAGGGGTTTTCACAGGAGGAATTGCACCGTGCGCAAAATTTTTTGCAGATTCGGATGCGTTTCGCTGCTCGCACTCGCAGGCATAGCGCTTTCATTCACGGCTGGGGCGCAGCAAGTGCCCGCGCAGATCGAGGCGCCTGCCAACGAACAACTTTTATTGCAGGTTCACGCGAAGGGCGACCAGGTCTACACCTGCAAGGAGGGCGTCACGGAATTTGCGTGGACGCTGAAGGCACCCGACGCGCAGCTGTTTGATAAGGACGGGAAGGCGTTCGGCAAGCATTTCGCGGGGCCTTCCTGGGAAGCGAGCGACGGCAGTCGGGTTACGGGCAAGGCCGTTGCCAACGCGCCTTCGCCGGATGCGGAATCGATTCCCTGGTTGCTTGTGAACATCATCAGCCACAACGGAAGAGGCGTGCTGTGGAGCGCAACTACTGTTCAACGCATTAACACAAAGGGCGGCAAGGCTCCGGCGTCGGGATGCGACGCGGCGCATGCTGGGCAGGAAGTACGGGTGCCGTATTCGGCTGATTACCTTTTTTACGCGCCGAAATAACCCTTCTTAGAAAATGGAAATTGGAAAATGGAAAGCCTGTTGCTGCCGGTGGATGCGGGCCATTGGCGGGTTCGCTGCGTTCTGCTATACCTGAGTTGAATTAGCCTTCTGCGGCGAGTTTCGGAGAGGTGATTGCCGGGACGCCGCGACTCGCTCCGGGATGGAGACTTCCATGGAAGTTATGGTAGAGCATCTGGGTTCGGTGCAATTTGAGATACGGGCACGAAATCACAGCATCATCAGCGATCAGTCGGTGAACGACGGTGGCTTTGACGAAGGCATGACGCCGCCGGAGCTGCTGCTAGCTTCGCTGGGATCGTGCGCGGGTTTTTATGCGGCGCAGTATCTTCGCAAGAATAAATTGGCCACTGAGGGTACGCGGGTGCGGGTGACCTGCGACAAAGTGAAGGACCCGGTGGCGCGCATGACGAATTTCGTGATCGAGGTGGACGCGCCGGTAGAATTAAGCGCGGAGCAGCGCAAAGGCGTAGAAGAAGCGGTGGAGCACTGCCTGGTGCACAACACGCTGTTGCACCCGCCAAAGATTGCGTTGAAGGTGGCCGGGGCGGTCGCGGCGAAGAAGTAGGCGGGACTTTTCCCTTCCTCAAATTCAAGCAACACTTGTCATCCTGAGCTGCGCGTCGTCTGCGCAGCGAAGGATCTCACCTGATGCGGTTTGCAAGGATTAATGTTGAGGTCCTTCAGCTATCCTCGTCGGATAGCTTCAGGATGACAATGCCCGCCCCCACAACACTTTTACGGGCGAGCCGTCGGCGATGAATGCCGAGGCGGGCGCTTTCGTCAGCACATGAGAAAGTGCGTCTCCATAGAGGTCGCGGGTGTCGCCGGCAAATTCGGCGCGGACGGCGCTCCAGACTCTCCAGGGGATATGCGATACGTGATACTCCACTCTGCCGCCGTCTGATTGACGCGAATATCCCCAGTAGTGCTCCGTGATGAATTGTTCGAGGCTGCCTTGTGCGGAAAGCGAAGGCGCTCCAACAGCATGCGCTTGGAGCTTGCACCACTCGTTTCCTGATCTCCAGGAATATTCCGCTTCCATTTTTGATTTATCGGAAATAACTCGGTGGGCCATCGGGCGGCGGACGTAATTTTCGCCGTAGAACCATCGCGCGGTGAGGGCGATTGCTTGCTTCGGTACGATTTCTGCGATGAATACGACGCCGCGGCGAATTTCGTCGCCCTCGCGACGCCGGACGTAGAAACGGAGATTGATTTCCTCGAATTCGGTGTGGAAGGGAATCGGAACTTTCCCAAGAAGTTTTGTGCGGCAGAAACGGAACCCGACGAGGCTTACGTATGTTTTACCATCGAAGGAATCGAGTTCCGTGCCGGAGGGGGCGTATTTTTGCAGTTGGGCAGGATCCACTTCGTAGTTGAGCATCAGGAGGTCGCGCCACTCGGCGGAGAGGAAGATTTTGTCGGGGCGAGGCATCGGCGTTTCGTTACGTAGCTAGCATTTTGCCGAGGAGTTCTTTCAGGATTTTGGCGGCGACGGTGGCGGTCAGGCCGGTGGGGTCGCGCGCGGGATTGAATTCGACGAGGTCCGCGCCGACGATCGGGCCGGGCAGAGCGTGAATGTAGCTGATGGCTTCGCGCGTGGTCACGCCGCCGGGTTCCCAGTGGGAGACGCCGGGGGCGAAGGCGGGATCGAGCGCGTCCATGTCGAAGGAAACGTAGATGGGGCCGGCGAGGTTGAGATGCGTCGGATCTGGTAGATCTTTTATTTCAAAAATTTTCACGCCGTATTTTTCCGCTTGCTCGTGCTGGTGTGCGTTCAGGGTGCGGACGCCGATCTGGATGAGGCGGTGAACTAGTTGCTCTTCCATGATTCGTGCGAAAGGACTGGCGTGCGAATGCGGATTGCCTTCGTAATCGGCGTAGAGATCGGGATGCGCGTCGAAGTGGACGAGGGTGATGGCGGGGATGCGTTTGCCGATGGCGCGGAGGATTGGAGCGGTGATGGAGTGATCGCCGCCGAGGCTGACGGGGCGCTTGCCAGCTTCCACGATTTTTGCGATCGCGTCTTCGATGCGCGTGAAGGCGTCGGGGGCTTCCATGGCCGGCAGGTCGCCGGCGTCTTCGAAAATTCCTGGGGCGCCGAGGTCGACATGGGTTTCGGTGGTTTTGTTCCAGGCGTCGGAGTGAAATGCTTCGCGGATGAGTGGCGGGGCTTCGGCAGAGCCGCGGAGAAACGAGGAGTTGTGGTCGAGAGGAATGCCGAGCAGGACCGGCGGGCCCCACGGCGCGAGTTTTGGAGTGAAGGGTTTCATGGGCGGGTGATGAGCATGTTGCCGAGAACGAGGGCGTCCATCTGGGTCCGCAGGAAGCAATCGAGCGCTTCTTCGGGGCGGCAGACGATGGGTTCGTTGTCGTTGAAGGAAGTGTTCAGCACGACGGGGACGCCGGTTTGGCGTTCGAATTCTTTGATGAGGGCGTAATAGCGCGGGTTGGCTTCGCGGGTGACGGTTTGTAGGCGGCCGGTGCCGTCGACGTGGGTGGGAGCGGGAATTTTGTCGCGCTTTTCGGGGAGGACGGAATAAGCAAGGTTCATGAACGGGGAAGGATGGGATTTTTCGAACCACTGGCCGGTTTTTTCCGCGAGGATGGACGGCGCGAAGGGGCGGAAGATTTCGCGGTGCTTGATGCGGCGGTTCAGAATTTCTTTCATTTCGGGGCGGCGCGGGTCGGCGACGATACTGCGGTTGCCAAGCGCGCGGGGGCCCCATTCAGCGCGGCCTTGATACCAGCCGAGAATTGTTCCTTCGGCGATGATGCCGGCGGTGCGGCGCAGGAGTTCTTCTTCCGGGAGTTCGGCGATGGTGTAGCCTCCTTGCGAGACGCTGCTGGCTTGTACGGCAGCGCGAATTTCTTCGGGAGAATAGCCGGGGCCCCAGTAGGCGTGATTCATGGCGAAGGAGCGAGGCTGGCCAAGGACCTGGTGCCAAATGTAATAGGCAGCGCCCACGGCCAGGCCTGCATCGCCCGCGGCGGGATGGACGTAGACCTGTTCGAACGGCGTGGCGTCGAAGATTTTTCCGTTGGCGACGCAATTGAAGGCGACTCCGCCGGCGAGGCAGACGGCTTTTGCGCCGGTTTTCGCGGCGAGTTTTTTTAACATGCCGAGGTAGACCTCTTCGAGGCGTGCCTGGAGCGTGGAGGCCATGTCGCGATGGCGCTGCTCGAGCGGCTCTTCGGGTTGGCGCGCGGGCGCGCCGAGAAGGCGCGGCATGTTGTCGGAAAACATTTTGCCTAGAACGGGCGTCTGGTCGGATTCGGCCCAGGACATTTCCGGGCCGGTTTTGTGATGCGTGAAATAGTCGAGGCCGAGCTTGAAGCCGAAATCGCCGCCGTTGTTGCTGAAGCGGAGGATGTCGCGGAAGGGCTCGAGGTATGCGGGCTGGCCGTAGGCGGCGAGGCCCATCACTTTGTACTCGTCGCCGAATTTCAGGAAGCCGAGATATTGCGTGACCGCGCTGTAATAGAGACCGAGCGAATGGGGGAAGACGATCGCGCCGTCAATGCGCATGCGGTTGCCGGTGCCCACGCCCCACATGGAGCTGGCGAAATCGCCGAGGCCGTCGGCGGAAAGCAGGGCGGCTTGCTCGAACGGAGAAACGAAAAACGCGCTAGCGAGATGCGCCTGGTGGTGCTCCACGCGGTGAAATTGCGATTTGATTTTTGCGGGGTCGGCGTCGAAGGCTCCGGCGAGCGCCGTGGGAATACCGGTGAATTTCGTGAGCACTTTGGCGCGTTCGCGCGCGAAGGACGGCATCCGCAGGGCGTAAAAGAGTTTCGTGCCAAGGCGGGCGTAGGGGTTGCGCGGCACAGCCACGTGATCGAGATCGGCCAGGGTGATCCCGGCTTCCTTCAGGCAGTAGCGAATCGCCGCAGCGGGAAAGCCCGCGGCGTATTTCACGCGATTGAAGCGCTCTTCTTCGACGGCGGCAATCAGCTTGCCGTCGCAAACGAGGGCCGCCGAAGCGTTGCCGTGGTACGCATTGATCCCAAGAATGTTCATCTTCGAATCATTCAGTGTACCTAAATTAAGGTTTACTTGTTATCCGGCGGACTTTGTGGCTTTGCGGAAGCGGTTCAGTTTCCGATTAGCCAATTCTCGTCCATCTGACCGCTGAGAAGTTTCCTCTTGAGATTACCGAGCGCGAGCCCCTGCGCTCATTATCGTCTTGCCGACAGACGCTTCAAGTGCGAGCGTCCCCAGTTACACATCATTTGGACTACTGGGCCGAGCGTCCTTCCATACGAGGAGAGGGAATAGTAAACGCAGGGCGGAATCGTTTTCTTATCGTCTCTTTTGACGATGCCATCTGCAACAAGTTCCTGAAGATGCCGGATCAGCATGCGCTCTGTGATCCCGGGAATGGAACGCTTTAGTTCGCTGGTGCGTCTCGGCCCTTCCTGCAGACGCCACAGAATCGTGCCTTTCCAACGGCCGTCCATGACTCGCATCATCGCGTCGACGGGACACTCGCCCACTTCCTTTTTCGAGACTGGCATTTTTTCTCCAATACTGACAAATATGACAGTACATTGACACTTGTCAGTATACATCACACACTTAGAGTCATGGAGGTTTTTATGAGCAACAAGCATCTCCCCCGGCTCTTCGCGCAAGCACTAAACGAAAAACGGGTTGAACTCTTCGATGAGTTCATCCACCCGGAGTACAACAACCACAACGCATACGTACAACCGGGCCCCGCGGGCGTTAAAGCATTCTTTCGGCACTACCTCGACGCATTTCCCGACACGAAAGTTGTAATGGAGGACGTGATCGAAGAGGGCGATCGCATAAGCGCCCGCTTTACCTACAATGGAACCTTTAGCAAGCCGTTCACGGGATATCGGCCCAACAGTGCTTCGATTCAAATGCGAAGCATCGATATCTGGCGCGTCAAAGACGGGAAGTTCGTAGAACACTGGGACGAACTCAACCTACTGGAAGTATTCCAGAATATCGGGGCTGCGACGGTGAGAAAGCCGGAGGAACAATGAACTATCTCATATGGACGGTTTCTCTGGTCGGCATCCTAAGCACGGCTGTGGTTTTCGGCACGGACATGTTCTTTTTGACTGTGGGCCGGCCCGCCCTCAGATTGGCTTCGCCAACTGCCGGAACGGAGGTTATGGGATTTTTCCATGTCTACGGTGACGCACGAATGCCGATCTGGGGCGTCTTGGCTATCTTGTCGAACCTTTTGCTGGGCCTGTTGACCCGAGGTGGACATCGAGGCCTCTATTTGTTGTCAGTCTCTGTGCTGATCCTGTTCGTCGTTTTATACAATCGTTTGTCAAAGCCAATCAATCGGCTTCAATCCGAAGCGGCAAAAACGGGAGGAAGGCTCGACAATGCCCGAGAGCTGCAGGCGTCGTGGGATCGATCGGTGATGATCCGTACTCCGCTGCTCGTTGCGTCCCTGCTCGCCCAGTGCCTAGCATTGCTTGCCACTTCGGCGTAAATGCTCCTGCATGCTCGCCTTTCAAGAGCAAGGAGAAGGCGCACGCTGACAATTGCGCTTAATACCCTGCAGCCCGACGCGCGGACTTTTTCCGACACTGTGACTATTCCCGGATAACGGGCTATTCGGAAGTACTCCACATGCCTGATAAACGCCTAAAACGAAATCTGAACCACTAGCGGCCTCGCTAACGTCTTGGAGATTCAAGACAAATGGCGGCGACACCACTCGTTGAGGACGTAGAGGGACCAGGGGCGGGACCAGGTGGTGCGGGAGTGGAGGAAATTGTCCCAGACCATTTGAATGCCGGCGGAGTGCAAGTGCGGTGTTAACGCTGGCGCGAGATTGGAGAAGCTGGCTTCGAGGCGGGGGCGGAGGGCGGTGCGCATCCAGTTTTCCCAGGGCAGGGTGAAGGTGCGTTTTTTCTGTTGGAGAATTTCGGGGGGGAGCAAGCCTTCGAGTGCAGCGCGGAGGAGGGCTTTGGGAGTTTCGGGGCGGACGCGGGCTTCGTCGGGGAGAGCGCACATGAATTCGACTAGAGGCGTGTCGAGGAGAGGGACGCGGACTTCGAGCGAGCGGGCCATGCTGACGGAGTCG
>Ga0210410_10000992_pt1 | contig 27525 bp, 25 predicted proteins | sample IncBWC4MmetaG_FD_161058 | JGI IMG/M metagenome (GOLD analysis project Ga0210410, IMG submission 161058) | Forest soil microbial communities from Barre Woods Harvard Forest LTER site, Petersham, Massachusetts, United States - Inc-BW-C-4-M | ecosystem: Environmental > Terrestrial > Soil >... | reverse complement strand
CTTTCGACAGGGTGTCCGCGTCGATCACCCAGGGAAGATTCGTGGCATGAATCCGATTGTTGATCACCGGACCCGCCACTCCAAAACCCGCGGCGCGCACCTTTTCGCCGGTGAGGTACGGCGCCGCCTGCCGCGTGAATTCCTTGATGATCAGGTCGAACCTGGCGAAATCCTTGCTGGCGAATCGTTTTTGGAAAACTTCGTGCAGCTCTCCGTCTTTTTCTGCAAACAGCGCGATATTGCATTTTGTGCCGCCCACGTCGCCCGCAAGTATCACCGGACCTCCCCCAAAACCTCTTCATTAAACCGTTTTAAGGGTTATACCATTGTCTGCCGTCGCGTTCCAGCAGTTGGTCGGACTCTTTCGGTCCCCAAGTGCCGGCCGGATACATCGGCACCGTCCCGGTCCGCGTGGCGCTCCAGACATCCAGGATCGGATCCACCAGAGACCAGGCGGCCTCCACGGAATCGCCACGGTCGAACAATGTCGCATCCCCGCGCAAGCAGTCATTCAACAGCGTCGCATACGCGCTTCTGGAAGCCCCCCCAAACGCCTCGCGGTAGCTGAAATTCATGGTCACATTCCCGATGCCCATATCCGTGCCCGGCCGCTTGGCGCCAAAAGAAACGGAGATTCCTTCATCCGGCTGAATGTTGAGCACCAGTCGGTTGGGTTCCACATCGCGCTCGCGGAAGACGATATGCGGCGCGCACCGGAACTGGATCATAATTTCCGTGGTGCGTTTCGCGAGCCGCTTTCCCGTCCGCAGATAAATAGGAACGCCGGCCCAGCGCCAGTTGTCGATCAACACCCGCATCGCCACGAACGTTTCCGTCCGCGAATTGGGGTTCACACCTGGCTCATCCCGATATCCGGCCAACTTCTTGCCATCAGAGCTTCCGGGGGAATATTGCCCACGCACGACGGATTGGGCCACCATCTCCAGGTTGTAAGGGCGAATGGACTGCAAAATTTTAATTTTTTCGTTGCGCACCGCCGTTGCGTCGAACGAAGCGGGAGGTTCCACGGAGACGAGTGACGTCAGTTGCAAGACGTGGCTCTGAATCATGTCCCGCAGGGCGCCCGCCGTCTCATAAAAACCGCCGCGCCGCTCCACGCCCAGGGTCTCGGCGGCTGTGATCTGGACGTGATCCACGTAATTGCGATTCCATAGCGGCTCGAAGATGCCGTTGCCGAACCGCAGCACCAGCAGGTTTTGAACGGTATCCTTACCCAAATAGTGATCGATGCGGTAAACCTGCTTCTCTTCAAACACGTTCAGCACGATTTTATTCAATGCTCTCGCCGAGGCCAGATCGCGTCCAAAGGGTTTTTCAATGATAATGCGCACCCAGGAATTCGGATTTGCGGGCCGTGCGAGTCCCGCGCGTCCCAATTGCTCCACAATGTCCGGATAAACTTCCGGCGGCGTGGACAGGTAAAACAACCGGTTCCCGCCCAGTTTTTTTTCGGCATCGACTTCCGCCAGCCGCTTGGCAAGTTTCAGATAAGAGTCCACGTCTCCGTACTCGCCCGCCGAGTAGTAAAGGTTGGAAGAAAAGTCATTCCATTTGGCCGGATCGATCGGCCCAACCTCGGAAATCGTTTTCGCGGCCTCTCCGATTGTGGTCCGGAAAGAATCATCTGTCATCGGGGTCCGCGCAAAACCCACGATCGCGTAGCGTTCCCCGAGCGAATTGTGCTGCGCAAGATCGTACATGGCGGGGATTACTTTGCGCTTGGCCAGGTCGCCCGAAGCGCCAAAAAGGATCACCGAACACGGCTCGGCAGTCGTCCCATAGATCGAGCTCGAGCGCTTTTCTTCCTCAGGCATGAATTTCCTCCGTGACGTCCGGCCCTGCAAAGGGCATGTACATTGCTGTTCGACTATACCTTAATCCCAAGCGCTTTCAGTTCGGCTCGGGTTTGCGCCGCATCCTTATGATGAATCACGTTCATCCCCAATCGCCGCGGGTTCTCCAGATTCAGGGAGCGGTCATCAATGAACACGCACTGCTCCGCCGGGCGTTGGGATACCTCTAACGCGATCCGGTAGATCTGTTCCTCTGGTTTTCGAGCATGCAGATAACAGGAGCTGAAAAACACCTGAAACTCATTGCGAAGTCCAAACGCCTCGATCCGGTAGTTGTTCAATTCCCGCGGCTCATTGTTAATGGATGCCACGAAATACTTTTGGATACGTGCCAGTTCGCGAAGCAGTTGCCGCGTCTCTGGATATTCCTTCGACTGGGCGAACATGAACGCTGTAAATTCCTCGCGCGTAAAAGCACGCGGCCGGTAAAACAGAGTCCGGTCCAAATATTGGTCAAGCGTGATCTGGCCGGCATCAAATGCGGGAAACGACAGGTCATGCCGCTCTCGAAACTCTTCCCAGTCCAGCTGAAAGGCTTGGGCGGCCTCCATGCGGGAATCGTGGTCCCAGCCGTTGGTCAGAACCACCCCGCCAATGTCCCAAAAGACTGTTGTGATGTTTGCCAAGGAGGCGCCTCCGGGAAAGCCCTTGAGAAATATCAGAAGAAGGACTTGGATGAAAGTCAAAAGAGAAAGGTTCAAAGATTAGGCACGTTAAGGCCCGGTTCAACCGGTTCTGGCGAGTGGGAGCTGCCAGGAGGAACTGCGATTCCTCCAACTTGCAACAACTTACAGGCTGAAGGACAATAGCTGCTTCGGGGGGAACCACAATGGCAGATGATTCATGCGGGCCGACACCCGCCCCAAGCGAGCCCATTAAGCCCGGCACACGCATGGTTCATTGCGTGAAGTTCGACAAAGACTTGCCGGGGTTGGATCGCGTGCCCTGGCGGGGCGAAATCGGCAAACGGGTCTACGAAAATGTCTCCAAAGACGCCTGGAAGTTGTGGGTTGAGTATTCCAAGATGTTGATGAACGAATACCGCCTGAACCCCATCGACCCGAATTCCCAGAAAATCATGGAAGAGCAGATGGAGCAATTTTTCTTCGGCGAAGGAGCAAAGCTTCCCGAGGGCTACGTTCCCCCCAAAGCCAAAGGCTGAGCTAAACCTTTCCCGTTAGGGGATGCTCCACCGGGAGCCGCGGCGTAAATTTGAAATTCAATTTCGCGTGGCCTTCACGAAGGGCGTTCTCAACGATTTCCGGCGACTCCCCCCGCGCAAACAGAAATCCCAAATAGCTCGATCCCTCCGGCCATGCGGCGATGTAATCGTGCCACCGTGCGGTAATTTCCAGTTCGGTCACTCCCGCTACCTGCCGCGCCTCTTCCGCTCCGTCAACCTTCTCCAGGATTCCACTATTGGGAACAGGAATCATCAGGACGCCCGAAGCTCGCGTTTCTCGCGGCGCATCCCAACCGGGGAGGTCCAGCGCATGCCGCAGCAACAACTCTTCCAACCCGATCGGCTCAGTTTCATTTTCCAGCTGGAATCGGAGCGCCCGCGCACAGAGCCCGCCGATCGGCCGCGCCGCCACCTCGATCGGCCACACCCCTCGCTCGTTTAGCCGGAATTCTCCGTGCACTGGCCCGTGCGCGAGGCCCAGTGCTCGAGTCGCCTCCGCGAAACTTTTTTCGATTGATTTCTGCTCCGCCGCGGGCAAGCGCGAAGGTGTGACGTAAATGGTCTCCTCAAAGTACGGCCCTACCAGGGGATCCGGCTTGTCAAAGATGGCCAGCACGCGGAGTTCGCCATCCTTCAGCAATCCTTCCGCCGCCACTTCCCTTCCCGGCAGATACTCTTCCACAAGCATCCGGTCCAGGTTCGGCTCCCGCGTCGCCTGGATTTCCGCGGACTCCAGCAAGCGTTTCAATCGGCGTGCGCCAGCGAGAAAATCTTCGCGATTATTCACCCGAACCACGCCCTGGCTTGCCGAGAGCGAGATTGGTTTCAACACGCAAGGATAAGTGACCCCCATCAGCGCCGGCTCCGGAATCGCCTGCAGGGGCACGGTTCGAAACCACGGTGTCGGCAATCCGGCATCGCGAAAGACTTCGCGCAGGCGCAACTTACTCCGGCAAGCCTCCACGCTCGCCGGGTGATTGTGTGGGACACCTAATCCCCTTGCGACATACGCGGCTGCAAGGGTCGGGCGGTCCCCCAGCGCCAGCACGCCATCCACATGCTGGCCGGATTGTTCCTGGATCACGGCAAACGCGGCTTCTTCCGGCGCTTCGAATCGCACCGGCACCGCGCGGTCGTGCCATGGGTCGTCCAGCTTGTGGCACCGGTCGGTTACAAATACAAGTTCCACGCCCAGTTTTTTCGCGGCCGCGTCAAACGCGCGGGTCTGATAGCCAAGCTTCGCCGTGAACAAAAGGATCCTTGGACGGTCATTCGGAGAGATCATTCCGCAACTTTCATAGAAAAGATTCCGCCTGCTTAACGGCTTCTTTCGCTCTTGCGATGGGGACCAACTGGTCCCGCGTGGGCTCCGCTCAACAATACCAAGGCTCATTCAGATAAGGCACACCTGTCTCAACAGCAGGCAGCGGCAAATCCTTCTCTTCGATGCATCGCTCCGCGGCCAGATTCGCGGCCCGCCAGAGCTTCTCGAAAATTGCGGCGCGGCTCAGTTTCAATTTATCCGCCGACGACACAATATCCTGCAATTCCTCGCACAATCTGTCGATTCCCGGAACGCAGTGTTTCCAGGGGTAAATCAATGAGTTCGCATCGAAGGGCCCGACCCGCTCGCGAACATCTTCAAGCTCCAGCAGCCGCGAACCCGCCGTAACTAAAAGCCGAATCGCCAGTTGGATGGGTGCCACGGCACCGATCAATTCCAGCCGCCGGAGCTGTTCCAGCAGGTCCAGATAATTATCGAAGGTAGTCCACGGCGTGAACGGGACAAACGTAGGCTGCAGCGGGATGCCCGCACGCCGGCACTCTTCCACCACGCTGAAAAAATCCTCGCGGGTATGGCCCTTCTGAAGTTTTTCCAGAATGTGATCGTCCAGCGACTCCACCGCCGAAACAATGAACAGGCAACCCGTGTCCCGCAGCGTCTTCAGGAGTTCCTTGTTTTCCCGCAGGTGCTCCACTTTAATAGTGACGTCATAGGTGAGCGCCGGGAATTCCCGGTGCAGGGCTTCCACCAGCGGCACGGCGTGTCCCACTCCATTGAAAAAATCCGGATCACCAAACGTAATATGTTGCGCGCCGGCGTTCACCTGCTGGCGGATATCCGCCAGAACCACTTCCCGGTCCACGATGCGGAACACTCCGTCGTACACGGGCACGATCGGGCAGTGCCGGCACACATGCTTGCAACCGCGCGAAGCTTCCGTGTACCCGACGAGCCGGTGTTCACCTTTCGGCATCACCAGGTGCGCGTACTTCTCAAGGGCAGGAAGGTCCGAGCGATCCGGCGTCATAAAACGGAGCCGCGCGAGCGAAACATTTGAATCGAGCGGATGGATCTGCGGAAACGCCGACAGCCCGGAAAGATGCTCCGCCAAATCCACCAATGCCTGCTCAAACTCTCCGCCAAGGAGACTCTCGACTCCGGCGGCCCGCAAGCTTTCCGCGGCCAACGTCGCGTACAAGCCATACGCGCACAGATGCGCGCCGGGATTGCTCCTCCGAATCGGCTCCAGCAATTCCAGCGTCAGACGCGTCGCCGTATGCATTGGCACATAAAACGCGATCAGGCCCGCCTCCCGCACAGCCTGTTCGCTTAGCGCCTGCCGCGACAAGTCGAGGCAGGTCACCCCATGCCCGCGCTTCCGCAGCCACGCCGCCGGCGAAGCCAGCCCGAACGGCTGCCTTCCCAGCTCATACGTCGAAATCAGTAGTATCCGCACAACGCCTGATTATAGCCCCTCCGCGCCCGGTCGTGATTTCGGTTATCATATAAGGTTCAAGCCATCTGGAAAGGATCTCCGGTATGACTATCTCCGCTGCCAATTCCTTCGGTACACGAGACAAACTGAATGTTGGCGCGCAATCTTTCGAAATTCACCGCCTGGAAACTCTCGAAACGAAGGGAATCAGCCACCTCTCCAAACTTCCCTTCTCCCTTCGCATCCTTCTCGAAAATCTCCTCCGCTGCGAAGACGGGCGCTTCGTCCATAAGGACGATATTGCCGCGCTGGCCAAATGGACTCCCAACGGCCCGCAAAAAGAAATTGCGTTCATGCCCGCGCGCGTACTTCTCCAGGATTTTACCGGCGTTCCGGCAGTCGTCGATCTCGCCGCCATGCGTGAAGCGGTCCAGAAAATGGGCGGCAATCCGAAGCGCATCAACCCGCTTTTTCCCGCCGAACTCGTCATCGACCACTCCGTCCAGGTGGACAATTTCGGCAGCGTCAACGCATTCGGCTTGAACGCGGAACTTGAATTCCAGCGTAACGTTGAGCGGTACGCATTCCTCCGCTGGGGCGCAAAAGCTTTTCGCAATTTCAAGGTAGTTCCGCCCGACACCGGCATCTGCCACCAGGTGAACATTGAATATCTCGCGCGCGTCGTCTGTGCGATGCCGAACGGCAACCGCGTCGAAGCGTATCCCGATTCGCTCGTCGGCACTGATTCGCATACCACTATGGTCAATTCACTCGGCGTCTTTGGCTGGGGCGTCGGCGGAATTGAAGCCGAGGCGGCAATGCTCGGCCAGCCGCTCTCCATGCTTGTTCCCGAAGTTGTCGGCTTCAAGCTGTACGGCCGTTTACCGGAAGGCACCACCGCGACGGATCTCGTCCTCACTGTGACGGAAATGCTGCGCAAGAAAGGCGTCGTCGGCAAATTCGTGGAATTCTATGGCTCCGGCCTTTCCACGCTGAGCGTCCCCGACCGCGCCACGATCGCCAACATGGCTCCTGAATACGGGGCGACGATGGGATACTTCCCGGTGGACAACGAAACGCTGGCCTATCTCCACTTCACGGCTCGTTCCCACGAACAGATCGCGCTTGTCGAAGCGTATTGCAAGGAGCAGCTGCTCTTCCGCACGGACTCGACGCCGGAGCCTGCGTTCAGCGACAAGCTGGAACTCGATCTCGCGAGCGTCGAGCCCACCGTCGCCGGACCAAAGCGTCCGCAGGACCGCGTGGCGCTCAAAAACGCAAAAGCCTCGTTCGTGAAGGTCGTCGAAGGCGCCTCCGCAAAACACGTCCACGTCAAAAATAACGGTGACACGTTCGATCTTTCGAGCGGCGCGGTCGTGATCGCCGCGATCACCAGCTGCACGAACACTTCGAATCCTTCGTTAATGTTGGGAGCGGGCCTGCTAGCCAAGAAAGCCGTTGAGCGCGGCCTGGACATCAAGCCCTGGGTAAAAACCAGCCTGGCCCCCGGCTCCAAAGTTGTTACTGACTACCTGCTCGCCGCCGGCCTCACACAATATCTCGACAAATTGAAATTCAATCTTGTCGGCTACGGCTGTACCACCTGCATCGGCAACAGCGGCCCGCTGCCGGATTCCATCGGCGCGGCCATCAAGGAAAATAATCTTTTGGCCGTTGCGGTGTTGAGCGGCAATCGCAATTTTGAAGGCCGCATCCATCCTCTTGTGCGCGCGAACTATCTCGCTTCGCCGCCCCTCGTCGTTGCTTACGCGCTGGCCGGCCGGATGGACCTGGATCTCACCACCGAGCCGCTCGGCACCGACAAAGCCGGGAAGCCTGTCTATCTGCGCGAAATCTGGCCCACGCCTCAGGAAGTCGAATCTACCGTCCGTGCGGCTGTCTCCACCGAGCAGTATCGCAAGGAATACGACGAAGTGTTCGAAGGCGACGCCCGCTGGAAAGCGATGCCTGTTCCTGAAGGCGACCTTTACAAGTGGGAAGAAAACTCAACCTATATAAAGCTTCCGCCCTATTTCGAAAATATGCCCAAGACGCCAGGCCCGCTCGCGGACATTCGCGGCGCACGCGTCCTGGCAATCCTCGGCGACAGCGTCACTACGGATCATATTTCTCCCGCGGGATCAATAGCCGTGGACTCGCCCGCAGGAAAATACCTGGTTGCGAAAGGCGTGAAGCCACACGAATTCAATTCCTACGGTGCGCGCCGCGGCAATCACGAAGTGATGATGCGCGGCACCTTTGCCAACATCCGCCTGCGCAATCAGCTTGCGCCCGGCACCGAGGGCAGCTGGACGCTGCACCTGCCCGACGGCGAAAAAATGTTTATCTACGATGCAGCTGTGAAATACCGCGAAGAGGGCGTGCCCCTCTTCGTCATCGCCGGAAAAGAATATGGCTCCGGCTCTTCGCGCGACTGGGCGGCAAAAGGCACGCGACTCCTCGGCGTGCGCGCCGTTCTGGCGGAAAGCTACGAACGCATTCACCGCAGCAATCTGGTGGGCATGGGCGTTCTTCCGCTGGAATTCAAGCCTGGCGAAAATCGCGAATCCCTCGGCCTGACCGGCCAGGAAGTGTTTGATGTGGAGGGCGTCTCTTCCCTTTCTCCGCGCAAACAGGTCACGGTAAAAGCAAAAGCTCCGGATGGCAGCGTAAAGACAATCACGGCGATTGTCCGCGTGGATACGCCCGAGGAAGTTTCCTATTACCAGCACGGGGGCATCTTGCAATACGTCCTCCGCCAAATGCTGGAGTAATCTTGACTCATCGAGGTGAGTCAGAGAGGCTCATCGCATGACTAAGCGACTCCAGGTTCTCCTTCAGGATCTCGAGTATCATGAGATTCAGCGGATTGCCCACTCGCGGCGCATGTCTGTGGCCCAATGGGTCCGCCAGGCCCTGCATGCCGCTAAGCGGGAGGAACCCATTGGCGACGTGAGCAAAAAGCTTGAAGCTCTTCGAGCAGCCGCAAAGTTTGAATTTCCCACTGCCGATATCGAACAGATGTTGGTTGAAATCGAGCAAGGCTACGTAAGCGGCCGAAAGCCGTGATTCGTATCGACCCGAATGTTCCCATGTACATCGTGGGCGCTTCTCACCCAAACAAGGTGGAAGCGCAGCGGCTTCTCGAAAAAGCGATCATGGATCGCCAGCGACTGGTAACAGATGCAGAAGTGCTTCACGAAATCCTTCACCGCTATACCTCCATTAACCGCCGCGATACGATTCAGCCGGCTTTCGATACCCTGCTCGCGTTGGTGGATGCAGTCCTGTCCGTGGATCAGGAAACAGTGGTCGAGGCGAAACAAATTGTCCTGGGTTACCCGCAGCTATCCGCCCGCGACGCGGTGCATCTGGCAGTAATGCGGCGGCATGGAATCGATCGGATTCTCAGTTTTGATACAGGCTTTGACGGACTGCCAGGAATTACGCGGATATCCTAACTCGGCCAAGAGGCAAGTATTTCCGCCGGTGGGGCGATCTCCATGCCAGTCGACATCGCATTCATAACGGTCAACTACAACACGCTGGATTGCGTGAAGCACCTGGCCGATTTCTTCAACGCTCTGGACGTTCCGTTCACCTTCACATTCACCGTTGTCGACAATAACTCCGTGGATGGCTCCCAGGAATTTCTGCAATCCCGCCCGGATATCGAATATTTCCAGACCGGCGAAAATCTCGGCTACGGGCGCGGCATTAACGGGGGAGTTGCCGCAACCGCCGGCAAATATGTCTGCGTACTGAATACGGATGTAATCCTCAATCGCGACGCGCTGGTCAAGCTTTGGCGCTTTCTGGAAGAGCGATCCGATGCCGGCGTATGCGCTCCGCGGATCACCTACGCCAATGGCCGCGACCAGGGGATGGTGTTCAAAGCCTCGCTTTTCGCCTTCTATGCCAACTGGTTCGCAAAGCTCCTGGCCGCCTTTGAGAAGCGTAGAATCGCGCGCGCGACCGCGCCGCTGCAAGTGGATGGCGTGATGGGCGCCTTCTTTCTGATTCGAAGATCCGCGATACCGTCACCGGCCCTTTTTGACAAGGACTTTTTCTTTTTCTACGAGGATACGGCGCTGGCTCACACCTTGAAAAACAGCGGCGTGCCGTGCTACATCGTTCCAGGAGCAACGATCATCCATCTCGGTGGCAAATCCGGATCGGCAAATTCCATTTCGTCTTTCTACCAAAACAGATATTTGTACCTGAATAAATTCTACGGGCCGTTCCACGCCAGGGCCGTTAATTTCCTGGATCGCGCGCGCATCCTGCGCAAATGGCGGCTCTATTCGTTGTTTTCGCAGCTCACTTCTTCCCAACGTATCAAGGAGAAGCAACGCCACTACAAGGTGGCCTGGGAGACCGCTCGTTTGAAGTAAAATCGCCGATTCCGGGGCTGTACAGGCTATCGGGAATTTACCGCTGTACCGCGTTTCAGAAAGACCAGGAGTATCAGGCCGCCGATCACGGAAACGGCGCTGGCAACTTGCGCGTTGGAAAGCCCCAGAATCCAGGGCGGATTGATCCGGATCATCTCCACCAGAAAGCGCGCCACTCCGGTCAAGACGAGGTAATAGCAGAATATTTCGCCAGCGCGCCGAGGGTCCTTCAAAATCCGCGCGCCCAATCGCCAAAGCAGCAATCCAATCACACTCCAGATCAGCAATTCATATAAGGGCGCGGGATGCACGCGGCAATCGGCGGGAGAGCCCCATTGCACGCAGGTCTCGGTCGTCGGCACGACGCCGTTTGGAAAACTCATGCCCCATGGCAAGGATGTCGGCCTTCCATAGTCTCCATCACCCGAAAGAAAACAACCGATGCGCCCAATCGCGTAGCCAAACGAGGCCGCCGGCGAGCAGGCATCCAGAAACTCCCACAGCGGCAACTTCGCCCGCCACCGCAGCACCAGCAGGGCGCCAAATCCACCCAGGAATCCGCCAAACCACGCGAATCCATAGCGGCTGAATAATAGAGGCAAAGGATTCGCGAAAAATTCCGAAGGTGTCTCCAGCAGGTGATAGAGCTTTGCGCCCAGTATTCCCAGGAGCCCGGCGACGGTGATCATTGTGAACGCGTCGGCATTCATCCCGCGCCGGTCGAAATCCGCCTGCAGCATATAGGCCGAGGTAATCAGCGCCAGCGCCACCATCAAACCAAATGTCGGAAGCTGTAAGGGACCAAGGTGAAGGTAGGGAATCATTCGAATTGCGCCGCAAGGGCGTCTTCAAAAGTATACACGACGCGCTTCATGCGCCCGTTTTCGCCGGGCGATGCAGCAGCAGGCCAATCCCCAGCCACACTGCCAGTGCAATCCACTCGGCCCCAGTGAAATGCCCCGGAATCGCCGGCACCAGTTTCATCAGAATAAGCAGCGCGGAAATCGTCATCCCGATCAATGCGATGGCGCGCAACCCTGTACGCGACTCCACGAAGAAAAAGGAAATACAAGCCGCGAACCAGCCCAGCGCCGCGGCCATGGATCCCACTTCCGTTACCGGCACCAGCAGCGAATCCCCCAGCAACAGGCCGATCAGCGTTCCCCCGGCAACCGCGAGAATCGCCACCGTCGGCGTCAGGTTTACCGCATGAATCCTGGCGAACGCCGGCGCGATGGTTCCCCGCCGCCCGTAAGCAAACAGCAGCCGCGAAGATGCCACGAAATTGCCGTTGAACACCTGGAAAAGCGCCACCAGCGAGATCCCAAGGATCAGCCGCACCAACCACACCGAGTGCGTCCCCTGTTCAAACGCAATTGCGGTAGCGAATCGTTTGCCAAGCAATCCCTGCCACGGCGCGATATAGGAAACCGCTCCCACGGCCAGCACGTAAAATCCAGCACCGACCAGTAAGGCCATTGCGATGGCCTTGAAGAAATTCCCCGGCGGAAATCCCGGATGCGCTTCCTCCGCCACCTTGGGCACCGACTCAAACCCGGTCACGAAGTACGGCACAATCTGCAACACCAATAAAATCGAAAGCAGCGGCGTATGGCTGAACACCGGTTTGAAATTCGCGGGAGCGCCACCGCGCGCGCTGATCAGCACGAGCAGGAGAAACACCGCCAGCACGGAGGAGGTAGCCCAGTTCTGAAACACGGCGCTGGCCCGAATCCCGCGATAATTAAGGAAGGAAAGAAACAACGTCAAGCCGATCCCGACAAGGAGCCGCGGCAAAAAGACCGGCTGCCCCGCCACGCGATATAGCTCCAAGGTGTCCAGCTGAGGAAAAATGTACGCGGCGAGCTTGCCCAGCGCCACGGCTTCCCACGGACAAACGATGAAATACGCCAGCAGCATCATCCAGCCCGTCAGATAGCTGACGAGTGGCGGAAACACCTGCGCGGTGTACGCCGCTTCGCCCGCCGCGTCCGGCAAACGCCGCACCCACTGCCCGTAAACGTACCCGATGGGCAAAAGCAAAATCCCGCCCATCAGGAAACCGATCATCGCCCCCAGCGGCCCGCCGCGCCCAAGCCAGTCGTCCATCAGGATGACCCAGCCGGTGCCGATCATGGTTCCAAAGCCCAGGGCAAAGTAATTCCACAAGCTCAGCTTGCGCGCGAGCCGGGTCATCTAAAAGACACACAAAAGTTCGTAAAGGAGATTTGCAGCTAGCAGCGAGGTGATGCTGCCGTTGTCGTAAGGCGGCGAAACCTCCACCAGGTCGCAACCGACAATCTTCAAACCGTGTAGGGCCCTTATCAGCTCCAGCATCTGAGCGCTCGTGAATCCGCCCACTTGCGGGGTCCCCGTGCCCGGGGCAAACGCTGGGTCCACACAATCGATGTCCAGCGTTATGTAGACGGGCTTGCCGCGGAAGGCGTGCAGGTGCTCGCGGAATACCTTGATCCCGCCCTCGTGATACTCCTCGGCGGTAATCATGCTCACTTTGTGCTTCCGCGCAAAATCAAAATCTTCCGCGCCGTACACCTGCCCGCGCAAGCCCACTTGCAGAAAGCTGTGCTCGCGAATCAATCCCTCTTCGATCGCCCGGCGGAATGGCGTGCCATGCGAAAGCTTGCAGCCGAAATACTCGTCCCAAAGATCGTTGTGGGCATCGAATTGAATCAAGGAGACCGGCCCGTATTTTTTGGCCGTGGCCCGCAACAGCGGCAAGCTCAACGAATGATCCCCGCCGACGGACGCGCATCGCGTGCTTGCCTCCGTCAGGGGTTCCATGTGCGCTTCGACCCGGCGGAACGTGTCCTCGATCGACAACGGATTCACCGGAAAATCGCCGAAATCCGCGATGCGATACTTCGCAAACGGATTGATTTGTAGGACCGGGTTCCAAGGACGGATCAGCACCGACTGGTCGCGCACCTGCCTCGGCCCAAATCTCGCGCCGGGCCGGTACGTCGTGCCCCCGTCATAGGGAATGCCCACCAGCGCGATGTCCAGTTCCACCGGGTCGCTGATGTGCGGCAAACGCATAAACGTGGAGATTCCGCCGGGACGCGCATACTCCAGGGCATCCAGAGGCGCCGGGTGCGGCAACTTGTGCTTCTTCGGATGTTCTTTCATCGAGCGGTATGCTACGGGGCGTGAAGCGACAAGTCAACGACGAGTCGACTCCGAAACTGAGGAAGTGCTTAGAATATGCGGGGGGATTCGCTAACTTTTAGAGCCAGACTCAGAAACGTCGGCGGGGAGTTCTTCATTAAATTCGTTGTTCTTTTTGTACGCCATCCAGGTGATTCCCAGGCAGATCAGCATCGGAGGTATCACCAGGATCAAAATTCCGCTCTTCAACGCCTGAATCACCCGTGAACCCGAGCCCGCCGCCTGCGTATAGCAGAGCGCGCAGCCCTGAGCCCAAGTCAGGCTGGGTATTACGCATGCAGCGGCCAAGGCCATCAAACGCGAGGCTCGCTTCGTCCAATCGCTCATCGCGGCGCTCCTGTCTTCCCTGCCCTTACTCTACTGCGCGCCGGGGCGCATATGCAACAACCGCACGCTGTCCGACCAGAACATGTTCATCATCAACAACACGAAGATGGTGACGGGAATCAGCGAGAGCAGCAGATTCCGCCGCTCTTCCGCGAGATGCATGAAGTACAGCAGTCCCAGCGTGGCGCTGCCGGCGGCCAGCAGCAGCAGGATTACAACCAGCGTCCCCGTCGCAAAATCGCGGAACGACAGGAACACCTCCACGAAAAATATGCCCAGCAGCACAAAATAAACCGGCAGGTACTTGCGAATCACATTTCCGGTAGAACTTGCGGCGCTCATCGTCTCTCCTTATCCATTCTTTCTTAGTGCGCAATATTCGTCAGATAGACCAGCGGCACCACGAACATCCAGACCAGGTCCACAAAGTGCCAGTACAGCCCCGTGCTTTCCACATGGCCAGGAGTCAGCTTCCCGTTCGAATACTTCGTACCCACCACCAGCAGCGCAACCAGGCCGCTGATCACGTGGAGCAAGTGCAGCCCGGTGATCGTGAAAAATGTCTGGCCAAACAATCCGGAGCTTAGCGTGATGCCGCGTCCGAACAACTGGAACCACTCGCGAAGGTGCAGCGCCGCGAATAGTGCGCCCAGCGCCATCGTCGAATACAGGAAGCGCATGGCCTTGGCCTTGTCTCCGGCTTTCGAAGCGTCCACAGCGCCCAGCATCGTCAAGCTGCTCGTGATCAATATCACGGTCATGGCGATGACATTAATCACGCTCCCCGACTCAAACGGCCGCGTCCAGTTCGCCGCCGACACCCGGATGTAACCGTACGAAAAGAGAAACGCTCCGAACGTCACCGCGTCCGAAATGATGAACAACCACATCGTCAGCTTGCGCGAAGGGATTGCGTACGGCGATTCTTCCATCAGGGCGCCGTGCCCGTGCACTGCCATTTCCGACTCGCTCACAGTTCCTCCCCCTCCAATTCCCTATAGCTTGATGCGGCAAAGCAAGAGCAGATACACCCAAAGCACGCCCATGAAATGCCAGTAAATTGCCGTGTTGTCGAAAAAGCTCCGGCGCAACAGACCGTTGCCCAGTAACAAGCGGCCGAGCAGATACACAAAGGCGAATATTCCGGCGGTCACATGCAGGACGTGAATAAGCGTCAGCACGTAGAAGAATGAGCTGTTCGGATTCGTCGCCAGATAGATTCCCTGGGCTCGCAAATTCTGCCAGGCAAGGTATTGCCCCGCACAGAACGCAACCCCAAGCGCCAGCGTGGCCACGAGCCAAAGAATGCCCGATCCGGCGCTTCCCACTCTTGCCCCGGTATGCAACTCCAGGTGACGCCGTGAAATCTCAAAGGTGCCGCTGCTCGCCAGCAATAGCACCGTATTCAGGTAAAGAATCGAAGGCAGAGCCAGGTGCCCCCAATCCAGCGATCCTTCACGAACGAAAAGCGCGCTGCTGAACGCCATGAAGCTCATCGTGATGGCGAAAATGCCCACCCAGATTCCGCTTCGTGAAGCGCGGTCCGTCCCGGCTGTGATGACGCCCGGCCTCACCGCCGCTTTGTTGATGCTGCCGACTTGAGTTGTTACCGTTGCTGCCGTTGTAGTTGCCATTCTCTTTCGACCTCTAGGAAGCGGGAGCGGAAAGCAGAAGACCCTCTGCGCCCCACCTCCGGATAATTAGTCTCCGCTGGCGATAACCTGCTCCGGCGAATCCTGCATTACGAAATCGCCGGCGGAGCCCTTCACGCCATACTGGTAAGGATCGTGGTACACGACCGGATGTTTGTCGCCAAAGTTGTTCCAGGGCGGTGGCGACGGAATCGACCACTCCAGCGAAGTGGCATTCCACGGATTTTGCGGTGCCGGCTTGCCCCAGAACCGGCTGTGAATCAGGTTGTAGAGGAAAATAAACTGCGCCGCGCCGGTAACCAATGCGGCGATCGTGATGAATTTGTGCAGCGGGATATACGGCGCCATGAAGTCGTCCACAAACGACTGGTAGCGGCGGATATTGCCGACCAACCCGAGGTAATGGAACGGCATGAAGATGCAGTAGGTTCCGATGAAGGTGATCCAGAAGTGCAACTTGCCGAGGCCTTCATTCATGAACCGCCCGGTCATCTTCGGGAACCAGAAGTAAGTTCCTGCAAACACGCCGAACAAAGAAGCGACGCCCATGACCATGTGGAAGTGGCCGACGACGAAGTAGGTCGCATGCAGATAGATATCAATCGACGGTTGCGCCAGGAAAAATCCGCTGACTCCGCCCGACACGAACATCGAAATAAAACCCAGCGCAAAAAGCGACGCCGAGTTGATCTGGATATTGGCTCCGTACAGGCTGCCCAGCCAGATCAGCGTCAAAATCGTCGCCGGAATCGTGATTGTCAGCGTGGGGAAGGAAAACGCCAGCGCCGACATCGGGTTCATGCCGCTCAGGAACATGTGGTGTCCCCAGACCATGTAGCTGAGGAACCCGATGGACATCATCGAGTAGATGACGACCTTCGCGCTTAGCAGGGGTTTCCGCATGCTGTTGATGAGGATGTGTGACACGATTCCCATCGACGGGAGAATCGCGATGTACACCTCCGGGTGCCCGAAGAACCAGAACAGGTGTTGCCACAGGAGCGGCGAACCGCCCGAGTGCGGCTGCAACCGGTCACTGGCAACAAGGCCTGCGGGAATGAAGAAGCTCGTTCCCGCGTGCCGGTCCAGGATTAGCAGGATGCAAGCCGGGAGCAGAACGGCAAACGCCAGCAATGAAATGCACGAAGTGATGAACCATGCCCACGTGCATAGTGGCATCCGCATCAGCGTCATGCCTTTGGCGCGCAGGTCCAGCGTAGTGGCAATAAAATTCAACGCTCCAAGCAGCGAGCCCGCGCAAAAAATCGCGATGGAAATTCCCCACAAACTTGCGCCCCACTGCATACCCGGGCCCGCGTCCTTCCCGATTGCGCTCAGCGGCGTGTATTCCGTCCAGCCCGCGATTGGCGGCCCGTCGGGAATCACGAACGCCAGCATCAGCACCACCCATGCCACGAATGTCACCCAGAACGACATCATGTTGAAGCGCGGGAATGCCATGTCTTCCGCGCCGATTTGAATCGGCAGGAAGTAATTTCCGAACGCGGCGAACGGCGCATTGGTCAGCACGAAGAACACCATCAGCGTGCCGTGCATCGTCAGCAGCGACAGGTAATACTCCGGCGTCATCACGCCGCCCGGCGCTCCCGCCTTGGACATCAATTCCAGGCCCGGAATTTTCGCCGCCGGCCAGACCAGGTGAATGCGCATCAGCCAGGAGAGAAACATCCCCACGAACACTGCCACCAGCGCCAGGGCGTAATACTGCTTGCCGATGACTTTGTGGTCCAGGCTGAACACGTACTTCCGCAAAAATCCTTCCGGCGGGGCGTGAACATGTGCCGGCTGGGCTGACGTCTCTGACATCGAATCACCTCACTCAATATCTATTTGGGCTTGAGCCTGCGGAACACAACCGCGGCCCAGCCGACTTACTTACTTCTACTGCGCGGACTGCTGCTTGAACCAGTTGTCGTAATCGCTCTGCGCCATCACGTTCAGGTAGGCCTTCATGTTGTAGTGGCCTAATCCGCACAATTGGGTGCAAACGATCTCGTACTTGCCCGGCTTCGTCGCCGTGAAATGCACCGAAAGATCCAGGCCCGGCACAAAGTCCTGCTGGATACGCAATTCCCGCACATAAAAGGAATGCCCGACATCTTTCCCGTGCAGCATCAGGTGAATTTCCCGGTTCACCGGCACCACGAGCTCGCCAGACACGATGTCATCGCGCGCCGGCACGTCGTTCTCCGGATCCAGCCCGAAATAGTTCTGATTGCCCTCGTCGATCTTTTCCGGATGGATCTGCCCGAACTTGCCGTCAGGTCCCGCATAGCGGAAATAAAAGGCAAACTGCTCCGCTTGCGCCTGAATCTCCAGCGCATCCGCCTTTGCGGGTGTGAAGTAGACGCTCGCCCAAGCCTTCTGGCCGAACGCCCCCAACGCCAGCACTTCCAAGCCGACAATCACGAAGGCAAAGATGACCAGCAGCTTGGCGCCGCCCGGAAAATTCTTCAGCGGGCTTCCCGGTTTTCGCCCCGTGAACGACCACACGAAAAACGCGAGCACGAGTTGGGCGCCCACAAACGCAACGCCAGCCTCGATCATCGTGTCGTGCAGTTGCTCGTCGATCAGATGCCCGTGAGTGGAGATGTCCTCGGGAAGAGGGTACTGATTCTTCAGGATCGGGTACGCCGACGCCAAAGCAATGATTACCAACACTACGCCTAGCAATTTCCCCATAACTCCTCGCCTAAGCCCACATCATGGGCGATGTCCTGCATTGGGTTCATTTGGTTGCAGCACAGGGTTGAACTGAAAAGAAAAGCCAAGCCCCTCAGTAGGGCTTGGCTTTGAACACGAAGTTAACGCTCTTGGTTTCGCTTCCGCTGATCGTCACTTCCTGCGACTGGTCGCCGTAGGATTCCTGCCACGCCGTCACCGTATATTTTCCCGGGGGCAGATTCGCCAGCGAAAACGCACCGCCATCGCCCGTCACGGCGTAATGCGAGTTCTTCAGCACCGCGAAGTTTCCATGCATCCAGGGATGCACGTTGCACTTCACCGGAATAAACTCCGCCTTGTCGTACTTCTCGCTGATCGGCGGGGTTCCCGGCGGCTGCGACTTGTTCCATTCGCGGTTCAGCTTCGGCAGCGGGTGGATGTTGTGCGAAGTCTGGTCTTCGTTGGTGATTTTGAGTTCCTGGTTCACCTGGAACGCCAGGACGTGTGGAATGTAGCGGCAACCCTTCTGCGTGAATACAGCCGCAGTCGACGGCGCTGCTTCGTCCGGCGCCCCGGCCGAAATGTACACAACCACGTCGCCCAAGCTGTTTCCTGTTCCGGCGACCACGGTCTCCGCGACCGGAGGCGTGGTGTACATCTTTGCGCAAGACGGCTCTTTCGACATATCGATCGGCTTCATCTTGGCGGGTGTCCCTTCGTACGTCACCTTGCCGCTGATGGTGCCGCCGGCAGGTCCCGCCAATGCCACAGCCGAAGCTGCCAGCATCACCGCGCCTGCCATCATTACGTGCTTCTTACTCATTCCCAACCTCCCTCTTGATCTGATTCCAGAATCGGTCACGGATTCACTCCGGAGCCGGTGTTCGTATTTGCTACTTTTTGAGCGTTAACAATCGCAGCGCCTTCCTTGGTGCTCAGCCACAAGGTCAGCTCGGGGCTCGGGTTGTTGTACTGCAAGGTGCGCAAAAAGTGCACCAGGTCCCACGCGTCTTCCGGCTTGATTACGTCGGCGAACGACGGCATCGGCGTGCCATCCAGGCCGGTCATGAAAATCTTGTAGACGTCCTGGTTCGTCCTTCCGCACTTGGAACGGTTGTCGGAAGTGAAGTTGTAGGGTCGGATGGGCTGGTCGTTGCTGTCGGTCAGGGTCGAGGCGGACGGCCCATCGCCGCGCCCTTCGTTCCCATGGCACTTCCAGCATTCCAGCTTCTGGAAAAGTTCCTTACCGTGCTGGATGCTTTCTACGGTCAATTTTGTCTCCGCCGGAACCTGAATCGGATCGCCCGGCTTTTCCGTTTTCCACCGAGGCGAGAAGGTCTTGAGGAATGCCACCAAGTTGGCGCGTTCTTCCACGGTGAGCGCATTCCAACTGGGCATGTTCGTGAAGTTGAATCCGCGTTCGATGGAGTTGTATAGATCCTGGTCCAACGGCAATGTGCCCGTCGGCGTGGAGCGGCACTTGAACGTTCCGGCCACAAAGTTCCGCGGCAGGATGTTCAAGTACGGCGCGTTTTCCCCGTTGCCATCGCCGCGGGCGCCATGGCAACCCCAGCAATAGCGGTAGTAGAGGGCCTTGCCCGGCTCGGCGTGCCCGGTCACGTTCCCGATGTGCGATTCCATCTGCTGCGCCCCTGCCGCCACCGGCAGTGCAGCCACCAGCAAGAGATTCAGAGCAATTTCCGTAAGATTGATTCTCCGCATGATTTTCTCCCCTTAGAATGCGAAGTCAAACCCGAACAGCAAGCTGCTGCTGGTCAGGCCGATCGGACCGTTGGTTACTGGCGAAATCTGGCTGTTGCGTTGCCAGACGATGGAATACTCGTTATGGAAGGCGAATCCCGCCCGGCTGTTGACGAATGGGTAGTAGCGGATGCCGAAGGTGAGCGCGTCAATGTCGCCCGTGTTCCCCGGATTCGCCGGAGTCACTCCATCGCCAACGAACGCCTGCTGCGACATGCGGATTAGCTCGTAGCGATTGACGAAGATCAATTGCGGACTGTAGGTATAGTGTGACTCGATCAATCCGCCGTTCCATGATGGGGCGCGAGTCCCAGGCGGCAAGATTTGGTCGGAAGGCGTGCTGGAAGCCAGGAACGCGCTGTCATGGCCGTAGAAGTACATGGTCGTGAAATCAAATTTCTTCACGTACCACATACCGATTAGCCCGGCCCGGTAGTAAGGCTCGTTGCCGATCCCACTCCCGGGTATGTCTACGCCACCGCTGGTGAATCGCGAGTGAGTGGGCGAGTGCCCGAAATAGGCAAATGCGCCAATGCGTTGCAGGCCCAGACCCTTGACCTCAAAAGCCTGACTGCCCGTCGCGAACACGTCGTAGGTCCGTCCGGCAACACTGCCTGGCCCGGTTACTCCCGCCGCCCCGAGCCCGGTTACGAAATCGGGATTGCCGTCCGTCGGCTCCAGCACGGCTACGGAAAGGCGAGTGCGATCATTCTTCGAGTGCCCCATCCATTCGGCACCGAGTTGGTTGTCGCCAATACCAAACACGTATGATTCCGGGGTGCCCGGTTTGTACAGAGGCTGGAAATGGTAGTTCTGGTAGAACCCGCCGTTCGCAGACAAAGTCAGAATGCGCTTTTCCGACAGCAGGTTATCCAGTTCGAACTTACCAACCTTGACGTTGAACCAGGTCGAATTGAGAATATTGTCGAACCGGACGTTCACCGATTCCAAGTGGAAGGATCCCAATTCGTCCGACGATGGAACCAGCAGAAAACTGAAATTCTTGGCCAACGTCCCGCCGGTCAGAATGTCCATACCGGTGTAGTCAAAGCCTGACGTCTTCACATCCGCAACCGTGCCATTGTCCAAAGGCACATGATTCGCCGTTTCCATATGCCAATTGGGCGTGATTCGAAACGCAACCGGCCAATACGCCGCCTGCTGGAAGATCGGAGCGTCGCGATCGTTCCCCAATTGATACCCGTTGTCTTTGAACTGCTGCCCGAAAGGGCTCAGCTTTGGCCATGCCTCGTGGCATGACGAGCATGGCAGCCCGTACTTTCTTGCGAATGCTGGGATTGCGCTTGCTTGCGTGCAGCCGAAGAGGAAAATGCCGAGGACCACTGCAAAGTAAAGCAATCTTCTTGCCGGCCGGGCCGCTATCCCGCTAACCCCACAACCACCCCTACCATCCATACTGCCTCCTCATAAACGTTCGGAGAAACGCTGAGTAGACAACGCGTTCGGACCACGTAAAATTGGGTGAAGGGAATATGGAACGGGTGATCGAAGACAACGCGAAGCAGAGGCGCCGACAAAGCGCCGTCCCCCACAATTGGCCGATTCGCTCCAAACCAACTTCTGAAAACCGGGCGTGGCCTCTCCGTCAAGAGAGCCATGCACGAATCTCAGTCCCTGAACCGATGCGGATGCTACTCCTACCCGCGCCTAGAATGCAAGAGATTTCTTACATGCATCGGAAAAAAAATTCACAGGTGCTCGTTTGGCCCATCTTGTTCCGCTCCCGCAAGCTTGTTTCTTCGCGATCCAGGATTTGACACAACCTGGGATTGGATGTAACAAAGTTAATAGACTGAAAATGTGGATAAAAATTACAGACCGCATCGTACTGCTCCCTCCAACTCTTTCCTTTACCCCTTTGGCCCTCCTGTCATTTCTCAGCTTTCTCTTTCTGCCCATGGCCGGCGTCCCCAGGGAAACTCTCACCACTCCCGGGATTGTTCGCGAATATCCGGTTTCCCTCACTGAGATTCGCCAGGCTGTGCTTGCCGTGGTTGGCGACAAAATTGTTCACGGCACGCTGGTCTTCGACAAAGAACCGATTTTGACCGGCGCCGAAACTGTCGACTCCACTCCTCTTTTCGATCCATGGCAAGGTCCTGGCGAGGTCTATTTCAAAATTCGCAAAAACGCCATTGCGCCGCGCCATTTTCTCGAAACGGGGGACCAGGGCACGATTGCGGTTCGTTATGTCATCATTCCGGTTGACGCCAGCCGCACTCGCGTCAAAATCGACGCTCTCTATCAGGAAAACGGCCACCGCGTGGTTCACCCTTCCGACGGCACCGTCGAGAAAAGTGAAATGAAAGAGATCAAAGACCAGCTTGAAGCTTTGCAGGAAGCCGCCGCGCAAGCAGCCGACGCGAGGCGCCGCGAAACCAGCGCCGAACTTGTCCGGCAATCGATCGTCCGGCAGCGCGAAGACGAGACTACGCGTGTCAACAACGCTCAGGCCGCCCAAAAAGATCTCGAACAGCAGGTCAACTCCCTGCATCACGAACTCGAGCGCCGCGTCAAAGCTCCCGGGGCGGACTTAAAGGCCGCGCCGTTTCAATCGGCTGCCAGTCTCAAGACGATCTCCGCGTTTACCGATGTGGTCATCTTGATCGTCACGCCGCACTGGCTAGGCGTTGAAACCCCTGACGGCCAGCGGGGATGGCTCCCCCAGGAACGCCTGGAGCAGTTGCCTTGAAGCTACTCAAGTCTCGCCCGGCCCGAATACTGCTTTGTCTCTTTTGCCTGGCATTTTTTGCGCGCAACACACGCGCGCAGGCCATTCCCTACGCCCGAAGTTTCAACATGGCTCGTCCTCAAGTTGAACGGGCCTTGAAGGACTTGCAGGCTTACTCCGGCCAGAAACTTCCCGTCCTCGACGGTTTTGTCGCTGGCAGCGGAAATCCTCTCGACCGCTACGAACGCGGGTTCTATCAATTCTCGATCGAATTGGTTCCCGGTGACGCCGGTAGCACTATTGTTCGCCTATCCGCAAAAATCACAGCGTGGTATGCCGATCGCGACGTCGCCAAATCCGGCTATCAGGTTCTTCCCTCCAATGGCCGTCTCGAACTCGATTTTCTCGATCGCCTGGAGGAGAAACTTACCGGCAAACCTATCTCTGCAACTTCCCCGGCTTCCAATGCTCCACAAGTTCCGCAGCCCAAGCTTGATCTTTCCGCCGCGCGCACGGCGGCCACCATGGCTGCTCCTCTCCCGCAAACCGCTCAAGCGCCTGATGAAGTCGCCAAGCTTCGCAGCCAGCGCATCGCGGGCGAAAAGCACGTCGAACAGCTAACCGCCGAGCTCCAGAATCTTCAGGAAATCAAGCGCGGCCAGGCACACCCGACGAATCTGCTCGTCGTCAAAAAATCAGGCACTCCCATTTACGCAAAGAACGTGGAGGGCGCTCGCGTTCTTTTTGAAGCTGCCGCCAACGATGAATTTGAATTTCTCGATGCGGAAGGGGAGTGGATTCACGTCTCCATCTCCGGCGATTCGCGCGGATTTGTGCGGAAGAGTTCCGTGGAACTCCCCGAAGGCCTTGCTGCAAGAACGCAATCCTCCACCTCCGGTCCGGAAGCCAAATTCACCGCGTTCCGAATCGAGCGCGAAGAAACGGGTGATTTTCCCGGCGCTTGGGCGCCGCTGAAAGGCAAAAAAGTAAAAATCTACACCGTGCAAATCGCGTCTCAGAGTCCCAAGGAGACCGGGCCAAACGCCCGCCTCAACTATTGCCTCGCGCTGTTTGAAAAGGGCCTTCGCGAAGATTCCACAACTAACCCGGCGCCCGAAGGTGTAGTCGTAATCTTTGACGCTGCGGACGGCGGGATAGCCGCGGCTACATCGGCAAACATCCAGAAACTTGCTGCGGGGTCTCTAAAAGGCGAAGCGTTCTGGCAACAAGGCTATCTGGATCCTCCCGACGCCTTCGCGCCGGCTCCCAAACAATAGCCGCTTCACTCTGTGATCTCTGTGCTCTTCCTCTGTGCCCTCTGTGTTAAAGCTTTCGCTTTTCTAATTTCTATTTTCTAATTTCTATTTCAGCGCTCGAGTCGATTCCCTCACCACCAATTCCGCCGGGATTTTCTTTCGCGCCACAGGCACATCCTTCTTCTCATCCATCGCATGGATCGCTTCCAACACTATACCCGCGCTCAGGCTACCCATCGCCTCCATGGGCTGCCGAACCGTCGTCAACGACGGCACCGACAATCCGGCCTGCGCAACGTCATCGAATCCAACCACGGAACAATCCTCCGGCACGCGCAATCCCTTTTTCTTCAGCGCCCGCAGCGCACCCAGAGCGGTCATGTCGTCAAAAGCCATCAGTGCCGTGAACGGTTTTCCCTGCCGCAGCAATTCTCCGGTCAACTGCGCTCCAGCCTCAAAACTCGAATTCGGATCCAGGGATTCCGGCAACTCCAGAATCTTTTTGGAATCCAGCTGCAATCCCGCGGACCTGGCGAATGCACGAATTCCCTTCCATCGCTGGCCGCTGCTCGAAAGCGCCTTGGGCCCGCGAAGAAACGCAATCTCCCGATGTCCCAGCCGGTAGAGATGCTCCAGCGCCATGCTCGCGCCGCTTTCGTTGTCCACAGAAACCGTGCTTACTGAATGGTTCTCAAAGCTTCGCCCCGCGATCACCGTTGGCACCTGGCACTCCGTCAGGTCCGCCAGCAGCTTGATGTCCGTCACCAGCCAATTCGCGATTACCACCAACCCTTCCACGCGCCGGTCCAACATCATTTCCAGGTAGCGTTCGAACCGGTGCGGTTCGTTGTGCGCATCCGCAAGCAACGAAAGGTAACTCGCCTGATAGAGGGCATTTTCCAGCCCGCGCAAAATCGGAGTGCAAAACGGATCCGTAATGTCGATCACCATCACGCCGACGATATTCGAGCGCTGGCTCCTGAGCGATCGCGCCAGCGGATTCGGCCGGTAGCCCATCCGCTTCGCCGCCATCTCGATTTTTCCCTTGGTGTCCGCGGGGATGTAGCGCGAAAGCGGCGCGCCATTGAGCACAATCGAGACCGTGGAAGCCGAGTACCCGCACTCCCGCGCCACGTCCCGAATCGTGACGGCTCCCGGCCTCCGCATCGGCTGCTCCTTAGTTCGGCGCTTTATACGTGTAACGCAAATTTCCCGGCAGGCGATCCGATCGTGAGCGCGTGTTGTATTCGAATTGATAGTTCAAATGTTCGTCGTCCAGCGGATATTCTTTCCCGGCTTCATAGGGATAAGAAACCATCCCGTGTTTGGGCAACGGTTCAACCGTAAAAGCATAAGCCGCATAAAAATCGAAATCTTTCTCGAATCCATTCGCATAAAAAAAGTAATCGCGGGTCCATCCGGAGGGAAGCGCCGGTAAGCCTTTCGGATCAAACTCCAGTTCCACTCCTTCGCCCGACCCGAACACAGCGAATTGATCGTCCGCCGCACCCAGCAAATTCTTCACGTCGCCATAGCGAGTGTAATTTCCCGCGGCGCGCGCATACGGCCCGGTCGGACTGCGGTGCGAATACGAATAAACCGTGTCGCTCGCCGGCTGCAACCGTATTTCTTTCGGGTAGCCCAGGAACGCGAGCGAAGCCGTGGCCAGCGGCACTTCTTCCACCTTTATGCTTTCGACGGATGGCGTCTGGTCAATTCGGACCGCATCCCAATAGATCTTCAGATTCGAAATGATGCGAATCCGCCGTGTCCCCGCTGGAATTTTCCCCGTCAGGTCCGTCACCATCGTCCGCGCCAACCCCGCCGGAAATCCCATGTCTTCCACTACGCGATTCCAATTTCCCCGGGCGTCCCGCGCCTCCACATACGGTGCAATCACCTTGATTCCTGCCTGGTCCGCCGCATACATGGAGGTCGCGGTGAAATAATCCGTGTACCCATCCAGCAGCAGCCGCAGCGGCTTCTGTGCGTCCCAGTCGCCCAAATCCAGCTCGATCCAGTGCAATTTGGCGAATCCGGCAAACGGAAGGCTTTCGAATTGGGTCACATACTTCCGGTCGTGCTTCGCCAGCAACGGCAAAACATTCTTTCCGTTGTCGTCCCACGCGCCAGCCGGCACGCGCGCATTTTGCGTGGCAATCACGCGAAACTCCGGAAACGGCGGCGCGCTCACGAATCGCTCGTTCGGATTCACTTCCACATTGTCCGGATGGTCCACCGCCACCAGCCGCACCTGGTCGAGGTAAACAGTCTCCTCCATTGGCTCCATGAAACGGAAACTCAGCCGACCGTTCTTTTCGCGAACGCTCCTGGCTGCAACTTTCAAATACTCATCCGGGTCCGGTACGTCTCGTTCGCCCGGAGCCACCCAGTGCCCCACCACTCCCGGCCCGATCATGTCGGCAATAAATTCGTACTCCCGGCCGTTCCACGAAAACAAAATCGGGCACGAACTTCCTCTTCGATCAAGTTCTCCAATCGCCTGTGTTTTCCCGGCCGCCAAATTTATTTCATCTTGCGGAACGCCCGTCGGCCACAACAGCCGCACCACATCCGTTGCTTTTTCCTTGCCCAACCCCACCAGCAACCCCGGCCCGTTCTGCCCCAGGTAACCCGAAGCTCCGGCGATCTCCCATTTCTGATACAACGTGCCGGCGAAAATCTCCAGCTTCGTCCCGATGCTGCTCTTGTTGTCGTTCAATGCTTTCAGGTCAATGTGCATCCAGTGGTTCTGGTTCGCGCCAACATTTTCCAGCAGCAGCGTTTGGCCGCCCGCCTGCGTCACCACAAAATCCGGGCTCCCGTCATTCTTCAAATCAGCCACCGCAATCGTGCGTGGATCGTTCAGCTTGAGTCCGTCGAGGCGCAAGCTCTTGGTCATATCCGACCAGCCCGCCTCGCCAAGATTCCGCAGCACACGAATTTCCCCGCCGCTCGCGCCCTCTCCCACCGCCGCGAGGTCCAGCCACCCGTCGTTGTCGTAGTCCACCGACGTAATTCCCCAGCCCCGCTTCCAGCCAAAATCCGGGAGTGCCACTCGTTCCAGCCGTTTGCCCTCCACATTTCTCCAGAGCGAAATCCCCGGCGCGCCGGCGTGTGTAAAAGCCAGATCCATCCAGCCATCTTTGTTGAAATCAAACGCCACGATTCCAACGGCCGGCGGCAGGTTTTCTTTCGCAAAATCGATTGCCGGAAACTCCGCAAACTTTCCTTCGCGCGGATTCAGATATATATCCGCGCCGCGCGCCCCACCGGCCAGCACGAGGTCAATCGCACGGTCGTTGTTGACGTCCATGCTGATTGCACCTCCGCCCGTCGCCTCTACTCCCAGTCCCGTTTCCTCCGAAACATCCATAAATGTCGAATTCCCATTGTTCCGCCACAAAACATTGCGCGCTTTCTTGGCTTCCGCGCTCTGGGCAGCAAACGTCAGATACAAATCCAGATCTCCATCATGGTCGTAATCGACAAACGTCGGCGCAATACAGCCGGCCTGGCGCCGAATTCCGGCCTTCTCCGTCACATCCGCAAATTTCCCGCCGCCTTCGTTGTGGAATAAACGCACTCCATCGGTGGCGCAAACCGCCAGGTCCGTCTTTCCGTCGTTGTCAAAATCCCCCGCCGCGCAACCAAAACCTGCGCCAACTGCCCCAAGCCCCGCCTTCCCGGTCACATCCTCAAACCGGCCGCCACCCAAGTTTTGCAATAGTTGGCTTTTTCCGTTCCCCGCACCAACCAGAAAAAGATCCGTTTTCCCATCTCCGTCAAAGTCCA
>Ga0210410_10000991_pt1 | contig 27530 bp, 24 predicted proteins | sample IncBWC4MmetaG_FD_161058 | JGI IMG/M metagenome (GOLD analysis project Ga0210410, IMG submission 161058) | Forest soil microbial communities from Barre Woods Harvard Forest LTER site, Petersham, Massachusetts, United States - Inc-BW-C-4-M | ecosystem: Environmental > Terrestrial > Soil >... | reverse complement strand
ACCGACAAATAAAATCCGCTTTGGAAGTTCATCCAACTCCAAGAATCGTTCGCTCGTCGTTAAGTGTTCCGTCCCCGCAATCTTCAAGTCGGCCGGTTTTTGTCCTTCAGCGATGACGACATAGCGCCCTTCCAGCACCTCGTCATTTACTTGAACCGAGGATGGGCCAGCGAATCGAGCGCGGCCGTGGAATGCCGCGATCCCGGCTTTCGCAAACTCCTCTTCCCGGTTTCTGGGAACCGGCTCCGTGAACGAGCGCTTGAATCGCATCAATTCCTGCCAATCAATGCAAATCTCCTCAGCCCGAATCCCTTTTCCTTTCATTCGGCGGACCCAGTCAACAGCTTCTGCCGCACCGACAAGAACCTTTTTCGGGTCGCATCCCCGGAGTGCGCACGTCCCGCCGAACGGCCTGGAATCGATGACTGCCACCTGCCATCCAGCAGACCGGCACCCCGATGCCACGGGAGATGCGGCTTCGCCTGTTCCAATGACAACAACGTCAAATTTTCTCGTCATGCCCAAGGTTGTTTTTCTTGCGCTGTATTCGAAGGTACTGTTTTACGCTTGTCTATTTCTCTCATTTAAGGCAATCAGCGAACGGCTTGTGCAGATCATTACTCGTCATGATGATGCCCATCCTCACGATGGGCGCGATGGTGGCCGTGGCCGGTGTAAGCGCCGCCTTCGGGCTGGAAAGGGACCTCCACCTTTACAAGATCCGCTCCAAAACCAACGAGCATATCCTCGATCACGTGGTCAGGCCGAATGCGAAGAACCTGGTCTCGAATTTCAGTCGGCAAATGCCGATTTCCCAAATGCCACGCGAGGCGAGCAAGCTGGTTGGGGTCTTTATGCTTGACTTCGACAATGAGCTCCGCCGCAGCCCGAACCTTGAGCCATCTACCGTCTTCAAGTTGCAGGCCATCTCCGTCGGCCATAGCAACCGCTTGGGGTAGGTCGAGCAGGACATCTTCGCCTTGATCCCCAGTCAGACGGATGCGGCGTCGATGCCGCGCGTCGAAATCGAGAGTGAGCGAGCCGGCCGCTTTTTCCGTCGGCCAATCCCCGGCGAGTCGATGAACGGAAGCGCGATGAGTGGGATCGCCGTGAATGGAAGCGTTATGCGTAGTCATAGACATACTCAATACATGAAATAGCGTTGAGCCAGGGCCAATACTTTGGCCGGCTCGCAAGTGAGAAGGCGGCCATCGGCTCGCACTTCGTAGGTTTCGGGGTCTACTTCCATGCGAGGCGTGGAATTGTTCAAAATCATCGAACGCTTGCCGATCTTGCGCGTGTTGGAGACAGCAAGAAGTTTCTTTGCAAGGCCAAGCGTTTGCCCTTTTTGGAGCAGCGTCTGGCTCACAAACGTCACAGAGCTTTCCGTCAAAGAGCGACCGAACGCACCGAACATGGGCCGGTAGTATTCGGGTTGCGGAGTAGGAATGGAGGCGTTGGGGTCTCCCATGATCGCGGCCGCAATCGTGCCGCTCTTCAGCACCATGTCGGGTTTCACCCCGAAAAAGGCTGGATCCCAAATACAAATGTCGGCAAGCTTTCCAATTTCAATAGAACCAACATATGTAGAAATACCTTGAGCGATTGCGGGATTGATCGTGTATTTCGAGACATATCGTCGAGCTCTGAAATTGTCGTTCTCGCCCTTTTCCTCTGCCAGGTGTCCGAATTGTTTCTTCATTTTGTCCGCGGTCTGCCAGGTTCGGATAATCACTTCACCCACACGGCCCATGGCCTGACTGTCTGAAGACATGATCGACAAGGCCCCAAGATCATGCAAAATGTCTTCGGCCGCAATGGTCTCCTTGCGAATCCGGCTTTCGGCGAAGGCGACGTCTTCAGGAATACGCGGATCGAGGTGATGGGTGACCATCACCATATCGAGGGCCTCATCAAGCGTATTTGCAGTGAATGGTCGCGTTGGAGTCGTAGAAGATGGAATGACGTTTGGTTCGCCGCAGACTTTAATGATGTCCGGGGCATGTCCGCCGCCCGCCCCTTCCGTGTGAAACGTGTGAATCGTTCTGCCCTTGAATGCTGCGATCGTATCTTCGACGAAACCGCTTTCGTTGAGCGTGTCTGTATGGATAAGAACCTGCACGTCCATGTCATCCGCAACAGACAAACAACAGTCAATGGCAGAGGGCGTTGTACCCCAGTCTTCGTGCAGCTTGAAGCCGCATGCCCCAGCCTCGATTTGCTCAACGAGACCCGCTGCAGAGCTCGCGTTGCCCTTAGCGTAGAAGCCGAGATTCATAGGGAAGGCATCGGCGGCCTGGAGCATCCGCTGAATATGCCAGGGACCTGGAGTACAGGTGGTTGCATTCGTCCCAACGGCAGGTCCAGTCCCGCCGCCCATCATTGTGGTCAGGCCTGAATAAAGAGCTTCTTCGATCTGTTGTGGGCAGATGTAATGAACGTGTGTGTCGATGCCGCCAGCGGTGACAATCTTGCCCTCGCCGGCGATCACTTCTGTTCCCGGCCCGATCACGATGGTGACGTTCGGTTGGACATCTGGATTTCCAGCTTTCCCGATCGCTGCAATCCGGCCATCCTTGATCGCAATATCCGCCTTCACGATTCCCCAGTGATCGAGAATCAGGGCGTTGGTGATAACCGTATCCACTGCACCCTCGTTGCGTGAGCGCTGGGACTGGCCCATGCCGTCGCGAATCACCTTCCCGCCACCGAACTTCACCTCCTCACCATAAGTCGTGTAATCCTTCTCCACCTCGATGATGACGTCTGTATCCGCAAGGCGCAGTTTGTCACCGACGGTCGGGCCAAACATCTGCGCATAGGCATCACGGGCCATTTTGTTAGGCATTTTCTATTACCTCGCTGGCCCTTGCGGCAATGCTCCCATCACAGCCTTGTTGAAGCCATAAACCAGCCGTGCGCCTGCGTATGGGATTAGGGAAACTTCGCGCGACTGACCTGGTTCAAAGCGCACGGCTGTTCCCGCCGGAATATCCAGGCGATATCCAAGCGCAGCCTTCCGATCGAACGCCAGACCGGCGTTGCTCTCGGCGAAGTGGTAGTGACTGCCGACCTGTACCGGTCTATCTCCGGTATTCGCGACCGCAAGAGTGATCGCGGCTCTGTCCCGGTTGAGGACAATCTCGCCAGATGCTGCAAAAATCTCGCCCGGTATCATGACCATGTCCTCTTAGACCCTTTCAACTCGCTCCGCGATCTTCATTCCTATCCTCTTTCTCGGATCAACCTTGCAATCGACTATTGTTGTGGCAAATCCTGGTATGGCATTACGAGATATAACTCGGAATGCCCCGGCAAATGGGCGACGTAAGGTTGCCCGTATGAACCGTCATGACTGAACGTTGCGAGATCCTCGCTGTGCGGCGTGATGATCATTACGTGGGGGCCGACGTGGTAGGTGTGGTCCTCGCTGTGTGAGGTTCCGCGCAAGTCTTGAACCCATGCACCTGTGGACATGTACATCACGCCAATCTGGGCGATATGAACGGGACGGCCGGCCAGGCTGTCCTTGATCCACTGCATGGAAGTCTTGTCCAGGCACATCGGCTCGTCGTGCGGATAGCCGGGAAAGCCCGGGAGACAAGTCCAGTTGCTTTTCCCGGGGCGCAAAATGCGATACTGTGCGTTCGGATCCTTTGGATCCGCCGGCCAGTCCGCGATCACGGCATCGTTGGCGACAAATGCCGGCCCTGCTCGCAGTGCATCGGCGATTTTTTGTTCGTCTGTGACAGGCTTCTTGAGGGACGTATCCATCTGCGTCGAAGCAACGAGTGTAGCGGCGAAGAGTACAGAGCCAAGCAGTAGTTTAATCATTTCCACTCCGATCGAGTCGTCTTCCCAAAGGAGACATTAGTTCAATGCTTCGTCCAGTTTCGGCACATCAAAACCTACGATTACTTTGTCGTCGACGACCGTGACGGGGGTAGTCATGAAGCCGAGCTTCTGTAGCTCCAAAATCGCAGAGGGGTCTTTCGTGATGTCCCGGTCATCGAATTGAACCTGTTTTTGTGAAAGATACTCCTTCACCTGGCCACAGAACATTCAGCCCGGTTGACTGTATACCGTCACTTTTTTCGCCATTGCGCATCCTTTCTGCTGTTCGAAGATTGACTGTTCAGGACAATCTCGCCGGCTGCTGCGAAAGTCTCGCCCAGTATCATCTCAGTCATGCCTCACCGAATTGGGTTGTGAATGCTCACGAGTTTCGTTCCATCGAGGAAAGTTGCTTCCACTTGCATCTCGGGAATCATCTCGGCGATGCCTTCCATCACCTGGTCACGGCTCAGCACCTTGCGACTTTCGGACATGAGCTCAGCAACCGACTTGCCATCGCGCGCTGCCTCCAGGACGAAATCGGTTATGAGCGCAACAGTTTCGGGATAGTTAAGCTTGACTCCTCTTTTAAGCCGCTCACGCGCGACAATTGCGGCAAGTGAGATCATCAGCTTGTCTTTCTCACGCGGCGTCAGGTTCACAGACTCTCCGTTCTACGGCAATCTTTAGCATGACCACATTTTCGGCACTTGGAAGGGTCCGGAGCCGAGCTCCGGTCCGAATTGCTGGAGAGAGTTGCGCAAGGCAAGCTTCAAGTCAGAAGACTGTTTCGCAGCAAAGCGGACGACAACGAGTCCACTTACCAGCGTCACTGCACAGTCGCATTCCAGGGAAGAAAGAATCTGGCGCAAAAACTCCACCTTTCTATCTAGATCGGGCCCGAAGTAGACAAGTGTTGCCATGGAGCTGTAGTGCGACAGCAAGGCCTTACGGTTACGATGCACAAAAACTTCGTCGCTGATCCGAAAGCTGTCCGCCCATATCAGGCGGCCGTCTTTTTTCACGCGCCAGCCGTCGAGAACGCTGCCACTAACCACGACTTCCCCGTGTGCGGCGCGCCCCAGCACCAGCCACTCGAGTGCGAGCAACTCTGCTCCAGAAAAAAGTTCTATCTCTGTCGTCCGGTGAATACGTGCTCCATTAAAAACGATGGTCTCTTGCGGTAGCCATGCCAGCTGGGCAGACTCGCGCGCCGTCAACCTGGTTGCAACGCGAGCGGGGTCATCCAGCGCCCTATAGACCTTTTCGGCTGCCTGTGAAGTCACCGCAATTGAGGCGCCAGGGAGCGCCGCCACCGAACATTCGAGCCGGTCACCGCCTGCAACGCCGCCTCCGGTATTAATAACGACCGCCTCTTCCACTCGACAATGTCCGGTTCTTGGGAACAGTATCCGAGTAGGAGACCGTTCAAAAACGTCCTCGATTCGCGTTCCGTTTTCGGAGCCACTCAGTACCAGTCGACCGCATCCGTCCGCGCGCTGCAGGCCCTTGTCCGACGGAGGATCCGCACAGACATCCTCTGGACGAGAAAGAATCGACGGGTCGGTAATATCGAGTAGTGACATTGCCTTGCACCAAGTGCTGCGTGATCCAGATCAATCGACTTGCGCAAGCACCTGCAGCGCTTCCGTTGAAGCAAGTTTTCGCGCTGGGCCAGATGACTGAACTGGGTCATCGCGTCACCGTAGAGGCGGATCAGAATCCCGCCAACCCCTCCGGGCTGTTGTAGGGAATCGCGACGCTGGTTACTTCTTCCAGCGAGCCGTCCGGTTTGGTGGCGTACCCCACCAACTTCGACGCATTCCCGTAGATCTGGTAGAGGTATTCACCATCCGGAGAAATCCAGCTGTCGCTCGGGCCGCTGCTGATGTCTCCACAAAGCCCCCTGAAGGTGCCATCGCCCTCGACCTCTGGGCACGCAGGATCCTTCGCGACTCTGATCTCGAGACCGTCGATATGGAAAGTGGTGATGTCGCTGTACCCGAAAACCGTTGCGTACAAGAGTCGGTCATCGGGGGAGACGGATAGCCAGCAGAGTTCAGCGATCGCGCCTCGCCTTGTGTTGATCGGTACGATCTTGTCGACGCCAATTCTGCCCTCTTCGTCGATTCGGCCCAAGGCCACTCCATCGCCGACGGCATACCCGATGATGAACGTATCCGCCTGGTTATGCAGGAACGCGATGTAGAACGGAGAACCGCCACCTCCGTCCTGGAAGGAGCCTTCGCTGAGCGTGCCGTCGGCATTGACGCGGTGGATTACTATGCCATCGGGATCCGGAGCATTCGAAGCGACGGACCGTGTTTTGCCGTCTGGACCAGTCACCCAGAGAATAGGTGAACCGTCCGGATAGGTGCCGGAGATCGCAATGGGGACATCGAACGTGGTGCCGACAAGGAGAAACTCCTCATCCGGTGACAGCACACCCATAGTTGGAACACGGTGCGGCTTCTCTGGGGTGTTGCATGTATACTTCTCCGACCGCGGCGTGAGTTTGCCATCGCTCGAAACCGACATGATGCGGATGTGGTCGGGTCCGAACGAGTGGACCGCATAAAGCATGTTCTTCGAGGGAGAATATGCCAGCGATTTGGCCGTGCCACTCTTTCCCTCGATAGCATTCCCCGTCGGCTTGGTGTCGATTAGTGTGAGCTTGCCCTGGGCGCCCACGGCGAAGCTGGAAACCGAATTGTCCCCGCCGTTTGTGGCAAACAGAAACTTGCGATCTGGTGAGAGAATGACGCTACCCGCGCCTTCAAAGGAGTTGGGTGCGCTCTCCTGGCCGCTGATCGGCTTGAAAGTCCCGGAGCCTGCACCGCCGGTGGCGACACGTTCCACCTCTGTGAGCGTGCCGTTGGCGGAGCGATGGTAGTGAATGATCGCGTTCTTGACCTCATTGGTTTGCATGTAGAGATGGCCACCACGACCATTCATGCCCATCTCTTTCGACATACCCATCTGTTTCGACATGTTCATTTCTTTTGGCATATTCATCTCCATTTTTTTTCTTTTGAATTGAATGCGATTTTTGGCGCCTCTCAGCCACGCTGACAGAAATCTCATTACCTAGTACCCTTGCTTGTCGCGAAGCAACGGATAGAACTGAATCCAGGTCATGTCTGTGGCGGCGACATTGGCAAGATGGCATCCGGCACATTCGGTCACGGGTCTTTCAGCTGAGACCTTGTCGTAGGGCAACGGATGATGCCCAAAAGTGAAAAATCCCCACCCGTTTGTCTTTGCGAAGCGCTTGCTGTCTTTTATTGACATGTCGATGCCGTTGTATGCGCCGTTGAAATATCCACGTCCGGATGGTTCCTTACGAGAGCTGTCTGGAAAAGTCGGATTAAGAACCCGGGTCAGTTCCTTTACGATGACCGTTCCTTCTGGAAACTCGCCTGTCTTCAGATAAGCATCAACGTTTTTCTGCTCGATGTATACGTGATGATATTCGGGGAAGTTCGACCTGGTACAGCCTCCGGGCTGGTTGCAGTTGTACTTTCCATCATTGAGGCCCTCGGGAGTTAGGGGAGCGCCTACAAAGACCCACTTCCGAAAGCCCGTCGGCACCTGCACTGTGCCATCAGCATTAAATACCACGCTCGACTGTTCAGTCTGCGCAACAACCGGTTTCGCGACCACCAGGTACACGGCTGATGCGGTCAGTCCCAGTCCAACGATGACTAGCAACAGATACTTTTGCATTGCAATTCTCCTTGTGATGCGTTTTCAGAAACAACTTTCTGTAGAGCCTTCTGCTTACTTCGATTTGAGGACCGGGTAGCCTTGCACGTAGACCCAGTCGGTTGACTGAGCTGGAACATGACAACCCAGGCAGTCTTTCTTGTAGTTAGTTGCGACCTGCTTATCGGGCGCGTCAGACTTAAAGAGCGCCCATCCCCAGCCATCGCCCCACAGCGGGTTGCCGGGATAGCGTCCCTTGTCGTCTTTGATCATGACGAACCACACTTTTGTGCCCGTAGCCCAATGTGCGTCACCGGTCGTCAATTGCGCGTGATCAGTTGCAAAGACGTCTTTCACTAATACGGTTCCGTCCGCGAACTTTCCAGTCTTGCGGTAATACTCAGCGGTGCCCGGCGATGCATACGTGTAGTGCATCTCGGTATTGTTGTTGAGATCGACCGGTGTATATACTCCAAGCGCCTGATAAAGATCTCTAAAATCAGCCGGCTTTCGAATGTTTCCCGTCTTGTCGACAAGATCAAAGCCGTTGGCGCCGCCCTTACTTTGGGAACGGACCGGCTGTTGGCCTGTCAACAAAACGATGGTAAGAATTAGCGAGGCAATGCGACCCGACATCTATTCTTCCTCCTGTTCAAACAAGCGAATCGATGTGAACGGCCAGAGTGGCATTCGCCAGAATGAGGTGTATTCCGAGCCGCCGCCGAAGGACTCCGCAAATGCAGAGGCCGTCGGTGTATATCTGGAAGATCCGAGTTCACTATTTGTGCCCTGGACGGTGGCCTCATTTCTCTCGGCGGCCGACATCGTGTTTCTAGTCACTGTGCTTTCCTCACATGTGTATCGCTGCGTAGCTCATATGAGCAATTGATTTTCCAAACGCGTTTCACCGTAAAACACTGCAGTCTGATTTCCTCTGCATCGCTGTTATCAAGCGTGCGTGGAGCCGTGAGGCGGTGAGCATGAATTCACCACGATTGTGATGAGGGCATGTGGAAGTTGCGGCAGTGACTTAATAGCGGCGTGTGACTTCGACTGTTGCTCGATAGCAGTCAACGCGGACGACAGATCCGACCCGGCTTCGGACCCTCCCCCTTCTTTAAGGGACTTGCGTTCTCTTTTCGGTCTCTGAGTTGCAGAGAAGAGCTGGGACCACCGCGGCTTGTGATCTGCCATGGTAGAGAACCTAATGCGTTCGCGAGTCACTTGGACAATGGTTGTGTCTGGTGTGGTGCTGATCGGGATTGGACTAATGCATTTCAGTTTGACGGCGCTGCAAGAACCGGGCCCTCTTGAGACACGCATAGCGAATCTGGCCAAACACTCTGTCATTCGCTTGGCCAGCCGCCACGGAATTCCCCCGCAGCCACTCGACACAAAAGCCGGCACTGAAGCGGGAGGTGCACATTACGGCCTGGATTGCGGCATATGCCACGGCGTCGACGGCCGGGCTCAAACGCCACCTGGACAGTGGATGTACCCACGTGCAGCGGATCTCACCAGCAAGCAAGTGCAGAGCTATTCCGATCAGAAGCTCTTTTGGATCATCAACAACGGGATCAAATTCACAGGGATGCCGGGCTTCGGCAAACTTGAGACACCGGATCACATTTGGGGTCTGGTCAAATACGTGCGGGCGTTGCCGAGTGCAAAGTAGGGGCTAGTCTCCCGACGGAATCGACTGTCATTTCATAACTGGTAAACGACAACACCAAACAAAGGAGAATCGAGATGGGCAAGCCTGGAAGGACAACGAACAACATCAACACCCAGCCACGTTTTCACCAACTGGCTGGCGAGATTCAGCCTTATGGAACCGTGAACCATGCCCTACCCATGTCCAGATCAGCAATACAGAGATTTGCCGCTTCGCTCGCCCGAGCCCCCGAGTTGTACAGGAATAACAGCAGCACATAGTTGCGGTGCCCCACGGAAGTCGCGGAGTCCGGTACCGCCAGCAGTGCCTCCACTTCAGGTTTGTCGAGATAAGGAATCAGTCCCCGAATGGTCTTTTTGAAACGGACGTTTCTTATCTCTCCGTACCACGCCACATGCTGAGGACTACACTCCGCGATGAAACGTGCAAAAGAGTGCACGGCGGCCAGCCGCTGGTTGCGAGTTGCCACACTCACACCCCGAGCCTGTTCCAGATGAGCGAGGAACAGGCGCACGTGACCGGCCGAGAGATCAGCTACTTCGAGCCGGTCCAGCGGTTTGTGGACTTGAGCAGCAATGATCGGAAGCAGCAGGGCAAGCGTGTCCCTGTAGCTGCGCTGCGTATTCGGAGATAAGTTGCAGTCTCTAATCAGATGTTCAAGCAGGAAACGCCGTATCCATGGGCTCAGTTGTTCATGCTTGTCCATGAATCACCTCGTCGCCATAGTGTTCGAAGCGCAAAGATGCTTCTGTCAGTAATTCCGGAGTCATCGTCAAATACCGCTGCGTGCCGGATAAGCTGATGTGGCCCAGGTGCGTGGAGAGTCCCGGAAGCAGCCTCTGAACATCTACTCCGCTCCGGTACCATGCAATGACTCGGTGGACTGCAAACGTGTGCCGTAGATCGTGAAGGCGGGGCTGGTAGCGTGCATTCTGACGCGATACACCAACGTGCTGGCGAAGGCGTTGGAAGGCATCTTCTAAGACCACGCGCGAAACCGGTCCATCTTTCTTATAGGTAAAGAAAGGGGCGATATCATCACGAGAATACCCAACTAGACGCCGGTTCGCGTCATATTCTGCAAGGACGCTTTGCAGTTGCGTACTGAGTGCAATGCGGCGTGTCTTGTAAAACTTGGTGATTCGTATGGTGAGGGTGGACTCCGCGAGGTCCACATCAGAACACGCGAGACGAATCGGTTCGCTGGTGCGCAGACCGGCACCGTACATCAGCAGGAGGAGTGCCCGGAGGGTGATCGGCTCAAGCTTACACCACCTCTTCTGATAGCTGGTCACTCCGTTGAGCAGTCGTCTGAGTTCTTCGTGAGTGTAGATATAGGGAATGAAGGGCGTCGGTTTCTGCGGCCGGCGCGCGGGCAGCGGAGAACGATCCGTGTACCCTCGCTGGATCGCGAACCTCCAGAAACCGTTGAGAACATCGTGCTTACGATGCCAGAACAGAGTAACCGGCCCGTGGCCGTTCAGGTAGTCAAGCACGGAGTCTGACGTTATTTTCTTAATTGGCACATTGGGCCCCAGCTTCTCCGTGAAAGCACGAAGGACATAGGCTTCGACTCCGAAGACCATGCCCGTGGCTTGCTTGTTGGCGACATATTCGCGTGTAGCCCGACCCAGTTTCATAGCAAACCTCCGAGGTCGAACTCGGCGACTTCGCGTAGAGCCGGCATATCCACCTTGGCATAGATACGAGTTGAGTCGATCGAGCGATGTCCAAGGTGGCCCCCGACCTCCGTCAACGTGAGACCTTGCGCAAGCAAGTGGGTGGCACATGCGTGGCGCAAGCAGTGCGGACCGGTGCGCCGGGACTGTACACCCAGCCGCTTGAATCGTTTTGCGACGATGTCGTAAAGTCCACCATGTCGGAAGGGTCTGCGCGGCGCGTACATACGGAGAAAAATCTCCCGATGCTCAGTGGGTGGGCGCACTTGACGGATGTACCGGGCCATGGCATCCGCCAGTGAGGGAATGAGCGGGCAGATGCGAGCACTGCGCTGCTTCGTCGCAGTAATCGTCAGAGTCTTTTGGTCCCAGTTCACGTCCTCAAGACAAAGGCGCTGGACCTCACTGACGCGCAATCCATAGACGGCAAGCAAGAGCAGGATGGGCCGGTCGCGTATGTCGACTTTCCGATTCGTTTCCGTACTGGCCAGGAGCCTTTGAACGTCGGGCCATGAAGGGCCAAGCGGGAGCTGTTCGTGCTGATAGACCCGTGGACCGTGAATCGAAGCTGCCATTCCCGGCTTCGTCCAAGCCATCTGCTCGCCAAAGCGGAAAAACAGTCGAAGTTGGTGGGCCATGGAGCGGATGCCGTGGCGTGTCCAGCCTTGCTTTCCCAGCAGAGCCAAGAACAGCTCCACATCTGCGATCTTGAGCTTGGAGAGTTGGTGCACGCGGGTGTGCTTGAAGAACTTTCCGAGGCTTTGTCTAACGGTCGCGATCGTAGCAGACGACAGACCCCGCTCCACGTCCATATAGCGGCAAAGCGCGTCGATTTCTTGTTGATGCGGCGCAGGGCTACGATCTGATTCCCGCAGTCGACCGGCGAAACGGAGCCAGTTGCATGTGGTCTGTCGGAACTCCTTGTCGGTTTGTTGAGGACCACGGCAACTCGCATTGCGATACGAACGATGAGCCCATCGTTTTGCCGCGCGCTCGACTTCTTTGCGCTCCACTGGGCTTGATTCATCCAGCTTCATCCATATCGCGGCGCGGTAAATGATCCCGGCTGCGCCCCTGAGAGTGTGCAGCGCCGCCCCCTGGGCAGCGACGTGCTCCAGATAACGACGCCTCGATTCATGCAACGGACCATTTTCGTGACGTGCGACGGTGCGTGGACAACGATAAAGAATGTTGAACATGAAAAGCCTCCTGGCCACGGAGTCTCTTCTTTTTTGGGGCATCTCGTCAGGTGAGTCACGTCGAATCTTGGTAACTCGCAAGTCCGTATTGCCCGATTTAGTGGGAAGGTGTGCCTTAGAACCGTGTGTCGTAGGCCCGGTTTGGTTCGGAAACGACCGTGCTGAATGGCCTCGTATAAAGCTGGCGGACATCCGTGCATGGGTGCAGGCCGGAACATCCCGGCGCAATCTAGTGATGAACGCTACGGTTGATCACGTGCAGTCTACGATTCGTCCCAATCGTGTTCCCGCGTTTACACAAGTCAAGATACCGTAAGGATGAATTTCCGCCGCGAGTGTGATTTATGAGCAAGATAGCTATCACAATAAATGGGAAGTCGCACCTAATCGATGTGCCACCCGACACGCCACTGCTATGGGTATTACGCGACACCCTGGGACTCACGGGCACCAAGTATGGTTGCGGCATGGGACTATGCGGTGCATGCACGGTACACCTGGAGGGTGAGGCACGGCGATCATGCCAAACGCCGGTTAGTTCCGTCGGAGCAAAAAAGATCACGACGATAGAAGGGCTCTCTCCGGATCGCAGCCATCCAGTGCAGCGCGCCTGGATTGCCGAACAGGTGCCGCAGTGTGGTTACTGCCAGTCAGGACAAATCATGCAGGCTGTGGCCTTTTTGGCCAAGACTCCCCATCCGACGCGGGGGCAAATCAACGAAGCCATGAGCGGCAATATCTGCCGCTGCGCCACCTACCAGAGGATTCGCCGCGCGATCCAGCACGCAGGACAGAACCCCTAATGATTCCTCAAACGCAAGTTAACCGCCGTGAGTTTGTGAAGACAGGCGCTCAGACTGCCGGGGCCTTCATTCTCGGCTTCTGTTTACCCACACGCCGACAAGTGCAGAAACCTGCGTCAGGTGGACCTCTCAGGGTCTTCAAACCCAACGCATGGCTGAGAATTACTGCCGACAATCAGATCACGGTTCTTGTAGAAAAACCAGAGCTTGGACAGGGCTCGCGTACATATACGCCAATGATGATCGCGGAGGAATTGGAGGTTGATTGGTCCGCCATTCATGTGGAGCAAGCCCCAACGACTCCTTCGATCTATCAGGGCTTGCGTACCGGTGGCAGCGGCGGTGTGGCAAGTACGTTTACCCCGATGCGTCGGGTGGGGGCCCAGGCACGCGAGATGCTGGTGACGGCTGCGGCCCAGCAGTGGAAAGCAAAGAGAAGTGACTGCCGAGCGGAGAACGGCACCGTAGTGCACGCTCTTACAAACCGGCGCGTGAGTTACGGTGAACTCGTTGAGGCAGCATGCGAACTCCCGTTGATAAATCCAGATGAAATCACTTTGAAGCAGCCGAAGGATTTCCGTTTTATCGGTAAACCGATGCCGCGTACTGACGTGCCGAGCAAGGTGGATGGCAGTGCTGCATTCGGCATCGATGTTCGGGTTCCCGGCATGCTCTTCGCTGTGATCGCGCGCTGTCCCTTCTTCGGTGGCAAGCTTCAGAGTTTCGACGCATCTGTGGCCAAGTCCATGCCGGGGGTTCGCGCCGTTTTTCGAGTTCCGCCTCTCCCTCGTCACTTCAACACGGCCGGTGGTGTCGCCGTGGTCGCGGACTCGACCTGGGCTGCCATTCAAGGACGGAAGGCCCTTGTACTGAGATGGGATAAGGGGCCGGGAAGTAACGAAAGCAGCGAAAGCTTGCGCAAGTTAGTGGAGGCGCAGGCAGTGACTCCGCCCACATTTATCGCTATCGATCGCGGTGATGCTCGCGAGGCTTTGGCGGGTCCAGTCAAAAAGGTTGAAGCTCACTATGAGTCGCCGTTTCAAGCGCACGCCACGATGGAGCCCATGAACACGACGGTTCATGTGCGCGATAACGAGATCGAGGTGTGGTCTCCTACACAGTTTGCGGATGAGGTGCAGGGCGAGATCGCCAAGCTTTCTGGTTTTCCTTTGGACCAGGTGATCGTACACATGACGCTCTCGGGAGGGTCCTTCGGCAGGCGTTATCAGTGGGATTACGCCGCGGAGGCATGGCAAATCGCCAAGGAAATCAAAAAGCCAGTGCAGTTGCTGTGGACGCGGGAAGACGACATGCAGCACGACTTCTATCGCCCTTACAACTACCAGCGCGTTTCGGGCGGTTTCGATGATCAGGGAAAGCTCGTCGCCTGGTCCACCCGCGTGGTCACTACTCCCATTGCCCGCTCCAACCTCTATACGGGGTACACCGAGTCTGTGGAGACATTGAAAGATCCCGCTGCAGTTGCTGCACTGGAATGGTACGGTGCCGACATTGCGCCCTACGCCATACCGAACTTTCGCTTGGACTATGCACCTGCGGATTCGGTCGTGCCACGCTCGTGGTGGCGGTCTGTGGCATCGTCCTATACGCCGTTTGCCAAGGAATCCTTCATCGATGAACTGGCCCACGCCAACGGACGCGACCCACTTCAATTTCGCATGGATTTGCTGGTGGACGAGTCCCCTGAAACGGCGCGACTCCGTGCGGTATTGCAGTTGGCAGCGGAAAGTGCGAGCTGGGGTAAGCCTCTGCCCAAGGGTCGCGGCCGGGGCATTGCCTGTCGCGTAGGCGGGAGCTGCAGTGCCCAGGTCGCCGAAGTCTCCGTGGAGGATGATGGCACGATCCAGGTTCTTCGGATCGTGAGCGTCGTTGATTGTGGCATCGCCGTGAATCCCGACGGTGTCCGGGCGATGACCGAGGGGGCCATCAATTTCGCGCTCACCGCCGTTCTGACCGGCGAGATCACGATCAAGGATGGCGCCGTGGAGCAAAGCAACTTCCACGATTATCAAGTGCTACGAATCAATCAGGCACCTGAGATCGAAGTTCACATCGTGCCCAGCGTCGAAGATCCGAGCGGTGTGGGTGAACTCGGTGCGATGCTGGTGCCCCCTGCTATCGCGAATGCCGTTTTCGCGGCCACGGGAGTGCGGGTGCAGCGTCTGCCCATTGATCCTCAACTTCTGAAACGTCCGCAGCCCTGAGCTAGATATGGCACCGAATGTGAATTGACCGTCTGTTCTAGGTGAGGAGGAGATCGATGGACCGCAGGGATTTTGTAAAGCGTACATTTATGGCGACGGCTGCTTCGGCGTGCTCGCCCCTGTTTTCCACCTGGGCCGTGGCGAGCGCTTCCCCGAAACGCATTCTGGTGCTCGGCGGCACCCGTTTCTTAGGTCCCGCAATCGTCGAGGCCGCGATAGCAGAGGGGCACACCATCACGCTCTTCAATCGTGGCGTGACGAATTCGGATCTGTTTTCGCATTTTGAAAAGCTGAGAGGTTTTCGTAGCAGCAATCCCGGCGACGAAAACTTGTCGGCGTTAGCAAGAAGACACTTCGATGTGGTGGTGGATGTATGGCCAAACGACCCTGTGCTCGCCGCGTCGGCTGCAGAGTTTCTTAAGGACCGCGTCGAGCATTACCTCTATGTCTCATCTGTCGCCGCATACGACTCCAAAGAATTCGCAAGGGCTGGCATCGAGGAGAATGCTCCCCTTGAGCCTTGGAATGGGCCGGGGCGAAAATACAATCGCGGTAAAGCGGAAAGCGAAAGAAGGCTGCATGCAATCCTCGGCGAGAAAGTTACGATTGTGCGTCCGGGCCCTATCAAAGGCGATCGTGACACCACTCCCGACCTGCTTACGTGGCTGATAAGGGCGCAAAACGGAGGCCAGCACATCGGTCCCGGAGACGGCAGCGACCCGGTTGAGCTAGTCGATGTGAAAGATGTGGCGCGATTCCTCATGCTTGCCATTGACCGCTCACTCTACGGTACCTTCAATTTGACGGGAAGACCCATGAGCTTCCAGGCGTTCCTGGATGCTTGCAACGCCACAACACGGTCCAGCGCCCAATTTGTATGGATACCTCAGGATTTTCTACACCAGCACGGACTCGAGACCGACTTTGCGTTGGGGCTGTTTGCCGGTAATTTTCCCTTCTGGCGTCCCGCGGGGGCAATGCCTGGCTTGTGGCAAATCCGCAGTGAGAAGGCCTTCCGCGCAGGATGGCAAACGAGAGCCTTTCAAGAGACCGCTCTAGATTGTCTCACTTATTTCCGTTCGCTAGACGAGACTTTGGATTGGAGTGACTATCTTTCTGCCGACAAGGAAAAGCAGATCCTTGATGCCTGGGAGCATCGCTCCTCGTAATCACCGCGTCTAAATGGGGCCGGCAGGGAAAACGAATTCGCAGACTGCCGATCGACCTTGCGTCTCTTGCTGCGACTACGGAGAAGTCCTCATGAAGCACGACGCTCGAAAATATATTGTCATGACTTGCTTGGTTTCCTTACCCATTGTCTTTGCCCCATCTTCTGCGGATCGTGCCCGCAACGCCACGACACAAGCGTCGAGTGACCATGGTGCTGCCATTTTTCGAAAATCGTGCTCACTCTGCCACAGAATACACCCTGGCGAAACCAAAGTCGGACCATTTTTGTATGGAGTTCTATGAGAAGGTTCGGGGCACTCTGAGCAAGCGATACGGCAAGCAATTGCGAATGGCAAAGGCACAATGCCCGCGTTCAGGGAGAAGTTAGACCCGGGCGAGATCGACGATTTGGTCGAATTCTTGAGAACTCTGTAGTTGCGGCCTCCAAGATTGTTCTCCGTCAGAGTCTTGATTTAGCATTGGTTGCATCGCGGGGGAAGCCTCAAATTTTATGGCAGATTCCCAGTTTGTCGTTGGGCGGCACAAAGAGTTGTTGATCGCGGCCTGCTGGTTGGCGGTGGTGTTCCTTTTCGCGACGCAGTGGTTTGTCTATGACGCAGCGCGCGGATACGCCGACCCATTCCGGTATTACCTTTGGTGGTCGGGCTACACCTGGGGAGTACTCACTCCCATAGTAGTGAAATTCGCCTATCATAACCCGATTAACGCTGCCACTTGGAAACGAGCTATCCCACTGCACCTCGGCGCTAGCTTTGTACTCGTCGTGGGTGAGATATCAATGGAAGCGGTGCTTGGCAAGCTGCGCCTGCATCATGATCTGTCCGTGCAAGAGGCGCTGCGGCACTACTTTACCCGTCATACGCAGGTCAGCCTGCTCACGTACTGGATGCTTGTGGGCGCTGTGCACATCTACCAAATGCGTGATGAGGCCCGAAAGCGGGAGCTGCGCTCCGTTAAACTCGAAGCCCAGCTGGCTGCGACCCACTTGGAGATGCTGCGCGCGCAGATTCATCCCCATTTTCTGTTCAACACCCTCCAGGCTGCCACCATGCTGATCCATGAGGATCCCGATGGCGCAGAAGACATTCTCCTTCGCCTCAGCGAACTGTTGCGCGTATCGGTCGACGAAGCCCACATCCAGGAAATCTCTCTGGATAGGGAACTCGAAGTTCTCGATCTTTACATTGGAATCCAGGCCCGCCGTTTCGGAGATCGTCTTCGATTCGAGATTTCAATCGACCAAGACGTGCGTGATTGCATCGTTCCTGCGCTGATTTTGCAACCGCTGGTCGAAAACGCGATTCGTCATGGCATCGGCATGCACAAGGGGAGTGATACAGTCTCCATCCAAGCCTTTCAAGAAGGCGAGTTCCTCCACCTGGAAGTACGCAATTTGAGCAGTACGCTCGAAGATAAGCCGGCACGGTTGCCAGAACGCGGCGTCGGTCTGGCGAATACGCGTGCTCGTTTGGAGCAGCTCTATGGAAACCGGCAGCAGTTTGTGCTACGGAACCTCGAACCAACCGGAGTCTGCGCCGAACTTTCCATTCCGTTCCGATCGGCTCCGGTCTTTGTCGAGGAACCATCGCGATGAGCATCCTGGCGTTGCTTGTCGATGACGAGCCACTGGCCCGCCACGCGATACTACGCTTCCTGGGCAAGCATACCGGCGTGGAGGTAATTGGCGAATGCGGCGACGGGGAATCCGCTGTCAGAGCGATTCGTGAGAGGAAGCCTGATCTCGTTTTCCTCGACATCCAGATGCCCGAGATGGACGGATTCCAGGTGCTCAGCGAGATCGGCGCCAACGAGATGCCAGTCACGATTTTTGTGACCGCTTACGACCGTTACGCCTTACGCGCATTCGACGCGAACGCCATTGACTATCTGCTGAAACCGATCGGGAAAGATCGGTTTGAGCGGGCTCTCACTCGCGCCAAGCGGCGCATCGCTGGCGAGCTCAAGCATGACGACGTGCACCGCATCATATCCAGCCTGGAGCGGCTTGCCGCAGTCCAAACCTACCCGGACCGGTTGGCGATTCCCAAGAACGGACGAGTGCAATTTGTCGCGACCAAAGACATCGACTGGATCGAAGCTGATGGCAACTACGTGCGTCTTCACGTCGGCAATCGTGAGCACGAATTCCGCGAGACGCTCGCTGGCCTTGAAAAGAAGCTTAACCCCTCGGAGTTCCTCCGGATACATCGCTCCACGATCGTGAATATCCAGCGTATCAAGGAGATCCAAGCCTGGTTTCACGGCCATCATCGAGTCCTGCTTGAAAATGGCACCACGTTGAGAATGAGTCGGTACCAACGCGAGATCGCAAGAAAGTTGGGGTTAGCCTAATAGGAATCAAGACCTAGTGGACTGTCGCAGTGAAATCGTTAACCATTACTGATTGCTATGCTTCTAATTGGGCATGTCTACAGACCACGCAATCGTTCTTACTTCGGAGCAGCGTGCCGAACTCGGCAGCACTAGTAGGGTAGACTTCGCCCTATTCCAACAGCGCCGGGTCAAAAGTAGGCCGTAAGGGGCTGGTTATCGCATTAAGGACGATCAGCACAATGGCGTCTCAACGGGCGATGTCACTCAATCCTACACAAAAAGCTGCTACAACAAACTGCACGCACACCCTATGAAAGACTGTCCATATCGATCCCCTATAAGGCGCTAAGCTATCTCAATCCACCGACCTCCGCGTAGTGCGTCGAGTTCCATTGCGGAAAATCAGTGGTCTGGACACGAACCGCGGTTTTTGGCATCGGTCGCCCCGACTATCGGTACTACCTCGACAGCGTTTGTCCCTCGGTTATGTTGCATTTGTCGTTTCTGTGGTACCCGTACGCCGCGATTGATTCCGTTCAAGGCAACATAAGTTAAAACGAAACATAATACAGCTTATGTTCTTAGGAACATAAACCATAGACGTAGGCCTCGCTCTTGCCAGCACGCGAGGCGATATTGGCAATCGTGTAGCCGGGTTCTCCGAGTTCCAAGGATGTCCTCCCGTTGGAGATTCTCAACTACCTGCGTCTCGATAGCCTCGGCATCCGTAAGCTTAACGACTCGGACGGGAACGCTAGCGAGTTCTGCAAGTCTAGCGGCTCTCAAGCGACGCGCTCCGGCAACAACTTCGTACTTGCTTTGCTCCAGCTCCCGTACCAAAAGAGGTGCGAGAACGCCCTGTGTTTTGAAGCTGGCGGCTAGTTCCTCGATGCTCTTTTCATCGAATCGCTTGCGTGGATTACTGGTGGATTCCACCAACACGGTAATGGGGACGTTTCGATATTCGTGGTTGCTGATTGCATTTTGCGTATTTGGCATGGTCGATCTCCTCTCATGTGTTTTGTTTGTCGTGGTGAAACTCGGAACTAGGCGGCTGCGGCGAGAGCCGCGGGCTCGGGGGCAATGGCCTGGGCAATGCCCCCGAGGATCACGGCTGCGGTTTGCTGAACGACTTCCAAACTTTCGCGTAGAAGGTTGGCGTCTCCGTGCCAAAGCTGGATGTAGTCCTGGGATGCGGTTCCGTTCTGTAGCCCGACTGACTGGCAGACCACAAAGGCCACCGCTTCGGCCTCGGTTTCACGAACCTGCTTCGTGGTCATCGGTCGACGTTCGCCGCGATGGAGCATTTCGTGAGCGATCTCATGTACGAGCGTGGAAAACTCTTCGGCTGGCCGCATCCCAGAAAGCAACGTAATCTTTCCGCCGTGCGAAAGACCTTTCGCGGGAGCGATTCGTTCTGAGAAGCTAAGCTCGACACTTTGGGACTCCACGAATTTGAAAAGGCGTTCGCGGTATCCGCTCACGTCGCCGTTGACTTCGATCAGCGCGGGGAGGTCTTTGCCTTCGGTTTGGCTGACATCGAACACGTAGACGGCTCGGAATCCGTATAGTCGGGACTCGCCGTTGGTTTTGTTGTCTTCTTGATCTGAGGCTTCGTTCTCGTTCCGCTTTTTGCCGATCATGGGAGCAAGAATAAAGATGCCTTTTTCTCCCCGTTTAACGAAGCGGCCAAGCGAGTTCCATGTACGAAGTCCGGCCACGTTGGTGGCATCGGGCTTTTGGCGTGCGATGAGCATTACGTTGCCGAAGCTGTAGGTGTGAAACTTCGCCATCGCTCCGAGGTAGGCGGTGAGGACTTCACTGTGCCCGGATTCCAGCGCAGCGACGAGAAAATCTACGGCCTCTTTGGTTCGTTTGTTGACTTCCTCTAATTTCATTGTTTTTCCCTTTCTGCCGTTTCCGGCTTGTTTCTTCCTTCACTAGAGCGGCAGCGGGAAGAAACAAGACGGAACGGTGAAAGGGACAGAACGGAGTCCGAAGGAGGGTGGCAGGCCGTGAGTGGAAGCGCGGTAAGTGCCAAAGGTGGTTGGGGTTAGTTTGGCGCGAAACCGGCGCAGTCCGAAATGCCCGTCCGAGCCGCGGCTAAGCGGCGTCCACCCGAAAGAGGGCGCAGTGAACGATAAGTGCGAAGCTTCCACCAATTGTCGTGGCCGGCGCTTTTACTTCCGGGACATGAGGCAGAAGCTGCACAACCGGCGGGTCTCGTGGATCGTCACTGCCAGTCTGACACGAAAGTATCTCTGATCGGCTTCAAAATGGAGGGTAGTGCTTTCCGACACGTAACACCTAAATAGGTTGCAGCGCGCGTTGAGCCAACGTACAGATAGCCAGGGAATAGGTCGGGTCTTTGGTCAGCAAGCGTATCTAGGTCGACGAAAAAGACGGCCTCGAATTCCAGTCCTTTGATGTGCTGGATATCAAAAACCCGAATCTCATTTTGATGGCCTACAACTTGGCCGTTAGGGCATGGCACAACCCGAAAATTCTGTTCCTGCAATGCGCGATTCAGGGCTTGGGCGACAGGCTGCACCTGAGCTTCAGATGGGACGAAGATCGCAATTGAGGGGAACTGCCGAACGAGGTCTTCAATTTCTAGAATCCGTTTGGCTAGCCAGTTTATGTGAGACTCCCCAGTGGAGTTTTCTAAGAGCGCGGGAGCAACACCGTTGTTGTCAACATCAGGCGGTAGGCTGACTTTCGGTTTGATCCCTCCGGTTAGGTCAATAATGGCGGACGAGAAGTCGTTTAGCTGGCGCGTTTGCCGATAAGCGACGCTGACCTCGCGAGTCACGAGATCTGCGCAGACCCATCGCATCTCGTCCGAGGTCCGCGTTCCCCATGTGGTCAAGCGTTGATTGAAATCGCCGCAAGCGAAAAACGAGTGGCTTCGCGGATGGGTGAGGCTGTACATACATGCAAGCTGGACGGGAGAGAAATCGGTCGCCTCATCCACCAGAATCTGTGTCCTGTATTGGTCCAACACGTTCTTCAGGTGTGTCCAGGTCGGAGAGTTTATATTGCTTAGAACGTGAGAGCGACTCAGCAATTCTCCGGCGCTCTTCAGGATTGCAAGGAGCACAATGTCAACTTCGAGAGGGTGTAAATCGATATTGGCTATTTCAGCGTCCGTATACCAAGACTTTTCTTCTCGACGAAGTCGGCGAAAAGCCCGGTACCGACTGGAAATGCTGTCCAGATAGCGCTTGACCGGGTTCACGAATGTACGGAGGTGCGCTTGCGGAACGAGAATTTCGCCGAGTTCTCGAAGTTGACCATCGTCCATGACTCTGGGACCAAGCCAATTGGTGATCCTCGCATTAACAGAATTCTTCTTGGGCATGCGGCGAGAGATGGTTCCGCGTGCCACGGCTCGCATGGCTGCTATATACCCATTCATCGCCAGTGCTGAATCACTTATTTGTCTACCAGTTTCCTCGTCGTCTTCTGCTTCTAGTTCATCGGTATCATCTTCGACCTCCTTAAACTTTAGTTCCTTAATGAATTCGAACAGTTTCACAAGAAAGTCTCGATCACGATTCAACTGACGGTTCAACTCCCCCTTGAGGATTGCATCACTCTTCTGTCGAAGCTGACCAAGTGCACCTCGGGTCGAGTCAACAGACTGAGATAGATCTTCAAAAGTAGATGCAATTCCATCCGGCCCGGAGCGCTCTGCGGTGGTGAACAGCCTCGCTCCTAGCTTTGCGATTTGAGAGTCCGGATCCTCCTTTAGAGCCTTGCCAGAGTTGTTCAACTGATTTAAGAACGCGGACCGCTGCCAATGGTCGAAATCTTCGAACCAGTGGCTGGAATCCACAACTGCCGATTGTGTGATGCTCTGCAATGACTCCTTCATGACAAGAGAACCAGAGCCTGAGCCCGTTTTGAGGACTCCGAAGATATTCCTAGCAAGATCGTGTCGGATTTCCTGCCAAGTCTTGATTCGCTGGTCCGAGGCTGCAATCCCCTCTTTTGCAAAAGCCTCCTTCAGGTACTGCTTCAACAATTCCGTTGGTGTGAACATTTCCCAAGATTGCGAGTGCGGAGTAGTCGTCGATTGGCTGATCGTAGCCAGCAGCCCCTTGTCATCCTCATCGAGAACTTCTTGGTCGAGCTTCTGTCCGAGCCGTTTAATAAGCGTTGTTGTCTTGCCAGTACCAGCTGGACCGAGGATCAACAGCCGACTATTTAAAGGAAGACGGAATATTTCGTCCTGAAATTGATCGAGAACCGGCTGGTCACGAAGAGTCATCTTTTTTATCACTCTTCGGCGGACTCCCTCGATGAGATTCATCTGAACCCGCTCGACGGCCAATAGCTGTTCCACTAAATCTTGTTCAGGGACTTCTGCCGTAGTAGCAAGCACCGCCCTAAGGGACTCGACAGTCAGAGTTCGAATGTTGTCGGAGCTTAAGATTGTGTCCTCGGAGTCCCAACCTTCTTTCAATTCACTTGGGAAAAGTAATGCCTTTTGGAGAAGTTTGTAATGCTTGCCGTTCGGAAGCGTAATGCTGGAACCGATCCGCAGAGAGGCGAGCCGACCCAACGGGGCCCTATAACTTGCAAATTGATAGATCACTTGAATGGGAGTCGTGCGACAGATGTAGATCGTTCGCAAGTTTCCCTGGTCGTCCTCCGCTATAACGCGTGCCACCGCCGGTTCGCGGCTGAGTATCTCTCTCGCTTCGCGGCTCGCTCGCGAGATCTCGTCGTACTCTCTCACTGCCGCGGCTGAGGTCAAGGTATTGATGCTGGCGAAAGCATTCGACGCCGGCGTTGGAGGAACATGAAGGCTCTCCTTTGCTGCAGTCGAGACCTTCTCGAAGGTATTGAGCGCTTCAGCTGCGACCATTTCAACGTACCTTTTGGTTTCCTGCGACAGCTTCATGCTGACCTCCACAACACACGGTTGTCCGTGAATGTTTTCTGTCCGCGAAAATGGTACTGGGCTATTGAAAGTCGCTACAACTGAGTTCCGTACCCTTCGCCAATTGCAATTGCCAGCCACCAATGGAACTCATTGTCTCCTGGGTTGTTATGGCTAATAAACAGCATCTAGAGTTTCGGATTGTCGGTGGATCCCATGAATAGCTACTCGACCAATGCCTTAAACACCGCGTCGGCGGCGTCCTTATAGAACTCGATACTTATTCGCGTCCACAAGTCGTCTGGCAAGTCGTTTAGCTGTCTCCGAACTGAAACTGGCATCAGGAGCGTTTGGGCCTGCTTGTCTACTGCTAACTCTGCGATTCGGATGGCGTTCGGAATTGTCTCAATCGAACCGCCCAGGTTCAGGGCTCCGACGATGATTGTGCCCCCGCGCGTGTTCTTGCCGAGCAGAGATCCGCACAGAGACACTAGGACTGGCAAACCAAGACCACTACCGGACTTATCAGAATCGATCGCGCGCATCTGAATCGAGAACTCATGTTCCCGCGGATCTCGATCACCCACAACTTCTTTCGCACGGGCATAGAGATTCTGCTCGCCGATTTTGACACTTTCCCGGAACGCTGGCGCTGCTGGCTGATTGAGTATCTTAACGCCGCCACCTGGACCCGAAGTAACTTCGATCCGGAACAATCCAGGGCCGGTTTCTGGCGTCCCCATGCTTGCCGCCCAAATTTGACCCGGCGGTAACGGGTCCGACTCAATTGCTTCATCGCTGTGGAGTTCGGGCGTTGAAACGAACTGCTCCACGCCCTCTGGCCCCAAGGTGTAACTGAAATGGGTATTTCGGAATTCACTCTTGAAGCAGCGCTTCTGTTGTTCCTTCACCCGGCGGCGTGATTCTAAGGCCAACCGAACGATCCATTCCAGATCTGTGTCAGCGACCGGGGAGTCTGGGTTCGGAAAGAGCAACTTCATTAAACCGCTCACGGTCTTGTTGACCGCCTCGATATCACGGCCACTCAGGGCGCCTCCCAAGTGGACTCGCCCTTGCATGATCGACATCCTGTTGCTTGAGCGCAACTTGCTCCAGCATTCGCTCAGGAAATCGCTGCCAAGCCAAAGTGATCGGTGAGATGTTCCGATGGGTTCAATTTAGGAAAATCCCACCCAGGGCCAAACGCATGCAAGCGATCCATAAACGCTGTGTCGTTCCGCATCTCGGGTGGTAACGGACTTAGCAGGTGCCCGATACGTTGTTGCTGCTCGACATCAACGTCAAAATTACCGACCATAACAATTCCACCTTCGGCACGAATATTCTCTTTCCCGCGGCTGAACTGGCCCGATGCCATGTAACCCTTCATGATGTTGACGCCATCCTTCTGGTCGAACGAGATTCCGGAAATCTCATCGAAACAGACTACGTCGTACTGACAGACTAGGCCTCGTTGGCCGGTTGCATTGTTCACAAACATCTTCGCTACCGTAGCCTTGCCACCTGAAATCAAATGTGCATAGGGCGATATCTGTTGGAACAAGTGGCTCTTGCCGGTGCCGCGAGGACCCAGCTCAACTAGGTTGTAGTTTCGTTCCACAAACGGGACCATGCGCAGCAAGACGACACGCTTGGCACGTTCGTCGAGTGAGTTGGGCTCAATACCAATCGAACGAATGAGTAGATCGATCCATTCCTGTGTCGTGAACTTGTCACGCTCTCGGGCCAGTGTATCGACAGCATCTGATTTCGACATCTGAATTGGGCGCAGGGAGTCAATGCCAAAGGGCTTTCCGTTGGCTTGTTGGGCCACGATACCGTCGTAGGCCAGGGTAACCTCGGCGTAGAACCCGTCGGTCAACATGCGCTCGTTGTCGCGTACAAGGGTGTCGTTGATCCGCACGTTTCGTAACGCCAAGCTCGGTAGTTCAGCAACATAGCAATCGTTAGCTGGGTCCAACTTTGCTCTGACGATATCAATGAGCTTTACCGATCCTTGCTCTTTTGCCCTCGCTTTAAAGAGTTCCTCCTCGCCCGTACGCACTGTGCGATCCTGCAACTGCTTCTCGACGATTTCCAGCCCTTCCGCGATCTCCCTTTCGTCGGTACTCGCGCAGTAACGGCCCAACAAGAACTCCACTACATAAGTAGGCACTGGATACTGGCGGGCGTACTTGCGAACGAGGTCCTTTCGCACTAGATAACCATCAAAGGCCGAGGCCGCCAGTCGATCTAAGTTGTCCATTTCCATGGTCATCGTTTCTGTCTCCTAGGCGATCTCACCCACACTCGTTGTCCGACGGTCCAACACTTTGCCCGAAGCATCCAGCAACACGACCATTGCAGCGGCGCCCTCATGCCGGTCATCGGCTACTGCCAGGCTTGCTTCACCAGCTCGACCTACTTCTTTCACTACAGCCGCGATACTGCTGGACTCCAGTTTCCAGTTGAGCCGTAGGTCCACTCGCAATGACGGGTCGTTGGTCTCCACGCTCACGCGGCAACGCATACCGCGCCATTGAATAGATTGGATCACTGCTCGCACCATTTCGGTGCCGCGCTCTACTACGATCTCGGGAATGACGCACTCCTGTGGGCTGATCCCACCGTGCGTGTAAATCTCGCCTGCAAAAAAGCTACGCACACCCGGCGGCGAAACGATTCGCACATCCTGATTCCAATGCCACGAGTATGTGGGGAGCACTGAGTCGGAATCGCCTTTGATCACGGCACAGCGTGCCCACTTTGTTGCAGTGAGATAAGCAGGCAGTTCGATCTTGGGGAGGCCTTCCGGTACCAAGAGCCACCCGTGGTCTGTTACTACTCTTACCCGTTTCCAACCGGAATCAAGCAACTCGACAATACGATCTGCGATTCGCTCCACTTCGTTTTGCAGGTGTAGCGGCAACTCTCCTTGCAGCTTGTGGCCGAGCGAATCGATCTTTCCGCATTCGGTCCACCCGCCACCTTGGCTGCCAGAGGGAAAGCGAAGTTCGCCCGAGTCCAGCGTTTCGATCTCGTTGGCAACCATCCAGTCCCAGAGCGCGACTGAGGTTGCCAGCTTGCTTCCTCCAAGAAGAGGGGTGAAATCCTCTCCGCGTCCACCTTTCAATTCCAACGTGACTGGTGTTGCGGCGGGTTTTGCGGTGGCGGTCACCGTTGGCAACGGCGAAAGCCGATGGCTCAATCGAGCCAACAACGAACGAGATTCCAGCTTCTGGGTTAGCCACACGCCGAGGTCATAGCGAAGCCCATCGACGAATAACACGCAGGTTTCCTTCTCGGCCTTCATCGTTCCGACGGCCTTCCTCGCCTCAGTCGCATGTTTTCGGAAAAGATCCTGAAAATGTTGGGCGGACGATTCAAGCCAAGGTAGGTATATCGCTCTGATCGCTCTCCCCAGCACTCGATGGTCGGATTCGTTTTTGAATTGCGCCAAGGCCTCCATCGCGAAGCTGTCAGATTGCCAACCCGACTCCGCGTAGGCTGACACTACTGTGTTGAAAGTCGCGCCGCCCAGCGGTGATTTGGTGAGTTGTGCCAATTTTGCGAGTGGTCGAAGACTTCCGGCCCACGGACTTTGCCCGATCGCTGCCCACACCCAATCCCGCCGTGCCCCATGCCTTTCTTCGAGTTTCAGGATCGCGTCGGCCGCGGCTGCCGGCGCCAGGTTACCAACCGCCTCCAGCTCGGCTCGAACGTCGTTTTCTTCGTTTTCATTAGCGCGGGGATTGCGGGAACCATCGAAGGAAAACAGAGCTTGGCCTGCCGTCGTCGGCTCGCTTAGCAGTTTTCCAATGCCTGGATAGAGCTGCGGTGCCTCGCAGAAGCGCAGCCACACCGTATCCCATGCCTGTGCTCCGCAAAAAGTCGATGCGACCTCACGCAGCAATTTCTTCGAGCCAATATGCATGGTGCAGCCCGCCGAGAATATCTCGCGCTCGTATCCGGCAATTGGCTGGCAACTCATGCCGAT